>WBJT01000004.1_pt1 | contig 87869 bp, 74 predicted proteins | sample 5109881 | NCBI WGS metagenome assembly WBJT01 (sample SAMN11895465, study PRJNA545514) | wastewater metagenome | isolation source: saline BTEX enrichment culture, original innoculum from Kuwait petroleum... | place: USA:Stillwater, OK | collected 2018-09-01
GGCCGCCGGCGGCCTCGACACAGCGAAGCGCCTTGGTGGCGATGAGTGTCTGGAAGTGGACGATGTTCATCAGGCGCGACTCGACCAGCTGCGCCTCGGGTAACGGGGCGATGATCTGCACCAGCGGCTCCTCGGGGTAGCAGATCGTCCCCTCCGGCATTGCGCGGACCTCGCCGGTGAAACGCAGGTCCGCGAGCCGGCGGATGAACGCCGCGCTGAACAGGCCGCTGTCGTCGAGCCATGCGAGTTCGCGTTCGTCGAAGCGCAGGCCCTCGAGCCACGTCAGTGTCTGCTCCAGGCCCGCCGCGAGGAAGCAGCCGCGCCGGGGCGAGCGCCGCAGGAACAGCTCGAAGACGGCGGGCTGCGTCATGCCGTGCTCGTAGTACGTCTGCAGCATCGTCAGCTCGTAGAGGTCGGTGAGCAGCGGCGAACGCTCCAGTTCCATCAATGTCCTCCCAAACAGCGTGGCCCGCCGGGACTCAGGTCCGCAGCCCCACGCCGCGGTTCAGCAGATAGAGGCTGAATGCGGTGAGGCCGACGATGAACAGGATGATGATGCCATACGCGGTCCCGATCGGGATGTCCGAGGTGCCGAGAATCCCGTAGCGGAAGGCGTTGACCATGTAGAGGATCGGGTTCACCAGCGATACCCCGTGCCAGAAGTCCGGCAGCAGCTGGATCGAATAGAAGACACCGCCGAGATAGGTCAGGGGCGTGAGAACGAAGGTGGGCACGATGGATATGTCGTCGAACTTGCGCGCGAACACGGCGTTGATGAAGCCGCCCAGCGAGAACAGCACAGCGGTGAGAAAGACCACCGAGCCGGTGATCCAGATATTGTGTACGCTGAGATCTGCGAAGCCGGTGGCGATGAAGGTCACAATCAGCCCGGTGAGCAGGCCGCGGCCGACACCGCCGGCGAGGTAGCCGATCAGGATGGTGTAGTTCGGCGTAGGCGAAACGAGGATCTCCTCGATGTGTTTCTGGAATTTCGCGCCGAAGAACGAGGAAACCACGTTGGAATAGCTGTTCGTGATCACCGACATCATGATGATGCCGGGGGCAATGAACTGCATGTAGGAATAGCCCGCCATCGGTCCGACGCGGGAGCCGATGAGGTTGCCGAAGATCACGAAGTACAGCGACATGGTGATCGCCGGCGGCACCAGGGTCTGCACCCAGATGCGCAGGTAACGGGTGGTTTCCTTGTGGGCGATGGTCGCCAGTGCGACCAGGGTCTGTTGAAGGTAGGCGGGTTGCACGCGATCTCCCCCTAGCGGTTCGCCGGCGCGGCGGCGCCGGACTCCTCGGGTGCATTGCGTTCGAGCATGCGCACGAACAGCTCCTCGAGGCGGTTGGCCTTGTTCTTGAGACTCACCACACCGACGCCGGCGGCGTCCAGGGCACGGAACAGCGGGTTGAGCCCCTGCTCTACGTGGACCTCCACCTCCAGGGTGCCGTCGTCGAGCGGCAACACACGGTAGCCCTCGATGCTCGGTACCTGCTCGATCGGGCAGTCGATGTCGAGGATGTAGCTCTGCGTGGACAGCCGGCGCAGCAGCGCGCGCACGTTGGTGTTCTCGATGATGCGCCCGTCATCGATGATCGCGATGTTGCGGCACAGCGACTCCGCCTCCTCGAGGTAGTGGGTCGTGAGCACGATGGTGGTGCCCTCGCTGTTGATCTTGCGCAGAAACTCCCACATCGAGCGGCGCAGCTCGATATCCACGCCCGCGGTGGGCTCGTCGAGGATCAGCACCTGCGGCTCGTGGATCAGCGCGCGGGCGATCATCAGGCGCCGCTTCATGCCGCCTGACAGGGTCCGCGAGACCACGTTGCGCCGGCCCCACAGGCCGAGCTCGCGCAGGTAGCGCCCGGCGCGTTCACGCGCCACCTTCCGCGGAATACCGTAGTAGCCGGCCTGGTTGAGCACGATCTGGCTGACGGTCTCGAAGTGATTGAAATTGAACTCCTGGGGCACGAGGCCGATATTGGTCTTCGCCCCCCAGGGGTCGCGGTCGATGGCGTGGCCGAAGACCTCCACCTCGCCGCTGGTCTTGCGTACCAGCGAGCTGATGATGCCGATGATGGTCGATTTGCCGGCGCCGTTGGGGCCGAGCAGGCCGAAGAAGTCGCCGGGCTCGACGTCGAGGTTGACGTCGCGCAGCGCGACCACGCCGCCGGCATAGGTCTTGTTGAGCTGACGCAGCGATAGCGCCTTCATGCGTGATGTCCCGGGGTCGAGATGAGTGGGTTTCGGGTGCGGGGCATGGGCATCACCGCACGGACGTGGCGGACGCCCGCGGGGAATGCCAATGAGCGGCGATCATACGGCATCCGACCGGTAGAAGGCTACTTGCCCGCCCCGGGAGGCGGGCGGCCGGCAGGATGGACACCTCGGCGGTGTCCCCGTAAAATTACGGCTTTACACTCCGAATCGGCGCTAATGCCAAACCTGTGCCAACGGGAGGCGATCTGACGGCGGATCCCTCCCGTTTTTGCGAGCAGTGGAGGATCCCCCTTGAACACGCCTGCCATTCTGGCACTGGAGGACGGATCGGTCTTCGAGGGAGAGGCGATCGGCGCGGACGGTGAGACCGTCGGCGAGGTCTGCTTCAACACCGCGATGTCCGGTTACCAGGAGATCTGCACGGATCCGTCGTACAGCCGCCAGCTCGTGACCCTGACCTATCCGCACATCGGCAACACGGGCACGACCCCGCTGGACGAGGAGGCCGACGGTGTTCAGCTCGCCGGGCTGATCATCCGTGACCTGCCGCCGCGGGTGAGCAACTGGCGCTCCCGCGAGGACCTGCCGGCCTACCTCGCGCGACAGGGGATCGTCGCGATCGCCGGTGTGGATACCCGCCGCCTGACGCGGCTGCTCCGCGAGAAGGGCGCGCAGAACGGCTGCATCATCACCGGCGATGCCGATCACGAGACGGCGGTGACCCGTGCACGGGGCTTCCCCGGTCTCAAGGGCATGGACCTCGCGCGCGAGGTCTCGGCGGCCCGGCCCTACGAGTGGCGCCTCGGCACCTGGTCGCTGGACGACGGCGAGGTGGAGGTCAGCCCCCGTGGCGACGACGAGCTCTCCTGGCACGTCGTCGCCTATGATTTCGGCATCAAGCGCAACATCCTGCGGCTGCTGGTCGACTACGGCTGCCGCGTTACGGTGGTGCCGGCGACCACGCCGGCCGCCGAGGTCATGGCGATGGCGCCGGACGGGGTGTTCCTGTCCAACGGGCCCGGTGACCCGGAGCCCTGTGATTATGCCATCGAGGCGACCCGGGCGTTCCTGGATGCCGGCGTGCCGGTGTTCGGCATCTGCCTGGGCCATCAGATCCTGGGCCTTGCCGTGGGCGCGCGCTCGGAGAAGATGAAGTTCGGCCATCACGGCGCGAACCACCCGGTCCTCGACGTCGATACGGGCCGGGTCATGATCTCCAGCCAGAACCACGGTTTTGCCATCGACGAGACCACGCTGCCGGCGAACGTGCGCGTCACCCATCGCTCGCTGTTCGACGAGACCCTGCAGGGGATCGAGCTGAGTGACCGGCCCGCGTTCAGCTTCCAGGGCCACCCCGAGGCGAGTCCCGGGCCCCGTGACGTGGCACCGCTGTTCCAGCACTTCGTGGACCTCATTCGCGCCTATCGCGGCGAGACCGCCTGAGGCGGCCCGCCGGCACAGCAGAGAGCGACGATGCCCAAGCGTACCGATATCCAGAGCATCCTTATCCTCGGCGCCGGCCCGATCGTGATCGGCCAGGCCTGCGAGTTCGACTACTCCGGCGCGCAGGCGTGCAAGGCCCTGCGCGAGGAGGGTTACCGGGTCATCCTGGTGAACTCCAATCCGGCGACCATCATGACCGATCCCGAGATGGCCGATCGTGTCTACATCGAGCCGGTGAACTGGCGAACCGTCGAGCGGATCATCGAGCAGGAGCGCCCGGACGCGGTGCTGCCCACCATGGGCGGGCAGACCGCGCTGAACTGCGCCCTCGACCTCGACCGCTACGGCGTGCTCGAGCGTCACGGCGTGGAGATGATCGGCGCCACCAAGTCCGCCATCGACAAGGCCGAGGACCGGGAGGCCTTCCGGGCCGCGATGGAGAACATCGGCCTGGCCACGGCCACCGCGCGCATCGCCCACAGCATGGAGGAGGCGCTGGAGGTGCAGGCGGAGATCGGCTTCCCGACGATCATCCGGCCCTCGTTCACCCTCGGCGGCTCCGGGGGCGGCATCGCCTACAACAAGGAGGAGTTCGTCGACATCTGCGAGCGCGGCCTCGACCTCTCGCCCACCAACGAGCTGCTCATCGAGGAGTCGGTTCTGGGGTGGAAGGAGTTCGAGATGGAGGTCGTCCGCGACAAGGCGGATAACTGCATCATCGTCTGCGCGATCGAGAACGTCGATCCCATGGGCGTGCACACCGGCGACTCCATCACCGTGGCGCCGGCGCAGACGCTCACGGACAAGGAGTACCAGATCATGCGCGACGCCTCGCTGGCGGTGCTGCGCGAGATCGGCGTCGAGACCGGTGGCTCCAACGTGCAGTTCGCCATCGACCCGGAGACCGGGCGCATGGTGGTCATCGAGATGAACCCGCGGGTGTCGCGTTCCTCCGCGCTGGCCTCCAAGGCCACCGGCTTCCCGATCGCCAAGGTCGCGGCCAAGCTCGCGGTGGGGTATACCCTCGACGAGCTGCGCAACGAGATCACCGGCGGCCGGACGCCGGCCTCGTTCGAGCCGAGCATCGACTACGTGGTCACCAAGATCCCGCGGTTCACGTTCGAGAAGTTCATCCGGACCAAGCCGGTGCTCACCACCCAGATGAAGTCGGTGGGCGAGGTCATGGCCATCGGCCGGACCTTCCAGGAATCGCTGCAGAAGGCGATGCGCGGCCTGGAGAACGGCCTGGAGGGGCTCGACCCGCGCATCGAGGCGGGCCGCGACGACGCCGCCCAGCGCATTACCCAGGAGCTGCGCCTGCCCGGGCCCGAGCGCATGCTCTGGCTCGCCGACGCCTTCCGCGCCGGCTTCGAGCTGGAGGCGGTCTACCAGCACACCTGGGTGGATCGCTGGTTCCTGGCCCAGCTCGAGGAGCTGATGGCCTGGGAGGGGCATATCGCCGAGCAGGGCGCCGACGCCCTCGATGCCCGGCGGCTGTTCCAGCTCAAGCGCCGAGGTTTCTCCGACGCGCGGATCGCGCGCCTGGTGGGCTGGAACGAGCACGAGGTGCGAGCCCACCGCCGCCGGCTGGGCATCCGCCCGGTCTACAAGCGGGTCGACTCCTGTGCCGCCGAGTTCGCTACGGCCACGGCCTACATGTACTCCACTTACGAGGAGGAGGACGAGGCCGCGCCGTCGGACCGGGCCAAGATCATGGTGCTCGGCGGCGGTCCCAACCGCATCGGCCAGGGCATCGAGTTCGACTACTGCTGCGTCCACGCCGCACTCGCCATGCGCGACGATGGCTATGAGACCATCATGGTCAACTGCAACCCGGAGACGGTGTCCACCGACTACGACACCTCCGACCGGCTGTACTTCGAGCCGCTGACCCTCGAGGACGTGCTCGAGATCGTGGAGACGGAGCGCCCGGAGGGCATCATCATCCAGTACGGTGGGCAGACGCCGCTCAAGCTCGCCCGTGACCTGGAGCGTTTCGGGGCACCCATCATCGGCACGACGCCGGACTCCATCGACCTCGCCGAGGACCGCGAGCGCTTCCAGCGCATGATTGGCGAGCTCGGGTTGCAGCAGCCGCCGAACCGCACCGCCCGCAGCGCCGACGAGGCCCTGCGGCTGGCCGCCGAGATCGGCTATCCGCTGGTGGTGCGGCCCTCCTACGTGCTCGGTGGCCGGGCCATGGAGATCGTTTACGAAGAGTCCGAGCTCGTGCAGTACATGAACGAGGCGGTGAAGGTCTCCAACGAGTCGCCGGTACTGCTCGACCGCTTCCTCGACGATGCCGTCGAGGTGGACGTCGACGCCATCTGTGACGGCGAGGACGTGCTCATCGGCGGCATCATGGAGCACATCGAGCAGGCCGGCGTGCACTCCGGCGACTCCGCATGCTCGCTGCCGCCGTACACGCTGGCGCCGGAGACCATCGACCGCCTGCGCGAGCAGATCCGGGCGATGGCCCGGGCGCTCGGCGTGGTCGGGCTGATGAACACGCAGTTCGCGATCAAGGGGCCGGAGATCTTCGTCCTGGAGGTCAATCCGCGGGCCTCGCGCACCGTGCCGTTCGTCTCCAAGGCGACGGGCGTGCCGCTGGCGAAGATCGCCGCGCGCTGCATGGCCGGCTGCGGCCTGGCGGAGCAGGGCTACACGCGGGAGGCGGTTCCGGCCTACTATAGCGTGAAGGAAGCGGTCTTCCCGTTCATCAAGTTCCCGGGGGTCGACCCGATCCTCGGCCCCGAGATGAAGTCCACCGGCGAGGTCATGGGCGTGGGCCGGGATTTCGGCGAGGCCTACGCGAAGTCCCAGGTCGGCGCCGGCGTGGTGCTGCCCCGCGACGGGGGCAAGGCGTTCGTCAGCGTCCGCGATGCGGACAAGGGGGCCGTGGTCGCGGTGGCCCGCGATCTGCTCCGCCGCGACTTCACCATCGTCGCCACCCAGGGCACCGCCGGGGTGCTCCGGGAGGCCGGGATCGACTGTGAGGTGATCAACAAGGTCACGGAAGGTCGGCCGCACATTGTCGATGCGATCAAGAACGACGAGATCGCGCTGATCATCAATACCACCGAGGGGCGTCAGGCCATCGCCGATTCGTTCTCGATCCGGCGCGAGGCGCTGCACCACAAGGTCTGCTACACCACGACCCTGTCGGGTGCCCGCGCCACCGTCCAGGCACTGGGCTACTCCGAGCACGGCGACGTGAACGCCCTTCAGGACCTCTATAAGGAGGCGAGCGCATGAGCAAGACGCCGCTGACGGTCAAGGGCGCGGAGAAGCTCCGCGCCGAGCTCGACCGCCTCAAGCACGAGGATCGCCCGCGGGTCATCCAGGCCATCGCGGAAGCGCGCGAGCACGGCGATCTCAAGGAGAACGCCGAGTACCATGCCGCCCGCGAACAGCAGGGTTTCATCGAGGGCCGGATCGCCGATATCGAGGGCAAGCTCGCCAACGCCCAGGTGATCGACGTCGCGAGCCTGCCGGCCAACGGGAAGGTGGTCTTCGGCGTGACCGTCGATCTCGCCGACGAGGACACCGGCGAGGAGAAGACCTATCAGATCGTCGGCGAGGACGAGGCCGACATCAAGCAGGGCCTGATCTCCATCCAGTCGCCGATCGCCCGCGCCCTGATCGGCAAGGAGGAGGGCGACATCGCCGAGGTGCAGGCCCCGGGCGGGACCCGCAGCTACGAGATCGTGGCGGTGCGCTACGAGTGAGCGGACGCCGCCCCGCGGCGGCGGGGCCGCCGCCTCAGGGCAGCGCGATGGGCTCGCGCCGCTCGGGGTTGCGGCGGTAGAACAGCGCGACGTGGCCGATGGCCTGAACCTCGACGGCGCCGGTGGCCTCGACGATGCGCTCGATGAACGCACGACGCTGGGCGCGGTCGTCGGCGACGAGCTTGACCTTGACCAGCTCGTGGTCGTGCAGGGCGCGCTCGAGCTCGGTAAGCACACCCTCGGTCAGTCCGGCGCTGCCGGTGCGAACGACGGGTTTGAGGTCATGGCCCATGCGGCGCAGATAGCGGCGCTGGGTTTCGGTAAGAGACTGCATGCTGGTGATTGATCCCGATGTCCGGAAAGCGCGGTGACGAGATGGTAGCACGCGACGATGGCGATCGCCGACCGGCGGCGTTCGCCGGTCTGCGCTACGAGCTGGGCGTGGTCATGATCTTTGGTGTCGTGGCGGCACTGCTGATCGTCGGTCTGGACCTCGGGCGCTGGGTCGAGCTGGTCCTGCTCGCCGTCGTGGGGTTCGGCGCCGGGGGCTGGATCGCCGTGCGGGTTCGGCTCGCCGAGCAGCGGGCGCTGGCCGACGAACAGGCGGAGACGGGCGATGGCACGCACCAAGAGTAGCCGGCGCTGGCTGCGCGAGCATTTCGACGACGCCTACGTGCAGCGAGCCCAGAAGGAGGGCTGGCGCTCGCGGGCGGCGTTCAAGCTCGCCGAGATCGACGGCAGGGACCGCCTGGTGCGGCCCGGACGGAATATCGTCGACCTGGGGGCGGCGCCCGGCGGCTGGGCACAGTACTGCGCCCATCGCCTCCGGGGGCGCGGCCGGGTGGTCGCGCTGGACATCCTGCCGATGGATCCGCTGCCGGATGTCACCTTCATCCAGGCGGATTTCACCGAGGACGAGGCCCTCGCGGCACTGGATGAGGCACTGGCCGGCGAACCGGTCTCCCTTGTGCTCTCGGATATGGCCCCCAATATCTCCGGGCAGAAGGCCGTGGACCAGCCCCGGGCGATGTACCTCGCGGAGCTGGCGCTGGCGTTCGCGACGGACAATCTGGAACCGGGTGGCGACTTCCTGGTCAAGACCTTCCAGGGGGAGGGGTTCGATGCCTTCCTCGGTGAGCTGCGGCGCTCCTTCTCGAGCGTGGCGACACGTAAGCCCGGCGCCTCCAGGGGGCGCAGCCGGGAGGTCTTTCTGTTGGCGCGTCAGTTACACTCGTAGTAACGTTGCGGCAACGCCGAAGGCGGCCCGGCGTGCGGGCCGGTGGCAGACATTTTGTGCCTTGCGCGGCATGCGCATGGCACCAGATCGAGGTGACGAGCCTTGAACGACATGGCGAAAAATCTAATCCTCTGGGTGGTCATCGCCATTGTGCTGATGTCCGTGTTCAGCAATTTCCAGGGCAACAGCATGAGCCCGGGGGAGATCCCGTACTCCCAGTTCCTCTCCGACGTGAAGCAGGGGAACATCGAGCGGGTAACCATCAAGGGCCCCGTCATCCGCGGTCAGCAGGGCAACGGTCAGCAGTTCACCACGTACAGCCCGGAGACGGATAACGGGGCGCTGATCGGTACGCTGCTCGACAACGGCGTGACCGTGAACGCCGAGCCGCAGGAGGGGCGCAGCATCCTGCTGCAGATCCTCATCTCCTGGTTCCCGTTCCTGCTGCTCATCGGCGTGTGGATCTATTTCATGCGCCAGATGCAGGGCGGCGGCGGTGGCCGCGGTGCCATGTCGTTCGGCAAGAGCCGGGCGCGTATGATGTCCGAGGAACAGGTGAAGGTCACGTTCGCCGACGTCGCCGGCGTCGAGGAGGCCAAGCAGGACGTCATGGAGCTTGTGGAGTTCCTGCGTGATCCCTCCAAGTTCCAGCGCCTGGGCGGCCAGATCCCGCGCGGCGTGCTCATGGTCGGTCCGCCCGGCACGGGCAAGACGCTGCTCGCCAAGGCCATCGCCGGTGAGGCCCGGGTGCCGTTCTTCAGCATCTCCGGGTCGGACTTCGTCGAGATGTTCGTCGGCGTCGGTGCCTCCCGCGTGCGCGACATGTTCGCCCAGGCCAAAAAGCACGCGCCGTGCATCATCTTCATCGACGAGCTCGACGCGGTGGGCCGCCAGCGCGGCGCGGGCCTCGGCGGCGGTCACGACGAGCGCGAGCAGACGCTCAATCAGATGCTCGTCGAGATGGACGGCTTCGAGGGCAATGAGGGCGTGATCGTCATCGCCGCCACCAACCGTCCGGACGTGCTCGATCCGGCGCTGCTGCGCCCGGGCCGCTTCGACCGTCAGGTGGTGGTGCCGCTGCCCGATGTGCGCGGTCGCGAGCACATCCTCAAGGTGCACATCAGCAAGGTGCCGGTGGCCGACGACGTGGACGCGCGGATCATCGCCCGGGGCACGCCCGGTTTCTCCGGTGCCGACCTGGCGAACCTCGTCAACGAGGCGTCGCTGTTCGCCGCGCGCCGCAACAAGCGGGTGGTGGACCAGCACGATTTCGAGGACGCCAAGGACAAGATCATGATGGGCGCGGAGCGCAAGTCGATGGTCATGACCGAGGACGAGAAGCGCCTGACCGCCTATCACGAGTCCGGCCACGCCATCGTGGGCCTGCTCTCCCCGGAGCACGATCCGGTGCACAAGGTCACCATCATCCCGCGCGGGCGGGCGCTCGGCGTGACCATGTTCCTCCCCGAGGAGGACCGTTACAGCTACACCAAGCGCCGTCTCAACAGCCAGATCGCCAGCCTGTTCGGCGGCCGGCTGGCCGAGGAGATCATCTTCGGCGCGGACCGGGTGACCACGGGCGCCCAGAACGACATCCAGCGCGCGACGGAGATCTCCCGGAACATGGTGACCAAGTGGGGTCTGTCGGACCGCATGGGGCCGCAGTCCTACGGCGAGGACGAGGGCGAGGTCTTCCTCGGCCATCAGGTCACGCAGCACAAGCAGGTCTCCGACGAGACGACCCATGCGATCGACGAGGAGGTGCGGCGGATCATCGACGAGAACTACCGTCACGCCAAGAACCTGCTCGAGCAGAACATGGAGAAGCTGCACGCGATGGCCGATGCGCTCATGAAGTACGAGACCATCGACCATGAGCAGATCCAGGACATCATGAACGGTCGCCCGCCGCGGCCCCCGGAGGATACCCAGGGGCCGGCGCAGCCGAGCACGGGCGGCGAGGGCGCCGGCGAGTCGGAGTCCGACTCCGGCAAGGTCGGGCGCCCGGCCAGCGAGCACTGAAGCAGTAGGCGGCACCGGGCGAGCGCGCCCGGTGCCGTGGTTCGCACCAAGGGGATTGCAACTACGGACATGACACGACGGGTCATCGACTGTGGCGGCCGGCCGCTGGATATCTCCCGGCCGGCGGTCATGGGGATTCTCAATATCACCCCCGATTCGTTCTCGGACGGGGGTGATTTCGTTGCCCGGGACGACGCGCTCGCCCGGGCGCGGGCGATGGTCGCCGAGGGCGCCGACATTATCGATATCGGCGGCGAGTCCACGCGCCCTGGGGCCGAGGACGTGCCGGTGGACGAGGAGCTGGCCCGGGTCGTCCCGGTGGTCGAGGCGCTGGCCGGCGAGCTGCCGGTGCCGCTGTCGGTGGATACGACCAAGCCGGAGGTCATGCGCGCCGTGGCTGGCGCCGGCGCCGGATTGATCAACGACGTGATGGCGTTGCAGCGGCCCGGCGCAGTGGTGGCCGCCGCGGACACCGGGTTGCCGGTATGCCTGATGCACATGCAGGGCACGCCGCGGAACATGCAGCGCGATCCCCACTATGACGACATCGTCGACGACGTCGCCCGGTTCCTGCGCGAGCGCGTCGACGCGTGCGTGGCCGGCGGTGTGCCGCGGGAGCGGCTGATCCTGGATCCCGGGTTCGGGTTCGGTAAACGCCATGAGCACAACGCCGGGCTGCTGCGTCGTCTCGCGGAGCTGACCGGCGGGGACCTCCCGGTGCTTGTCGGTCTCTCGCGCAAGTCCTTCATCGGCGAGCTCGTCGACCGCCCGCCCAAGGAGCGGGTTGCCGGCAGTATCGCCGCTGCGGTGCTGGCCGCCGCTGCCGGCGCGCGCATCATTCGTGTCCACGACGTCGCAGCCACGGTGGACGCGCTTAAGGTGGTCAACAGTGTCGCCGCTCCGGATGATGGGGTGCCGGAGGCGGCGAATGGCTGATCCGGCGTCGCGGGGCGCGTCGTTCAGGGCGGCCGGGTAGGGCCGCGCGGTGAACCCTACGGAGGGCGTGCTCCCATGAGCGAGGACAGCAGGCGTTACTTCGGGACCGACGGCATCCGGGGCCGTGTCGGTGAATATCCCATTACCGCGGACTTCATGCTCAAGCTGGGCTGGGCGGCCGGGCGTGTGCTTGCCGGGCGCGGCGCGAACAACCAGGTGGTCATCGGCAAGGACACCCGGTTGTCGAACTATATGTTCGAATCGGCCCTGGAGGCGGGCCTGTCGGCGGCGGGCGTGAACATCCAGCTCCTCGGCCCGATGCCGACACCGGCGATCGCCTACCTGACGCGTACGTTGCAGGCGAACGCGGGCATCGTCATCAGTGCCTCCCACAACCCGCACTACGACAATGGCATCAAGTTCTTCTCCGCAGAGGGGCGCAAGCTCGACGACGCCACCGAGGCGCGCATCGAGGACTACCTGGAGCGTCCTCTGGAGACGGTGGACTCGGCGGGTCTTGGCAAGGCCTACCGGCTGGTCGACGCGCCCGGGCGCTATATCGAATTCTGCAAGCACACCCTGCGCGCGGATCGCGACCTTTCCGGGTTGCGCCTGGTAGTGGACTGCGCCAACGGTGCGGGCTATCAAGTGGCGCCGGCGGTGTTCCGGGAGCTCGGTGCCGAGGTCACTGCGCTGGGTGCCGAGCCGGACGGGCTGAACATCAATGTCGACTGCGGCTCGCTGCACCCCGGAACGCTCTGCCGCGAGGTGCGCGAGCGCGGTGCCGACGCCGGTATTGCGCTGGATGGCGACGGTGACCGGGTGATTATGGTCGACGGTGAGGGGGAGCTCCTCGACGGTGATGACCTGCTCTGGATCATCGCCCGCGAGCGCCAGGAGCGGGACGAGCTCCGTGGCCCGGTGGTGGGTACGCTGATGTCCAACCTGGGGCTGGAGCTGGCGCTGCGTGACCGCGGGGTGGCCTTCGAACGTGCCCGGGTCGGTGACCGGTATGTCCTGGAACGGCTGCTCGAGGCGGGCGGGATCTTGGGCGGCGAGTCCTCCGGGCACATCGTCTGCCTCGACCGGACCACCACGGGGGACGGCGTCGTGTCCGCGCTCCAGGTCCTGGGCTACGCCGTGCGCACCGGCCGGTCGCTGGCGGAGCTGCGCCGCGGCATGGAGCGCCTGCCTCAGGAGACGGTCAACGTCCGTATCGCCGAGCGCCGTGACCCCCTGGGGGTTGGCGGCATCGTGGCGGCGATCGAGGAGGTCGAGGCGTCTCTGGGAGAGACTGGTCGCGTGCTGCTTCGCCCTTCCGGCACCGAGCCACTGATTCGCGTGATGGTGGAGGCCCCCGACGCCGGCTCGGTCGCGCGTGCGGCGCGCTGGCTGGCGGACCGGGTGGCGGAGGAGATGGCCGGCGAGCGCCTGGGTGCGGATTGATTTTGACCGGCGTGCTGGGTAACCTTGCGCGCTTTCAGCCTCGTTTCGGACGGCTCCATGCGACAGCCCCTCGTGGTCGGCAACTGGAAGATGAACGGGGACCGCTCCGGGGCCCGGGCCCTGGCGAATGCGGTCGCGGCGGGTGTTCCCCGGGGCGTCGAGGTGGCGGTGCTGCCGCCGATGGTGCACATCGCCGATGTGTCCGGGCTTCTCTCGGGGGCTGCCGTGGACGTCGGCGCCCAGAACGTCGCCGACGCGGACGAGGGGGCGTACACCGGTGAGGTGAGCGCGTCGATGCTCGCCGAGTTCGGTTGTCGATACGCCCTCGCAGGCCATTCCGAGCGGCGCGAGCATTACGGGGAGTCCGACGCCCTGGTCGGCGCACGTTTCCGGGCGTCCCTGGCGGCCGGGGTGACACCGATCCTGTGCGTGGGGGAGTCTCTCGCGGAGCGGGACGCGGGTAAGACGGCGCATGTCATCGCCCGTCAGATCGACGCCGTTGTTGATGCCGTGGGCGCCGAAGGGGTGGCCCGCGGTGTCGTCGCCTACGAGCCGGTCTGGGCGATAGGTACCGGACGCAGCGCGGACCCGGAATCGGTCCAGGCGGTTCACGCCGGGATCCGCCGCCATCTCGCCGCGGCCGGGGTGGACACTGCCGCCGTACGGTTGCTCTATGGCGGCAGCGTCAAGCCGGGTAATGCGGCGGCGCTGTTCTCGCTCGATGACGTCGATGGCGGGCTGATCGGCGGGGCGTCGCTGAACGCTGATGATTTTCTTTCGATCTGTCGGGCCGCCGTCAAGGGCGACCGGACGGGTCCCGTTTAACTTGGGGCGCAACGCATGTCCTTATACAGCATCCTTCTTGCCGTCCACGTACTGGTCTGCCTGACGCTGGTCGGGGTCGTGCTGCTGCAGCACGGCAAGGGGGCCGACGCCGGTGCCGCTTTCGGCAGTGGCGCGTCGGGCACGGTGTTCGGCGCCCGCGGCGCGGCGTCGTTCCTCAGCAAGGTTACCGCCGTTCTGGCGGCCGGCTTTTTCGTCACCAGCCTGGTGCTGGCGATGCTCTCCGGCAGTTTCGACGAGGTCGGTAGCGTCATGCAGTCCGACCAGGCCGCGCCGGCGGAGCAGGCCCCGGCCCAGCCCGAAACGTCGTCTTCCGGCTCGTCGGGCGCAGCGGGCGGCGGGGAGCCGGCGCCGGCCCCGGCACCGTCCGAATAGGCGTTGTCGGCGGGCGGGCTCTTTGGTATATTGCCCGCTCCTCGGCTGGTGAGCCGATCACGCTTTCCTGAAGCGGATGTGGTGGAACTGGTAGACACGCTGTCTTGAGGGGGCAGTGGCGCAAGCCGTGCCGGTTCGAGTCCGGCCATCCGCACCAACCATCGCCTTGAGCGCGGGGCCTATGCCCCGCGCTATCTCCTTGTTTTTAAAGGGAAAAAGGCGAGGCCGCAAGTTGACAGCGGCGTCACTCCTGCTCTACACTGCTCCCGGTTTGCCGGCGCCCACATCCATCCTCGCGGGCGTTTTCCTTGAGTGTTGGGGCAGGCGGTCCATGGTTGAATCGTATCTACCGATCCTCGTATTTATCGTGCTCGCTGTAGGGCTGGGCGTGCTGTTGCCGGTGCTCGGGTTCATCCTCGGGCCCAGGCGGCCGGACGACGAAAAGCTCTCGCCCTACGAGTGCGGCTTCGAGGCCTTCGAGGACTCGCGCATGAAGTTCGATGTGCGCTACTACCTCGTGGCCATTCTGTTCATCATCTTCGACCTGGAGATCGCCTTTCTCTTCCCGTGGGCGATCGTGCTCGACAAGGTCGGCCTGTTCGGCTTCGGCGCCATGGCCCTGTTCGTCGGCATCCTCCTGGTCGGGTTTCTCTACGAGTGGAAGAAGGGGGCGCTGGAATGGGAGTAGAAGGCGTTCTCGAGCAGGGGTTCGTCACGACCTCTGCTGACAAGCTGATCAACTGGGCGCGCACGGGGTCGCTCTGGCCCATGACCTTCGGGCTGGCATGCTGCGCGGTGGAAATGATGCATACCGGTGCGGCGCGCTACGACATGGACCGCTTCGGTGTCATCTTCCGGCCGTCGCCGCGCCAGTCCGACGTGATGATCGTGGCCGGCACCCTCGTCAACAAGATGGCGCCGGCGCTGCGCAAGGTCTACGACCAGATGGCGGAGCCGCGCTGGGTGATCTCGATGGGGTCGTGCGCCAATGGCGGCGGCTATTACCACTACTCCTATTCGGTGGTGCGCGGGTGTGACCGCATCGTGCCCGTGGACATCTACGTGCCCGGCTGCCCCCCCACGGCGGAGGCGCTGCTCTACGGCATCATTCAGCTGCAGAAGAAGATCCGCCGCACCAACACCATCGCCCGCTGAGGAGAGCGCGTTCTCATGGCCCTTTCCGCGGAAGAGCTCGCCGGGCGTCTCGAGCAGGCGCTTGGGCAGAAGATTGCGAAGCTGGTTATCGATCGCGACGAGGTGGACATCGAGGTCCGCCCCGAAGATCTCTACGCGACGATGCTGGAGCTGCGCGACCACGAGTCGCTGCGCTTCGAGCAGCTCATCGACATCGCCGGCGTCGATTACGCCGCCTACGGTGACGACGAGTGGATAACGGAGGAGGCCACTTCGGTGGGCTTCAGTCGTGGTGTCGACGGGTTTACCACCGGGCGGCTCGGCCTTACCGGCATCTATGGGGTGCAGGAGATCCATTCCAGCACCGGGCGGCGCTTCGCGGCCGTCTACCAGCTGCTCTCGCTCAGCCACAATTACCGCGTGCGGGTGCGCTGCTATGCCGCGGATGACAACTTCCCGGTCGTCGATTCCGTGGTTCCGATCTGGAGCTGCGCGAACTGGTTCGAGCGCGAGGCCTTCGATCTCTACGGCATCGTCTTCGACGGCCACCCGGACCTGCGGCGCATCCTCACCGATTACGGCTTTGTCGGGCACCCGTTCCGCAAGGACTTCCCGCTGATCGGCAATGTCGAAGTCCGTTTCGACGAGGAGCGCGGGCGCGTGGTCTACGAGCCCGTCAGTATCGAGCCGCGGGTGACCGTGCCCCGCGTGGTTCGCGAGGACAATCGCTACGCGCAGCCCGCGCCGCAGCAGGAGGGTGGCGCTGATGCCTGAGATCAGCAGCTATACGATCAACTTCGGTCCCCAGCACCCGGCCGCACACGGTGTGCTGCGTCTGGTGCTCGAGCTGGACGGCGAGGTCGTACGCCGGGCCGACCCCCATATCGGCCTGCTGCACCGTGCGACGGAGAAGCTCGCCGAGACCAAGCCGTTCAACCACAGTATCGGCTACATGGACCGGCTCGACTACGTTTCGATGATGTGCAACGAGCACGGATACGTGTCGGCCATCGAGAAGCTGCTCGGCATCGAGCCGCCGGTCCGTGCCCAGTACATCCGCGTGATGTTCGATGAGATCACGCGGATCCTGAACCACCTCATGTGGATCGGCGCCCATGGACTGGACGTCGGTGCGATGACGGTCTTTCTCTATGCCTTCCGTGAGCGCGAGGAGCTCATGGACTGCTACGAGGCGGTCAGCGGGGCACGCATGCACGCGACCTACTACCGCCCGGGCGGTGTCCACCGTGACCTGCCGCAGCAGATGAGCCGCTACGAGCCCTCGCCACACCGCTCGGAGGCCGACCTCAAGCGGCTGAACCGTGATCGCGAGGGGTCGATGCTCGACTTCCTCGACGCCTTCTGCGAGCGCTATCCGAAGGTGATCGACGAGTTCGAGACCCTCCTCACCGACAACCGGATCTGGAAGCAGCGGCTCGTCGACGTTGCCGTGGTCTCGCCGGAGCGCGCACTGCAGCTCGGCTTTACCGGGCCGATGGTGCGCGGCTCGGGGATCGAGTGGGACCTGCGCAAGAAGCAGCCCTACGAGGTCTACGACCGCCTCGATTTCGATATCCCGGTGGGCACCAACGGCGACTGCTATGACCGCTACCTGGTGCGCATCGAGGAGATGCGCCAGTCGGTGCGCCTGATCAAGCAGTGCGTGGACTGGCTGCGGCGCAACGACGGTCCGGTTCGGCTGGAGGACCACAAGGTCACGCCGCCGACCCGTGAGCAGATGAAGGACGACATGGAGTCCCTCATCCACCACTTCAAGCTGTTCACCGAGGGTTACAGCGTCCCGTCGGGCGAGGTCTATGCCGCGGTCGAGGCCCCTAAGGGCGAGTTTGGCTGCTACCTCGTCTCCGACGGCGCGAACAAGCCCTACCGGGTGAAACTCCGTGCCCCCGGGTTCCCGCACATGGCGGCGATGGATGAACTCGCGAGCGGGCACATGATCGCTGACGTCGTGACCATCATGGGCACGCTGGATATCGTATTCGGGGAGGTCGACCGGTGAGTTCGGAGCAACTGGCGGAAAAGTACCTCACCGCGCACCAGCGCGAGGAAATCGACCACTGGCTCGCGAAGTACCCGGACGACGACAAGGGGCGGCGTTCCGCCGTGATCCCGGCGCTGCACATTGCCCAGGAGGGTAACGGCGGCTGGCTGTCCCGGGAGCTCATCGACGCGGTGGCGGAGTACCTGGGGCTGCCCACGACCAAGGTCTATGAGGTCGCCACCTTCTACTCGATGTTCGACACCTCGCCGGTGGGCCGCCACAAGGTCAACGTCTGCACCAACGTCTCGTGCATGCTCCGCGGCGGCGAGGAGCTCCTCGCCCATATCGAGGAGCGTCTCGGCATCACGGTGGGGGAGACCACCGCGGACGGGCGCGTCACCCTCAAGCACGAGGATGAGTGTCTCGCCGGTTGCACGGGCGCGCCCATGATGCTTGTCGATGAGGTCTATCACACGAACCTCACGCCGGAGAAAGTGGACGAGATCCTGGAGAACCTGGAGTAGCCATGGCTAACGAGGTCTGTTACGCGACGCTGCAATTCGACGAGCCGTGGACGCTCGAGAATTACCTCAAGGTCGGCGGCTACCAGGCGCTGCAGCGTGTGCTCAAAGAGGGCATGTCGCGGGACGACGTCATCGAGGAGGTCAAGAAGTCCTCCCTGCGCGGCCGCGGCGGTGCCGGCTTCCCGGCGGGGATGAAGTGGAGCTTCATGCCCAAGGATGCCCCGGGGCCGAAGTACCTGCTGTGCAACTCTGACGAGTCGGAGCCGGGTACGTGCAAGGATCGCGATATCCTGCGCTATAACCCCCATGCGCTGATCGAAGGCATGGTTATCGCCGGCTACGCCATGGGCGCGACCCATGGGTACAACTACCTGCGCGGCGAGTTCATGAAGGAACCGTTCGAGCGCATGGAGCAGGCACTGGCGGAGGCGCGCGAGCAGGGCTACGTGGGCGAGGACATCCTCGGTTCCGGCTTCGACTTCGAGCTCTACAACCACCTCGGCGCGGGTGCCTACATCTGCGGCGAGGAGTCGGCCCTGATGGAGTCGCTGGAGGGCAAGAAGGGCCAGCCCCGCAACAAGCCGCCGTTCCCGGCGCAGTTCGGCGTCTATGGCCGGCCGACGACGATCAACAACACCGAGACCCTGGCCTCCGTGCCCTCCGTGATCCGCAACGGTGCGGACTGGTTCCTGGATCTCGGCATCCCCAATGCCGGCGGCACCAAGATCTTCTCGGTCTCCGGGCATGTGGAGCGGCCCGGTAACTTCGAGATCCCGCTGGGCACGCCGTTCAGTGACCTCCTGGAGATGGCCGGCGGCATGCGCGGTGGGCGCAAGCTCAAGGCCGCGATCCCCGGAGGCTCGTCCATGCCCATTCTCCCGGCCGACGTGCTGATGGAGATGAACATGGACTACGACTCCATCCAGAAGGCCGGGTCCGGCCTGGGCTCGGGTGCGGTCGTGGTAATGGACGAGACCACCGACATGGTCAAGATGCTGATGCGCATCTCCCGGTTCTACTACGCCGAGTCCTGCGGTCAGTGCACCCCGTGTCGCGAGGGCACGGGCTGGATGCACCGGGTGATCAAGCGCATCTACGAGGGTCGTGGTCGCGCCGAGGACCTGGAGCTGCTCGAGGCGGCGGCGGGCCAGATCGCCGGGCATACCATCTGTGCCTTCGGCGAGGCGGCGGCGTGGCCGGTGCAGGGGGTGCTCAAATACTGGCGCCACGAGTTCGAGTACTACATCGAGCACAAGCGCTCCATGGTTGAGGCGGCAGCATGAACGCGAAGGTCGAGGAAACGAAGCCGGACACCGTCACCGTCACCATCGACGGCCGCGAGGTCGCCGCGCCCAAGGGCGCAACGATCATCCAGGTCGCCGACGAGCAGGGCATCGACATCCCGCGCTTTTGCTATCACCGCAAGCTCTCGGTGCCGGCGAACTGCCGCATGTGCCTGGTGGACGTGGAGATGAACGGGCGCCCGGCGCCCAAGCCGCTTCCCGCCTGCGCCACCGCCGTAGGTGACGGGATGACGGTCTCCACGCAGTCCGAGCGCGCGCTCAAGGCGCAGCGCGGCGTGATGGAGTTCCTCCTGATCAATCATCCGCTGGACTGCCCGATCTGCGATCAGGGCGGCGAGTGCGAGCTCCAGGACGTCTCCATGGGCTACGGCCGGAGTGTCTCCCGCTTCGTCGAGCGCAAGCGCTCGGTCAAGGACGAGGACCTGGGCCCACTCGTTGCCACGGAGATGACGCGCTGCATTCATTGCACCCGTTGTGTGCGTTTCCTCGACGAAATCGCCGGGACCTCGGAGCTCGGCGGCATGTACCGCGGCGAGCACATGGAGATCGGCACCTGGGTCGGGCATGGTGTTCACTCCGAGCTCTCGGGCAACATCATCGACCTCTGCCCGGTGGGCGCGCTGACCAACAAGCCCTTCCGCTTCCGGGCCCGTGCCTGGGAGATGCTCAGTCACCCCTCGGTGAGTCCCCATGACCCCGTCGGCGCCAATCTGAACCTCCATCACGTGCGCGGGACGATCAAGCGTGTCGTGCCGCGGGAGAACGAGTCGGTCAACGAGAACTGGATTGCCGACCGCGACCGCTTCGGTTACCAGGGTGTCTACAGCGAGGACCGACTCGCCCGGCCGATGATCAAGCTCGACGGCCAGTGGCGCGAGACGGACTGGGAGACGGCGCTGGAGCACACCGTCTCGGCGCTCAAGTCCGTGGTCTCGCGCCACGGCGGCGAGGCCCTGGGCGCGCTGGTCTCGCCCTCGGCCACCACCGAAGAGATGTACCTGCTGGCGCGTCTGGTCCGTGACCTGGGCAGCGACAGCATCGATCATCGCCTGCGCCAGGCCGATTTCCGGGACGATGATCACGCCCCCGAGCGCCCGTCGCTGGGGCGGCCCATCGCGGACTTCGAGAGCGTGGACGCGGCATTCGTGGTCGGTGGCTATCCCCGCTGGGAGGTGCCGCTGCTCAACCACCGGCTCCGCCAGGCCAGCCTGCGCGGCGGTGACGTCATGTTCCTCAACCCGCGTGCTCACGACTGGAACTTCCGTCCGACCCTGGAGCACGTGGTCCATCCCGGTGCCATGGTCGAGGCGGCAGCGGCCGTCGCGACCGCGCTGGCAGAGAGCCGGGGCGAGTCCCTGCCGCAGTGGGTCGCCGCCTATGGTGCCACGGTCGGGGACGAGCACCGCCGCATTGCGGATGCGCTCGCCAATGCCGGGGATGCCGCCGTGCTCACCGGCGGGCTCGTCGAGGGCCATCCGGCGGGCGCCGAGCTGCGCGCGCTGGCGGCCTACGTGGCCCGCACTGCCGGCGCGTCCTTCGGTGTCCTGACGGCCGGGGGCAACAGTGCCGGCGGCTGGCTCGCGGGCGCCGTGCCCCACCGTCAGGTTGGTGGCGGACAGGGCCGCGGCCGGGATGCCGGGGCGATGATCCGCGAGGGCATGTCCGGATTCATCACCCTGGGCGTGGAGCCGGAACACGATTTCTGGAACGGCGCCGCCGCGGAGCGGGCGCTCGGTGAGGCGGAGTTCGCGCTGGCGCTCAGCCCCTGGGCGACGCCGCGCATGAAGGCCTGGGCGGACGTCATCCTGCCGGTGGCGAGCTTCGGCGAGACCGCCGGAACGCTGGTCAACGCCCAGGGTGACTGGCAGACCTTCGCGGGCGTCGGCCGTCCGGTGGGCGAGGCCCGTCCGGCCTGGCGTCTGCTGCGGGTGCTCGGCAACCTGCTGGATCTGGACGGCTACGACTACCAGGCACCGGACGAGATCCACGCCGATCTGCGCGGGCGGGTCCGCGGCGGCGAGCCGGACATGCTCGCGTGGGAAAACGATACCCTCGAACCGCGCTCGCCCTCCGGGCTGATGCGTGCCGGCGGCGTCGCGCTCTATGGCACCGACGCGCTGGTGCGCCGCGGCGAGGCCCTGCAGCGGACCTCGCAGGCGCGTCCGGCGAGTGCGGTGCTGGCCCCGGCGACCGCCGCGGCGCTGGGTATCAACGAGGGCGAGACCGTTGAGGTGCGCCAGGGCGAGGCGACGAGCCGTCTGACCGTGACGGTGGACGCCGCGGTCCCGGCGGAGACCGTCTGGGTGGATGCCGGGCTGCAGGGCAGCGAGGCCCTGGGGCCGCTGATGGGTGAGGTCACGGTCACGCGCGTGTGAGCATGCGCGGCTGCATCGAGGGCAAAGCGAGACAGGCATGGCTGAAATACTCGAGCTAGTATGGATTCTGGCGAAAATCGTGGTGCTGCTGGTGCCGCTGTTGATCGCCGTGGCGTACATGACCTATGCCGAACGCAAGGTCATCGGCTGGATCCAGCTGCGCCGCGGCCCCAACCGCGTGGGGGCCTATGGACTGCTGCAGCCGTTCGCGGACGCGCTCAAGCTCATGCTCAAGGAGATCGTGCTGCCGCTGAACGCGAACCGCGGCCTGTTCGTGATCGCGCCCATGCTCTCGATCATGCCGGCGCTCGCGGCCTGGGCGGTGCTGCCCGTCGGCCAGGGGCTGGTGATCGCGGACGTCAACGCCGGCCTGCTCTATGTCCTCGCGATGGCCTCGCTCGGTGTCTACGGCGTTATCGTCGCCGGGTGGGCCTCCAACTCGAAGTACGCGCTTCTCGGCGCGCTGCGCGCCGGCGCCCAGGTGGTTTCCTACGAGATCGCCATGGGTTTCGCCCTGGTGGGCGTGCTCATGGCCTCGGGCAGCCTCAATATCAGTGAGATCGTCGAGGCCCAGGCCGGCCCGATCTGGAACTGGTTCTGGCTGCCGCTGCTGCCGCTGTTCATCGTCTACTGGATCTCCGGCGTTGCCGAGACCAACCGTTTGCCGTTCGACGTCGCCGAGGGCGAGTCGGAGATCGTTGCGGGCTTCCACGTGGAATACTCGGGCATGGCGTTCGCCGTGTTCTTCCTCGCCGAGTACGCCAACATGATCCTGATCTCCGGGCTCGCGGCGATCATGTTCCTCGGTGGCTGGTACTCGCCGTTTCACGGTCTGCCGGTGCTCGGCCCGATCTTCGATCTGGTCCCGGGCATGATCTGGTTCTGCCTGAAGGTGGCGTTCTTCCTGTTCTGCTACATCTGGTTCCGCGGCACATTCCCGCGCTATCGCTACGACCAGATCATGCGGCTCGGCTGGAAGGTGCTGATCCCGGTGACCGTGGTCTGGCTGGTCGTCGAGTCGGTGTTCATTCTCACCGGGTTCGGCCCCTGGTTCTGAGCTGGAGGCTCCCATGCAAGCGATTCGCGACTTCTTCAACAGCTTCCTGCTGGTCGAGCTGCTCAAGGGTCTGAAGCTCACCGGCCGGCATCTGTTCGACGCGAAGTACACCATCGAGTACCCGGACGAGCGCGCCCCCCAGTCGCCGCGTTTCCGCGGGCGGCACGCTCTGCGCCGCTATCCCAACGGCGAGGAGCGCTGTATCGCCTGCAAGCTCTGCGAGGCGGTCTGTCCGGCACTGGCGATCACCATCGAGTCCGAACCGCGCGAGGACGGTACGCGGCGGACCACGCGTTACGACATCGACCTGTTCAAGTGCATCTACTGTGGCTTCTGCGAGGAATCCTGCCCGGTGGACTCGATCGTCGAGACCCGCGAGTTCGAGTACCACTTCGAGGAGCGCGGTGAGCAGATCGTGAACAAGCAGCAGCTGCTGGCGTTCGGTGATGAGTACGAGGCGCAGCTGGCCCGGGACCGGGCCGCGGACGCGGTGTACCGGTGAGCCCCGCGGGCGTCACAGGCCAACGAGGAAGAAGGCGACGTGATTGAGCTGATCATCTTCTACGTATTCGCGGCGGTGCTGATCTTTGCCGCCACCATGGTCATCACTGCGCGCAACCCGGTGCACTCGGCGCTGTTCCTGGTGCTGGCGTTCTTCAACAGCGGCGTGCTCTGGCTGCTGGCGCAGGCGGAGTTCCTCGGCATCGCCGTGGTGCTCGTTTACGTGGGCGCGGTGATGGTGCTGTTCCTGTTCGTGGTGATGATGCTCGACATCAACGTCGCACCGCTGCGCGAGGGCTTTGCCCGCTATCTGCCCGTCGGGGTGCTGGTGGGCGCGGCGATGCTGCTGGAGATGCTGCTCGTGCTGGGCTCCGGCGAGCTCTCGGCGGTCGGGCTCGCCGGCGGCGCCAGTGAGGCGCTCGGCGGTGTGGGCACGGCCCAGAGCAACACCGCCCTGATCGGCAACGTGCTCTACACGATCTACGTCTATCCGTTCGAGGTCGCCGCCGTGGTGCTCATGCTCGCGATTATCGCCGCGATCATGCTCACGCTGCGCCGGCGCTCGGGCACGAAGCATCAGGACATCGCCAAACAGGTGCACACCAGGAAGGCCGAACGGCTGCGCGTGGTGCGCATGAATCCCGAGAAACGGGACTGATAGATAGACCTCGCAAACCCCAAGACGGTCGGGACGAACGCATGCTGGAACTGTCGCATTATCTGGTGCTCGGGGCGATCCTGTTCAGCCTCGGTGTGGCCGGGATCTTTCTCAACCGCAAGAACGCGTTGATCCTGTTGATGTCCATCGAGCTGATCCTGCTGGCGGTGAATTTCAACTTCATCGCCTTCTCCAGCGCCCTGGGGGATATCCACGGACAGGTGTTCGTGTTCTTCATCCTTACGGTGGCCGCTGCCGAGTCCGCCATCGGACTGGCGATCCTCGTGGTGCTGTTCCGCAACCGCGACACCATCAATGTCGGCGACCTTGACAGCATGAAGGGCTGATCGAATGGAGACGGTATATCTGCTCATCGTTCTGGCGCCCCTGATCGGGGCCGCGGTCACCGGCCTTTATGGCCGGCGGCTCGGCCGGGTGGGGGCCCATCGGGTGGCGATCGGCGCGGTCGCGATCTCCTGCGCGCTGTCGTTCGTGACCCTGTTCGGCCAGCTCTCCGGGGCGGCGGAGCCGTTCAACGGGGCGGTCTATACCTGGGCCGCGATCCAGGGTCTGACCGTCGAGGTCGGCTTCCTGGTGGACCGGCTTACCGCGATGATGATGGTGGTCGTCACCTTCGTGTCGCTGATGGTGCACATCTACACCATCGGTTACATGGCGGACGACGAGCACAATTGGCCGGCGGGCAGCGGTGCCGGTGTCGCCAGCTACCAGCGATTCTTCAGCTACATCAATCTGTTCACCTTCTCCATGCTCATGCTGGTGATGGCGAACAACTTCATGCAGCTGTTCTTCGGCTGGGAAGGCGTCGGCCTGGTTTCCTACCTGCTGATCGGGTTCTGGCTTAATCGCCCGAGCGCCACCTTCGCCAATCTCAAGGCGTTCCTGGTCAACCGCGTCGGTGACTTCGGTTTCGTGCTCGGTATCGCCACGGTGTTCATGTACTACGGCAGCCTGGACTACGCGCAGGTGTTCGGCACGGCTGCGCAGAGCACGGGCGAGACCATGACGCTGTTCGGCGGGGAGGCGCTGGTCGCGACCGTCGCCTGCATCCTGCTGCTCATTGGCGCGATGGCGAAATCCGCGCAGGTGCCGTTGCACGTGTGGCTGCCGGATTCCATGGAAGGTCCCACGCCGATCTCCGCGCTCATCCACGCCGCGACCATGGTCACGGCGGGCATCTTCATGATCGCGCGCATGTCGCCGCTCTACGAGCAGTCGGTCACCGCACTGTCGGTGATCCTGGTCATCGGCGGCATCACGGCGTTCTTCATGGGCCTGGTGGGCCTGGTTCAGGACGACATCAAGCGCGTGATCGCGTACTCCACGCTCTCGCAGCTCGGGTACATGTTCGTGGCCCTGGGGGCGTCTGCCTACGCGGCGGGTGTGTTCCATCTCATGACCCACGCCTTCTTCAAGGCGCTGCTCTTCCTCGGCGCGGGCTCGGTCATCATCGCCATGCACCACAAGCAGGACATGCGCGAGATGGGTGGGCTGCGCAAGTACATGCCGGTGACCTACTGGACCATGCTGGTCGGTACACTCGCGCTCATCGGCACGCCGTTCTTCTCCGGTTACTACTCCAAGGACGCCATCATCGAGGCGGTGCATCTCGCCGCCACCGAGGGCCGGCCGGGGGCCGAGTTCGCTTACTGGTGTGTGCTCCTCGGGGTGTTCGTCACGGCGCTGTACTCGTTCCGGCTGTTCTTCCTCGTCTTCCACGGCAAGGAGCGCATGGACGCCCATACCCGCGAGCACCTGCACGAGTCCCCGCGCGTGGTGACCGTGCCGCTGATCCTGCTCGCGATCCCCTCGGTGGTCATCGGCTGGTTCACCACCGGTCCCGTGCTCTACGGCGATTACTTCGGCGGTGCCATCCACGTCGCCGAGGCGCATGACGTCCTCCATCACATGGCGGAGGAGGTCTGGCACGGCCCGGTCTCCTTCGGCGTGCACGCGCTGGTCAACCCCGCCTTCTGGCTCACCGTGGCCGGTGTCGCGGTGACCTGGGTGCTCTATATCGCACGCCCGGGGCTGCTGCCCGGCGTGCGGCGCGCCTTCGGGCCGGTCGGGGGGATCCTCGAGCGCAAGTACGGCTTCGATGCGCTGTGGATCAATGGCTTCGCTGGCCTCGGGCGCGGTATCGGCCGGGTGCTCTGGCGCGGCGGTGATGCCGGGCTCATCGACGGCGTGCTGATCAACGGCACGGCGCGGACCATCGGCCGGGTGGCGGCGCTGGTGCGTGGCGCGCAGTCCGGCTACCTCTATCACTATGCGTTCGCGATGATCATCGGCCTGCTGATCCTGCTCACCTGGCTCGTGGGCGGCTGGCAGGGCTGGTTCGCCTAGTGCGCGCCGCGACCGGCGCGCTGCACGGCGCATCTCGATACAACGACGGCAAGGAATGAGCGAATGTTTGAAGGTTGGCCTGTGCTTAGCCTGCTGATCTGGCTGCCCATTCTCGGCGGGTTGGCGGTGCTGATGACTGGCGAGCGGGCGGCCGATTTCAGTCGGCGGCTCGCGCTCGCGATCAGTGTGGTGGTCTTCGTTCTCAGTCTCGCCCTGTGGGCGGGCTTCGAGAGTGGCACCGCGGCCATGCAGTTCGTGGAGCGCACGACCTGGATCGATACCTTCGGCATTGAGTACTTCCTCGGCGTCGACGGCATCTCCATGCCCCTGGTGATCCTGACCACGTTCTCCACGGTGCTCGTGGTGATCGCCGGCTGGGAGGTCATCCGCTACAAGCCGCAGCAGTATCTCGCCGCCTTCCTGGTGATGGAGGGCATCATGGTGGGCGTGTTCAGCGCTCTGGATGCCATCCTGTTCTACGTGTTCTGGGAGGCCATGCTCATCCCGATGTTCCTGATCATCGGTATCTGGGGCGGACCGAACCGTATCTACGCCACGCTGAAGTTCTTCCTGTATACGTTCCTCGGCTCGGTGCTGATGCTGGTCGCGCTGATCTACCTCAGCTATCAGGCGGGCAGCTTCGCGATCCCGGACTTCTACGGACTGGGCCTGGACCCGGCCATCCAGACCATGATCTTCCTGGCATTCCTCGCCGCGTTTGCGGTGAAGGTGCCCATGTGGCCGGTGCATACCTGGCTGCCGGATGCCCACGTCGAGGCGCCCACCGGCGGCTCCGTGATCCTGGCGGCGATCATGCTCAAGATCGGCGGGTACGGTTTCCTGCGGTTCAGCCTGCCGATCACCCCGGTGGCGAGCGTGCAGCTCGACTGGCTGATGATCTCGCTGTCGCTGATCGCGGTGGTCTACATCGGCCTCGTGGCGATCGTCCAGAGTGACATGAAGAAGCTGATCGCCTACTCGTCCATCGCGCACATGGGCTTCGTCACCCTGGGGTTCTTCGCCATCTTCCGCATCGCCGGTTCCGAGGCGGTCTCGGGTTCCGGCGTGGTGCTCGCCCTCGAGGGCGCGGCGGTGCAGATGATCTCTCACGGTTTCGTCTCCGCGGCGATGTTCCTGTGCGTCGGCGTGCTTTATGACCGACTGCATTCGCGGCGGATTGCCGACTACGGCGGGGTGGCCAACCGCATGCCGATGTTTGCCGGCTTCTTCGTCATGTTCGCGATGGCGAACGCCGGGTTGCCGGGCACATCCGGATTCGTCGGTGAGTTCATGGTGGTGCTCGCGGCCTTCCAGGCGGACTTCTGGTTCGCGTTCCTGGCGGCCACTACGCTGGTGCTCGCGGCGGGCTACACGCTGTGGATGATCAAGCGGGTGGTCTACGGCGAGGTCGCCAACGAGGGTGTGGCGGCGCTCCGTGATATCAATCGCCGCGAGTTCCTGATCCTGGGCGTGCTGGCGCTGGCGGTGCTGGCCCTCGGCGTGTGGCCGCAGCCACTCGTGGAGGTCATGGAGCCGACACTCTCGCACCTGGCGAATATCGTCATGGCGGCCAACTAGTGTCCAGAGGTTGAACGGGACGGCGCGTCCAAAGGAATAGGCTCGAGGTACTCTATGTCGTTCGTGATCCCCAACTTCTCGCTGGCACTCCCGGAGATCTGGCTGCTCGCCATGATCTGCGTGGTCCTGGTCGCGGATCTGTTCGCCACCGGGCGCGAGAGCGCCCCGGCGTTCTATCTCAGCCAGATCGCGCTGCTCGGCGCCATGTGGTTCGCCGTGCAGAGCCAGTGGGGCGTGGATACCGTTGACTTCAACGGTACCTACGTCGCCGACAGTCTGGCCGCGACGCTGAAGGTGAGCATCGCCGGCTTCGCCTTCCTGGCGTTCGCCTACAGCCGTGATTATCTGCGCCAGCGCAACCTCCTGCGTGGCGAGTTCTACCTGATCGGGCTGTTTGCGGTGCTCGGCGGGTTCGTCATGTCCTCGTCGGGCAGCATGCTCACGCTGTATCTCGGCCTCGAGCTCATGTCGCTGGCGCTGTACGCGATGGTGGCCTTTGACCGGGACAGCCGTATTGCCTCCGAAGCAGCGATGAAATACTTCGTCCTGGGCGCGCTGTCTTCGGGCATGCTGCTCTACGGCATGTCGATGATCTACGGCGGCAGCGGCAGCCTGGAGCTGGCGGAGATCGCGGCGCAGGCGGCGGGCGGCCCGGACAACATGCTCCTCGCCTTCGGCCTGACCTTCGCGCTGGTGGGCGTGGCCTTCAAGTTCGGCGCGGTGCCCTTCCACATGTGGGTGCCGGACGTCTACCAGGGCGCGGCGACCCCGACCTCGATGTTCATCGGCACCGTGTCCAAGGTCGCCGCCGTGCCGCTGTTCCTGCGCCTGGTCGCGGAGGGGCTCGGCGCGCTGCACGGCGACTGGCAGGTCATGGCGACGTTCATGGCGGTGGCATCGCTGGCCGTGGGTTCGCTGTTCGCGCTGGTGCAGGACAACTTCAAGCGGCTGCTGGCGTACTCGACGGTGGCCCACATCGGCTTCCTCTTCCTCGGTTTCATTGCCGGCACGGAAGAGGGCTATGCCGCGTCGCTGTTCTACGCGATCAGCTATGCGCTGATGTCGGCGGCGGCGTTCGGGATGATCATGGTGCTCTCGCGCCGGGGCCACGAGGCCGACGAGATCGCCGACCTGCGCGGTCTCAACGATCGCAGCACCGGTATGGCGCTGGTCATGCTGGTGGTGATGTTCTCGATGACCGGTGTGCCCGGGACCGTGGGCTTCTACTCCAAGTGGGCGGTGCTCAAGGCGGTGATCGATACGGGGCATGTCTGGCTCGCGGTGGTCGCGGTGCTGTTCGCGGTGATCAGCGCCTTCTACTATCTGCGCGTGCTCAAGGCCGTGTACTTCGAGCGTATCGAGGGCGAGGCCGAGGCGATTCCCGCCTCCGCGACCGTGCGCTGGGTCTGCGGGCTCAACGGCGTGGCGATCCTCGGTCTCGGGCTGTTCCCCGGTGCGCTGTTCGCGGTCTGTCGCGCGGCCTTCGGCGGGTAGCACGGGAGGGTTGCATTGCCCGTCGCGAGGCGTATCATACGTCCTCCGCGGCGGGGTCAACGCCCCGCGGGATCCTCGCAAGAGGGCTTGCAAAAGGCGCAACGCCGCGGTTAGAATACTGTTTGTCAGATGCGGGGTGGAGCAGTCTGGCAGCTCGTCGGGCTCATAACCCGAAGGTCGCAGGTTCAAATCCTGCCCCCGCTACCAGGCATCTTCGAAAAGGCCGCTTGCGGCCTTTTTTTGTAGGTGGCGCAGCCACGGCGCCGCCGCAGCGGTTTTTCGAAGAATGGGCCGACGTGGCCCATTTTTTGTTTGTGGGGACGATACAGACGGCATGGCGGCGGCACAGAGACTGACCGAGATCCTGCAGCCGGTGGTCGAGGCGATGGGCTACGAGTTCGTTGGCCTGGAGTACCACCCGAACAGCAAGCGCGGGCTGCTGCGGATCTACATCGACACGCCGGAGGGCATCGACGTCGACGACTGCGAGGCGGTGAGCCATCAGGTCAGCGGTGTGCTCGACGTCGAGGACCCGATCCCGGCGGAATACAACCTCGAGATCTCCTCGCCGGGGCTCGAGCGTCCCCTGTTCAAGCCCGCGGACTACGACCGCTTCGTGGGCGAGCGGATCCGTATCCGTATTCGCGGCCGCCACGACGGCCGGCGCAGTGTCCGCGGCGTGCTGCGCGGTCTGCGTGACGACGCCGTCGCGGTCGACGAAGACGGTGAGGAGGTGCTCGTGCCGCTGGAAGTGGTCGATCGCGCCAATCTCGAGCTGGAGCCCGAAGGCCGGTGAGCTGGAGTAATCAATGAGCAAAGAAGTCCTGTTGGTTGTCGATGCCATCTCGAACGAGAAGGGCGTGGACAAGGAGGTCATCTTCGAGGCCATCGAGGCGGCGCTCGCCTCGGCGACGCGCAAGCGCCATGGCGGCGAGATGGATGTGCGCGTGAGCGTGGACCGTCGCACCGGCGAGTACAGCACGTTCCGGCGCTGGACGGTGGTCGAGGACGAGGCCCTCGAGGAGCCGGACCGCGAGCTCACCCTGGAACAGGCCCGCGAGCGCGATCCGGAGGCCGAGATCGACGGGACCATCGAGGAACCGATGGAGTCGGTGGAGTTCGGTCGTATCGCCGCCCAGACGGCCAAGCAGGTCATCGTGCAGAAGGTCCGCGAGGCCGAGCGCGCAAAGGTCGTCGAGGCCTATCACGAGCGCGAGGGCGAGCTCATCACCGGCATTGTCAAGCGTGTCGAACGGGGCAATATCTACCTGGACCTTGGCGGCAACGCCGAGGCCTTCATCCCCCGCGAGGAGATGATCCCGCGGGAGGCGGTGCGCCCCGGTGACCGCCTGCGGGGCTACCTCAAGGAGGTCCGTTCCGAGAATCGGGGTCCGCAGCTCTTTGTCTCCCGCACCGCGCCGGAATTCCTGCTGGAGCTGTTCAAGCTCGAGGTCCCCGAGGTCGGCCAGGAGCTGCTGGAGCTGCCGGCGGCGGCGCGTGATCCGGGCATGCGCGCGAAGATCGCGGTACATGCCCTGGATCCGCGCATCGATCCGGTCGGGGCCTGTGTCGGCATGCGTGGCTCGCGCGTGCAGGCGGTGTCCAACGAGCTCGCCGGCGAGCGGGTCGACATCATCCTGTGGGACGAGAACCCGGCCCAGTTCGTGATCAACGCGATGGCGCCGGCGGAGGTCGAGTCCATCGTCGTCGACGAGGATCGTCACAGCATGGACATCGCGGTGGCGGAGGATCAGCTCTCCCAGGCCATCGGCCGCGGCGGGCAGAACGTCCGCCTCGCCAGTCAGCTCACCGGCTGGGAGCTGAACGTGATGACCGCCGACGAGGCCCGCGAGAAGAGCGAACAGGAGACCGCGGAGCTGCTGCAGATGTTCGTCGACACGCTGAACGTGGACGAGGACATTTCCGCGGTGCTGGTCGAGGAAGGCTTCTCGAGCCTCGAGGAGATCGCCTACGTGCCCGCCGCGGAGCTGCTCGAGATCGAGGATTTCGACGAGGATATCGTCGAGGCGCTCCGTGCGCGGGCACGGGATGTGCTGGCCGAGCGCGAGGCCGAGCGGGCGCAGGCCGCGGGCGAGGTGCCGGCGGAGGACCTGCTCGGCATGGAAGGAATGGACGAGACGCTGGCCCAGGCATTGGCGCAGCAGGGCATCACCACCATGGAGGACCTGGCCGAGCAGTCGGTGGACGACCTGCTCGAGGTTGAGGGCATGGACCAGGAGCGTGCCGCGGCGCTCATCATGAAGGCGCGCGAGCCCTGGTTCGCCGAGCAGCAGGACGGGGAGTCCTGAACGGGGCCCGCGGCGACGGGAGGCGTCGTCGCTACCCGCTCGGAAACGGCGCTCGGCAACAGGTGGACCGGAGGTAGAAGTTTATGGCGAATACGACGATCAAGGATTTCGCGGAGGCCGCTGGCATCCCCGTGGACCGCCTGTTGACCCAGCTCAATGAGGCCGGCATCGAGGGGCGGAACGCGAGTTCCACCTTCTCCCGCGAGGACATGTCCACGCTCGTCGAGCACCTGCGCAAGGCCGCGGGTCGCGGTGACAGCGAGGCCGGTCCCGGTCCCAAGCAGATCACGCTCAAGCGCAAGAGTCACAGCCAGATCCGCGTGCCCGGCGGTGCCGGTGGGCGCGGCAGCCGGGGCAGCACCGGCGGGCGCACCGTCAACGTCGAGGTTCGCAAGAAGCGCACGTACGTCAAGCGAAGTGTCGTCGAGGCGGAGCAGCACGAGCGCGATGCCCGTGTCCTCGAGGAGGCACTCGACGACGCCCTGGCGCGTCCGGACGCCCAGCCGGAGCCGCAGCCGCAGGCATCGGAGACGGCCGTCTCCACCGAAGCGGCCGGCGAGGCGTCCGTCCCGGAGCAGGCCGAGGCCGGCGAGCAGTCGACGTCGGAGGCCGAGGAGGCGCCCGCCGCCGAGGAGACTCCCGCGGAGGAGGCCGAGCCCGTAGCCGAACCGGAGCCCGTTGACGAGGCCACCGCGGCGGACGAGGCCGAGGAGACGGAGGAGGCCAACGAGTCCGAGGCCCAGCGCCAGAAGGAAATCGAGGAAGAGAAGGAGCGCAAGCGTCTCGAGGCGGAGGCGAAGCGCGAGCGTGAGGCCGAGGAGCGGGCCGCGCGCAAGGCAGCCAAGGGCAAGGGCAAGGCGCGTAAGAAGGGCGCCGAGACCAAGGGTGCCGGCGGTCGCGGTCGCCGGGGGGGGCGTCGTGCCGGTGGCGCCGCCGAGCAGCTGCAGCACGGCTTCGAGCGTCCGACCCAGCCGGTGGTCCGCGAGGTGGAGGTGCCCGAGAGCATCACCGTCGGCGATCTCGCCCAGCGCATGAGCGTCAAGGCGGCGGATCTCATCAAGGAGATGATGAAGCAGGGTGTCATGGCCACCATCAACCAGGCCATCGACCAGGACACCGCCGTGCTGCTCGTCGAGGAGCTGGGGCACCGTCCGAAGGTGGTCAACGAGAACGCCGCCGAGGAAGAGATCCTCGCCCAGGCGGAGGAGCCCGAGGGCGAGCGCGAGCCGCGGGCGCCGGTGGTCACCATCATGGGCCATGTCGACCACGGCAAGACCTCGCTGCTCGACCACATCCGCCGCACCAAGGTGGCGTCCGGCGAGGCCGGCGGCATCACCCAGCACATCGGTGCATATCACGTGAAGACCGACCAGGGCATGGTGACCTTCCTGGACACCCCCGGGCACGAGGCCTTCACCGCCATGCGTGCCCGCGGTGCGCAGGTCACCGACGTGGTCATCCTGGTGGTCTCGGCGGACGACGGCGTCATGCCGCAGACCCAGGAGGCGATCAAGCACGCCCGCGCGGCCGGAGTGCCGATCGTCGTGGCCGTCAACAAGATCGACAAGCCCGGCGCCGACCCGGATCGCGTGCGCCAGGAGCTGACCCAGTTCGAGGTCATCCCCGAGGAGTGGGGCGGCGACACCCAGTTCGTGAACGTCTCCGCGGTGACCGGCCAGGGCATCGACGCGCTCCTCGAGGCGCTGCTGCTCCAGTCGGAGCTCCTCGAGCTCAAGGCCGTGGTGGACTGCCCGGCGAACGGCGTGGTTATCGAGTCCAGCCTCGACAAGGGGCGCGGCCCGGTGGCGACCGTGCTGGTGCGCAACGGCGTGCTCCACACCGGTGACGTCATCCTCTCCGGCACGGAGTACGGGCGCGTCCGCGCGATGCTCGACGAGGGCGGCAACCGCGTCGACGACGCCGGTCCGTCGACCCCGGTGGTCGTGCTCGGTCTCTCCGGTCTGCCTGAGGCCGGCGACGAGGTCCTGGTGCTCGAGGACGAGCGCAAGGCCCGCGAGATCGCCGAGGGCCGCCGCGAGAAGAGCCGCGACAAGCGTTTGCAGGCCCAGAAGGCCGCCAAGATGGACGAGCTCTTCTCCCAGATGGGCGAGGGCGAGGTCAAGACCGTCAACCTCGTGATCAAGGGCGACGTGCAGGGCTCCGTGGAGGCGCTCGGCCAGTCGCTGCAGAACCTCTCCAACGACGAGGTCAAGATCAAGGTCGTCAGCAGCGGAGTGGGCGCGATCAACGAGGGCGACGTCAACCTGGCGCTGGCCTCCGAGGCACTGCTCATCGGCTTCAACGTCCGCGCCGACGGCAAGGCGCGCAAGGCGGCCCAGGAAAACGACGTCGAGCTCCACTACTACAGCGTGATCTACGACGCCATCGATCAGCTCCGCAACGCCATCAGCGGTATGCTGGAGCCGGAGGTGCGCGAGGAGATCATCGGTCAGGCGGCGGTCATGGACGTCTTCCGCTCCTCCAAGCTCGGCCAGATCGCTGGCTGCCTGGTCGAGGAGGGCGTGGTCCGGCGCAACAACCCGATCCGCGTGCTGCGTGACAACGTGGTGATCTTCGAGGGTGCGCTGGAGTCGCTGCGCCGCCACAAGGACGACGTCAATGAGGTTCGTGCCGGCACCGAGTGCGGCATCGGCGTGAAGAACTACAATGACGTCAAGGTCGGCGACCAGATCGAGTGCTACGAGCGCGTCGAGATCCGGCGTGAGCTGTGATCGCCGGGACGGGGGACGTTAATGGCACGTGATTTCTCCCGGACGAGGCGGGTCGGCGAGCAGATCCAGCGCGAGCTCGCCGAGCTCATCCGCGACGAGGTGCGCGACCCGCGCGTCGGTTCCGTCACGGTCTCCGAGGTCTCGGTGACCCGTGACTTCGCCCACGCGCGGGTGCTGGTCACCGTGCTCGGGGCGAGCGCCGAGGCCTCCGCTGATGCCGTCGAGGCGCTCAATCACGCGGCCGGTTTCCTGCGCTCGCAGCTCGCGCGCCGCGTGCGGCTGCGCCAGGTCCCGGCGCTGGTGTTCGAGTACGACGAATCCTTCGACCGCGGTGCCCGTGTCTCGCGCCTCATTGACGAGGCCGTCGCGCGGGACGACGGGACGGACGACGACAACCCGGACAGCTGATGGGTCGCAGACGCAAGGGACGCAACGTCCACGGCATCATGCTGCTGGACAAGCCCGCCGGCGTGACGTCCAATCACGCGCTGCAGCGGGTACGCCGGCTGCTCGATGCGCGCAAGGCCGGCCACACCGGCAGCCTCGATCCGCTCGCCACCGGCTTGCTGCCGCTGTGCTTCGGCGAGGCGACCAAGGTCAGCGCCTTTCTCCTCGATGCGGACAAGCGCTATCGGGTCACCGCCCGGTTCGGCTGCGTGACCGACACCGGTGACGCCGAGGGCGAGGTGGTGGCGGAGCGGCCGGTCATCGGTCTCGACCGCGATACCCTGGGGGCGGCGATGGTGCGCTTCGAGGGGGCGATCGAGCAGGTGCCGCCGATGTACTCGGCGCTCAAGCACGAGGGACGGCGGCTCTACGAGCTGGCCCGTGAGGGCCGCGAGGTCGAGCGCCCGCCGCGCCCGGTGACGATCCACGAGCTGCGTCTGCTCGCGATCGACGGCGATACCGCCACCCTCGAGGTGGCGTGCAGCAAGGGCACCTACGTGCGCACCCTGGTCGAGGATATCGGCGAGGCCGTCGGCCCGGGCGCGCACGTCACCGCCCTGCGCCGTACGGCCCTCGGGCCGTTTCGCGACGAGGCGGCGCTCGTCACCCTTCCGGCGCTGGAAACGCTCGACGGGGACGAGGGGCGTGCCGCGCTGGAGCAGCGCCTGATCCCCATGGAGCAGGCCCTCGGTGACTGGCCGGACATCCACCTCAGCGGCGATCTGGCGGCCTACGTCCGCCAGGGGCAGCCGGTGTGGGTGCCGCGGGCGCCGGGGCAGGGCTGGGTACGGCTGTTCGCCGAGGGCGAGCGCTTCCTTGGCATGGGCACGGTACTCGACGACGGCCGCATCGCGCCCAAGCGTCTCGTCGCCACCGGGTGAGGCCCGTGGGTGACGTAACGATCCGTTTCCCCGCGGTTTTGGTTGTTCCTCAGGCCGCCGCGGGGATAGAATACGCGTCTTTCGGGAACATCGAGATAACCAGGAGCAGTTGATGTCTTCTCTTTCTGCCGAGCAGAAACACGAAATCGTCAAGGATTTCGCGCGCACCGAGGGCGACACGGGTTCGCCGGAGGTCCAGATCGCGCTGCTGACCGCGCGCATCCAGCACCTCACCGAGCATTTCCAGACCCACAAGCAGGATCACCACTCCCGCCGTGGGCTGCTCAAGCTGGTCAACCAGCGTCGCAAGCTGCTGGACTACGTCAAGCGCAAGAACCGTGAGCGCTATCAGACGATCATCGAACGCCTCGGCCTGCGCAAGTAAGCCGAACGAAAGCTGCCCAGACAATGGATAGGCCTGTGATTCCTACTCCCGTCCAGAAGACGTTCCAGTACGGCGACCACACCGTAACGCTCGAGACCGGACGCATCGCGCGGCAGGCCAGCGGCGCGGTGCTCGTCAACATGTCGGACACGGTGGTGCTCGTCACCGTCGTGGGTAAGCAGGACGATGGCGAGCCCCGTCCCTTCCTGCCGCTGACGGTCAACTACCAGGAGCGGACCTATGCCGCGGGCAAGATCCCCGGCGGGTTCTTCAAGCGCGAGGGACGGCCTTCGGAGAAGGAGACACTGGTCTGCCGTCTGATCGACCGACCGATCCGGCCGCTGTTCCCCGCGGGCTTTACGAGCGAGGTCCAGGTCATCGCCACGGTTATCTCGATGAACCCCGAGGTCGACGCCGACATCCCGGCGCTGATCGGTACCTCGGCGGCTCTGGCGATCTCCGGCATCCCGTTTGAGGGGCCCATCGGTGCGGCCCGTGTCGGCTATCAGGATGGGCAGTTCGTGCTCAATCCGACCTTCAGCCAGATCGCGGCCTCCGACCTCGACCTGGTGGTGGCGGGCACGGAGGAAGCGGTGCTGATGGTCGAGTCGGAGGCGGACCGCCTCCCCGAGCAGACCATGCTCGATGCCGTGCTCTTCGGTCACGAGCAGATGCAGGCCGCGATCGGCGCGATCAAGGAGCTCGCCGCCGAGGCCGCCAAGCCCCGCTGGGACTGGGAGGCGCCGGCCAAGGATCAGGGGCTGGTCTCGCGCATGCAGGAGCTCGCGGGCGGTGAGCTCGCCGAGGCCTATCAGGTGGTGGACAAGCAGGAGCGCCAGGCCGCGGTCGGTGCCGTACGTGACCGCGTCGTTGCCGAGCTGACCGCCACCGAGGAAAATCCGGAGGGCTGGAGCGAGCGCGAGGTCGCCGATGCGTTCAAGTCCCTCGAGAAGCAGATCGTGCGCGGGCGCATCATCCGCGGCGAGCCGCGGATCGACGGGCGTGACAACAACACGGTACGGCCGCTGACCATCGAGGTCGGTGCGCTGCCCCGTACCCACGGCTCGGCGCTGTTCACGCGCGGCGAGACCCAGGCGATGGTCATCACCACGCTGGGTACCGGGCGCGATGCCCAGGTGGTGGACGCCATCGAGGGCGAGCGCAAGGAGCCGTTCATGCTCCACTATAACTTCCCGCCGTACTGCGTGGGCGAGACCGGCTTCATGGGCAGCCCCAAGCGCCGTGAGATCGGTCACGGCAAGCTCGCCAAGCGCGGCATCCAGGCCGTGATGCCGAGCAGCGAGGAGTGTCCCTACGTGATCCGCGTGGTCTCGGAGATCACCGAGTCCAATGGCTCCAGCTCCATGGCCAGTGTCTGTGGCACCAGCCTCTCGCTCATGGACGCGGGCGTGCCGATCAAGGCGCCGGTGGCGGGTATCGCCATGGGTCTGATCAAGGAAGGCGACGACTTCGCCGTGCTCACCGATATCCTCGGCGACGAGGATCACCTTGGCGACATGGACTTCAAGGTCGCCGGCTCCGAGGACGGCGTCACCGCGCTACAGATGGACATCAAGATCAACGGGATCACCCGCGAGATCATGGAGAAGGCGCTGGAGCGCGCCCGCGAAGGCCGCATGCACATCCTCGGCAAGATGAACGAGGTGATCGCCGAGCCCCGCCAGGAGATGTCCGAGCACGCGCCGCGGCTGCTTACCCTGCGCATCGACCCCGAGAAGATCCGTGACGTCATCGGCAAGGGCGGCAGCACCATCCGCCAGCTCACCGAGGAAACCGGCACGAGCATCGACATCTCGGATGACGGCGTGGTTACCGTGGCCTCCACGGACGCCGCTGCCGCCAACGAGGCGCGCCGGCGCATCGAGCTGCTCACCGCGGACGTCGAGGTCGGCCGCATCTACGAGGGCCGGGTGATCAAGCTCATGGACTTCGGCGCGTTCGTGAACATACTGCCGGGTCGCGACGGGCTGGTGCACATCTCCCAGATCTCCAACCGCCGTGTCGAGAGCGTCGCCGACGAGCTCTCCGAGGGACAGGTGGTGCGCGTGAAGGTCCTGGAGGTGGACCGCCAGGGCCGGATCCGGCTGAGCATCAAGGCGGTGGAGGAGGCCGACGCCTGACGGGCGCCGGTTTCTGAAACATGCGAAAAAGGGGCCGTAAGGCCCCTTTTTTTGGTTCATCGCATATTGCCGGGAAAGACGGTTTCCGGGGATGGCATGTTCGCGCTGTCTCCGCCGTTCGTTGACAGCGCACCACGCGATTCTAGACTCACAGTGTACTCCTCGTTTCGCGAAGGAGGACACAAAAATGTCCAACTATCCCCGTGAATCCGCCTCTTTCCCGCGGCGTTGTGCCACTGCGCTCCTCGCCGCCTGCCTGGTGACGGGCACCGCATGGGCCGCCGGCGAACCGCCGGCCCCCGACTTCTCCAAGACCCAGTACGGGGACATGAGCTTCCCCGAGCAGTTCCCCGACGGCACGAGCATCAGCATCACCCAGTGGAGCCACTTCGTGCCCCGCTATGACCAGTGGTTCAAGCAGTACGCCCAGGAATGGGGTGACGCGCATAACGTCGACGTCACGGTGAATTTCATCAACATCGCCGATCTGGCCTCGACCCTGTCCGCGTCGATCTCCGCCGGCGAGGGGGCGACGCTGTTCGAGATGGTGGCCCCGCCGACCGCGTTCATCGACGGGCTCAAGCCGCTGAACGACGTCAACAAGGCCGCCGCGACGGAGTTCGGCGAGCGTGCCGGCACCTGCGAGCGTTCCAGTTACCTGCCGGCGAAGGACATGTGGTACGGCTTCTGCCACGGCTGGGTGCCGGACCCGGGTGACTACCGTCGCTCTCTGTGGAAGGACGCCGGTTACCCCGATGGCCCGCAGACCTACGCGGACCTGCTCGAGGGCGGCGGCAAGATCTTCCAGAAGACCGGCACGCCGGTTGCCGTGGGGATGTCGCCGGAGATCGACTCCGAGTTTTATGCCCGCGCGCTGATCTGGTCCTTCGGCGGCTCGATCCAGGACGAGAACGGCAATGTCACCTTCGACTCGCCGGAGGTCGTCGAGGCCGTGAAGTTCCAGAAGCAGCTCTTCGAGAACGCGATGACCCCGGAGGTCTTCGCGTGGAACGCCGCCTCCAATAACCAGACTTTCATCGGCGGTTCCGCCTCCTATATCCAGAACTCCATCTCCTTCTACCGCAGTGCCCAGGAGAGCTCGCCGGACGTGGCCGCAGACACCGGCTTCCGGCCGGGCCTGAAGGGACCGCGGGGTGACGTGAAGATGCCGGCCCACGTGTGGTTCATCCACACCATGCCGGAGTACGTCACCGACGAGACCAAGATCCAGGCGGCGAAGAAGTTCATGCTCGATCTCGAGCACAACTATCCGTCCGCGAGCTACTACTCCAAGTTCTACAATTTCCCGGCCTTTACCTCCCAGGTGCCGCAGCTCTTCGGTGATGACAGCTGGCTGAACGACGATCCGTGGGGCGCGGAGCCCCCGGACAAGCTCGGTCTGTTGAAGACCGCCGAGGACTGGACCGCGTGGCTGGGCTACCCGGGCTATGCCAACCCTGCTGTCAGCGAGGTGTACCAGTCGCACCTGATCTCCAGCATGATGGCAGACGTCGCCCGTGGCGTGAAAACCCCGGAGCAGGCGGTGGAGGACACTGCCGGGGAGATTCGCGCCATCTTCGAGAAGTGGCGCGAACGCGGCTACGTGGGCGGCGGCTGAGCAGCGCCGATGTCCATGGCCCGCCCCCGGCCGGGGCGGGCCGGCTCCCCCGAAATGAGTCCCGCTGCGCCGGCCCGTTCCGGTGCGGCGGGCGATGATCCATGATTGTATTAACGGGGCGAACGGCGACATGGCGGTACTCGAGACTCGTGGCCTCAAGAAGCACTTCGGCCGCATCCGCGCGGTGGACGGCATCGACCTCACGTCCACGGACGGCGAGCTCCTCGCCATCCTCGGACCGTCCGGCTCCGGCAAGAGCACGCTGATGCGCATGGTTGCCGGGCTCGAGGAGCCGAGTGCCGGCGACATCCTGGTGGACGGACGCTCCATCGTTGGCATCCCGCCCAAGCGGCGCAACGTCGCCATGGTCTTCCAGAGCTTCGCGCTGTATCCGCACATGAGCGTGCTGGAGAACATCCGTTTCCCGCTGGTGGCGCGCCGGGTACCCGCCGCGGAGCAGCGTGAGAAGATCGACTGGGTGACCGGTATCCTGGATATCGGCGATCTGCTCGAACGCCGGCCCACCCGGCTGTCCGGCGGGCAGATGCAGCGGGTGGCGCTGGCCCGGGCGCTGGTGCGCGACCCGGAGCTGTTCGTCTTCGACGAGCCGCTGTCCTCGCTGGACGCCCAGATCCGGAGCCAGGCACGCGGGGAGCTGCGCGAGCTCCACGACCGTACGCAGATCACCACGCTCTACGTCACCCACGATCAGCTCGAGGCCCTCGGGCTCGCGGACCGGGTGGCGGTGGTGCACAACGGCTGCATCCAGCAGCTGGGCACACCGCGAACGCTCTACGAGGATCCCGGCAACCTCTTCGTGGCCGGCTTTATCGGTGATCCACCCATGAACCGTCTCGATCTCGGTGACAACGTCATCCTCGGTGTGCGCCCGGAGCACCTGCTTCTCGAGCACGGCGAGGAGGACCCCGGGGAGGTGGCGCTGCGCCTCGAGGTCGAGCTGGAGCACCTGGAGTTCCTCGGTGCGGAGTGGCTGATCTACGCTGCCGTGTGCGCCGGCGTCCCCGAGACCGGGCGGCGGCGTCCGCGGGTGATCGCGCGGCTGCGGCAGGCGGAGCCGCCGAGCATGGAGACCGGTCAGCGCCGGACCCTGGTCGTGCGCCGGGCGAACGCGCGCTACTTCGATGCCGAGAGCGGCGAGCGCCGGTCTGCCCCGTCGGGGGTGGCGGCATGAGTGCCGCGGCGCAGGGCGGCTGGTTCGCCCGCGCGGGGGACGCCCTGGAGCGGCCACGGGTCCTCGGCACCGTCATGCTCGCGCCGGCGGTGCTCTATATCGTCGCCTTCGTGGCGGTGCCGTTCTGCATCGCCATCGCGCTGAGTTTCAGCGATGCCACCGTCGGCGATCCCACGATCAGCAGCTTTGTCGGCCTGGAGAATTTCCGTGCGGTGATGCAGCAGGAAGCGTTCATGAGCGCGCTGCGCAACAGCATCATCGTCACCGTCGCTACCGTCGTGGGCATCGTGGTGCTGGCGACTATCGCCGTGGAGATCCTGGCGCGGGAATTCCCCGGCCGGCGGCTCGTGCAGGTGCTGTTCATGCTGCCCTGGGCGATGCCGGTGGCGCTCGCGGCCATCACCTGGCTGTGGCTGCTGGACTCGCAGTTCAGCCCGATAGACTGGCTGCTGGTACAGCTCGGCCTGCTCGGGCCGGGCACACCGCTGGGGCCGGCAAAGCACCTCTATTACCTCGGCCGGGAGTGGCTGGGGCTGGGTTCGGTGGTGTTCGTCGATATCTGGCGCACCCTGCCGCTGGCGACGATCATTGTCCTCGCCGGCCGGCTGTCCATCCCCCGGGAGCGGCTGGAGCAGGCCCAGATCGACGGCGCCGGATTCTTCCGGGTGCTCCTGCGCATCATTATTCCGGCACTGGCGCCGGTGCTCATCGTGGCCATCCTGTTCACTGCGCTGCTGGTCATCGGCGAGATGTCCACGGTGGCACTGCTCACCCGGGGCGGGCCGGGGCACTCGGGCCAGATCCTGCCCTACTGGGCCTATCTCAAGGGCATCGAGAGCGGCGACCTCGCCCAGGGGGCCGCCGTGTCGCTGTTTCTCTTCCCCGTGCTCGCGGCGGCGGCGATCGTGGCGCTGCGTTTCGCCGCACGGCTGCACCGCGACTGAGGTGACGGGCATGCGCAGGCAGGCGAGAAAAACCGGGTTCTACACGGCGGTCGTGCTGCTGGTACTGTTCTCGATACTGCCGATCGCCTATGCCGTGCTCACGATCTTCAAGAAGGAGTCGGAGCTCTTCGACCCGGGGTCGAACCCGTTCCTCTACGAGCAGGGCGCGACCCTCAAGCACCTGGTGTTCCTGTTCACGGGCACGCCGTTCCCCACCTTCCTGTGGAACTCGCTGGTGATCGGGGTGTTCGTGGTCGCGATCACGGTGGTGCTGGCGGTGCCGGCGGCCTACGCCCTCGCGCGGCTCACCGGGCGCTGGGGCGAGAGCTCGGGCATGGCGATTTTCCTCGTCTACCTCATCCCGCCGACGCTGCTGTTCATCCCGCTGTTCCGCATCGTGGTGTGGCTGGGGCTGGCGAACAGCATCTGGTCGCTGGTGGTGGTCCTGCCCACCATCACGGTGCCCTTCTGTACGTGGCTGCTGCTGGGCTTCTTCCGCTCGGTGCCCCGGGAGCTCGACGAGGCGGCGCTGCTGGACGGCTGCTCGCGCTTCACCGCGTTCCGCAAGGTCGTGCTGCCCCAGGCCCTGCCGGGCATCGGGGCATGCATGGTGTTCGCGTTCTCGCTGTCGCTGTCGAATTATATCTACTCCGTGACCTTCATCAGCGAGAGCGCCTCGCGCAACCTCAGCGCCGGCGTGCCCACGGAGCTGATCCGCGGCGATGTCTACTTCTGGCCTTCGCTGATGGCGGCGACGGCGATCGTGGCGATCCCGCTGGGGCTCGCCTACGGGCTGCTGTTCGACTACCTGGTCCGTGGCTTCCAGAGCGCGGAGACGGGATAGGGCGGCTCAGGCGAACAGCCCGTGGAGGAACCAGCCGCGGGCATGGCCCCTTTCGCGGTAGACCCACAGCCGTTCCCCGCCGGGGTTGCTGGCCACGTAGTAGTCGCGGGCCACGTCCTGGCCGTCCCACCAGCCGGACTCGATGCGCTCCGGCCCGTCGTGGAGGGTGAGGGGGCCGTGCCATGCGGGCGTCTCGGCGCTCACGGTCAGTGCCCGGGGCGGGTCCAGCAGCCACAGCGGGCGTGCGGGGTTGGGGGCCGGCGTCCCGCCGCCGCGGCCGGGGGCGACGTAATGCCAGGCACGCTCGGGTCGATGCTCGCTGCGGGTGTGCAGGCCGTTGACCGTCTCCTCGCCCAGGCGCGTGGAGAGCCGTTCCACCAGGCCGTGCCACGGCGTCTCTTCCCGGGCGCCGGGCAGGAGTGCCGGCGATTCCGGGGCCAGTGGCTGGAGGTCGCCGGCCAGCAGGGTGAGTGACTGCACGGGGCCGGACAGGGCCAGGCGTTCCAGGCGTTCGCGGGCGAGGGTGAGCAGGTGTGCGGCATCGCGGCTCGGGGCGAGCAGGCCGACGCGGGCGGTGCTCGCCCCGCGGGGGACGTGGTGGAGCCGCAGCTCCAGGCGCTGGACCCCCCGGCCGAGCCCGCTCAGGTAGCCGCAGAGCTCGCCGAGCAGTCGTTCCAGGCCCCTGGCGATCAGCTCCCGGTCGCCGCTTTCCCGGGGCAGGGTGATCTCGGCGCGGTAGCGCGGCGGGGGCTGCCAGGGGTGGCGCGGGTCGGCGTGACGGCCGTGGGCGCGGTCGAGCTGGCGCAGCAGGGTATGGCCGAAGCGCCGGGCGAGGCCGTCCCGGGGCAGGGCGAGGACGTCGCCCAGGGTCTCGCAGCCGAGGCCGGTGAGCTCTTCATGGTGGCGGGGCTGTTCCAGCGCGAGGACCGCCACGGGCAACTGGGTCAGTGCCGCATCGCTCTCGGTCTGCGTCGTCGCGGCCGTCGTGTCGCCGGCGCGCGCAAGCAGCCAGGCGGCGGTAGGGGTCGGGGCGAGGCTGGTCAGCGGCCGGTAGCCGAGCCCCGCCACGCCGTCGGCGATCGTCGTGCGCAGCCGCTCCAGTCCGCCGAAGTAGCGCAGGCTGCCGCCGATCTCCAGCAGCAGGGCGTCCGGGCGCTGGGGGCTTACCACCGGGGTGAACTGCAGCGACCAGGCGGCGAGCTGACGCAGGGCCCGAGCCTCCGCGGCCGGATCGCGTTCGTGGCAGAGCAGCCGGGGCACCAGGGCCCGGGCGGCGCTGACGCGCTGGCCCGGTGCCACCCCGGCGCGGCGGGCCGGCCGGTTGGCCGCCGATACCGTACCGCCTTCGGCGACCACGCGGGCATCGTCGTCGCCTCCGGCCCGCTGGAAGACCTCCAGCGCCAGCTCCGGCACCCGCAGGCACAGCCACAGCGTCATGGGGCCATTCTCCGCCGGCATCCGGCGCTCAGCCCCGGGGCACCAGCCCCAGCTCGATCTGTGCAGCCCGCGGCCGGCCGCCGCCACGGCGGTGCGGTGCCGGGCGCGGTGTCGCGGCATTGCGTACCGGGGCCGGTCCGGCCGCCTCGCGTGCCGCCGGTGGTGCGCTGACCGCGGCGGGCACCGCCGGGGCGGCCTCAGTCTCCGGGTAGAGGACCCGGCGCCGGCCGCCGCCGCGGCACTTGAGCAGCTCCATGCGCAGGCCGCGGTCGTCCCGGTCCAGGTGCAGCCGCAGGGCCGCCGGCGAGGCGCTGCTGCGGTTGCTCTCGCGGCGGAAGATCAGCCCGAGGCTGTCGCCGGCCTCGGCGGCGAGCTGCAGGCGGCGCAGGCTCGCGGTGTCCACCTGCCGCGGCCAGGCGAGCACGGCCCCGCAGGTGCCGGCGCGCAGGGCCTGTTCCACGGCCCACAGGGCGTCGGTCCCGCTGCGGGGGTGGATCAGCAGCAGCCGGCCCAGATCGAGTCCCTGGGCGGTGAGCGCCGGTGCGTAGGGGACGAAGGGCGGGGCGATGAAGGCCACCCAGCGCCCCTGGCGCGCGATCTCCGCCAGCGCGGGCATCAGCAGCCGGAGCTCGCCGATGCCGTGGTGCTCGTGGAGGACCTCGGTGAGCGCGCCCCGGGGCCAGCCGCCCCCGGGCAGCACTGCGTCCAGGGCCGGGTGGCCGGTGGTGACATGACGCCCGTCCGGCCCGTCGCCCGTGGCGCCGGCCCGCCAGATACCGGGCTGACGGAGCAGCTCCTCGACCGCTTCGCTCATGGCTGACTCTCCTCAGAGCGCGGGGCGGATGACACCCACCCCGATGCCCTCGATGGCAAGGGATTCGACTCGCAGATCCACCTCGATGGGGCGGAATGCGTCGTTTTCGGGCAGCAGCTCCACGTGGGGGCCACGGCGGCGGAAGCGCTTCACCGTGACCTCGTCGTGCAGGCGTGCCACCACGATCTGGCCGTCCCTTGCCTCTTCGGTGCGCTGCACCGCCAGGAGATCGCCGTCCAGGATCCCCGCGTCCTGCATGCTCGCGCCCCGGACCACCAGCAGGTAGTCCGGACGCCGGTCGAACAGCGCCTCGGTGATCGCGTAGCGCCGCTCGATGTGCTCCTCCGCCAGGATCGGGCTGCCGGCGGCGACCCGGCCGACCACCGGCAGGCCCTCGCCGGTGTCGTCGCCTGCGTCGCCTTCATCGGTCTCCATACCGATCAGGCGGATGCCCCGGGAGGCCCCCCGGCGCATCTCGATGACCCCCTTGCGCGCGAGTGCCCGCAGGTGCTGCTCCGCGGCGTTGGGCGAGCGGAAGCCGCAGGCGCGGGCGATCTCGCTGCGCGTCGGCGGGTAGCCCGTCTCCGCGATGCAGCGGCGGATCAGCGCCAGTATCTCGGCCTGTCGGGGGGTCAGTTCGTTCATGCATCCTCCGGTTACTGTATAAATATACAGTATCTTCGCCGGCTGGCAAGCCCGGTTGAGTACCGGGCATTCATGGGAATACTGTAAATATATACAGCAATCCGCGAAACCCCGTGATGGACGACGAGACCGCCGCCTACGCCGAGCTCTACTGCCTGAGCAACTTCAGCTTCCGCCGCGGGGCCTCCCATCCCGGCGAGCTGATGACGCGCGCCGCCGAGCTGGGGTACACGGCCCTGGCGGTGACCGACGAGTGCTCCGTCGCCGGCGTGGTGCGGGCGCACATGGCCGCCCGGGAGACGGGGCTGGCGCTGATCGTCGGCAGCGAGTTCGTGCTCGAGGACGGCACCACGCTGGTGGTGCTCGCCCCCGACCGCCGTGCCTACGGCCAGCTGTGCGCGCTCATCAGCCTGGCGCGGAGCCTGGCCCCGAAGGGGGCCTACCGCCTGGGGCGCGCGGAGCTGGCCGGGGCGCTGCCGGACTGCCTCGCCATCCTGTGGGTGACCCCGGCGCTGACGGAGGAGACGGCGGCGTGGTTTGCCGGATGCTTCCCCGGCCGGGGCTGGCTCGGCGTGGGGGCCCTGCGCGACGGCTCGGACGCCGAACGGCTGCGTGTCAGCGCCCGGCTGTCCGCGGCCACCGGGGTACCGCGACTCGCCTGCGGCGGGGTGCTGATGCATCGCCGTGGCCGGCGAGCCCTCCAGGACACGCTCACCGCGATCCGCCTCGGCCGTCCGCTGGCCGAGCTCGGCACGGCCCTGGCCGGTAACGGCGAGCGCCACCTGCGTTCCCGCCGCGAGCTCGCGCGGCTGTTCCCGCGGCCCCTGCTGGAGGAGGGGGTCCGGGTGGCGGCGCGCTGCCGCTTCTCGCTCACGGAGCTGCGCTACGAGTACCCCGACGAGCTGACAGGGGAATACGCGACGCCCGGTGAACGGCTGCGCGCGCTGGTGGAGGCCGGACTGGCGGATCACTGGAAAGACGGCGTGCCCGGGGAGGTGCGCCGGCAGGTGGAGCACGAGCTCTCGGTCATCGCCGGCATGGGCTATGAGCCGTACTTCCTCACGGTCCACGACGTGGTGGAATTCGCCCGCCGCCGCGGCATCCTCTGCCAGGGGCGGGGCTCGGCGGCGAACTCCGTGGTCTGCTACTGCCTCGGCATCACCGCCGTGAACCCCACCCGTCAGCAGCTGTTATTCGAGCGTTTCATCTCCCCCGAGCGGGGCGAGCCGCCGGACATCGACGTGGACTTCGAGCACGAGCGCCGCGAGGAGGTGATCCAGTACATCTACCGCCGCTACGGTCGCGAGCGCGCGGCGCTGGCCGCCACGGTGATCACCTACCGCCCGCGCAGCGCCCTGCGCGACGTGGGCCGTGCGCTCGGTCTGGGCCAGGACCAGCTCGAGCGGCTGGCCGGTGCCATGCAGTGGTGGGACGGGGGCACCATCGGCGACGAGCGTGTGCGCGAGGCCGGCCTGGACCCCGAGAGCCCGGTGGTGCACCGGCTGATCGTGCTCGCCCGCGAGCTGCTGGGTTTCCCCCGTCACCTCTCCCAGCACGTGGGCGGGTTCGTGATCTCCCGCGGGCCGCTGGCGGAGCTGGTGCCCACGGAGAACGCCGCCATGGCCGGGCGCTCCGTGATCCAGTGGGACAAGGACGACCTGGAGGCCCTGGGACTGCTCAAGGTGGACTGCCTGTCGCTGGGCATGCTCACCGCGATCCGGCGCTGCTTCGAGCTCGTCGCGCGCCACCACGGCCGGTCCCTGGGCCTGGGCGACATCCCGGAGGGCGACCCGGCGGTCTACGACATGATCGGCCGGGCGGACACGGTGGGGGTGTTCCAGGTGGAGTCCCGGGCGCAGATGGCGATGCTCCCCCGCATGCGGCCGCAGACCTTCTACGACCTGGTGGTGGAGATCTCCATCGTCCGGCCGGGTCCCATCCAGGGCGACATGGTCCATCCCTATCTGCGCCGTCGCGAGGGGCTGGAGCCGGTGGACTACCCCAGCGAGGCGGTGCGCGAGGTGCTCGAACGTACCTACGGCGTGCCCATCTTCCAGGAGCAGGTCATGCAGCTTGCGGTGGTGGCCGCCGGCTTCACCCCCGGCGAGGCGGACGGACTGCGCCGGTCCATGGCCGCCTGGCGCCGCAAGGGTGGGCTCGGGCCGTTCCGCGAGCGGCTGGTGGAGGGCATGCGCGAGAGGGGGTATGACGTTGACTTCGCCGAGCGGGTGTTCCAGCAGATCCTGGGCTTCGGCGAGTACGGCTTCCCGGAGAGCCATGCGGCGAGCTTCGCGCTGCTGGTCTATGTCTCCGCCTGGCTCAAGCACCACTACCCCGCGGCGTTCACCGCGGCGCTGCTCAACAGCCAGCCCATGGGGTTCTACGGCCCCGCCCAGCTCGTGCGTGACGCCCGGGAGCACGGCGTGGGCGTGCGCCCGGTGGACGTGGCCGTCAGCGAGGCCGCCTGTACCCTGGAGCCGTCGCCGGACGACGGGCCGGCGCTGCGACTCGGGCTGAGCCTGGTGCGGGGGTTGTCCGCGGGCGGTATCGAGCAGCTGCTCACGGCCCGGCGCGGGTGTGCCTTCGATGACGTCACGGATCTCGCCCGGCGTGCCTCGCTGGAACGCCGGGATCTCAAGGCCCTGGCCGCGGCGGGGGCCCTGGCCGGGCTGGCCGGTCACCGCCGCCGGGCCCGCTGGGCGGTCCTCGGTGTGGAGCCGGAGCTGCCGGTGCTGCGGGGCACGGCGATCGAGGAGCCGGCCCCGGCGCTGGCGCCCCCCGGCGAGGGCGAGACCCTGGTGGCGGACTACGCCAGTACCGGCGTGAGCCTGGGCCGCCATCCCCTGGCCCTGCTGCGCCCGCACCTCGCCCGGCGGCGCTTCCGCACCGCCGCCGCGCTGCGGGAGGTCGGCCACGGCCGGCTGGTGCGGGGGGCCGGTCTCGTCATTACCCGCCAGCGGCCCGGCTCCGCCGGTGGGGTGACCTTTCTTACCCTGGAGGACGAGACCGGCGTGGTGAACGTCGTCGTCTGGCAGGCCACCGCCGAGCGTTTCCGTCGCGCCGTGGTCGGCGGGCGGCTGCTCGGCGTGATCGGCACCTGGGAGCGCCGGGGCGAGGTCATGCACCTCGTCGCCGGGCGCATCGAGGATCACTCCCGGCTCTTGGGGCGGCTGGTCACCCGCAGCCGGGACTTCGCCTAGCCCGCCGGGGTTGCCCCGCGGCTGCCACCCGGCGATACGGGCGCATGCTATCCCGGCTGGCCGTCCGCCCGCGGCGCGTTCAGCACCGGGGCATAGGCGACGACGAAGATCCCGAAGGAGGCGATCCAGGCCGCCCCCGCCAGGTGCAGGGCGCCGGTGGCACCAGTGGCGGCGGAGGTGAGTCGGGCGAGCACCGCCAGCGTGATCAGCGCGTAGATCGCGCGTCCCCCCGGGCGCAGCAGCAGCCCCCGGGCGGTGTGGGCGACGGCCACCCGCGTCATCACCCCGAGGATGAGCGTGCCGATGGCGCCGACGCCCAGGGCGTGGATCCAGGCCGCCGGCGGCACGGCGGGGACGAACGGGGTCAGGCCCTTGAGCAGCAGCGCCACCGGGATCCAGGCGTAGCCCAGGTGGAGGATCCACATCAGCGGATCGCCGACGGTGTGCCAGCCCCGCCAGCCGATCACCCGGGCCGCGTGCAGCGCCGCTGCGACGAGGGCGAGCACCGCGGTCACGCGGCTGCCGGGGGCGAGGGCGTCGGCAGCGAGCACGGCGACCAGCGCCAGCAGGGCCGCCCGGTCGAGCCGGGGCTGGCGGCGTATGAGCTCAGGGTCCCGTCCCTGACGCCGCAGCCAGTTGCCGGAGAATGCCGGGATGATCCGCCCGCCGATCACGGCCATAAGGATGGCGGTGAGATCGAGGGCGAGGTACTCCCCGGTACGCGCCAGTCCTGGCGCGACCCCGGCCATGGCGAGATGCAGGCATAGGTTGCCGAGGGCGAATACGGCCAGCACGGCCACCAGCGGCAGGTTGCGCCGGTTGCCGTGCCGCCAAAGCGTGCGCAGTGCCACCAGGGCCAGGGCCGGCAGGAAGGCGAGGTCGATGATGGCCGCCGGGACCACGGGTATGACGCCGCCGTACAGCGCCATCGCCAGCCGGCCGGCGAGCCACAGCGCCGCGAGGCCGAGCAGCCGGGCCCCGGTGGGCGGCGGAGCCCCCGTCCAGTTCGCCATCGCCGTGAGCAGGAAGCCGGCGACCGCGCCCGGCACCAGCCCGTAAAGCATCTCGTGGGCGTGCCACCACAGTGGCGAGGTCGCTGCCGGCAGCCGGATCGATCCGGTGAGCACACCGAGCCATACGGCGATGACCACGACCGCGAACAGCGCCGTCAGGAGAAAGAAGATCCGGAACGGATAGGCCAGTAGATGGGAGCGGGGCATGGGATCACCGACACGTTTTAAGATGTATCAAATATACCTTTTAAAGGCCGGTCTGAACACCACCGGCGATCCCGCCGGAGCGGGCTCAATGGCGGTGGGCCGAGATCGCGTAGGTGTCGCCCGAGGCGCTCTTGGCGCGATACATCGCCATGTCCGCGGCACGGATGAGGTTATGCCCGTCCTCGCCGTCCCCGGGAGCCAGCGCGATACCGATACTGGTGCCCACGCGGAAGGTATGGCCGTTCACTGTCACGGGGGAGTCCATGGCGTAGAGCAGCTTCTCGGCCACCGTCACCGCGTGCCGGAGCTCGCGGATGTCCTCCAGCACGATCGTGAACTCGTCGCCGCCCAGCCGGGCGACGAAGTCCCCGTCGCGCAGGGTGTTGCGCAGGGTGGTGGCGAAGTGGGCGAGCAGGCGGTCGCCGGTGTCGTGACCGTAGGCGTCGTTCACGCGCTTGAAGCCGTCGATGTCCAGGAACAGTACCGCCAGCATCCGGTCCGTGCGCCGGCGAGCGAGACTCAGTGCCAGGTGTTCCTCCAGCGCGGCGCGGTTGGGTACCCCGGTGAGCGGGTCGAAGTGTGCCAGGTAATCCAGGCGTTGCTCGGCGGCTTTCCAGCGGGTGACGTCGGTAATGGTGACGATGTTGTTACGGATGTTCGGTGCTTCACTGTCGCGGACGCCGATGACATTCACCCAGGCGACGAAGGTGCTGCCGTCCGGGCGCTGCGAGGCGATCTCGCCCTGCCAGCGCCGGCCCGCTGCCAGCGCCCGGTGCACCTCGCCGGCGAGCGCTTCGCTCCGTGCGGGGGCGAGGGCCCCGAGGATGTCGCTGCCGAGCAGCTCGCCGGCCCCGATACCGGTGATCTCCGTGACCGCGGCGTTGGCGCGCAGGACACGGTTGTCCGCGCCGGTGATCAGCAGGCCCTCGGCGGCGTTCTCGAAGATGCGGTCCGACAGGCGCAGGTCGTGCTCGAGGCGTTTGCGTTCGGTGATGTCGCGCAGGCTTGCGAGATAGCCCGTCCGTCCCTGCCAGGGAATGCCGGCTACCGCCATTTCCGCGACCCGGGGCGGCCGTTCCGGCGGCAGGACGTCGATCTCCGTGCGGGCGGCGGTCAGGGGAAAGCCGAATGGCGAGTGCACGAGTTCGTTGTGACCACGGCCGAACAGACGAAGCGCCGCGGGGTTGGCATAGCGGATGATCCCGTCGGGGTCGATCACCACCAGCGCGTCGCTGCTGTGCTCGACGACGCGGTGCAGCAGCTCCGGGCCGCCGTCGTCGGGGCCGGCGATGACCGGCGGCCCCCCGTCGATGCCCAGCGCCGGCGGCAGACCGGGAACCGGGCGCCGCGACGGTGAGTGGCCTGTCGGGATCTGGCAGTTCGGCATTGCTTGTTCTCCGCTGTCTCCCGGGGGCCCCCGGGATGCCGGCGGCGCCTGCTGCGTCGGTGCGTTATGCCACGCTTACGCGTGTCCCCGGCCCACGGGAATGAGGGCCAGGCTATGGAGGACCTGGTCGTGATCGGAGAGATCGCCGATGATCCGGCGCACCGGCGGCGGGAGCTCCTTGATGAGGGTGGGGGTCGCCACCACGTGCTCGTGCTCCGCGGCCTCCGGGTTTTCGATCACGTCGATGACCTCGAGCGCGTAGCGGCCGCCCAGGTCCTCCTGGCAGATCTGGCGCAGATCGGCGATCGCGCGCCGGGAGCGTGGCGTATGGCCGGCGATGAAGAGCCTGAGCAGGTAACCGGAGGCCATGGGTCGTCCCTGATGCGTGACCATGCGTCTGCGGGATGTCGACTACCTCACAGCGCGGTTTGGCGAAGCAACATAGCCGTGGCGGCGGGGACGGTCAAGCGCCCTGTCCCGGAAAACGGATGGGATGCCGGGGCCGGCGGGGGTTGCCGCGCCGGCCCCGGGGAGGGGGTCACCGGGGCTCGGTCGCCGGCTGTGCCGAATCTCCGTTGCCTTCCAGCCGGAGGTAGGCCTCGAGCTCGTCGCGTACCGCCGGGTCGAGATCCCCGGGGTGAGTGATGCGCATGTAGAACACGGTGAAGTAGACCACCTTCACCGACGTCACCAGGCGTTCGAACATGGCGCTGAACCCCTTGCACAGCCATATCGCCACCAGCGCCGGCAGCCAGTTGAAGTGCAGCGGCCCATCCGGCAGCCAGCCGGCCCCGAAGTCACCCAGCGCGGCACGCAGCGAGCCGGCGTAGAACGCGGACATCCCGTCACCGATCCACAGCCCCCAGAGTACGGCCACCACGGCGGCGAGGAGGTAGAGCGGCGCCACCAGCGTGCCCGCTGCGCGCGCGGCGAGATCGATGCCGAACACGCCCACCAGGCTCTCCGGTACGCGGTCGCGGAGGTCACGCATCTGCGAGATACCCTCGCGCACGCCCACGCCGTCCACCGCGATGGCGGGCAGCAGGTAGTGGTTGACCAGGTCCCAGACCTCGGTGAGACCGGCAAGCATGGCCGTTACCAGCCCCGAGATCAGCCCGGACTTCTCGCTGTTGCTGTTGCGGCGGGAGGCGACGAAGCCGAAGACCATGTCCAGCAGCGCCAGCCGGCGGTAGCCGTGTCGGCAACTACGGGCATGGGCCCGGGCCTCGGTGGACTCGGGGGACCGGCCCTGGACCGCCTCCGCCACCAGCCAGCTCTGCTGGATCTCCAGGCGGTTGTAGAAGAAGAACTTGTAGAAGAAGAGCACGACCGCCAGCACAAGCAGCAGCGTGCCGGTACCGCCGTGGTCCATAGCGATCGCGGCGATCGCCGCGAAGAACACGGACACCATGACCGTCGCGTACACCGCCATGTATCCCCAGGGCCGCACGATGCCCGGGTGGCGTCCTACGACGGCGAAGGTGTGTTTGAGCAGGTAGGCCAATTGCCAGAGGCGTTCACGGACGCCGGGTTGCTGCATGCGCTCCATTCCTGGTTCCTCCCCGGGCCGGTGCCTGCCCCCGGCGCCGGCCGTGCCGGTTTGTCCCGGGGATTGAACCCCGGGGCGGCGGTCCCGCCCCCGGGACCTGACCCGCAGTATCCGGCGCCGGCCTTACACCGGCCTTAACCGGGAGGCCCTAGTGGTCCTGGTGGGCATGTTCCCGGCCGGTCAGCGGGATCACGGCCACGTCGTAGAGCGGCTCCGGCTGGAGGGTGACATGGTCGATGCCGAAGCGCTCGCGGAGCAGCCGTTTCATCCGGTCGAGCTGCAGGGGCCAGTGCTCGAGATCGCGGATGCGCACGTGGGCCGCGATGGCGTAGTGCCCGGAGGCGATGGTCCACACATGCAGGTCGTGGACGCTGTCGACACCTTCCACCGCCTGCAGTTGCCGACCGACCCGGTCGAGATCGATGTGCCGCGGAACACCTTCCATCACCACGTGGATCGCGTCACGCAGCAGCCGCGAGGTGGAGATCAGAATCAGTGCCGAGATCACCAGCGAGAGGAGCGGGTCGATGGGGAACCAGCCGGTAAGGGCGATCACCAGTCCGCTCGCCAGCGCGGCGACGGAACCGAGCAGGTCGCCGAGCACGTGCAGGATGGCGCCCTGGGTGTTGAGGTTCTGCTCGCCGCCGTGTAGCACGCGCAGCACCACGACGTTCATGGCGAGCCCGATGGCCGCCACCACCAGGACCATGCCGCCCTGGACCTCGACCGGGTGGATCAGCCGCTGGACGGCCTCGTAGGCGATCCAGGCGACCACCACCAGCATGAAGCCCGCGTTCACCAGGGCGCCGACGATCTCGGCGCGCTGGAACCCGAAACTATGGCGCTCGCTTGGTGGTCGCTGGCTGAGGCGCGAGGCGAGGGCGCCGAGCCCCAGGGCGAGGGAGTCCGTCACCATGTGCCCGGCGTCGCCGATGAGCGCCAGCGAGCCGGACAACCAGCCGGCGACCAGCTCCACCAGGGCGAAGCCGCCGGTAAGCACGAGCCCGATGAGCAACGCCCGGCCGCTTGATGGGGTGTGGTCGTGATCGTGTCCGTGACCATGCCTGTGGTCATGGTCGTGCGTGTGATCGTGGGTCGTGTCGGTCATTTCAGAGCCTGTTCCCCGTCGCTGATGGATTGACGCATGTGAGCCGCACAAGCGGACCGGCTCAGCCGCGGGGTGGGGGCGTGGGCGGTGCGGTGACGAGACGCACCGGTACCGGCGTGTCCGTCGGTGGTGGGTGAACGGTGTTCGGGGATCTCGCCGGTGCGGCGCGTACCGGCAGTGCGGGGACGTGGCTCGCGATGTGACACACCGGCGTCGCGGTGACCACCTCCGGGTGGCCATGATCGTGCGCGCTCGGGGGATGCGGACCGGTATCGGCGGCGTGTGCGGCCAGTGAGAGCGCGAGCGCGGCCACCAGCGCCGCGAGGGGCCGGCGCCAGGTGGTCGCGATTTGCCGCTGGGCATGGTTCATAATCCAAAGCCTAGACCTTATAGTACCTATAAGGTAAAGCCCGGGAGGCACGTACCGTGCACTACACCATCAGCGAGGCGGGGCGTCGGGCCGGGTGCCCGGCCGTGACCATCCGTTACTACGAGCGTATCGGGCTGCTGCCGCAGCCGGCCCGGGGGACGAACGGTTACCGCTATTACACCGGGGCGGACGTCGAGCGCCTGGCGTTCGTGGTCCGCGCCCGTGAGCTCGGCTTCGGGCTGAGCGATATCGGCGAGCTTCTGGCGCTCGCCGCGCATCACGACCAGCCGTGCCAGGCCGTGGACGAGAAGATCGCCGGCCAGCTCGCCGCGGTACGCGAGCGCATCGAGCAGCTCACCGCCCTGCAGGCGCGGCTGGAACGGCTTCAGGCGGCCTGCAACGGCCGTCACCCCATCGATCAGTGCGGCATCCTCGCCGCGCTCTCACCGGAGGCGACCACCGCCGGGCAGTGAGCCCGCCGGGCCAGGCTCAGCGCAGGGGTTCGCGGCTGCGGTCCTGCATCAGCCACAGTGCAGCGGCGGCGACGAGTGCGGCGACGACGAGATAGAGTCCCGGCGCCCCCTGGTAGCCGGTGGCCGACATCAGCCAGCTCGCCATCATCGGTGCGGTACCGCCGGCGACGCCGAGCCCCAGGTTGTAGGCCAGGGAGTAGCCGGTGAGCCGGTCCGCCACCGGGAACAGCTCCACCAGCATCGCCGGCGCGGAGCCCAGCGGCAGCGCGATCAGCAGTGCCAGGATCACCTGCGCGGCGATCAGGTCCGGCAGCCCCCGGGCGGCCAGCACCACCAGGGCCCAGCCGCACAGCGCGACCAGTACGAACGCACCGACCAGCAGGGTGCGTCGCCGCATGACATGGTCGGTGAGCCAGCCGCTCAGGGGGATGATCGGCATGGCGAGCGCCAGACCCAGCGAGTTCACCTGCAGCGCCACGTCGTTGCCGATGCCCCCGATCTCGCTGGCATAGGTGGGCAGGTAGACCAGCGGGATGTAGAACACGATGCCGTAGCCCGAGGCGAAGATCACCGCCAGTACCGTCTCCCGCAGGTTCTGTGTCAGCGCCTCGTGCAGCGGCGAGTCGTCCTCGTGTTGCGCCTGATGGTGTGTCATGTGCGGCGAGGAGTGGAGGTCGCGTACATAGAGATAGGCCAGCAGCGCGAACACGCCGCCGAGGATGAACGGTACCCGCCAGCCCCAGGCCTCGACGGCGCCCTGCGGCAGTAGCGTGCTCACCAGCGCGGCCAGCCCCGAGCCCACCAGGGTCCCGGCCAGGCTGCCGAAGTTCGCCCAGCTGCCGGAGAAGCCGCGCCGGTGCAACGGCGAGGTCTCCACCATGTAGGTCACCGAGCCGCTGAATTCGCCGCCCACGGACAGTCCCTGCAGCAGGCGCACCCCGACCAGCAGCACCGCCGCCCACAGCCCGGCGCTGGCATGGGTGGGCAGCAGCCCGAGCAGGGTGGTGGCCGTGCCCATCGTGATGATGGAGATCTTCAGCACCGCCGCCCGGCCGAGACGGTCGCCCACGTAGCCGAACACCACGCCGCCGATGGGCCGCATCACGAACCCCGCGGCGAATACGCCGAAGGTCGCGATCAGCGACGCCAGGTGGTTGTCCGACGGGAAGAAGAGCTGGGAGATCACCGGCGCGAAGAAGCCGTAGAGGGCGAAATCGTACCACTCCATGACATTGCCGATGGTCCCGCCGACGACCGTCTTCGGTGTATGCGCGCGACCGGTATAGGCCTTGGTACGCGTGGGTTTCTGTTGGGGTGTGTCGTCCCCGGCTGTCGAGGTCATTCGTTCTCCTTGTCGTGACACGTCGTGAGTGAATGTCCGCCCCCTTTTCCGGGCAGACCGGCGAACGCCGTCGCCCGTTCCTTCCGGCGGGCGCGGTCGCGGGGTCGTAACCTCGCCGGTGCCAAGCTGCGCCGCACCATAGGGGGCGGCGATGAAGTCATTGAAATCAGCGATTTGACGCTTATCCGCCCCGGAACTAGCGTTCTGATCAAACTATACGCCCCCGGCCGGAGACAGGGTGCCCGCCCCTGTGGACGGGGCACGGTGTGGAGGAGATGCATGCCGGAATACAGCGAATCACGCGCGGCGATCCTCGATGCGATCTGCCGACGCCATGCCGACGCACCCGGTGCGTTGCTGCCTATCCTCCACGAGGTGCAGGAGCGCCTCGGCCATATCCCGGGGGATGCCGTTGCCGGCGTCGCCGAACGGCTCAACCTCACCCGCGCCGAGGTCGACGGGGTGGTGGGGTTCTATACCGACTTCCGCCGCGAACCGGCCCCCGCGCGGGTGGTGAAGGTCTGCCGCGCCGAGGCCTGCCAGGCCGTGGGTGGTCGCGAGGTCTACCGCGCCGCGGTCGCCGCCGCCGAGGCCGCCGGCGGTACGGTGGAGGTGGAGGCGGTCTACTGCCTGGGCAACTGCGCCTGCAGTCCCGCCGCCCAGGTGGACGGCGAGACCCTGGGGCGGCTCGACACCGAGCGGGTGACCCGGCTGGTCGCAGGCACGGACGGGGAGGTGCCGGCATGAAGGTCTTCCTCTCCCGGGACAGCAGCGCGCAGTCCATCGGTGCCGAGGCCGTCGCCCGTGCCCTGGCCCGGGTGGCGGCGGAGCGCGGTGAGCCGCTGGAGCTGGTGCGCACGGGCTCGCGCGGGCTGTTCTGGCTCGAGCCCATGATCGAGATCGAGCGCGACGGCCGGCGCGAGGGCTTCGGCCCGGTCACCCCCGCGGACGTCCCCGGGCTCGTCGCCGCGCTGGCCGATGGCGGTACCCACCCCCTCCATCTGGGCCGCATCGAGGAGCTGCTTGCCGCCCAGGGGCAGCGCCGGATCAACTTCCGGCGCTGCGGCGTCGTCGACCCGGCGTCCTGGGAGGATTACGTGGTCACCGGCGGTACCCGGGGCCTGCGGGCCGCGCTGGAGATGGCGCCGGCGGACGTGGTGGAGGCGGTAACCGCCTCCGGGCTGCGCGGCCGCGGCGGTGCCGGCTTCCCCACCGGCGTGAAGTGGCGCACCACCCACGAGGCGACCGCCCCGCGCAAGGTCGTGGTCTGCAACGCCGACGAGGGCGACAGCGGCACCTTCGCCGACCGCATGCTCATGGAGGGCGATCCCCTCGCCCTCATCGAGGGCATGGCCATCGCCGCCGTCGCGGTGGGGGCGGAGGAGGGCTACATCTACCTGCGCTCCGAATACCCCCACGCCCGCGAGGCCCTGGAGCGGGCGATCGGGATCGCCTACGACAACGGCCTGCTCGGCGCGGACCTGCTCGGCTCCGGACGCCGCTTCGATATCGCCCTGCGCATGGGTGCCGGGGCCTACATCTGCGGCGAGGAGACCTCGCTGCTGGAGAGCCTCGAGGGCCGGCGCGGGGTGATCCGCTTCAAGCCGCCACTGCCGGCGGTGCAGGGCGCCTTCGGTGTACCCACGGTGGTGAACAACGTCATCACCCTGGCCACCGTGCCGGCGATCCTCGCCGACGGCGCCGAGGCCTACGCCGCCCTCGGCCACGGCAAGTCCCGCGGCACCCTCACCGTACAGCTGTGCGGCAACGTCCGCCGCCCCGGGCTCTACGAGGTGCCCTTCGGGGTGTCGCTGGCCCACGTCATCGACGAGCTCGGCGGCGGCACTGCCTCCGGGCGGCCGGTGCGCGCGGTGCAGGCCGGCGGCCCGCTGGGGGCCTACCTGCCGGCCCCGGCGCTGGACGTGCCGCTGGATTACGAGGCGCTGGCCGAGCGCGGCGGGATGATCGGTCACGGCGGCGTCGTGGTCTTCGACGACACCGTGGACATGGCCGAGCAGGCGCGCTTCGCCATGGAGTTCTGCGCCATCGAGTCCTGCGGCAAGTGCACTCCGTGCCGGATCGGCTCCACCCGCGGGGTGGAGGTCATCGACCGCATCCGTGCCGGCACCGACGCCGACGCCAACCTGGCCCTGCTCGGCGATCTCTGCGACGTCATGGAGCAGGGCTCGCTCTGCGCCCTGGGCGGGCTGACCCCGTATCCCGTGCGCAGCGCGCTCGAACACTTTCCCGAGGACTTCGGGACCCCGGCCGCCGCTGCGGCGGGCTGATCCGGCAAAGAGGTAGCCATGGCTGTCGTACAGGAAACGGACTACGGAACCCCGGTGAGCACCGACGCCCGCACGGTCACCCTGGAGGTGGACGGCCACAGCGTGACCGTGCCCGCCGGCACCTCGGTGATGCGTGCGGCGATGACGGCGGACATCGCGATCCCCCGGCTGTGCGCCACCGACAGCCTGGAGCCGTTCGGCTCCTGCCGGCTGTGTACCGTGGAGATCGAGGGGCGCAAGGGCTACCCCGCCTCCTGCCACACCAACGTCGAGCCGGGGATGGTGGTGCGCACCCAGACGCCGGCGCTGGAGAAGCTGCGCCGCGGGGTCATGGAGCTGTACATCTCCGATCACCCCCTGGACTGCCTGACCTGCTCGGCCAACGGCAACTGCGAGCTCCAGGACATGGCCGGCGCGGTGGGCCTGCGCGAGGTGCGCTACGGCTACGACGGGGCGAACCACCTGGACGCCCCGGTGGACGACTCCAACCCGTATTTCAGCTTCGACCCGAGCAAGTGCATCGTGTGCTCGCGCTGCGTGCGCGCCTGCGAGGAGGTGCAGGGCACCTTCGCGCTGACCATCGACGGGCGCGGCTTCGACTCCGTGATCAGCGCCGGCACCGCCGAGGATGACTTCCTCGACTCCGAGTGCGTCTCCTGCGGCGCCTGCGTGCAGGCCTGCCCCACCGCGACCCTGCAGGAGAAGACCATCGTCGAGCATGGTCAGCCCGAGCGCAGCGTGATCACCACCTGCGGCTATTGCGGCGTGGGCTGTTCGTTCAAGGCGGAGCTGCGCGGTGACCAGGTCATCCGCATGGTGCCCTACAAGGACGGCCAGGCGAACCACGGCCACTCCTGCGTGAAGGGGCGTTTCGCCTGGGGCTACGCCACCCACCCGGACCGGATCACCACACCGATGATCCGCGAGCGCATCACCGACGCCTGGCGCGAGGTGAGCTGGGAGGAGGCCATCGATTTCGCCGCCGGGCGTATCCGCGGCATCCAGGCGGAGCACGGGCGCGGGGCGGCCGGGGCGATCACCTCCTCGCGCTGCACCAACGAGGAGACGTACCTGGTGCAGAAGCTCGCCCGGGCGGTGTTCGGCACCAACAACGTCGACACCTGCGCGCGGGTGTGCCATTCACCCACGGGCTACGGTCTGAAGACCGCCTTCGGCACCTCCGCCGGCACCCAGGACTTCGATTCGGTGGAGGACTCCGACGTCATCCTGGTCATCGGCGCCAATCCCACGGACGCCCATCCGGTGTTCGCCTCGCAGATGAAGCGCCGGCTGCGCGAGGGCGCGCGGCTCATCGTGGTGGACCCGCGCCGCATCGACCTGGTGCGTACGCCCCACGTCGAGGCCGACTACCACCTCCAGCTCCGCCCGGGCACCAATGTCGCGCTGGTTAACGCCCTGGCCCACGTGATCGTCACCGAGGGTCTGGCGGACGAGGCCTTCGTCGCCGAGCGCTGCGAGTCCGAGGCGTACGCCGACTGGCGGGAGTTCATCGTGCGCCCGGAGAACGCCCCGGAGGCGGTGGAAGGGGTTACCGGCGTGCCCGCGGAGGCACTGCGCGGTGCCGCCCGGCTCTACGCCACCGGGGGCAACGCCGCGATCTACTACGGCCTCGGGGTGACCGAGCACAGCCAGGGCTCGACCATGGTCATGGGCATGGCCAACCTGGCCATGCTCACCGGCAACCTGGGGCGGCGCGGTGTCGGTGTGAACCCGCTGCGCGGGCAGAACAACGTCCAGGGCTCCTGCGACATGGGTTCCTTCCCCCACGAGTTCCCGGGCTACCGGCATGTCGCCAACGACGAGGTGCGCGGGGTCTTCGAGCGCGAGTGGGGCCTGTCCCTGGACAACGAGCCGGGGCTGCGGATCCCCAACATGATCGACGCCGCCATCGCCGGCAGCTTCAAGGCGCTCTACATCCAGGGCGAGGACATCCTCCAGTCCGATCCGAACATCAAGCACATCGCCGCCGGGCTGGAGAACATGGACTGCGTCATCGTCCAGGATCTCTTCCTCAACGAGACGGCGAGCTATGCCCACGTCTTCCTGCCCGGCTCGACTTTCCTGGAGAAGGACGGCACCTTCACCAACGCCGAGCGCCGGATCAACCGGGTGCGCCGCGCGGTGGCGCCGCCGGGGGGCATGGCGGACTGGGAGATCACCCTGGCCCTGGTCCGGGCGCTGGGCTCGGAGATGGACTACGGCCATCCCTCGGAGATCATGGACGAGATCGCCCGCACCACGCCCACCTTCACCGGCGTGACCTACGAGAAGCTCGAGCGCCTGGGCAGCATCCAGTGGCCGTGCAACGAGACCCATCCGGAGGGTACACCGACCATGCACGTGGACACCTTCGTGCGTGGCCAGGGGCAGTTCATGCTCACGCCCTACATCCCCACGGAGGAGCGCAGCAACCGCAGATTCCCGCTGCTGCTCACCACCGGGCGGATCCTCTCGCAGTACAACGTTGGGGCCCAGACCCGGCGCACGGACAACCGGGTCTGGCACGCTGAGGACCGCCTGGAGATCCACCCCCACGACGCTGAGCAGCGCGGCATCGGCGACGGCACCCGGGTCGCGGTGCGCAGCCGGATCGGCGAGACCACGCTGCGGGCGCTGATCACCGACCGCGTGCCGCCGGGGGTGGTCTATACCACGTTCCACTTCCCCGAGACCGCGGCCAACGTGGTGACCACGGAGCAGTCCGACTGGGCGACCAACTGCCCCGAGTACAAGGTCACCGCGGTGGAGGTCACGCCCAGCGTCACCGACTCCGAGTGGCAGGCGCACTACCGCGAGCACCGCGAGCGGACCCTAGGCCTGCCCGCCGAGTCCGTGGAGACCGCGGACGGCGCCGTGGTCGCCGCGGCGGGGGCGGGCCGGTGAGCGCCCGCCCTGCTACCGGACGGCCCGGCCGCGTCCCCGTGGACGTGCCGGTGGTCACCGACGACGCCGCGGCCGGGCCGCCCCGCGCGGCGCCGTATCGCGAGGTCCCCGTGGCCCGCTGGTCCGGCGGGGCCCGGGCCGAGGGCCTCCGGCGGGTCCCCGAGGAGGTGCCGGTGGCGGTGCGGGTGGACTGCGCGGACTACGCGGTGATGCTCGCCAGCCCCACGGACCTGGAGGACTTCGGCGTCGGTTTCCTCTACACCGAGGGCGTCATCGACGGCCCCGGGGATATCGCCGCGCTGTCGCACAGCGAGCACGACGAGGGCATCGTCCTGCGCGTCGAGCGGTGCGCCGGTGCCACACCGATCGCCGAGGTCCGCGAGGGCGGGCGCCGCATTGCCGGCGCCACCGGCTGCGGGCTCTGTGGGGTGGAGGCCCTGAGCGACGCGGTACGCCCGGTGCGGCGTGTGCCCGCCGCCGCGGCAGTGGACGCGGCGGCGGTGCATCGCGCGGTGGCCGGGCTGCGCGAATGGCAGCCCCTGAACGCGAGCACCGGCGCGTTGCACGCCGCGGCCTTCGCCGCCGCCGACGGCACGATCGTGATCGCGCGGGAGGACGTCGGCCGTCACAACGCGCTGGACAAGCTCGCCGGCGCGCTGCTGCGCGACGGCATCGACCCCGGTGACGGCTTCGTGGTGATGACCAGCCGCTGCAGTTACGAGCTGGTCCAGAAGGCCGCCCGGCTGGGTACCGGGACGCTGTGCACGGTCTCGGCGCCGACGGGGCTGGCCATTCGCCTCGCGGGCGAGGCCGGCATGACCCTAATCGCCCAGGCACGGGGCGATGGCTTCAGTGTGCTCACCGGCCGCGTCGCGGATGCCGCCACGGGTGGGCGGTGATCCGCCCGGGCAGAGACGGGACCACCAAAGGACGCCTTATGCATACCGACAAGCTCGTGCGCATGGCCAACGAGATCGCCGCCTACTTCGAGGCCTATCCGGAGGATCGGGCCCGGCGCGAGATCCTGGGCCACATCCGGGCCTTCTGGGAGCCGCGCATGCGCTCGGCGCTGGGCGAGCACGCCCGCGCGGGCGGTGACGGGCTCCGCCCGCTGGCGCACTGGGCGGCTGAGCAGTTGTAGCGGCGCCCCGCCGCAGGCCGGTCGTGGCAGCCCGGGCGGTCCCGCCGGGGCCGCCGCTGCCGGTCGTTCAGGGGGAGACAACAAACAGGCCACAGGCCAACCAACTGCCAAAAGCGCAGCGGAGGAGAGAGATCATGAGCGGCACCGACGCAGGGTTCCTGTCGAAGGAGCGCATCACCGCCCCACGCAACTTCAACCGATGGCTGATACCGCCCGCCGCCCTAGCGGTGCACCTGTCCATCGGCCAGGTCTATGCACTCAGTGTGTTCAATCTGCCGCTGACCCGGGTCGTCGGCGTTACCGAGCAGACCCCGGCGGACTGGCGTCTCACCAGCCTTGGATGGATATTCAGCATCGCCGTGCTGGTGCTCGGCCTGGCGGCGGCCTTCGGCGGTCACTGGGTCGAGCGGGTGGGCCCGCGCAAGGCCATGGCGGTGAGTGCCGTGACCTTCGGCGGCGGCTTCCTGGTCTCGGCGCTCGGCGTACAGACCCACCAGCTGTGGCTGCTGTATCTGGGCTACGGCGTGCTCGGCGGTATCGGCATCGGCTTCGGCTATGTCTCGCCGGTCTCCACCCTGATCAAGTGGTTCCCCGACCGGCGCGGCCTGGCCACCGGCATGGCGATCATGGGCTTCGGCGGCGGCGCGATGCTCGCCTCGCCCATGTCCGTGGCGCTGATGGACTACTTCTCCACGCCGGACTCGGTGGGCGTGGCGGGGACGTTCGTGGTCCTCGGCATCGTCTACTTCATCGCCATCGGTTTCGGCGCGCTGATCGTGCGTGTGCCGCCGGAGGGCTGGAAGCCCGAGGGCTGGGACGGCGAGGTCGCCGGCGGCTCCGGCAAGGCGAGCCTGGTCACCGACGGCCACGTGCACATCAACCAGGCGATGAAGACCCCGCAGTTCTACCTGATGTGGGCGGCGCTGTTCCTCAACGTCACCGCCGGCATCGGTGTGCTCGGCCAGGCCTCGGCGATGAGCCAGGAGATGTTCCCCGGGGTGATCACCGCCGGCGCGGCGGCGGGCTTCGTGGGCATGCTCAGCCTGTTCAACATGGCGGGCCGGTTCTTCTGGGCGTCGCTGTCCGACCGCATCGGCCGCAAGACCACCTTCAGCACGTTCTTCATCCTCGGCATGGTGCTGTTCGCGCTGGTGCCGCAAACCGGGCATCTCGGCGCGGTGACGCTGTTCGTGATCGGCTACATGGTGATCATCAGCATGTACGGTGGCGGCTTCTCCACGATCCCCGCCTACCTCGCCGATGTGTTCGGCACCCGGTTCGTCGGCGGCATCCATGGCCGCATCCTCACCGCCTGGTCGGCGGCGGGCGTGGTCGGCCCGACGCTGGTGAACTACATCCGCCAGTACCAGATCGACCAGGGCGTGGCCAAGGCGGACGCCTACACCATCACCATGTACATCATGGCGGGGCTGCTGTTCGTCGGCCTGCTGTGCAATCTCAAGATCCGCCAGATGGCGGACCATCACCTCATGGACGAGGAGGCCGAACCCGTTCGTCCGGCCCGTGGTGGCCCGACGGTTGCGGCGAGTGCCCAGAACTGAATAAATCCCCGGAGGAGGACTACCCATGGCCAACGGCAATGGTGAACACCGTGTACAGCTGACCGTCACCTGGCTGGTCGTGCTGATTCCGCTCGTCATCGGGGTCGCTTCGACCCTGTCCAAGGCGGTCAAGCTGTTCTGAGACGTCGCACACCCGGCGGGGCGGCACCGCCGCCCGCCGGGCCGTCATCACGAAGGCGCTCGCCTGCGGGCGATCGCCGCTTGGCATGCACAGGCGCCACCGGCGCCCGGAGGGGCCGACCAGGGCATCCATGGACATCCGACAGCTCGAATACCTCGCCGCACTGGCCCAGGAGAAGCACTTCACCCGCGCCGCGGAGCGGTGCAACGTCACCCAGCCCACGCTCTCGGGGCGGATCCGCCAGCTCGAGCAGGAGCTCGGCGTGCCCATCGTCGAGCGTGGCCAGCGCTATCACGGGCTCACCGCCGAGGGTCAGCGGGTGCTCAAGTGGGCCCAGGTGATCCTGGAGTACCGTTCATCGATGATGCAGGACCTCAGCGAGCTCAAGGGCGGGCTGAGCGGGCGCCTGGTACTGGGGGTCATCCCGTCGGCGCTGCCCATGGCGACCTCGGTGACCCGCGCGGTGCGCCGCGAGCACCCGAGCGTGTCCTTCACCGTGCACTCGGCGACCTCCAACGAGATTCTGCGCGACGTCCAGGAGTTCCATATCGACGCCGGTATCACCTACCTGGACAACGAACCGGTGGAACGCGTGGAGACCCTGCCGCTGTACATGGAGCGCTACTGCCTGTTCCTGCCCGAGCACCATCCCTGGGCGGGACGGGAGCAGGTGACCTGGGCGGAGGCCGCGCAGCTGCCGCTGTGCCTTCTCACCCCGGACATGCAGAACCGCCGCATCATCGCCAAGGCGTTCCGCAGCGCGGACTGCAATCCGGAGGCGGAGATCGAGACCGACTCCGTGGTCCATCTCTGGGCCCAGGTCCGCTTCTCCGGCTGGGCCAGCGTGATGCCGGAGTACTTCAGCGAGCTGTTCGGGAGCGATAGCGGCATCCGCGGCATCCCGCTGCACGAGCCGGATGTCGAGTACGCCGTGGGTCTCGTGGCGCTTGCCAGGGAGCCGCTGTCACCGACCATCCACGCCCTGTTCGAGGCCTGCCGGGCCAACGAGCTGCTGCCGCTGGGGGAACCGGCGCCGCCGGTGGAGCCGGACGGCCCCGGCGGCCTGCCCGTGGGGGGCTGACCGCCGGGGATGCGTGGCGGGCCTGGCCGTGACCTTTCAGTAGGTTGTTCACTCGGGATCTACCCGGAAGACTGGCGGTGCGAGTCAAAACACTCCGCCAGGAGGTCCGCGTGAACGACCATGTGTGTTGATCCTGCTCCAGGGTAGAGAATGGAATTTCGGGTAGGTCGTGCGCCACGGGCGTGCGACATTCCGGGCCGGTCCCGGCGGCGTCGCACACGGCCTGCCCGCCCGGGATCCCGTCCGTGACGATGTCGGCTGTCGGGCGCAGCCCACCTTGTATGTCTCGGGGTTGAGGGGGTACACAGCCTAGCCGCCGAACGGTACGCGCAGCGTCAGGCGTATATCCCGCCCGGGGGAGAGGGCGTAGCCCTTGTAGGTGTCCAGGAAGGCGCGATAGTCCTCGTTGAGCAGGTTGCTCACGCTCAGGTCCAGGTGGATCACCCGGTTGCCGACGCGCGGCGAGAAGCCGGCGCTCATACCGACCAGCGTGTAGCTGTCCGTGGAGGCGCTGCCGAACGGGGCGTCGTCGAACTGCGAGAAGGGCTCGCCCGGGGCCGCGTCCTTGCTCGCATAGTGGCGGACGGTGACCGAGGCGTGCGGATTACGCAGCCAGCCCCGGCTCGCCGGCGTGAAACGGGCGCCAACGCTGATGTTATCCGCCGGGAGCAGCGGCAGGTCATCGCCGTTGTCGTCACGCTCGCCGTCCACCATCTCGGCGGCCGCGGTGAGCGTCAGCCACGGGGCCAGCGTTTTCTCCACGCTGAGCTCGACGCCATGGAGTGTCGCATCCGCCTGCTCGTAACGGAGCACCGGCAGGCCGCCGTGGGTGCCGCCGGTATCCTGGAGCATGATGTAGTCGTTGATCACGTTGCGATAGACGGTCGCTGTGGCCCTCAGTCCCGGGGACTGCCAGCGCAGCGAGAGGTCCGTGTTCAGCGAGGTCTCCTCGTCCAGGTCCGGATCGCCCTCCTGGTAGGCGGCCACGCCCCCGTGCTGGCCGGCGACGTAGAGCTCGAACAGCGACGGTGCCCGGAACCCGCGCTCCACGTTGGCGGCGAGCGAGAGCCTGTCGGTCATGCTGAGGACCCCGCCGAGCGAACCGGTGGCGACGCCGTAGCTGTTTTCTTCGGCATCGCGGACGCTTGCCGACGGCGCGCGTGTCCGGGAGGCGCGGGCCTCCGTGGTGTGGTGGTCATAGCGCACCCCGCTCTGCAGCAGCAGCGGGCCAAGGCGTTTCTCCTCGAAGGCGAATACCGCCGCGTTGTGCACGTCGCCGCCCGGCGAGAGCTGCGTGCTCCCGCGTGACTCCTGGGTCTTGTAGCGGTATTCCACGCCCACCGTGCCTCCGTCCAGTCCGGCAATGGCGCCGTGTTCGCCCTCCAGGCGGGCCGTGTACTGGTCGAACTCGATATCGATGGTGTGATCGAATCCGGCGGAACGCGGATAGCCTGCCGCGTTGGAGCGGCGCTCGTTGTTCTGCCAGAGCAGCTTGGGCTTCCAGGTGATGTTGCCGATACGGGTGCGCCCGGAGAGGCTGAGCTGTTCGTCGTCGATGTACTGGCCGATCCCCTCGGCGCCCGCTGACGGGGGCTTGATGCCGGCCGGTGGCGGCAGCAGGAAATTGTGCTCGTCGTTCCAGCGCGTGTAGCGCAGGCGCCACTCGCCGCCGCGGTCGTCACGTACGCCCACGGCGATATCGCCGGCCGCCTGTTCGAAGTCGGTGTAGTCGAGATCGCCGGTGTAGGCCGCCGCATCCTGGTGCTCCGGGTTCGGCGGCGGCGGGAAGTAGGTCGTCTCGTCGGGGGTTTCGATGTTGCCCGCGTCCCGCCGGATGACGCCCACGGAGATGCCGAACCGGCCGTTGCCGGCGCCGGCGCGCAGGCCCGTGTCCCACTGGCCGTTATTGCTGTAGTAGCGGGTCATCGCCTCGCCGTGGAAGTCGGTGTCGTAGTCGATTTCACGGGGGATCAGGTTGACCGCACCGCCGAGGGCGCTGGAGCCGTAGAGCACGCTGGAGGCGCCGCGAACGACCTCGACACGCTCGAGCAGGAATGGATCGTAGCTCGGCATGTGACGTACGCCGTACTGCTGGTGATCCAGTCCGACGCCGTTGGACAGCATCCGGATGCGTTCCCCCGACAGCCCGCGGATGACCGGCTTGCCGGCGCTGTTGCCGGTGGCGATGTTCTCCACGCCCGGCAGGTCCGCCAGCGCTTCCCCCAGGTTGGCGTCGCCGTCCGCCACGATCGAATCGGACGTGACGATGTCCAGGCTCGCGGCCTGTTCCGACACAGCCCCCGGCACCGGGGTGCCGGTGACTGTGAGGGGATCAAGCTCCAGGGCGGAGGTGCCTGCCTCCGCGGCCGTGCCCGGCAACGGTGCGCAGACGGCCAGTGTCACGGTCGCGACCGCATGGTGTACGGGTTTGCGTAAAGGTAGCGGCATATCGCCTCCTTTTACGTTATATCGTATCGATAGTGGGTTTTTTGCCGCTTTGTCAGGCTTGGCGCGGGAGCGCGTCCAGGCACAGCAGGACGCGTGTCCGGCCGCTGCCCCGTAGCGGCGGCGATCGGTGAACCAGTCCGTTTCCCAAGTTCCCGGGGAAACGCTCGCCCTTCATGATGGCGACGTCCGGCGCTGACAGGCGCCGCGGGGCGTGCGTACGGCAGATCGCCTCGTTCGACGCCCCCGCGTAGAGCGCGCTGCGCGCGACCTCGTCGTTGCCCAGCCACTCCGTGCCCGGACCCCGGTAGGTGCACACCAGGCGCAGGCCGACCTGGTCCACGTGGAAGCGGCGGCAGCCGTCGCCGGTGCTTGTCTCGAGATGCAGCGCGATGGCGTCCGTATCGATCAGCCCGGAGAACAGCCGGGCTAGCAGGGCGATGTCCTCGACCCAGTTCGGACAGGCATCGGGGTCGAGTCCGCGCGCCGCGAGTACCCGGGCGATCTCGCCCTGACAGCCCGCCGTGCTGACGCGCCGGCGTACGTCCGGAAGGTCATCAGGGGCCAGGTGCGTGAGCTCGTCGTGGAGTGCCGCTGGCACCTGACGGTGCCAGACGCTCATGTTGACGTCATGGTGCCGTACGACCGCGAGGTCCGAGGCGTCCATGGCGGTCACGTGAGGCCGGCGCAGAGCGTTCTTCGCCGGCGGGACGATAGCGGAGGTCAACGGTGTCATTGGTGACGGTGCCCATGGTGATTTAAATACGTTATATCATAACATTTGGTATTCGGTTAAGAGCCGGGACGTGGCGGCAGGAGCCGGGGGCGCGGCCGCCCGGCAGGGGCGTGCCCCCGACGGCGGCGAGTATGTGAGCCCGATCCTTGCGGTGACCCGTGCCTCAGGCAATGGCGATCGGGCGCAGCATGGAGCCGGTCGCACCTTCGATCCGGGGCGGCAGGGCGATGAACAGGAACTCGTATACCCCGGCGGCGGCAAGCTCCTCGAGGTAGATATTCTCCATGATGTAGATGCCGGCCTCGATCAGCAGCCGCTGGTGCACCGGATGGGGGTTTCCGGGCTCGATGGAGGGCACGACCTCGCAGGATTCGGTGTCCACCCCCACCGCGGTCACGCCGAGGTCGGCGGCCATGTCCGCGATGGGACGGGTTATACCCGATCCCTGGGTCTCCGCCATGCGCTGCTGATCCGGCCACACCGACATCTGCCCGGTGCGGACGAGGACGACGTCCCCCTGTGCGGGCGGGGCGGTGCCCTGGCGCGCCATGGCGCCCTCGAACTCGTCCAGCGAGACCGGGTGCGAGCGGCCGAGACGGTGGACGCCCAGGTGGCCGGCGACGTCGGCGAGCACGGCGCGGGTGACGATGGGCGGCAGGGTGGAGGCGTCGTGGTCGGTGGGCCCGAAGTCGCCGAGCGCGTCGGCGGCGCTGGAGTCGCCGTGCCAGTGATCGTCCGCGCCGCAGGTGATATGGGCGAGGGCGTCGATGTGGGCGCCGGAGTGACAGGTCGCCACCAGCATCTCCGAGACGATGCCGATGTTCTCGCGGTTGACCTCCGGCGCGAGCCAGTCCTGGTCCTGGCGGATACGCAGGCCCTTCGGCGTGCGGTAGGTGACCACCTGGAACGGCGGGTGGCCCGCCCACATGGGCATGCCCGGGAAGCGTCCCGGGTCCAGGTCGAAGACCCGCCCCAGGGACGGGGCGCGGAGGTCGCCGAGCAGCTTGGCCGGCTCCGGGTGGCTGTCCGTGTTCATAGGGGCTCCGGGCGGTTCCGTCCCGCGGGGACGGGCGTGAAGGTGCCGCCGCCCGGGCGGTGTGCGCCGGGCGGTCCGGAACGGGGGGCCGGGATCAGGTGATCCGGCGGATGCTCTCGCGAATGGCCTCCGGCTCGAAGACCTGCTTCCAGTCGTCGCGGATGATCGCCGGCTTGCCGTTCTCGATGGCCTTGTTGGCGGCATCCGAGAACACCCCGTCGATCTCCTCGAAGAGTACGGCCAGCTCGATGTTGGCATGACCGAGAACGAAGTCCCGGGCCGCCTCCCGGGAGACACCGCGGGCGACGCACTCGTCCAGGGCCTCGCGCAGGGTGGCGAACAGCGTGGCGGCCACGGTCTCGGACAGCCCCGGCTCGAGGATCGCCATGTGCTCGACGCTCACGCGGTGGGAGCGGTCCACCGGCGCGTAGATGGTGCGCGCGATCTGTTCGCCCAGCGCCCAGCTCTCCTCGGGGCCCTGCATGAGCGCGGAGACGATGTTCTGCTTGGCGGCAAGTCCGCCGAAGAAGTCCCGCTGTGCCTCCTCGGTGGGCTCGTAGTTGAAGATCGAGGGGTGGCAGGGGTGGGTGACGAAGTAGACGAGATCGTCGCGCTCCGGCAGGTGCCCGGCGAACGGCGCGGCGGCGTCCAGTGTCACCACCATCGTACCCGCGGCCAGCTTGTCGTCGATAGCGTGGGAGACCTTGCCGATCAGGGTGTCCGGTACGGCCAGGATCACGGCGTCGCTGCCGGCCAGGGCCTCGTCGACGTCCATGCATTCCACGCCGAGGTCGGCCTTCAGCCGTTCGCGGGCCTGCGGGTTGTTCTCCACGTGGCGTGTCTCGAACTCGGAGTTCTTGAGGTTGCGGCTGAGCCGGTAGCCCATCTTGCCGCCGGCGCCGATGAGGGTGATTGCGGTCATGGGAAACTCCTCCAGGGATTCGTTGTGGATCGGTGGTGGATCGCTCAGGCGTGGCCGGCCCGAACGTGTGCGAAGTACGGTGCCTGCCCGACCTGACCGCCCTTGAGCGCGATCTGGAGACCGTCCAGGTCCGGGTCGTCGGCGTGGACGGTGCACAGCGGTGAGCCTGGGGCGATGGGGGTGAGCGTGGTCAGCGCATACGCCCCCATTTCGTTCATGGCGTGGCCGGAGGTGTCGCCGCCGGCGACAACGGCACGGCGCACCCCGGTGCGCCGGAGCGTCTCGGTGAGCAGGCGGCCCTGGGCCCGTCCGAGCCGGTGCGAGAAGCCCTCGGGATCGTCGTTGAACAGGGCCCGCGTGCGTTTGTCCGGCGCCCCCAGCGAGGAGAAGGCGACGACGCTGCGCCCCTGCTCCAGCGCCGCGCTGCAGTGCCCGATGGCCCGTTCCAGCGCGGCCTCGCCGGTCTGCGGCGCGAGCAGCGCCGCCGGGTCCAGCGTGTAGCCCTCGAATCCGTTCTCCAGGGCCCACCGGATCTGCCCGGCGGTGACCGGGGAGCAGCTGCCGGAGACCACCATGACCCGGTCGCTCGCCGTCGCGGCGCTGGCGCGGGGCGCTGCCGGCAGCGGGACGGCGCCGCTGGCCCGCCAATGGGCGATGAGGGCGTATTCGACACCGGAGGAGCCGACGCAGAAGCGGCTGTCCGCGCCGTCGGTGACGTCGCGCCAGAGCAGCTCGCCGGTCCGGCGCTGGGTGACGTCGTCGAGGACGTCGTAGAGCAGCACGCCGGCGTCGCCGTCGAGCAGGGCGCGGTGCCGGGCGGGGTAGTCCTCCGACCAGAGGGCCAGCACGTCCATCAGGGCGACGGGCTTGTCCGTCTGCCGCGCCAGGTGCCGCCGCAGGTCGCCCTCGGTCATGGGGGTGACCGGGTGACAGCTCATGGTCGGGTGGCGGTCTATGCGGTAGGTCTCGTCGCCGACCGTGGCGAAGAGGTTGCCGAACGCCTGGTAGCGGCGCAGCACCGGCGCGCCCACGACCACCGGTGTCTGGCGCGTGCCGAGGACACGGGCGCCGATGTCGATGGCGCGGCCGATGCTGCCGATCTCCGGTGCGCTGTCGAAGGTCGAGCAGATCTTGTAGTGCACCAGCGGGGCGCCGAGCGCGCGCAGGCCGGCGAATATGCCGGGCAGGTGCTCGTCCATCCAGGCGGGGGACTTGGCCCGGCTGATGCCGGCGATGCCGACGGCGCGGGCCTCCGGGAACCTCGCCAGCTCCGCGGCCGTCGGCCGTCGCAGGAACAGGACCGTGGGCACGCCGTTGACGCTGAGCGCCTCCATGACGTCGGTGGAGCCGGTGAAGTCGTCGCCGTAGTAGGCGAGCAGTGGTGCCTCGGTCATCGGGCGAACGTCTCCAGGGCCCGGGCCAGGGCCGGGTGTTCCCTGGCGTAGTCGGCGAGGGGGATGCCGGCTGCTGCCGCCTCCCAGCCCTCACGGACACTGCGCACTCCCGCGGCGACGCCGTCCGGGTGGCCGACGATGCCGCCGCCGCAGCAGTAGATGAGGTCGCTGCTGCCGAGCGCCTCATAGGTGTCCGGTGCCTGCCAGGCGGACTGGCCGGAGGAGAACACCGGCATCGCCAGGCAGGCGGGCCGGGGGGCGTCGAACAGCGGGCTCAGGCAGGTGCGGGCGGAGGCGATCACGCTGTCGTCGGGCTCGCAGAACTTGTTGCGCAACCCGTTGACGTGCATGTGATCGGCGCCGGCCAGGCGCCAGAGCTTCTGCCAGGCGACGTAGCTGATGCCGACGGCCGGGGAGCGTGAGTACAGACCCCAGCCGTTGCGGTGGGCGTGGATCGGCAGCTCGCTGTGCCGGCGCAGTGCCGTGAGGCCGCTGAGCCCGACGCTGTGGAGGCTGACCATGATGCAGTTGCCCCCGAGCTCGCGGACGAGGTCGTGCCGGCGGCGCATCTCGTCGACCTCGCCGGTGAGGTTGAGCGCGTACATCACGCTGTGGCCGGTGCGCGCCTCGTGCTCGCGAATCACCTCGATCACCGCCCGGGCGCGCTCCTCGAAGGGGCAGTGCGGACCGTCCGCCTGCAGCTCGTCGTCCTTGATGAAATCGATTCCCGCGTCCACCAGAGTGCGGGTGGCGGCCGCGGTCTCGCCGGGGGAGAGCCCGACGGACGGCTTGATGATCGTGCCGATCAGGGGCCGGTCGTGGACGCCCACGAGCCGCCGCGTGCCCTCGACGCCGAAGGCGGGCCCTGCATACGCGTCGGCGAACGCGGCCGGCAGCTGCACGTCGAGCAGGCGCAGGCCGGAGAACTGCTTGAGCTCGAAGAGATTGCCGGCGATGGTCGCGAGCAGGTTGGGCAGTGACGGTCCCATGTTTGCCAGGGGCCAGGAGAGCGTCACCGTCGCGCGCCGCCAGCTCGCCGGTGCGTTGCCCCCCGGCGTGGCGGCCCCGGGCAGCGAGGGGCTGCCCACCGTCTCCTGCTCGGTGATCGCCTCGACCCTGGCACCGTTGCGGGCCTTGATCTCGTCGGTCTCGCCGGGGACGGCCAGGAACGTCCCCGACGACTGCTCGCCGGCCATGGCGGCGGCGGCATCCTCCAGCGGGAAGGCGGTCTCGATCCAGTAGGTCGCTTGGATTCTCTCCGGCATCCTGAAGGGCCTCTCCTCGTCGCGGGAACGGCTTTTCGTATCCCGCCTGTCGTTTTTCGCCCGTCACCACGCCTGCGTGGTGCATCCGGTCCGGGAGGGCCGGCCTGGGCGTCATGTCAGGCTATGATTAGCTCATCATGCCAGTTCGCGTCAAGAAACCACCGGTGAGGTTGCGGTGCAGTGCAGGCCGTCCCGACGACGTGAAGCCGGTGGGTCGCGTCCGCGATGGGCCGGCAGGACTGCTGATGTCCCCGGTTAACTTATATAATCAGCACACATGGTATGATGACCTGCGCGCGCAGGGACGGCGGGCCGATGTATCCCGTTACGGACGGGAGACGCCGGCCATCCTGCTTGAAACGGCGCGGTCCGGTGAACAGGAGCGAGTGGATGAGCACGATCAAGTCGACCCCGATTGCCCGCAGGAAGCTCTCCGACGAGGTGCTGGAGCGGCTCGTGGATCTGATCGAGAGTGGCCAGCTCAAGGCCGGCGACCAGATGCCCTCGGAGCGTGAGCTCATGGAGACCTTCAACGTCGGCCGGCCGGCGGTGCGCGAGGCGCTCCAGAGCCTGGCCTCCATGGGTATGATCACCATTCAGCATGGTGAACGGGCGCGGGTGACCGCCGTCACCGCCCAGTCGATGATCAACCAGATCGACCGCTCGGCGCGGTATCTGCTCTCGACCTTCCCGAAGAACGTCGATCACCTCAAGGAGGCGCGGCTTTTCTTCGAGGTGGGGATGATCCGTGTCGCCGCCGAGCGGGCCGGGCCCGATGACGTCGCCCGGCTGGAGGAGGCGGTCCGCGAGATGGAGCGCAACCTCGGCAAGGGCCGGACGTTCATCGAGGCGGACATGCGCTTTCACCGCATCATCGCCGAGATCCCCGGCAATCCCATCTATGCGGCGGTGTCCCAGGCCATGCTGCAGTGGCTTTCCGAGTTCCATGTGGACATGGTCAGTTTCCCCGGCGCCGAGGACGTGACGCTCAAGGAGCACTACGAGCTCCTTGAGCGGGTCAAGGCGAACGACCCGGACGGCGCCGCCCAGGCGATGACGGACCATCTCACCCGCGCCAGCTCCCTGTACACGGCCCGCGCCCGGGGCGAGCGCTAGACCTCTTGCCCGGGTGCCGTGCCGATGACGCGGCGTACGCCGTAGGGCGGCAGGGTCGCCTCCGGCACTGCCATGGCGGCGGTGCGGTCCATCCAGTCCCGGGCCCCGCGGGCGCTCGCCGCCACCGTCGCGTCCAGACACTGCACCTCCTTCACGTCGAGCCCCTCGATCCGCACCAGGGTGGTCTCCGGCCGGCGGTTCGCGATCCAGAGCTCCGCGCGGCCGTCGGTCCGCGTCCAGGCGACGGCGTCGACGCGCTGCGGGTCCCCGGTTGCGGTGCCGACTCCCCGGTCCCGCGGTGCGCGGGCGAGCCCCCGGAGTACGTGGAACACCGGGTATAACCCCCGTGCGTCCATCGTCGGAAAAGGGGCGCCCAGCGACGACAGGGCCACCGCGTCGACCCCGGCGGCACGGGCACGGGCGTAGTAGCCGAGGTTCCAGGCCGCGGCGAACTGGGCGGTCTGGCGCGGGTCGTTGCGCGCCATCGGCACCCGCAGCCGGTCCCGGTTGTCGAAGGTGCGCACGCCGTAGGGGTTGCTCCACATGCCGATCGCGCTCATGCCGACCCGGTACGGCGTTCCCGTCGGCACCATGGCCCGGGCTGAACGGAACACGTGGGGCAGAGCCTCCAGGGTCTCCATCACCGAGACGTCGTCCGCGGCATGCACGATCGCCGCCGTGGCGTGGGTCAGGAAGTCGATCCGTCCGCGCGGCGGGCAGCGGTTCAGCTCGGTGAAGTAGGTGAGCATACCGCCGCCGGCGGCGGCGTGGGGAAACACCCCGCGCACCGCCTCGGTCACGGCGTCCGGCGTCGCCGTCCCCGGCCACTGGCCGTCGGGCTGGTGGCTCCTGAGATAGGCTGCCGGCAGTGCCAGCACCCCGGACGGCGCCATGCCGAGTTCCTCGAGGGTGTCCGCGAGCCACTGCAGGGCCGCCCGCGGTTCGGCGTCGTCCGGGAGGATCACGCCCAGGTTCACCCCGGTTCCGGTCCCCACGTCGTCCAGCATCGCGGCGGCCGCGCGCAGGTGGTCCGCCGCCGAGCGGCTGCGCAGGTCCACGCGCATTTGAAGGTGGTCCGGCCGGATACCGGCGAGGGTCTGCCGGACGGTCTCCGAGACCGGTTCCCCGAGGTCGTGGCCCATACCCAGCGCGGGCAGCGGAGAGCGTGCGTCGTGGTCCACGTGCACCGGCACGACGGCACGCTCCCCGGGCGTCGCCGGGGCGTCGCCCGAGGCCGGCCCGTCGATGCGCACGCGTACGCGCTGTACCACCGTCTCGCCCGCCTCGATGCGGTAGGGCGTCGGCCATGCCAGTGGACGGTTGTAGGTCTTGAACGAGGCGTCGGTCCAGTTGCGCTGGTCCTCCATTTCGAAGACATCGCCCTCGAAGGCGCACTCGACGGTGATCCCGGGCCGGGGCTGGTGGCGGATGGCGGCGATGTCGAAAAAGGGCTGGCCGGGGCTGATCCGGTCCGGGAAACGGCCGTCCTCGTCTCCGCCGTCCGTGTGCATGACGGTGGCCGGACTGCCCGCGACGCCCTCGATGGGATGCAGTACCACGAGCCCGCTGCGGCTGGTGGTGAAGCCGCCGGGCGAGCTGAGCCGGGCGGTCACCGTGAGCTCGCCGTCGCGGATCCGGGCCTCGAACGCCGCCGCCAGGGTGCCGGCCCCGGCGGTGGTGGCCTCGAAGCGGAACACCCAGGTGCCGTCGTCGCGGTGTGCGGACGTCTCCTCGCGCTGGAGCAGGCAGGTGCCCCACTGATCGTCGCGTATCGTCAGCCCGATGCCGCGGAGGATCTCGGTCCCGCCGACGTGGATATGCCTGAGCCAGCCGTCATCGACCGCGAGCTCGAATGCGCCGGCCCGGATGGCCATGGGGGATGGCGGGGCAGCATCGGTTCCGAACAGGGCCTCGGCGTCACTGGGGTTGGGGTGCATGGCTGCGCTCTCCTCCTGCGCCGGATGCATTGTCGTCGAATTCAGGCTAGAAATAACGTCATCACACCAGTCGGTCAAACGCCCGTCCGACCGCCGTAGCCTTGACGACCGGGAGATTACTGGTGTAATGAGTGTACGACATGATGATCGGACCGATCGAGTCCGGCCAGATCGGCGCCCCGGTTGCGCCGTATCGAAGAGCAAAACAGGCCGCGGCCACGCGGCGACAGTCCTGAGGAGGAGAAAGCCCTATGTCGACGAATCTATTCAAGGTTACGCGCCGCGTCGCGCTCTCGCTGTGCGCCGTGGCCCTCACCGTCCCCGCCTTCGCCCCGGTCTCCGCCCGGGCGGCGGACAAGCCGGTCATCGCACTGTCGAACGCCTACTACGGTAATACCTGGCGCCGGCAGATGGTCGACTCCTTCGAGGCGGCGGCGAAGAAGGCCAAGGAGCAGGGGGTGATCGAGGACTACATCATCCTCAACGGCGACGGCTCGGTGAATCAGCAGATGTCCCAGATGGGCAGCCTGATACTCAAGGGCGTCGACGCGATCGCCATCGATGCCGCCTCCGAGTCAGCGCTCAACGGCGTTATCAAGAAGGCCTGCAGTGCCGGTGTGAAGGTGGTGGCCTTCGATTCGGTCGCCTCCGCACCATGCGCCTACAAGCTCAACTTCAGCTTCGTGAAGTACCAGGCGGATCTCGCCGAATACGTCGCGGACCGTCTCGACGGAGAAGGCAACGTCCTGGTCGTCCGCGGGGTGAAGGGTTCAGCCCCGGACCACGACATGTACAAGGGCCAGATGAGCGTGCTCAAGAAGTACCCGGACCTCAAGGTCGTGGGTACGGTGTACGGTCAGGCGACGGGCTCGGTGGCCCAGTCGGCGGTAGCAAACATCCTGCCGAGCCTCCCGCACGTCGATGCGGTGCTCACCCAGGGTGGCGGCGACGATTACGGTGTCGCCAAGGCCTTCGAGCAGTATGGCGGCGAGTACGCCGACGACATGCCGATCATCGTGGGCGGTGGCAGCTCGAACTTCATCCACTGGTGGGCCGATCGCCGCGAGAAGACCGGCTACAGCACGATCTCCAAGAACACCGCGCCCGGCATCGGCAGTGCCGCGTTCTGGCTCGCCTACGAGATCGAGCAGGGCGCAACGCCCCCGAAGACCATGCTCATGCCGGTGGCGACGGTCACCAACGACAACCTGGGCGAGTACAGGGACATGAAGCCTGGCGTCATCGTCAGTCCCGAGTACACGCACGACTGGGTCACCGGGCACCTGCTCGACAAGTGACCGGCTTGTGCCCGGTCACCCCGCGGGGTGACCGGGCCTACATGCATGCCCAGGAGCCGTTATGAGCCCCAGCGAGTCCCCACGCGATCCTTTCCCGGAAACAGCGACCGGGGAGACCGGTGCCGCGCATGCGGTATCGCCGTCCGGCCCCCCTGCGCCGAACGTCGTCGCCCTCGAGGGTGTTACCAAGGCCTACGGCCCGACGACGGCCAACCGCGACGTCGGCATCGTTCTCGCCGCCGGTGACGTCCTCGGCCTCGTCGGCGCCAACGGGGCCGGCAAGAGCACGCTGATGCGCATCCTCTGCGGCGTGACCGCGCCCGACCGGGGCAGTCTCGCGATTGCCGGCGTGCCGGTGGATTTCCAGCGCTTTTCGCCGCGGCACGCCCGGGTGCAGGGGATCCGGATCGTCCACCAGGAGCTGTCCCTGTGCACCAATCTGTCGGTCACGGAGAACTTCTTCCTCGAGGATGCCCGGATCGCCGGTGGCGGCCCCCTGTGGCACGCCCATTACGGGCGGCGCGCCCGCCGGAGCATCGACCGGGTCTTTCCGGACGCTGGCATCGATGTCCACGCGCGGGTCGGCGACCTGCCCATCGGGCAGCGGCAGATGGTGGAGATCGCCCGGGCCGCGAGTGATCCCAGCCTGCGGCTGCTCATCCTCGACGAGCCCACGTCGTCGCTGGACTCCGAGCGCAGCATGCAGCTGCGGCGGTACATGGAGGCGCGCTCCGGGGAGGGTGTGTCGTTCGTGTTCATCAGCCACAAGCTCGGCGAAGTCGTGGACATCGCCTCGCGGATCGCCGTGATGCGCAACGGCGAGAAGGTCTGGGAGGGCGATTCGGCGGAAACCTCGGTGGGTCAGCTCGTCGACTGGATGGGCGGTGACGCGGGCCGGGAGCTGGAGAGCCACCACGCCGATGCCGGGGCCCGCGGCCGGGACGGCGCGGCGGTGGCGCGCGAGCCGCTGGTGCGCATTGGCGGCGACCATGTCCGCGGTACCGGCGGGCAGACCCTGGCGCTTCACGCCGGCGAGATCGTCGGCTTTGCCGGGCTGGAGGGCAGCGGCCAGCGCGAGATGCTTCACGAGGTCTTCCGTCAGGCACGCCGGGGCAGCGTGCAGTGCCTCGGGTCCGTCGGTTTCGTCTCCGGGGACCGCCGCAGGGAGGGGGTCTTCCCCCTGTGGAGCGTGGAGGAGAACATCGCCGTGGGCCAGACCGGCAAGCGTGGCCCGCTGGCGCCGCTCGCCGGGCGCGGCGAACTCGGGCGCATCGACCGGTGGTTGGAGAAGCTGCGCCTGGATCGCGAGCGCCTGCCCTCGCCGATCCTGGAGCTCAGCGGCGGCAACCAGCAGAAGGCGCTGGTGGCACGGGCGCTGTTCGCCGATGCGGACGTGATCCTGCTCGATGATCCCACCCGCGGCGTGGACGTCTCGGTCAAGCGCGATTTCTACGACGTGGTCCGCGAGCTGGCCGAGGCCGGCAAGCTCATCATCTGGTACAGCAGCGAGGATATCGAGTTCCTGGAGTGCGACCGGGTCCTGGTCTTCAGCGAGGCCGCGATCGCGTGCGAGCTCCGCGGCGAGGACATCAGCGAGGAGGCGATCGTGAGCTCCGCGTTCAGCGAGATCGTGGAGGAGGCCACGCCTGCCGCCGCCGGTGCGGGCCGGGCGCGCCAGGGGCAATGGCGGCAGTGGCTGTTCCGGGTCGCGCCGTTCCTGAGCACGATGGTGATCTTCGCCATCATCGGCTCGATGAACCCGATGGCGGTCAGCGCGTTCGGCCTCGACCTGCTTTTGGGGCCGGCGGTGCCGCTGGTGCTGGTGGCCGCCGCGCAGATGTTCGTGGTCGGGGGCAGTCATATCGACCTGGGCGTCGGGGCCTTCGCCGGGCTGGTCAACGTGGTCAGCGCCACGGTGCTGGTCGCCCATCCCGGCCCGGGGGCGCTGGCCCTGCTCGCGTTGGTTGCGGGCTACGGGAGTCTGGGCGCCCTGATCGAGGGGCGCAAGCTGCCCGCCATCGTTGTGACCCTGGGTGCCTCGTTCATCTGGCTCGGGATCGGCTATACGCTGCAGGAAAGCCCGGGCGGGAGCAGCCCGGCGTGGCTCAGCGCGCTGTTCTCGTGGTCGCTCGCCGGTGTCCCCGCCTCGGTGGTCATGATCGCCGGCGCGGGGGCGCTCGCCTGGGCGGTCAACCGCTCGCGGCTGGGCGTGGTCCTGCGGGGCTTCGGCAACAACGCCCAGGCCCTCAGCCACATGGGCTGGTCGGCGTTCACCTACACCGTCGCGCGCTACGTCGTCGCCGGCGTGTTCGGCCTGTTCGCCGGGCTCTCCCTCACGGCGGTGAACACGGCCTCGGATATCAACGCCAGCGGCTCGTTCACGCTGCTCAGCGTCGCCGCGGTGGTAATCGGCGGTTGCCGGCTGGTCGGCGGCTCGGTCACCCCGGTTGGGGTCGTCTTCGGCGCGCTCACGCTCTCGCTGATCGGGGCGCTGCTGGGCTTCATCGGGATCAGTACGGATTACAACGCCTCGGTCCAGGGGGCGCTGCTGATCGGCATTCTGGCGTTGCGGACGCTGGTCGGGCAGAAGGAGACGGCGGAATGAGCGGGTTTTTCAGCTGGGCGGCCGGGAATCGCTGGATCTGGTCGGCGATCGGTGTGGTGGTGCTGTGGGGGATCCTCAGCGTGTTCGCCGAGAGCTTCAGCCTCCAGAGTCTCAGCGGCGTCCTGACCTCGACGGCGTTCCTGACCATGGTGGCCATCGGTCAGATGTTCGTGGTCTCCACTGGCCGGGGCAATATCGACCTGTCCATCCCCAGCGTGGTCACCTTCAGCGCCTTCGTCGGCATGAGCATCATCCAGGGCTCGGCGGCGATGGTGCCCGTCGGGGTGCTGGCGGTGGTCGCCATCGGGGCCGTGGTCGGCTCGGTCAATGCCTTCCTGGTCCTGCGCCTCGGCATCCCGGCCATCATTGCGACACTCGCCACCGGCTACATCATGGCGACGGCGGTTCTGCTCGCCAACCAGCACTTCTCGACGTTCGCCGTCGATCCGGTGCTGAAGACGCTCACCACCGGCAAGCTGCTCGGCTTTCCGGTGATAACGCTGGTCAGTCTGGTGATCGTGGCCTTCGCCGCCTGGGTGCTGCGCACGCGGGCGTACGGGCGCAGCCTGATGGCGGTGGGGCAGAATCTCCGCGCGGCGGGGCTCGCCGGTATCCGGACCGATCGCACCATCTTCCTGGCGTTCTTCACCAGCAGCGTGCTCGCGGCGGTGACCGGCGTGCTGCTCTCGGCCTACGTCGGCGGCGCCTTCCTGGAGATGGGCAAGCCCTACCTGCTCCAGTCCGTGGGCGCGGTCGTGGTCGGCGGGACGCTCATCTACGGCGGCAGCTCGACGGCGCTGGGGACGTTCTTCGGGGCACTGCTGCTGGTCCTCATCGTCACGACCATGCAGATCGCCGGCCTGCCCGCCGGCATGCAGGACATCGTCCAGGGGGCGGTGATCATCGGCGTGCTGGCACTGGCCGGGGACCTCAAGGCCGCCGGGCGTCCCCGCAGGCGGACCACTGGCAAGGAGGCCGCCGGTGGCTGACGCCGTGCCGGGAGGCCCGCCACCGTAGCGGCGGGCCACGGCCCGGTCATGCCAGGCGCGTCATCCAGCCGCGCTCATCGTGGCGGTGGCCGTACTGCAGGTCGAGGAGGGCGCGGCGCAGCATCGGGCCGACGGTGCCGCCGTCACTGTCGCCGCAGGCGATGGTGCGCTCCTCGGTGACCAGCTCGCCGATGGGGGTCACCACCGCCGCGGTCCCGCAGGCGAAGACCTCCGTAAGCGAGCCGGAATCCGCCGCCTCGATCCATTCGTTGATGCTCACCGGGCGCTCCTCGACGCTCAGGCCGGCGTCCGCCGCGAGCTCCAGCAGCGAGGCGCGGGTGACGCCCTCGAGAATGGTCCCGGAGACCGGCGGGGTCACCAGCCGCTCGTTGTCGAACACGAAGCACACGTTCATGCCGCCGAGCTCCTCGACCCAGCGGTGCTCGCTGGCATCGAGGAAGACCACCTGCTCGCAGTCGTGCGCCGACGCCTCCTGCTGGGCGGCAAGGGAGGCGGCGTAGTTGCCGCCGCACTTGGCCGCGCCGGTGCCGCCGGGGGCGGCCCGGGTGTAACGGCGCGACAGCCAGATGCGGACCGGCTTCACGCCCCCGGAGAAGTAGGCGGCGGTGGGGCAGGCGATCACGTGGAAATCCACCGTGTGTGAGGGCCGCACGCCGAGAAAGGGCTCGCTGGCGATCATGAACGGACGCAGGTACAGGCTGGACTCCGCGCCGTGATGCTGCGGTGTGGGCACCCAGTCGACGTCCTGGCGGACCAGTGACTCGAGTGCGCCGAGGAAGGTCCCGGTGTCCGGCTCCGGCAGCGCCAGACGGCGCGCCGATGCGCGCAGGCGCTCGGCGTTGCGTTCCGGGCGGAAGGTCCACACGGAGCCGTCGGGATGGCGGTAGGCCTTGATCCCCTCGAACACGGTCTGGCCGTAGTGCAGGGCGGCGGTGGCCGGGTCCAGGCTCAGCGGCCCGTAGGGACGAACCTCGCCGGCTTCCCACCCCCCGGCGGCGGTCCAGCGTACGTGGACCATATGATCGGTGAAGAAACGCCCGAAACCGGGATCCGCGAGAATGGCCGCCCTGTCGTCGGCGCTGGTCGGTTCGGTGTTGGGGGTGATCCGGAAGCTGGTGACGGACAATTTGACCTCCCGTGTTGTCGTGGTCGGATCCCGGTGCGCCGCCCGCGCACCTTTTTACGGGCCTTCGCCGCGGGGCGTGAGCCATCTTCCCAGGCCCCAATATCCCGTGAAATGACGCTGCCTGTCACGTCCGGTGTGTCACGTGCAGGTGAACGCCCGCCGGACGGTTTCCCCCTCGGCGGCGTGACGGTGGGGATCCGGTGCCGCGGCGGGAGATCCGTTGCGGTTGCCCATGCACCATTCGTTGTTGCACAAAAAGAAATATTGATTATACTTTTTATGGGTGGCCCCAACGGCCGCCGGCGATTTCCATAATCTCCCGGAGTGACCCCGGGGAGTACATGCGGCCCCGGAGCGGGGGGCCGGTTTTTAACGGCGGCTGAGTGGTGAGCCCATGGACGTGGCCCGGCTTCTCGTGGCGAGCATGGAATGCGAGCGCGATCGGCTGCGGTATCTGGAGACAGAGCGCGGTGACGATGCGGCGCGGTGTTTCGCCGAGCGCACCATGGCGTGTTACCGGAGTGCGGTGGTGCGGCGTTCGGCCCCCGCCGGTGAGCCGGCCCATCGCGTTCGCCTGATCGGCGCCTACTATTACCTCAAACGCTATCTCTGTGCCCGCCGGCGCGACGCCGGAGCCGGGCAGTCAACACCCGCTAGCCTTTCGGGAGGCATCATGAAACGCAACGCAACCGCGGTCTGGCAGGGCGGACTCAAGGAGGGGGGCGGTACCGTCTCCACGCAGAGCGGCACCGTGGCGGGTGCCGGCTATTCGTTCGGTACCCGTTTCGAGCAGGGCGAGGGGACCAACCCCGAGGAGCTCCTGGCGGCCGCTCACGCGGGCTGCTATTCGATGGCCCTGTCGATGGTGCTGGGGCAGGACGACCTCACGCCGGAACGAATCGATACCACGGCGACCGTGACCATCGAGCCGGACGACAGTGGCTTTACCATCACCACGGTCCATCTGGACGTCCGGGCGCGTATCCCGGGTGCGGACCGGGAGCGTTTCAGCGCCGCGGCCGAGGCCGCGAAGGCGGGCTGTCCCGTCTCGAAGCTGTTCAACGCGGAGATCACGATGGACGCGCGGCTGCAGGAGTGACGGCGTTCCCCGCCGGAAGCGGGGCTGCCGGCTGTCAGGGGGTAACCATGCAATTTCCCGTGTTCTTTGACCGGGCGCCGGTCGTGCGGGTCCGGGATCCGCTGGCCGGGCTGCTCGGTGCCAGCGAGGACGGTGTTCTCGAGTACCGCTACGCGGACGCGGTCCGTCTCGCGGGGCATTCCTGTCCCACGGTGGCCGGTGCCTTTCTCACCGGCCGCGCGGCCCTGACGGCGCTGTACCCGGACACGTTACCGGAGCGCGGCGGGGTCGCCGTGGACATGCCGGCACGCGCCGACGACGGCACTACCGGGGTGGTCGCCCAGGTGCTGACCCTGCTCACCGGTGCCGCAGCGGAGGGCGGCTTCAAGGGGATCGGCGGGCGGTTCGCCCGCAACGGCCTGCTCCGCTTTGATGCGTCCGTCGAGGGGGCCGGCGGGGGCGTGTGCCTCCGGCGCCTCGACAGCGGCGAAGCCGTCGCCGTGCGCTTCGACGCCGGCGTGGTACCGGCCGACGGACAGCAGAAAGGGCGTCTGATGGCCATGCTGCAGGGGCGCGCCGATACGGCGGAGAACGCCGCCTTCGCCGCGGCCTGGCAGGACCGGGTGCGCCGCATCCTCGTGGACCATGCCGACGATCCGGCGATGGTAAGGGTGACGCGGCTGAGGCCGGACCCCGGCGGATGACCGGCACCGGTCGGCTGAGTCCGCGCCGCCGGCCGTACACGGCATGCCGGGCGAAGCCTGCGCGGCACGGCGTAGCGTCGCCGGCCATGGTCTCCCGCTCACGGCTCCGGGCTCCCGCCGGTTATCCCGGCGTCCGCCCTTCCCCGGGCCGTGCCGTGACGCACCGGCCGGGGCATCATCCCCGGCCCATGGGTCATTCGCTGGTGACGCGCCGGCGCACGAGTCGCCGCAACCGCTCCATCACGTCGAGGTTGTTTGCCTCCATGCGCTCCAGGGCGGTAACGGCGGCCTCGATGTCACCGCGCCAGTACGCGGCGACCGCCGCCCTGGCCTGGATGTGCACCTCGCGGTGGGGTGCCTCGATCGCCCCGAAGTCCGGGTCGTCGCCGAACAGGGCGCGTCCCTCGCCGGCGTAGTACCACTGGCCAAGCGGGCATTGCGTCTCGTCCGGCAGATCGTCCGCTCCCTGCCCGGACGCGCCGCCGAGGACCTGGTAGACGGTGAGCTTGATCTCCAGCTCTTCAAGGTTGGCCAGTTCCACCTCCGCGAGCAACCCGGCCCAGCCGAGGGTCGTGCTGGTGCCCCGCGCCAGTTCCAGCAGGTGGGCCAGGCGGTCGCGCACCTGCTGTGCCTCGTCGCTGAGCGCGGCGACCTGTTCCGCATTGTCGCGGGTCACGGTCGTGGTCGTCGTCACCCGATCCTGTACCCGCGCCACGGCGGTGCCGATCTGTTCGGTTGCCTCGCCGGCCCGGGAGGCCAGGTTGCGTACCTCCTCGGCGACGACGCTGAACCCCCGGCCGTGGGCACCGGCGCGGGCGGCCTCGATGCTCGCGTTGAGGGCCAGCAGATTGGTCTGGCGGGAGACACCGTCAACGATATCGACGAGCTCCCGGATCGCACCAGCCTCGCGGTCGAGGGTCTCCACGTGCTCCGAGGTCTGGCCGATCGTTTCGCTGACGTGGGTGAGACGGGCGACCAGGTCCGCGACTGCCGTGCCGCTGGTGGTCGATTCCCCGGCGGTGGTCTCCGCGTCCGCACGCCGGCTGTTCAGCATGGAGGAAAGCTGCTGGAACGAGCCGCGCAGGGCGCTGAGGGACTGGCCGAACTGGTCGAATCCGCGTACGACGCGACCGCGTAGCTGCAGTGCGTCGTCGAGCTCGCGGCAACGCCGCAGGGCCGTGTCCCGCTCCTGTTCGAGCGCGGCGATCCGTTGGTGCAGCGTATCGCCATCGTCCTCGTGGATCGGGGGCGGTGTTTCCGGCCGGTTCCGCCGGCGTCTGATTGCCTGGAGCATGTCGTCGCCTTAAAATAAGTATTTTGTATGAATCTTAAAGTGGCCAGGGGAAAGTTTCAATGGCAAACAAGGTGTCTCCGGCCGTTCAGCACGGTCCTCGGTGGATCGTCTGCTCCTGGTGGCCGACATCACGTCGTATGCCGGCTGAAAACGTCGGTGCCGATAGGCTCGCCGGCCTTCATGCGTAGCCGGGCCGTGTTTCCGGCCTGTGGCTACGCCCCGGTGTTGGCAAAGGTGTGGGAAGCCGCTCGGATAACCCAGAGCGTCGGCCGCCGGTCGGCGACATGTTCAAGGAAGCTGCGATGAGTGAGTGCTGCGAGCAGGACTGGGATCCCACGATCCCGGATACGTCCCGGGATCCGGTCGGGCGCTACGACGACATGCGCGAGCGCTGCCCGGTGGCGTTCAGCGATTTCGCTGCCTGGAGTGTCTTCCGTCACGAGGATGTCGAGCGTGTCCTCCACGATACCGCGGTGTTCAGCAATCGCGTCTCGCGGCACCTGTCCGTGCCGAACGGTATGGACCCGCCGGAGCACACGGCCTACAGACGGCTCGTCGAGCGGCTCCTCTCCCCCGGCCGGGTCGCGACGTTCGAGGCGCGGTGTGCCGCGGTGGCCCGTTCGTGTATCGGGGCGGTGCCGGCGCAGGGCGCCGTGGAGATCATGGAAGACGTCGCCGGACCCTTCGCCGCGCGCGCCCAGTGCGCCTTTCTAGGCTGGCCGGAGTCCATGGCCCCGTCGCTGCTGCGATGGACCGCGCGCAATCATGCCGCGACCCTCGCGCGCGACCGTATCGCCATGGCCGGGATCGCCGAAGAGTTCGAGGACTACGTCGACGACATGATCGGCCGGCGCCGCCGCGGGGAAATCCCGGGCGGCGACGTGACCGGTGAGCTCATGGCCGCGCGTGTCGCCGGCCGGCCCCTCGGACGCGACGAGCTGGTGAGCGTGCTGCGCAACTGGACGATGGGCGAGGTGGGCACGCTATCCGCCGCCGTGGGCATTCTCGTCCACCACCTGGCGGCGGACGAGGCGCTGCAGGCGCTGCTGCGGCGTGATCACACCCAGGTGCCGGCGGCCGTCGAGGAGATCCTGCGCGTGGATGGCCCGCTGGTGTCCAACCGGCGCCGCACCACTCGCGGGGTCACGCTGGGTGGCCGGACCATCCCCGCCGGGGCTACCGTGTCGATCAACTGGATCGCGGCGAATCGCGACGAGGCGGCGTTCGAGCAGGCCCACCGGATCGACCTCACCCGCCGTCAGGACGGTAACCTGCTCTACGGTGGCGGCATCCACGTCTGCCCGGGGGCGGCGCTCGCGAGGATGGAGCTTCGGGTCATGCTGGAGGCGCTGCTGGAGGGAACGGCCTGGTTCCGTCCCGATCCGCAGCGTTTGTCCGAACGGGCCGGATTCCCCGCGGCCGGATTCGCCACGCTGCCCGTGTGCGTGGAATGAGCGTGGGCGGCCGAGGCGGCCCGTCCGGGCAGCGTGTCGGGGCGCAGGCGCTGTTTTTTCCCCTGGCCGCCGCCCATGCCCTGCTCGTGGTGCCGTTGTCGGTTCATGCGCTGACCGGCGGCAGCGCCCTGCTGCCGGGGCTCGCCACGAGCACGGGCCATGCCCACGAGATGCTGTTCGGCTTCGCCCTCGCCGTCGTTGCCGGTTTCACCATCAACCGTATCCGGCGGCCGGTGCTCGCCGCGCTACTGACGTTCTGGCTGGCGGGGCGTCTCGCCTTCCTGGCTGCACCCGGGGGTACGGTGGCGCTGCTCGCCAACGGACTGTTCGCCTCGGCCGTGGTCGTGCTCGCGGCACCGCCGTTCATGCGGGCGGCGAAGAAATGGCGGAACCGCGCAACCGGGCCGCTTCTGATCGCCATCGCCCTGGCCGCGGTGCTGACGCAGGTGAGCGATGTCGCAGAACTGTCCGGCCCCGAGCACGTTGTCCTGAGAGAGGCGGTGGTGCTGCTCGCCGTACTCATGCTCTTCATGGGAGGGCGCCTGATCGCGCCGGCCGCAGCCGGACACCTGCGGCTGCAGGGGGCTGTACTGTCGGCCCGGGTACAGCCCCGGCTGGAGGGGGCGTTGCTGCTGCTCGGCGGCATCGCTGTGCTGCTCCGGGCGGTTCCCGGTGCACACGTGGCCGCCGGTGGTGTCCTGCTGCTGGTGGCCGCGACTGCCGGGCTGCGGCTCGGCCGCTGGCGGCTGTGGCGCTGCCTCGACCGGCATGACCTGATCCTGCTCGGTGCCGGGTATGCCTGGCTGGCGCTCGGCCTGGCGCTGCTCGGGGCGGCCTGGGTGACCGGCAGCCCGATGCCGACGACCGCGCTGCATGCCGTCACCGTGGGGGCGCTGGGCACGCTCACGATCACGGTCATGGCGAGGGCGCGCCGAATCGCCATGAAACGCCAGACCGCTTTCATGCCCGATATCGTGCTCGCGGTGCTGCTGGTGGGTGTCGCCGCGGTCTTGAGGCTGACGCTACCGGCGTGGTGGAC
>WBJT01000008.1_pt1 | contig 85563 bp, 68 predicted proteins | sample 5109881 | NCBI WGS metagenome assembly WBJT01 (sample SAMN11895465, study PRJNA545514) | wastewater metagenome | isolation source: saline BTEX enrichment culture, original innoculum from Kuwait petroleum... | place: USA:Stillwater, OK | collected 2018-09-01
GTGGTTCGCCCTCCACCCCACGGAACACCCATTTCGCAAAGGAACGCACACAGCCATGGCACACAAGGCGAAGCTCGCGATCATCGGCGCCGGTACGGCGGGCCTGACGGCCCTCAAGGAGGCCCGCAGGCACACCGACGACGTCATACTCATCAATGACGGCCCCTACGGCACCACCTGCGCGCGGGTCGGCTGCATGCCCTCCAAGGCCCTTCTGGCCGCGGCCCACGGCTACCATCGCCGCGGCTTCCTGGCAGAGGCGGGGATACGCGGCACGGAGGGGCTCAGCGCCGACATCCCCGCGGTGATGGAGCATGTACGCGAGCTGCGGGACCGGTTCGTCGCCGGCCCGACCCGGCTGGCACGCTCACTCGGCGAGCGCAGCCTCCGCGGCCGGCCGCGGTTCCTGGACGCCAACACCCTGGCCGTCGGCAACGAGCGCGTGGAGGCGGACGCCATCGTGATCGCCACGGGCAGCCGCCCCGTGATGCCGGCCCCCTGGCGCGATCTCGGCCACCGGGTGCTCACCACGGACGACTTCTTCGAGCAGACCGATCTCGGCCACCGCGTCGCGGTGGTGGGGCTCGGCGCCATCGGCGCGGAGCTCGGCCAGGGCCTCGGCCAGCTCGGGCTGGAGGTCCACGGCTACACCCGCTCGGTGTTCGTCGGCGGCCTCTCGGACCCAGCCGTCAACGAGGCCCTCATCGCGGGGCTGAAGCGCTCGATGTCCGTCACCACGGGCGCGGATGTCGCCCTCGAGGCGGGGGACGGGGACACCGTGCGCGTGCTTGCCAACGGCGACAGCCGCGAGGTGGACTGGGTGCTCGCCGCCCTCGGCCGCCGGCCCAACATCGACGGCCTCGGTCTGGAGGCGCTGGAGGTGCCCCTCGACGACCACGGTATGCCGCAGTTCGATCCCCTGACCCTGCGCCTCGGCGAACTGCCGGTCTACATCGCCGGCGACGTCAACGCCGCCCAGCCGCTCATGCACGAGGCCGCGGACGAGGGCCGCATCGCCGCCTATCACGCCCTCAACCCCGATGCCGGGTGCGTCGGCCGGCGCACGCCGCTGGCGATCGTGTTCAGCGAGCCCCAGGCCGCACGGGTCGGCCTCGGCTACGCCCAGCTCCCCGCCGAGCGGTTCGTCACGGGCGACGCCGACTTCTCCGGCCAGGGCCGCGCCGTGATGATGGGGCGCAACGCCGGTCGCCTGCGCGTCTACGCCGACCGCCACGACGGCCGTCTGCTCGGCGCAGAGATGGCGATCCCGGACGGCGAGCACGTCGCCCACCTCCTCGCCTGGGCGGTGGAGCAACGCCTGAGCGTGGACGATGCCCTGCAGATGCCCTTCTACCACCCGGTTATCGAGGAAGGCGTGCGCAGTGCCCTGCACGCCGCCCGGCGCAACATCGAGACCGCACGTCCGGCCCTGGAGCTGCCCCTGTGCGACACCCCGGCGGCGTGGGCGCTCGGCGGCGAGGATCCCGCCTGACGGCGGGCGGGCGCGTTGACGCCCTGCAGCGCCGTCGGCGTATCCTTGTGACCAGCCGCGCGGCGCCGTCGCGCGCCCTGAACACGTTCCCGAGGAGTGGGGAATGAAACGTCGCCTTGCACTGCTCGCCGCGCTCGTCGTCATCGCCGGCGCGGCCGGGGCCGCCTACTACTATTTCTGGCTCCGCCCGACCCCCCTTCCGGCCGGAATTGCCGCGGCCAACGGCCGCGTCGAGGCGGAACGGGTGGACATCGCCACCAAGTACGCCGGCCGGCTGGCGGCGATCACCGTGGAGGAAGGCGACTGGGTCGATGCCGGCGAGGTCGTGGCACGGCTGGATACCGAGGAGCTGGACGCCCAGATCCGCCAGGCCGAGGCCAACGTCAACCAGGCCAGGCAGCAGCTCGCCGAGGCCCGGGCCAACCGGGCCGCGAAGCAGACCGAGCTCACCCTCGCCCAGCGCGAGCTCGAACGCACGCAGACCCTCTACGAGCGCGGCCACGTCTCGGAGGACCTGCTCGACCAGCGCACCGCCGCCCGTGACAACGCCCGCGCGGCGGTCGCGGCCGCCCGCGCCGCCATCGACACCCGGCAGGGCGGCGTGGACGCCGCCCAGGCACAGCTGGAGCGTCTCCAGGCCCAGCGCCGCGACTACACCCTCAAGGCCCCGGTGGCCGGCCGCATCCAGTACCGCCTGGCACAGCCCGGCGAGGTACTGGCCTCCGGCGGGCGGGTGCTCACGCTGCTCAACCTCCAGGACGTCTACATGACGATCTTCCTGCCCACCCGCCAGGCGGGCCGCCTGCCCCTGGGGGGCGAGGCACGGATCATCCTGGACGCCGCCGAGGAATACGTGATCCCGGCGCGGGTGAGCTTCGTCGCCTCGGACGCCCAGTTCACCCCCAAGCACGTCGAGACCGACGCGCAGCGTGCCCGGCTGATGTTCCGGGTCAAGCTGCGGGTGCCGGAGGACGTGCTCACCGAGTACGCCGACCTGGTCAAGACGGGCCTGCCCGGCATGGGCTACGTGCGCCTGGGCCGCGACACGCCCTGGCCCGAGTGGCTGACGACACGGCTGCCCGAGCCGGCCCCGGAGCAGTGACCGTGGCCGGCCGGGGCGTGCCACGCGATCCCGTCGCGGACCGGCGGACGCGGCACCGACACCGCCGGGGGTACCGGCGATGAACGTCGCGAGCCTGCACGGCATCACCCACCGCTACGGCGACACCACCGCGCTGGAGGCCGTGGACCTGGACGTACCCGCGGGCGAACTGGTGGGCCTGATCGGACCGGACGGGGTGGGCAAGTCCACCCTGCTCGGCCTGCTCGCCGGCGTTCGCCGGCTGCAGGCGGGCACGCTCCATGCGCTGGACGGGGACATGGCGAGCGCGGCCCACCGCCGGGCGGTGTGCGAGCGCATCGCCTACATGCCCCAGGGGCTCGGCGGCAACCTCTACCCCACCCTGAGCGTGGCGGAGAACGTGGACTTCTTCGGCCGGCTGTTCGCCCAGCCCCCGGCGGAACGGCGCGCCCGCGCCCAACGGCTGCTGGACGCCACCGGACTGCTGCCCTTCGCCGACCGCCCGGCCGGCAAGCTCTCCGGCGGCATGAAGCAGAAGCTCGGGCTGTGCTGCGCACTCATCCACGACCCGGACCTGCTCATCCTCGATGAGCCCACCACCGGCGTCGACCCGCTCTCGCGCCGCCAGTTCTGGGCCCTGCTCGACGGTATCCGCGAACGCCGCCCGGGCATGAGCGTGGTCGTGGCAACCGCGTACATGGAGGAGGCCGAGCGTTTCGACCACCTCGTGGCCATGCACGGCGGCCGGGTCCTCGCCACGGGCACGCCGGCGGCGCTGCGCGAGCACACGGGCACGCAGGACCTGGAGTCCGCCTTCGTCGCGCTGATGCCGGACGCCGCCGACGGCGAGACCGCCGGCGTCACCGTCCCACCGCCCCCGGCGGACGACACGCCGGTGGTCATCGAGGCCGAGCACCTCACCCGCCGGTTCGGCAGCTTCACCGCCGTGGACGATGTGAGCTTCCGCATCCGCCGCGGCGAGATCTTCGGCTTCCTCGGCTCCAACGGCTGTGGCAAGACCACCACCATGAAGATGCTCACCGGGCTGCTGCCGGCGAGCGCGGGTGAGGCGCGGGTCCTGGGCGAGCCCGTGGGCACGGGGCTGCGCGCCCGCGAGCGCGTGGGCTACATGTCCCAGTCGTTCTCGCTCTACGAGGAGCTCACCGTGCGCCAGAACCTGGCGCTGCACGCGCGGCTGTTCCACCTGCCGGCCGCCGCCGTCGGCGAGCGGGTCGCGGAGAGCCTGCGCCGGTTCCGCCTGGAGAACGTCGCGGACACCCTGCCCGGCGCCCTGCCCCTGGGGGTGCGCCAGCGCCTGTCGCTGGCGGTGGCACTCATCCACGGCCCGGAGCTGCTGATCCTCGACGAGCCCACCTCCGGTGTCGACCCGGTCGCCCGCGACGCCTTCTGGCGCGAGCTCATCCGGCTCGCCCGCGAGGACGGCGTGACGATCTTCCTGTCCACCCACTTCATGAACGAGGCGGCACGGTGCGACCGCATCTCGCTGATGCACGCCGGCCGCGTGCTCGCCGTGGACACGCCGCAGCGCCTGCGCGAAACCCGCAACGCCGACGACCTCGAGACGGCATTCATCGCCTATCTCGAAGAGGCCGAACCACCGGGGGAACAGCCGGACGCCGGCGAGGCCGCCGCACCGGCCGCCAGGCGCAGCCACACGAGGCTGCCCGCCGGGCTCCGCCGGCTCGCCGCCTTCACCTGGCGCGAGGCACTGGAGCTGCGGCGCGACCCGATACGGCTGGCCTTCGCGCTGTTCGGCCCGCTGCTGCTGATGATCGCCTTCGGCTACGGCATCTCCTTCGACGTGGACAACATGCCCTTCGCCGTGCTCGACCACGATCGCTCCACCGAGAGCCGGCAACTGCTGGAGCACTTCCGGGGCTCGCGCTACTTCGAGGAGCGCGCCCCGATCGCCGACGACGCGGACATGGAGCGGCGGCTCGCCAGTGGGGAGCTGCTGGTCGCGCTGGTAATCCCGCCGGAGTACGGCCACGACCTGCTGGCCGGCAATCGCCCGGAGCTGGGCATCTGGATCGACGGGGCCATGCCGTTCCGCGCCGAGACCACCCGCGGCTACGTCAGCGGCGTACTCCAGGAGTACGTCGAGGACCTCTACCGGGCGCATCCGGAGGCCCTGGCCGCCGCCTCGCCGGCGACGACGATCACCCGGCTGCGCTACAACCAGGCCTTCGAGAGCGCCAACGCGATCACCCCCGGCGTGATCATGCTGCTGCTCATGATCGTACCCGCGATGCTCACCGCCGTGGGCGTGGTCCGGGAGAAGGAGATGGGCTCGATCACCAACGTCTACGCCACGCCGACCCGGCGGCCCGAATTCCTGATCGGCAAACAGCTGCCCTACGTTGCGGTGGCACTGATGAGCTTTGTCACCCTGGTGGCGCTGGCGCTCACACTCTTCGGTGTGCCGTTCACGGGCAGCCCGCTGGCGCTGATTCTCGGTGCCGTGCTGTACGTGTTCGCCAGCACCGGGCTGGGGCTGCTGATATCGAGCTTCGTGCGCAGCCAGGTGGCCGCGCTGTTCGCCGCGGCGATCATCACCGTGATTCCCTCGATCAACTTCTCCGGGTTCATGTCCCCGGTATCCGGGCTTGACGCGGCGCCCCACACCATCGGCGTGTCGTTCCCGGCATCCTGGTTCCAGACCATCAGCGTGGGTACCTTCGCCAAGGGCCTCGGGGCCGGCGCCATGCTCCCGGAGTATCTCGCCCTGGCGGCCTTCGCGAGCGGCTTCATGCTGGTGGCGACGGCACTGCTGCCGAAGCAGGAGCGCTGAGGCGATGCGGCGGCTGCAGAATATCTTCTGGCTGGGTCTGAAGGAGCTGGCGAGCCTCGGCCGGGATCCGGTGATGCTGGTGCTCATCGTCTACGCATTCACGGCCGCGGTCTACGCGGTGGCGAACGGGCTCAAGATGGGCGTGGACAACGCCTCCATCGCGGTGGTGGACGAGGACCACTCGTCGCTGTCGCGCTCGATCACGGACGCCTTCCTGCCGCCCTACTTCCAGCCGGCAGAGGAGATCGCACCGCGATCGATCGACCGCACCATGGACAACGGCCACTACACCTTCGTGGTCGACATTCCGCCGGATTTCGAGACCGACGTGCTCTCCGGCAGGCAGCCCGCGGTGCAGATACTGGTGGACGCCACCGCCATGAGCCAGGCCGGGATAGGCGCCGCCTACGTCCAGGAGATCGTCTCCCAGGAGACGCGCCGCTTCGTCAGCCGCGAGGACGCCTCGACGAGCCTGCCGGTGGACTGGGTGACCCGCGCACGCTTCAACCCGAACCTGGAGGTGAAATGGTTCACCGCGGTGATGCAGATCAGCAACAGCATCACCATCCTCTCCATCGTCCTGGTGGGGGCGGCGGTGATCCGTGAACGCGAGCACGGGACCCTGGAACACCTGCTGGTGATGCCGCTGAGCGCGGCGGAGATCATGCTCGCCAAGGTCTGGGCCAACGCCCTGGTGATCCTGATCGCGGCGACCGTCTCGCTCAACGTTGTGGTTCGATGGTGGCTGGGCGTGCCCGTGGCCGGCTCGATCCCGCTGTTCCTCTGTGGTGCGGCACTGTACCTGTTCGCCACCACCGCACTGGGGATCCTGCTGGCGACGCTGGCACGCTCGATGCCGCAGTTCGGGCTGCTCGCGATCCCGGTATTCATCGTAATGATCCTGCTCTCCGGGGCCACGACCCCGATGGAGAGCATGCCCGAGATCCTGCAGGCACTGATGCAGGCCCTGCCCGCGGCGCACTTCGTGCGCTTCGCCCAGGCCGTGCTCTATCGCGGCGCGGGCATCGACCTCGTATGGCCGGACCTGCTGGCGATAACCGGGCTGGCGCTGGTGTTCTTCAGTTTCGCCCTGTACCGCTTCCGCGCGAGCCTGGCCGCGGCCGGCTAGTGTGAAGGACCCCCGGCTGCACTTATGTATCAGTGCCTCATCGAGGTGGCACAGGTCGCTGCGCCACGGGCCGGCATCGAATGAGCCCGCGTAGTGGCCGGCTCGGTAGCCCTCGCGCGCCTCGGTACGCTCGCCAGGCGCGGCCTTGAGCAACTCCTGCATCTGCGCCTCCAGCGCCTCGCCGCTCGCAGTAGCCTTTCGAGTGTGAGTGGCCATGGCTTCGCCCTCCCAAGGGGATTCAGGTGGTCGGTCAACCAACCCGAATACCATGGCCGCTCACCTCGCTCTAGCTTGTGCACATCATTCCGCACACTACTCCGGCGGGACGACGTCTAGGGCCTGTCGGCCGTGCACGATCCTGGATCTTGTCCGGGAGGTTTTTGCCAGTTTACTTGCGGGTTACCGGGAAAACCTGACGACCTGCCGGCCGTTGTCTGCCCTGACCTCGTCTGTCGGGCAGTGCCGTGCCTCATTGCCGGCGCCGGTGTCGCTCCGCCACGTGAGCGACATCATCGCGGCTGTCGGTTGCCAAGAGCAGCCGACCTACCCGAGCTGCGGTGCTCGCACACGCGCTGCGCCGGCAACAACCGCACCTCCACCCCCTGAGCATGCAGACGCCGTGCCCAGTAGCGCACCCGCGAGCCCGTCTCCAGTACCACCTCCAGCGGCTCCGCCGGTTCCGGCCGGGATATACCATGCCACCCGCAGGTTGGCTGCTCCTGGCAGCCAACAGCTTCGAGGCCTGTGCCGGTTACCGGCGCATGGCCGGTCCACGGCGGGTATGGCAGGACGTCGGCTGCCTGCGGGCAGCCGACCTACCGGCGTCAACATACAAGGCCATGCGTGGTCGCAGCCCGTGTGCGACGCTGCCGGGACCGGTCCGGAATGTCGCACGCCTGCGGCGCGCGACCTACCCGAGCCTCGTCCTGCGCCGTTGCCGCGCCGGTCCGGCCGCAGCCGGCTAGCCCGGACCGGCCAGCAGCGACTCTGCCTCGCGCCTGAGCGCCTCCACGGGCCGCGTGGCGTCCAGCTGCCGCCAGTCCGGTTCACCGGCGCCGCGGGCAAGCTGGCGGTCGAGCACGGCGACCGTGGCATCGGAGGCATCGTCACTGCGCCGGCGCACCCGTTCGACGAGGACATCCCTCGGGGCGGTCAGCCAGAACCCCGTGAACGGCACACCGTGGGTCGCGGCCACGGCCTCGGCCGCGGCGCGGTCGTCCGGCCGGTCGAAGACCATGTCCAGCACCACGCTGTGGCCGTCGGCGAGCAGCTCGCCCGCGCGCTCTAGCACCCCGGCGTACACGGCCTCAGACACCTCGGGCCGGTACGCGTCGTCCGGCAGGGCCGCCTCGGGCGCGCAGCCGAAACGGCGCTTGCGGAAGACGTCGCTGCGCAGCACCCGCGCCCCGGGCGCGACGCCCAGCCCGGGGGCAAGGGCGTAGGCGAGGCTCGACTTGCCTGTGCCACTAAAGCCGCCCACCGCCACCAGCCGCGGCGGCACGGCCTCCAGCGCCCGGGCGGCGAGGGCCAGGTACGCCCGCGCCTCGTCGGCCTGGGCCTCGCCCGCCGCTCGCTCGCGCTGCACCCCGGCCGCGCGGGCCCCCACGTGGGCACGGATGGCGGCACGCATGGCCATGAACAGCGGCAGCGCGGCGACGCCGTCGGCCTCGTCACGCCGGTCCAGGTAGCGGTTGAACACCGCGTTGGCGAGCCCGGGGAGGTCCCGGTGCCAGAGGTCCATGAGCAGGAAGGCGAGATCGTAGAGGACATCGATGTCCGAGAGCGAGCGGTTGAACTCGATGCAGTCGAACACCGTGGGTTCGCCCTCGAACAGGCAGATATTGCGCAGGTGGAGATCGCCGTGGCAGCGGCGCACGCGGCCATCCCGGGCACGCCGGTCGAGGCACCCGCCCAGCCGGCCCACGGCCGCCAGGCAATCCCGTGTGAGGGTCTCCGCGGTATCGGCATCGAGGATCCCTGCGGGCAGCGCGGCGAAGCTCCCGCGGTTGCCCTCGACGGTGGCGCGCACGGCGTCGGCGCCCGCCCCGTCCGCAACCACGGCCGCCTCGCCGTGAAAGGCGGCGATGCGGTCGGCGAGGCGGATCATCAGCGGCACGTCGAGCCCACCGCGCGCCGCCATGCGGTCGAAGAGCGTGTCCTGCTCGAAGCGGCGCAGCACGACCACGTACTCCTCGACGTTACCCGGACCGTCCAGGGTGAGACGGCCGTTCGCATCCCGGTTGACGGCGGACACCCCGAGGTAGAGCGCCGGCGCGGTGCGGCGGTTGAGCTCGACCTCGGCGCGGCAGAAACGCTCGCGCGCGGCGAGCGTGGAGAAGTCCAGGAACCCGAGGTCGACGGCGCGCTTGATCTTGTAGACGCGCTCGCCGGCGAGGAAGACCACCGCACTGTGGGTGTCGATACGGGTGACCTCGCCCGCCCCCAGGCCGTGCGTTCCCGGGTCTGCCAGGAACTCGATGACCGCTCGCTGATCCGTCAATGCGCTCGCTCCCTGTGGCCGTATCGTGCAGCGGCGCGGCCGCGCCGCCGGGGTCCATTGTTGCAGCGCCGTGTTGCGAATGCTAAGACACGGCTGAAACGACACGCCTGCCATCGACAGGGACCGCCCGATGCCGGAAACCGACGGCCTCTACGCCTTCCAGTTCTTCTTTCAGAAGACCGACCTGCTGATCAACTTCCTGGTGATCCTGGTCGGCATCGCCTTCGGTAACCTGCGGATCAAGGGCGTGGGCTTCGGCTCCAGCGGGGTGCTGATCGCCGCCATGGTCGCCGGCTACTTCTGGCAGTTCGAGCCGGTCACCATCCTCCAGGACCTGGGCATCGTGCTGTTCCTGCTCTCGGTGGGGCTGGAGGCCGGACCGAGCTTCTTCCGCGCCTTCCGCCAGCATGCGCGGGAATACATCGTGAACGTGCTCGCGCTGCTCGCCATCGCGGGCGTCACGGTGGTCGCGATCGTGGTGGCCACCGGCGTGCCCATGGGCATCGGCCTGGGGCTGTTCGCCGGGTCCTTCACCTCCAGTCCGGCGCTCATCAGCGCGCTGCAGTTCAGCCCCGACGAGCAGGTGATCTTCGGCTACGGCGTGGCCTATCCCTTCGGCCTGCTCGGCGTGATCCTGTTCATCACGGTCGCCGTGAAGCTGCTCCGCCGTCAGGTCGCCGAGGAGCTCAACGCCCATTCCGACGTCCACACCGCGGTCTACAAGGTGAACAACGCAGACTACAACGGCCGCCTGATCCGCGACCTCGACGTGCTCACCGAGAACGACGTCGTCGTCTCCGGGGTGTTACGCGACCTCTCGATGCTGCCCGCCGGCGGCAACACCCCGATCCTCGTCGGCGACGTGGTCCGCCTGGAGGGCCGGGCCGAGGACGTCGAACGGGTCGGGCCGGCCCTCGGCGAGGAGATCCAGGAGAGCTTCGACGAGAACGCCGAGCTCGACACCCGTTCCATCGCGGTGGAGAACCTCTCGGTGGTCAACCGCTCGCTCAGCGACCTGGGCATCCGTCTGCGCTACAACGTCTCGCTCACCCGGGTGGTGCGCTCCAACGTGGAGTTCGTCCCGCGCCACGACCTCACCCTGGAATACGGGGACGTGGTCGTGGCCGTGGGCACGCCCTACCAGCTCGATCAGCTCGAGCTCTTCCTCGGCCACGAGCACCACACCGTGCAGCGCCGGGTGGACATCGGCTCACTGGCGGCGACGCTGTTCCTGGCCTTCGCCATCGGCGGGGTGATCATCCCGATCCCCACCCTGGGCCAGTTCTCCCTGGGACTCGCGGGCGGCGCACTGGTCTCCGGGCTGATCTTCGGGCACTTCGGCCACATCGGCAATTTCATCGGCCGCTTCCCGCGCAACGCCACCGCCGTGCTCAAGGAGTTCGGCCTGGCCCTGTTCTTCGTGCAGGTCGGTCTGGAGACGGGCCAGAGCTTCGTCGACGCCCTCGACGCACAGGCCATCTATTACGCGTTCTACGCCGTGGCCTTCGCCGTGGTCCCCATGGCCGGGAGCTTCCTGGTGGGCCACTACCTGCTCCGCATCCCCATCAGCGAGTGCTTCGGTGTGATCTGCGGCGGCATGACCTTCACGCCGGGCCTCGACATCATCCGCCAGGTGGACAGCTCCGAGCGCCCGGTGGTCGCCTATTCCTCGGTCTATCCGGTATCCCTGATCCTGGTCATCGTGCTCGTGCAGGGCATGCACCTGGCCATCGCCAGTCTCAGGGCGTTCTAGCCCCCGGGCACAACCGGGCTGAATGGGCTGCGGCCGCGGTACCACCCGCTCGCCCGAGTCCACCGCACTCCGCTGGCCCGTCCGGGTCATGACATGACCCAGGCGGGCACGGGCGTTATGCTCCCGGGCAGAGCGACGGTACCAATACCGGCGTATGGGCATCGCCCGTACCTCTTCGCTCGGGGTTATCCGACACTGCCGGACCTTTGCGACGACGCCCATGGCAGCGACACGCCTATGAGTTCGACGGAAGAAGACGAACAAACCGGATACGTACACCGCCTGCGCGAACTCTATCGCCTGCAGATCAGCCGTTACCCGGACTATCCGAGCCGGTACACCGCCCACCTCACCGCCGGTCTCAGGCTCATGGGCATGGACATCGGCATCGTCAGTCACATCGACGACTGCCGCTACACGGTCCGCGCGGTCCAGCCGGCCGAGCACGGCATCGCGAAAGACGACGTCTTCGAGCTCGGCGACACCTACTGCGCCCGGGTCGTTGGCACCGGCGCGGCGGTAACCTACAACCACGTCGGCAGCGACCCGGCAATGAGGGAGCACCCGGTCTACCGGGAGATGCACCTGGAGAGCTACATCGGCGCACCGATCCGGGTAAACGGCCGGATCTGGGGCACGATCAACTTCTCCGCCATCGCACCACGCACCATTCCCTTCAGCAAGGCGGACACCGAGTTCGTGGAACTGATGGCGCAGGGTCTCGGTCAGGTCATCGAGAGAGACGTCCTGCAACAGCAGCGAGAGGAGGCGATCACGCACCTGGAACAGAGTAACGAGCTCTTCGAAAGCGCCTTCGAGTTCGCCCCGGTCGGCATGCTGCTCGTGGACACGGAGGGACACATACTCCGTGCCAACCGTGCCCTGCTGGAGATGTTCGGCTACCGCGAGGACGAACTGTTCGGCCGCGATACCCGGGAATTCGCACACCCGGAGGACGTCGACCTGGGCCAGGACCTGCTGGCGGAGATGCGCGCCGGCCAGAGGCGGTCCTACCGGTTGGAGAAACGCTACGTCAACGCGATGGGCGAGACGCTGTGGTGTCTGGTCAGCGCGTCGCTGGTCCGCGGCAACGAAGGCGAGGCACGGTACTTCATCGCCCAGCTCCTGGACATCACCGAGGTCAAACACAACCGCATGGAGCTGGAACGCCAGCGCGCGGAGCTGGAGCTGGCCAACCACAAGCTCACCGCGTTCGCCCTGGCCGATTCACTCACGGGCCTGCCCAACCGGCGCGCCTTCCAGCAGCGCCTCACCGAGGCCCTGGCGGCCAGCCGGCGCGGCGGCCACGCGGTGTCGGTGGCGCTCATCGACGTCGACCTGTTCAAGCAGTACAACGACCGTTTCGGCCATCCGGCCGGTGACGATGCCCTGCAGGCCGTCGCCGACGCCATGAACGGCTTCACCCGCGACTCGGATTTCCTGGCCCGCTACGGCGGCGAGGAGTTCGTGCTGATCATGCCGGAGACGGGCAACGAGGCCTCCGCGACCGCCTGTGAACGGCTGCGCTCAGCCGTGGAAGCGATCTCCGGGCTGAAGCGGGCAATGAGCGTGAGCATCGGCGCCGCAACCTATCTCCCCGGCGAGACCACCGGCCCCCCGGACGAGGAGACACTGATCGCCGCCGCGGACGACGCCCTCTACCGGGCAAAGCGCGACGGCCGCAACCGCGTGCGCTACGGCACGCTCCACTAGCGGCACCGACGCAGACGCCGGATCCCGCACCGGACGCACCGTTGCCGGTCTGGCCCCGATCCCACCCCCCTGGTGGCCGTCCGGCGTCATCAAATCGCAAGACGCCCGCCGTAACCTCCTGCCTCGAAACGTTCCAGTCCCGCCCGGTCACGGCGCTCCACCCGGGCGCGGGCGCAGGGATCGTGGCCAAGAGCACAACGACGCTACCCGCCGGCAGGAGGCACCTATGGCATTCGACGACACGCAACGCATCACGCGCACGTCGCTGACCGACAGCGACGCCCCCCGCGGCAATAACGGCAACGACGTGGACCGTCCGCTGGAGAGCCGGACACGTCCGGAGACACCGTTTGCCGACGTCCTCCAGCAGCGGGTGAGCCGCCGGTCCGTGCTCCGCGGCGCCCTCGGCGCGGCACCGATCCTGGCCGCCCCGAACCTGATGATGATCGCGTCCGACGCCCGCGCCGCCGCCGGCGACGACGCCTTCCTCGCCGACACCCTGAGCTTCACCCCCATCGCGCAGTCCAGCGCCGACACGGTCGTGGTGCCCGAGGGCTACACGGTCGACATCATCGCGCGCTGGGGCGACAGCCTGACCCCGGACGTCGAGGACCTCGACACCACCACCATCGCCGAGGGCGGGCTCTACCAGCCCGGCGCCGCCGACGCGCAGGCACAGCGCTTCGGCTACAACTGCGACGCCGCGCACTTCTTCACCCTCGACGGGCGCAGCGACCGCGGCCTGCTGTGCATCAACCACGAGTACACCAACGACGACCTGCTATTCCCCGGCTTCGGCAACCCGGACGCCTTCTTCGACGGACTGAGTGAGGATCAGCGCGGCGAGGCCGTCGGCGTCATGCAGAACGCCCACGGCATCAGCGTGGTCGAGGTGGAGCGCACCACCGGGGGCTGGCGCTACCGCAGGGACTCCCGTTACAACCGCCGGGTGACCGCGCAGACCCCGATCGAGATCTCCGGCCCGGCCCGCGGCCACGATCTGCTTCGCGCCCGTCTCGCCGCCGGGACCGGCCAGATCGGCCAGGACGGCACCCGCGTGATGGGCACGCTCAACAACTGCGCCGGCGGCCAGACCCCGTGGCGCACCTACCTCGCGGCGGAGGAGAACATCGACCAGTACTTCGCCAACTTCAACGACGACGTGCTCGCCGATATCGCCGCCCGTGACCCGTACCTGGCGCGGGCCGTGCGCAGCGTCGCCGGCTACATCAGCGACGGGCCCTCCTTCCGCCGCTGGGAGCGTTCCGGGCGGGCGAGCGACGCCCGCTTCGACCTGGCCCGGGAGCCCAACGAGATCCTCCGCTTCGGCTGGATCGTGGAGACCGATCCGTTCAACCCGGACGACGTGCCGAAGAAACGCACCGCCATGGGCCGGTTCAAGCACGAGTGCGCGGCCGCGACACTGACCAACGACCGCCGCGTGGCCGTCTACTCCGGCGACGACTCCCGCCTGGAGTTCGTCTACAAGTTCGTCTCCGACGATGCCGTCGGCACGGACACCGGCAAGGACGACGACATCCTCGACCGCGGCACGCTCTACGCCGCCCGCTTCGACAGCGACGGCAATGGCGAGTGGCTGGCCCTCGTGCACGGCCGCAACGGGCTCACCGAGGCGAACGGCTTCCGCAACCAGGCGGACGTGCTCGCCATGGCCCGCGAGGCCGCGAGCCAGGCCGGCGCCACCCCCATGGACCGGCCCGAGGACATCGAGCCTTTCAATGGCCGTGTCTACATCGCGATGACCAAGAACGCCAAGGACGCGGACAACCCGGTCGCCCGCGACGCCACCAACGCCGACGCCGCCAACCCGCGCCTGCACAACACCCTCGGCCACGTCGTCGAGATCCGCGAGGACGGCCCCGACCACGGCGCCACGACCTTCACCTGGGAGATATTCCTGCTCGCCGGCGACCCGGCCAGGGGTCGTTTCATCGACAGCGAGGGCACCATGCGCCACTTCAGCGAGGCGGTGGGCGAGGCGCCGGTGGGCGGCCTCGCGGACACCACGACCTACTTCGGCGGCTACGGCCGTGCCGAGGAGGTCGACGCCTTCGGCTGCCCGGACAACCTCACCCACGACAGCCGGCACAATCTCTGGATCATCACCGACGGCAATCCCTTCGGCCACGACGGCACCTTCGCCGTGCCCACCACCGGCGCCGCGCGCGGAAAACTACGCCGCTTCATGGCCGGTCCGGTGGACTGCGAGGTCTGCGGCTGCGAGTTCAACCCGGACGAAACGGCGCTGTTCCTCGACATCCAGCACCCGGGCGACGGCGGCGACCTCACCGGCCCGACCAGCAGCTGGCCGGACGGCGAGCTCGGCAACGCGCCGAAGGACCGCAACGGCGTCATCCAGCCCCGGCCCAGCCTGATCGCGGTGCGCCGCACCGACGGCGGCCGCGTCGGCAGCTGAGCCCCGCCGCCGGAGGCGATCACGGGCCCGGCCGCGCGCCGGGCCCGTACCGTTGCCGGGCTCAGTCGCCACAGTCCTCCATGCAGGCGGTGTTGTCGGTGTCCGGCCTCGGGTCGGGCGAGACGAAGCCGTCGCGGTTCGGCATCTTCACCTCGGGCAGGGATTCCCGGTCGAGGGTCGCATCCGCGGGCACGATGCCGTTGAGGTGCAGCAGGTAGGCGGTCACCGCGTACACCTGGTGCGCGGACAACGACTCCGGCGCCGTGAACGGCATGGCGCGGTGGACATAGTCGAACACCGTTGTCGCGTCGGGCCAGTAGCTGCCCACCGTCTTTACGGGGCTATCGGAGGCCAGCGTGCCCCGGCCGCCCACCAGGCGGTTCATCGGGCCGCCCTCGCCCTTCTCGCCGTGGCAGCTCGCGCAGTTCTTGGCATAGACCTCGCGCCCCTGGGCGACGCTGCCGCTGCCCTCGGGCAGGCCCTTGCCGCTCGGCGGCACGTCGATATCCCATTTGGCGATGGTTTCGTGTGTCACCGGCGTGCCGAGATCATAGGTGCGCCCGTTGTCCGCGGCCCCTGCCGCGCCGGCGAGGGCGAGCCCGGCGAGTACGGCGAATGCCGCGATCGCATGCTTACGCGTGAACATTGGTGACCTCCCCGTCCGGCGCGACGTGCCAGGACTGGATGCCGTTGTAGTGATACACGTAGTCCAGCCCGCGGGCGTCGATGAGCTGCTCCCGCGTGGGCTGGACGTAGCCCGTCTCGTCGATGGCGCGGCTCTGCAGCACCGCCTCGGCGCCGCTCCAGCGCCACGGCAGGCGGAACCGGGTCACGCAGCGCGGCAGCACCGGGTCGTCGAGCTCCGCGGTCTCCCAGTTGCGGCCGCCGTCGACGGAGACATCCACACGGGTGATACGGCCGCGCCCGGACCAGGCCAGCCCGCGGATCTCGTGGAAGCCCTTGCCCCCGACACGCTGGCCACCGGACGGCGAGGTGATGACGGACTTGGCCTCCATGATGTAGGTGAACTGCCGGGCCGTGCCGTCGGGCATGAGATCCGTGTACTTGGAAGTCTCCTCGCGGGTCATGTACGGCTCGCTGCCGACCTCCAGCCGCCGCAGCCACTTGATCTGGGTGTTGCCCTCGTAGCCCGGCAGGATCAGGCGCAGGGGATAGCCCTGCTCCGGGCGCAGCGCCTCGCCGTTCTGCGCGTAGCACAGCAGCGCGTCGTCCATCGCCTTGTCCATGGGGATGCTGCGGGTCATGGCGGCGGCGTCCGCGCCCTCGGCCAGGATCCACTTGCCCTCAGGCTGCACGCCCGCCTCCTTCAGGACCGTGGACAGCGGCACGCCGGTCCACTCGCAGCAGCTCAGCAGACCGTGGGTGTCCTGGACCGTGGTGCCGGTCGCGGACTTCCACTCCGTCAGCGTATTCCCGGAACACTCGAGGAAACGGATCATCGAGACCTGCGGGAAGCGCATCAGCTCGTCGATGGTGAACATCAGCGGCTGCTCCACCAGCCCGTGGACCACCAGCCGGTGCTCGGAGGGGTGGATGGCCGGCACGCCACCGTGGTGACGCTCGTAGACCAGACCGTTGGGCGTGATCATCCCGTTGAGGTCCTGCAGTGGCGTGAAGCTCCAGGAGGACAGGTCCGTGGGGGTCAGATCGGTGGGCCGGCGCACCACGTCCTTCTCGAACTTCGAGGGCATCCCGTAGGCCGGGGTGAGTATCGGGCTGCCCTGCTGCGTGGTCCACGAGGGCACCGCCAGCGGCTCGGGCTTGCCCGCGGCGAGCGCGGAGCCCACGGCACCCGGTGCCGCAGCGGCGCCTGCCAGCATCGCCGCGTCCCGCATGAAGCGCCGACGCCTGGGATCCGCCGGGGCCGTGTCGGTGCCGGTGTCTCCCTCGTCACGTGTCTTCTTTGTCATGCCTTCTCCTCCCCTGTCAGCCCTGCGACGCCTTCGAAGGCGGGACGGGCCGGAACTGTACCGACCAGTCCATACACTCCACTTTAGACTGCGTGGGCGGCGCTGTCAGCCCCGGCATGGACAGGGGAAAGGGATCTGTCCGGCCGTTTCAGCCGCAGGCGGGTTGCTCGAAGGCAACCAACAGTCACAGGGAAAGGCATGGCGAAGGCCGGGAGACGCCCGCCCACGGGAGGGGCGCGGAATCGGCCTTTCGCGGGGATCGTGTGCCGGGGCCGTACGACACCCTCGCACCACCGACAGGTACCCTGCGCACGATTCCGCCCCGGCCGTGTGGTTGTGGCTTGACCGCTCCTGGCAGCCACTATCCGGTCCTGCCGTGCTGGCGACGCCGACTGCCTTGGGCCGCCGACCCTGTGGCCCCGATACGCGCGCGTTCCGCGAGCGCCTGCGCAGGCAGGCAAAGCCAGGATGGCCACCCTGGGGGCGGCCATGCGCAAGGGCGTCCACGCCTGTTTCCGTGTCATCAAAAACCGGACACCCGACCCCGCAAATCGCTCGATCCGGGCAACGGTATCCACCCGGGCTCACGGCTGCCGTGAGACCGGCGCTTCCCGCCACCTTGCGATAGTGGGGTAAACGGGGAGTCAGTCGCCGCTGGCGAGGCCGTCGAGGACGAGGTCGACGAACTCGTCGGCGATCTCCCGCGGGGTGCGGCTGCCATCGGGCCGGAGCCAGAGGTAGCTGTAGTGGTGAAGACCGAGCAGGGCCTTGACGGTGAACGGCCCGCCGCGGCGGAAGCTGCCGTCGTCGACGCCGCGCTGGAGCACCGCCGCCCACACCGCCTCGTAGTCGCGGTGCAGGGCCTGAACCGCCTCGTGCCGCTCCGCACCGATGGCGTGCTGCTCGCGGAAACACACCGTGAGCTCCGGGCGATGGTGGGCGATGGTTTCCATGACCCGGCGCGAGAGCGCACGCAGCCGCTCCTCGGCGGTCATGGGCTCGGCGAGCAGGCCGTTGCCGTACGCGATGAGCGCGCGCAGGTAGCGGGTGAGGATCTCGAAGAGGATCTCTTCCTTGCTGGAGAACTGGTAGTAGAGCGAGCTGCGGCCAAGCCCGGTCTCGCGCTCCAGCTCCTTCATACCCGTGGCATGAAAGCCGTGCTCGGCGAACAGCCGCGCAGCCGCCTGGAGGATCCGCTCCCTCGGGGTATCCGCGCCGTCCCCGGCGCCGGGTGCATCCTGCATGACCATAGAACCACTAACGATGAAAGGCTGCCGCAGTATACCCACGCCGCCCCGGCGCGAGGAAAGCGCCGGGCACGCCTGTCAGCCGTTGCGGCGCACCCGGGTCGCACCGTCGCGCAGCCCGGCCGCGGTGTGGATACGTTCCGCCCATCGGGCGCGCAGGTGCTCGCCATGCCAGGCGGAGACGTCCGGCACAGGCGGCAGGCCACGCTCCAGCCACTCCTCCAGCCGCTCGGTCAGCGCGTTGGCGTCGTTCCAGGCATAGCGATAGATCTCCGGGTACTGCTCCGGGTAGCACAGCGCGTCGGGCACCAGCGGGCAGGCGCCGGCGCTCGCGGCCTCGATCACCCCCAGGCCCTGGAACTCGTGGTGGGCCGTACTCACCACGATACCGGCCTGGCCGAGCAACGAGCGGTAACGTTGCCGCTCGACCCGACCGTCGGCAACGATGCGCTCGCCCAGCGCCTCGCGCAGCCGGGTCAGCGGCGTCGGCACATGGCGCGGGCGGGGTCCGAGCAGCGCGAGCCGGAAGTCGTTGCCCCGCTCGGCGAGGGTGATCATGGCCTCCGCGAAGACCTCCGGGGCCTTGTCGTACTCCCAGCGATGGTTCCACAGGATCAGCCGCGGGTCGCGCTCCGGCGCCGGCGGAATCGGTTTCACCGGCACGGGCAGCACCTCGCAGGCCGGCCGCAGACGCTCGGCGATGCCCTCCGGGACGGCGTCCGGCATCCGGTCGAGCAGCGCCGCCACGCCCTCCAGGAAGCTCTCGCGGTTGAACGCGGAGTTGAACAACAGCCGATCGGCAGCGAGCGCGGCATACAGCTGCACCATCTGCGGCTCCACCGAGCGCACCTGCTGCGGGCTCACCGGGTAGGCGAACTGGTTCTCGTGGAAATACAGCAACGCCGGAACGCCCGCGAGCGCCGGGAACAGCCCGCGCAGGGTGGCGAGGTCGACCATCGAGGTCGCGACGATCAGCGCCGGCGGCTCGGCGGGCAGCGTATCGAGCCAGGACAGCGGGTTGCCGCGGATGCGCCATCGGAAATGCCGGCCGGGCAGCTCGAAGCGGCTCCACTGGACATCATCGATGGTCCGCACGAGCCAGTCCGCCCAGGCACGATGACTGTCCGCACGGTAAGCGGAGAGCAGCCACGCCGTCGGCCTTTGCGTGTTCATGGATATCCCTGATCGGTATTTTCGTTCGTGATCGATGCGCCATTCTCCCACGAGGCGGCGCAATGGTGATCCCCTCTGGGGCAGACAGCCTCCTCCGCCGACGGTTCCGGCTTTTACACTACCGCCGCGACTCGACTAGGCTTCAGGGGCGGGTCGGGTCGAGGGGGCCGCCACCGCCGCCACAGAACGGATAACGCTAATAAAGAAGGACTGCGCGATACCGATGCGTTGGGACCGCCGAAAGTGCCTGCGCGGCGCCGAGGACGCCCGGCCCGCACGCCGGCGGCATACCGGGTTGCCGGCACTGCTGCTGTCGGTGCTCGCGCTGTTGCTCTGTGCATCCGTCGCCGCCCAGGCGCGCACCGTGCGCGTGGGTATCTACGACAATCCGCCGCGGCTGTTCACCGGCAGCGACGGCGAGCCCCAGGGCTTCTGGGCAGAGCTGCTGAAGACCATCGCCGAGCGGGAGGACTGGCAGCTGGAATGGGTACCCGGCACCTGGTCCGAGGGCCTCGCACGGCTGCAGGCGGGCGAGATCGACGTCATGCCCGACGTCGCGCGTACCGCGGAGCGCGCCGAGCGCATGCGCTTCTGCGAGGAGACCGTCCTGACGAGCTGGTCGCGGGTGTACGTGCGCCCGCACGGCGGTATCGAGTCCCTCCTGGACCTGGACGGCCGCCGGGTCGGCACCCTCGAAGGCAGCGTCAACGTCTCCGGCAGCGGCGGGCTGCACGAGCTCCTGGAGAGCTTCGGCATCGACGCCGAGCTCGTTGCCCTGGCCAGCTACCGGGACGCCTTCAACGCGCTCGCCACCGGGCGCGTCGATGCGGTGGCGAGCAACAAGGACATCGGCAACCGGCTCTATCCCACCTACGGCGCGGTGCCGGCACCCATCGTCTTCCAGCCGGTGGAGCTGCACTTCGCCGTTTCCCTGGAGGCCGCCAGCGGCGCGGCGCTGCGCGAGCAGCTCGACACGGCGGTCCGCACCCTCAAGTCCGACCCTGATTCCGTCTACTACCGTCTCCAGTCCCGGTGGCTCGGTGTCCGCGACGAACCGGAATGGATCCTGCCCTTCTGGGTCTTCTGGATCCTGGGCTTCTTCGGTATCGCCGTCATCGTCCTGCTGGCGGGCAACTTCGTGCTCGACGCCCGCGTGCGCCGGCGTACCCGCGACCTGCGCGAGAGCGAGGAGCGCATCCAGGCCATCCTCGATAACCTCCCCGGCGTGGCCCTGCGCATGCACTGGGTCAGCGGCAGCGCGCCCGAGCTGCTTGCCACCGAGGGCGCCACCTTCTTCGGCCAGGGGGCCTGGCGGCTGCGCACCGGCCATGACCACTGGGACACGCTCATTCACCCGGACGACCGCGCCATGCTGACCCGCGCCATCGACCGCGCAGTGAGCCGCGGCCGGCCGTACGACGTGGAGCACCGTATCCGGCTGGGCGACGACAGCGTCCGCTGGGTCCTGCACCTGGGTACTCCCACGATCCGCGACGGCGACGGCATGCGCATCGACGCCTTTCTGTTCGACATTACCGAGCGCAAGGAGACCGAGGCGGCGCTGCGCCACTCGATGGCGGAACTGGCGGCGATCCACGACGCCTCGCTGGACCTGATCCTGCTGGTGGGGCCGGACGGGCGCATTCAGTCGGCGAACCGGCAGTTCTTCGAGGCCACGGGCTACAGCCGCGGAGAGGTCATCGGCGAGGAGCCGGGCGGGATCGCCGGCGGCGCCCTGCGCGCCGGCGCCCATCTCCTGGATCAGGTCCGCCAGGGCACCCCGCACCGCTACGAGACACAGCTCACCACCGCCAGGGGCGCCACCATCCCGGTGGAGGTGCGCCTGCGCACGCTGCCTGGCGGCGACCGCCCCGGGCGGGTGCTGGTGGTCATGCGCGACCTATCGTCCCTGCGCGCCATCGAGGCGGAACTGCGCCACCAGTCGACCCACGACCCCCTCACCGGCCTGCCCAACCGCACCGCATTCGAAACGGCGCTGGAGCAGGCGGTGCTCGACTGCCGCACCGGCTCGGAGCAGCACGCTCTGTGCTACCTCGACGTCGACCAGTTCCGGGTGATCAACGACACCGCCGGCCACAGCGCGGGCGACGCCCTGCTGCGTCAGGTCGCCCAGCTGCTGCACGAGCGTGTCCACCACGGGGATGTGCTCGCGCGCTTCGGCGGCGACGAGTTCACGCTGCTGCTGCGCGACTGCGACCTGAGCCGGGCACTGGAGATCGCCGACGGCCACCGGAGCGCGATCGAGGCCATGCACTTCGTCTCCGACGGGCGCTCGTTCCAGATCACCGCGAGCATCGGCGTCGTCCCCGTTGATGCCTACGCCGGCGACGCCGCGATGGTGCTCGGCGCCGCCGACGCCGCCTGCCACCTGGCGAAGGATGGTGGACGCAACCGTGTACAGGTCTACGACACCGAGGACACGGCGCTGCAGCTCTACCGCAGCGGTATGGAATGGGCCCAGGAGCTGCACGACGCGCTGCGCGGCGACCGCTTCCGGCTGCTCTGCCAGCCCATCGTCCCGGCCTCCGGGGAGATCGACGGCCGGGCCCACTACGAGATACTGCTGCGCATGCTCGACCAGTCGGGCAGCACAATCTCGCCGGGGGTGTTCCTGCCCATCGCCGAGCGCTACGGCCTGGTGCCACGGGTTGACCAGTGGGTGGTGGAGCACGCGCTAGGCACCATCGGCGCCGCCTCGGACTCCGATGCCCACTGGTCGATCAACCTGTCCGGGCAGTCGCTGGCCTCCACCGAGCTGCTCACCGTGATCGAGAACGCGATTCACAGCAACGGCATCGACCCGAGACGGCTGACCTTCGAGGTCACCGAGACGGCGGTGGTGCGCAACTTCACGGAGGCGCTGGCATTCATCGAGCGGCTACGCGAGCTCGGCTGCACCTTCGCACTGGACGACTTCGGTTCCGGGCTCAGCTCGTTCGGTTATCTCAAACACCTCAACGTCGACGTGCTCAAGCTTGACGGGGTGTTCATTCGCGATCTGCTCGACGACCCGCGCAACGAGGCGATGGTGACCGCGTTCACCCGCCTGGCCCAGGCCTACGAGCTGCACACTGTCGCCGAGTTCGTCAGCAACGACGCCCTGCGCGAGCGCCTCGTGCAGCTCGGCGTGGATTACGTCCAGGGCTTTGCCGTGGGGCGGCCGCAGCCGCTGGACGACGTCCTCGCCGGCCGGCCGCCGATAATCGGATAGGGAGGCGGCCCGCCGGCGGACCGGTCAGGCGGGGCCTTGCGGCCGCGGCGGGGATCGCCGCAACCGCGCCCGGCGCGGATCAGCCGCGCTCGTAGGTGCCCATCAGGCGGTTCATGCCGATGATGTGGGGTTCCAGGCGCTCGAGCAGCTGCCACATCGTCAGCCCCTCGGGCAGCTCCGTGGCCTGGTCCAGGGCCAGCACCCAGAAATAGTAGCGGTGCACGCCGTGCCCCTCGGGCGGCATGGGGCCGTTGTAGCCGACCTTGTCCATGTTATTCCGCCCGGCGGTGTAGTCCGTCATCCCCTCGGAGAGGCTCGTCACCGAGCCGGGGATGTTGTAGAGCACCCAGTGCACGAACCCGTAGGTGCCGTTGGGCGAGACCAGCGGCGCGTCCGGGTCGTGACAGATGACCGCGAAGCCCCGGGTGCCCTCCGGCGCGCCCGACCAGGCCAGCGGCGGGGAGACGTCGTCGCCCTCACCCGTGTGACGGGTCGGGATCGCCCCGCCATTCTCGAAAGCGGCACTGGTCAGCGTCATGTCCGATAGCGCGAAACCCATGCTGAACCTCCGTTCTTCTCGGTTGATGTGACGATCACGCCGCCGGGCCCGGCCCGCCGCGCAGGCCCCGATTATGGGCCCCCGCCGTTGTAACGCGCCAGCAGCGCCCGCCCGGTGCGGTGTGGGGGCGACCCGGCGCCGGGACAAGGCCGCGTTAACTCGGCATTAACCGCAACGGCGTCAGGCTGTGCCGCAACGGTGCCGCCCCGACCACCGGCGCGGCCGGCAACCTTCTGGACCCGCGACCCATGCGACGACTGCTGACACTCACCGGGCTGGTGCTGGCGGCGACACTGCTCGGCGGCTGCGCCGTCACCGCCCCGGAGACTGACTACCCCGACAGGGCCCGCGAGGCGATCGGAGACGTCACGTCCTGGCCGGCGCTCGATGGCGGCGAACCCACCGCCTACCTCAACCAGCTCGTGGGCTCGTCCCGGCTGGACGCCCTTATCCAGGAGGCGCTGGCCGCCAATCCCAACCTGCAGCAGACACTGCTCACTCTGCGAATCCGGCGCAGCGAGCGCCGCCAGACCGGTGCGGACCGGCTGCCCGACCTCGACACGGAACTCACGGGCAGCCGGGAGGAGGACAGCGATACCCGCTACACCGGCTCCGTGACCGTGAGCTGGGAAGCGGACGTCTGGGGCCGGATCGCCGACACATACCGCGCCGCCGACCTGGACGTCGCCGAGCAGCGGGCCCTCTACCAGTCCACGCGGGACACCCTGGCCTCCGAGGTCATGGACTCGTGGCTCCAGCTCATCGCCGACAGGCGCGCCGTCGACATCCAGACACAACGGCTGGGGACGCTCCAGGACAACCTCACCTTCGTGCGCGAACGCTACCGCAAGGGTATCGGCGACATAGACGATCTGGACACCGCAAGGACGGACCTGGCGAGTGCCCGCGCGACACTGGCCGAATACCGCGAGGACCTGGCCTCAGAGCGGCGCTCGCTGCGGGAAATGCTCGGGCGCAGCGACGACGCGGAAATACCGGTGCCGTCGGACTACCCGGGCGTGCGCGTCCCCCTCGTCGATCTACCCGTCCAGACCCTGGGCCGCCGTCCCGACCTCCGCGCGGACTATATCGCCATCCAGGCGCAGGCGGCGCGCACCCGCGCGGCCTACAAGGACATGCTGCCGAGCCTCGACCTGCAGGCGAGCCTGGAGGATGTCGCGACCACGCCGCGGCAGGCGCTGCTCACCGCCCCGGTCTGGTCGCTGCTCGCCGACCTGACCGCGCCGCTGTACCGCGGCGGCGAGCTGAAGGCGGTGGCGGAGCAGGCGGAGCTGGAGGCGGCCAAGGCCTATCAGGCCTACCGCGAGACCCTGCTGACCGCGGTGACCGAGGTGGGCGACGCCATCGGCCAGGAACAGGCCCTGAAGACGCGCCTCGCCCACACCCGCGACGCGCTCGCCAGCGCCCGCCGAAGCCTGGCGAACTACCGCCGGCGCTACCGCGCCGGGCTGGTCACCATTCTCGACCTCCTCGACGTCCAGGAGCAGACCTACGACCTCGAGGCCCAGCTCAACGAGCTCACCCGAAGCCGCCTGGCCAACCGCGTGGACCTCGGCCTGGCGCTCGGTCTGGGAGTACACCGATGATCCGTCACTACGCACAGTGGTTCATGCTCCTGGCGGCCCTTACCGTGCTCGTCGCCGTGGTGCTCTACAGCGGGCACGGCATGGAGGAGGCGGCGCGGAAACCCGCGACGGCCGCCGCGGGCACCGCACCGGAGGAACGGCCGGACGTCTCGGTGGTCACCGTCCGCACCGGCACCTACACCGCCCACGCCCAGGGCTATGCCGCCGCCCGGCCGCACTACGAGCTCACGCTCACCGCCGCCGTGTCCGGCCGGGTGGCGTCACTCGGCGGGGACTTCGAGACCGGCCGGCAGGTCCGGAAGGGGGACGTGCTGGCACGGCTCGAGGATGCCGAGTACCAGGCAGGCGTGGCCTCGGCACAACACGACCTTGCCAGCGCCCGCCAGGACCTTCTGGAGGCGGAGCGCGAACGCGACCAGGCCCGGGAGGAATGGGACGCCTCCGGCATGGACGGCGAGCCCGACTCGGCGCTGGTCCTCCACGAGCCCCAGGTCCGCACCGCACGCTCCGCGGTGGCGGATGCCGGGGCCGCGCTGGCCGACGCCCGGCAGGATCTCGCCCACACCCGCATCGACGCCCCCTTCGACGCCCTGGTCGTGAGCCGTGCGATCGCCCCCGGAAGCTACGTACAGGCCGGCGGCGAGATCGCGACCCTCTACAGCACCGACCGCGTGGAGATCGAGGTCCCGCTCGCCGACCGCGACTGGGCCAACCTGCCGGACACCGACACCCTCGCCGACGGCGAATGGCCCGTCACCCTGACCGACGTCGCCGGGGGAAACGAATGGTCCGGCCACGTCCTGCGCATCGCCCGCCACCGCGACGACACCACCCGGCAGCGCTCGGTGATCGTTGCCGTGGACCACCCGCTGTCACGCACACCGCCACTGCTGCCGGGCACGTTCGTGCAGGCACGCATCAGCGGCCGGCGGATCGACGGCCTGTGGCGCCTGCCGCCCGCCGCACTCAGCCAGCGCAGCGAGATCTGGTACGTCACCGGCGACGGCGCGCTCGCGAGCTTCTCCGCCGAACCGGTGTTCAGCGACAGCGACGCCATCTACGTCCGACCGCCGGAGACACTCGCCGGCGCGGCGCAGCAGGTGGTCACCCACCCGCTGGGCTCGTATCTGGCGGGCATGGCGGTCAATCCGGTGGAGACGGAGGCCGCCGGGTCCGGGGGCGGTGCCGATGAGTGATGACCACGCGCGCTTCCCGGGCCTGATCCCGTGGTTCGCCGCCAACCCCGTCGCCGCCAACCTGCTGATGGTGCTCGTCATCGCCCTGGGCGTGGGCTCGGCGTTCACGCTGCGCAAGGAGGCCTTCCCCAGCATGGAGCCGGACAGCGTCACGGTCTCAGTGACCTACGACAGCGGCTCCGCGCGCCAGTCCGAGGAGGGCCTCGCGATCAAGATCGAGGACGCCCTCCAGGACGTCTCCGGCATCGATTCGATGACCAGCACCTCCACGGGCAGCGGCACGACGGTGACGGTGGAGAAACGCAGCGACTACGACCTCGACACCCTGCTCACCGACGTGCGCACCCAGGTCGACGCGATCTCCACCTTTCCCGCCGACGCGGAGAACCCGGTGGTGGAGAAGGGCGAGCGCGAGGACCACGCCCTGTGGCTCCAGCTCCACGGTGATACCGACCGCCATACCCTCCAGCAGCTCGCCGACGAGCTCAAGACGGCCCTGCTCGGACGCGCCCAGATCAGCCGGGTCAGCCTCTCGGGGGAGCGCGACCCGATCATGGCGGTGGAGATCGACGAGGGCCGCCTGCAGGCCTACGGCCTGTCGCTCTCGGACGTCGAGGACGCCGTCAATAACGGCTCCACCAGCACCATGACACCGGTGCTGCGCAGCGACACCCTCTACCTCCAGCTCAAGGCTTCGGAGCAGGCCTACGAGCGCGGCGAGTTCGCGGCCATCCCGCTGATCACCACCGCCGACGGCCACCGGGTGCGTCTGGGCGACGTGGCCGACGTCCACGATACCTACGACGAGGACACCCCGGTCCTGTCGCGCTTCAACGGCGAGCCTAGCGTCGCGCTGGAGGTCGTCAGCACCGGCGGGGACGACATCACCGAGTCGGTGGAGGCCGCCCGGGAGGTCGTCGATCAGTGGAGTACCGACGGCCACCTGCCCCGGGGCGTGTCCCTGGACACCTGGCACGACCGCAGCACCTCCATCAACGGGCGGCTGCAGCTGCTGGTGAAGAACGCAATCACCGGTATCGCCCTGGTGTTCGTCCTGCTGGCGCTGTTCCTCAACCTGACGGTGGCCTTCTGGGTGGCGATGGGCCTGCCGTTCATCTTCTTCGGCACACTGTTCTTCATGGGCGACGCCTTAGCGGGGCTGACGCTCAACGAATTCACCACCTTCGGGTTCATCATTGCCCTGGGCATCGTCGTCGACGACGCCGTGGTCGTGGGCGAGAGCGTCTACACGGTGCGCGAGCAGCACGGCGACACGGTCGCCAATACGGTCCTCGGCACCCGCCGGGTGGCGGTGCCCACGCTGTTCGGCGTGTTCACCACGGTCGCCGCCTTCTATGCCCTCTCGCAGACCAGCGGCGGGCTGGGCGAGCTCTATGCCCAGTTCGCGATGGTCGTGGCGATCTGCCTGGTGCTCTCCATCATCGAGTCCAAGCTTATCCTGCCGGCCCACCTCGCCCACCTGAATACCCATCGCGGGCGCAGCCGCAACCCGCTGATGCGGGGCTGGCAGTCCATCCAGAACGGGGCGGACGCCGGCCTCGCGGCCTTTACCGAGCGCTGCTACCGCCCGGTGATCCGCTGGGCGCTGCACTACCGCTACGCGGTGGTGGTGCTGTTCCTGGCGCTGTTCGTGCTGGTGATCAGCATGCCGCTGACGGGGACCGTGCCGATCAGCTTCTTTCCGGCCGTCACCGGCGACACCGTCTCGGCAGAGCTGACCATGCGCAACGACGCCAGCTACGGCCAGACCCATGCAGCCCTGCGGCTGCTGGAGGATCGCGCCCACGATGCCGACCGCGCCCTGCGCGGTGGCGGCGACACCGGCATCGCCCACCTGCAGGTCCTCTCCGAGGCGGATCAGAGCGGCACCGTGGACGTGGAGCTGAGCGACGACGCCCCCTACGACCTGCCGGCCTTCACCCGTCGCTGGCGCGAGCTTGCCGGGCTGCCGGAGGGGGCGCAGTCGCTGAGCGTCCGCAGCACCCGGCAGATGGTCGACGACGTGCGCATCGAGCTGCGCGCCAGCGACGATACGGTCCTCACCCAGGCAGGCGAGCGCTTCAGGGCCGCCCTGAACGCCTATCCGGCGGTCAGCGGCGTCGAGGACAATCTCTCCCCCGGCCAGCCGCAGCTGCACCTGGCGCTGACGCCCAGGGGGCGCGCCCTGGGGCTGACCACCGGGGAGCTTGCCGCACAGGTCCTGCGCACGTTCAACGGCGAGGTGGTCCAGCGCTACCAGCGCGGCCGCGACGAGGTGGAGGTCACCGTCCGCTACCCGGAGGGCCAGCGTCAGAGCGCCACGGACGTGCTCAACGCCCGCGTGCGCACCGACGACGGCGACGTCCTCGCCCTCTCGGACGTCGCCACCGCCACCTACGGCTACACCCGCGAGAGCATCACCCGGATCGACGGCAAGCGCGCGGTCTACCTCTCCGGCGACGTGGACAAGGACGTGATGTCCACCACCGGGCTCGTGGCCGAGCTGCAGGCGAACGTGGTCCCGAACCTCGAACGTCAGTACCCCTCGCTGGACGTGCACTTCGCCGGCGAGGCCGAGGAGCAGGCGGAGACGCAGAGCTCCATGACCCGGATGTTCCTGCTCGCGCTGCTGATGATCTACATCCTGCTCGCCGTGCCGCTGGGCTCGTACCTGCAGCCGGCGGTGATCATGACCGCCATCCCCTTCGGCATCGTCGGTGCCATTCTCGGTCACTGGATCAACGGCCTGGCGCTCAGCATCCTGTCGCTCAACGGGATCGTCGCCCTGAGCGGCGTGGTGGTGAACGACAGTCTCCTGCTCGTGGCGCGCTTCAATGAGCTTCGGGCGGACGCCACCCACCTGCGCGGCGCCATCGCCGAGGCCTGCACCAGCCGGCTGCGGGCGGTTCTGCTCACGTCACTGACCACCTTCGCCGGGCTGATGCCCCTGCTCACGGAGACCTCCACGCAGGCGCAGTTCCTCATCCCGGCGGCGGTCTCGCTCGCCTACGGCATCATGTTCGCCACGGTCATCACGCTGGTGCTCATCCCTGCGCTGCTGCTGATCCGCTACGATGTCGGGACACTGCTGGAGGGGCTGCGCGAGAGGCTGACCGCCGGGGGCGAGGACGCACGGACATGCTGAGCACACTGCTGATCGAGGACGACCTGGACCTGGCCGGCACCGTCGTGCAGTACCTCGACATCGAGGATATCCGCTGCGACCACGCCAGCAACGGTCCCGCCGGTCTCACGCTCATGGAGGCCGGCAGCTACGACGTGCTGCTCCTCGACCTCAACCTCCCGCGCATGGACGGGCTGGGCGTGTGCCAGCGCCTGCGCACCCGCGGCGACGACACGCCGGTGCTCATGCTCACCGCCCGGGACACCCTGGACGACAAGCTCGAGGGCTTCCGCGCCGGCACCGACGACTACCTGGTCAAGCCCTTCGAGCTCCAGGAGCTGGTGGCGCGCATCCACGCCCTCGCCCACCGGCGCAGCGGCCAGGCACGCCAGCTCCGGTACGCGGACCTGGTGATGAATCTGAGCGAACACACCGTCACCCGCGCGGGCCGGACACTGCGCCTCTCACCCACGGGCTGGCGGCTGCTGGAGACACTGCTTCGCGCCGCCCCGGCGGCGGTCTCACGCCGGGCCCTGGAAGAGGCGGTATGGGGCGACGAGCCGCCGGACAGCAACAGCCTGAAGGTCCACCTTCACAACCTGCGCCGTGCGGTGGACGTCCCCTTCGCCACCGCGCTGGTACACACGGTCAGCGGCTACGGCTTCGCCCTGAGGACCCCGGCGGATGAAACGCCCGATCAGTCTTAAGTGGTTCGTTGCCGTTGTCTTTCTCGGGCTGGGGGGCCTGCTCGTCATCGGCTACTCGCTGCTGAGCGCCCAGTTCTTCAAGCGCGGCATGGACAACATGGTGGCCGCCCAGATGGAACGGGTCGCCCGGGACTACGTCAGCGGGGGCACGACGGGGCCGGGCGAGATCGCCGGCTACCGCATCGCACGCCGCTGGGACGACGTGCCGGCGGCGACCCGGACCACCTTCGGCCACCCACCCGCCGAAGCGGACGTGCTGCGCATCCACGATGACGCGCGCTGGTTCCAGCCGCCGCAGTTCGTCCGCTTCCTCATGCGCGTACCCGTCGGCGAGGAAACCGTATTCGTCAGCCACACCGTCTCCCCGGAGACGGCGTCCGCGCTGGTGGCCCGCAATGCAGAGGCCAACCTGCGTTTGCTGCTCGGCATCAGCATCGCCAGCGCGCTGGTCCTCGCCGGGGTGATCCTGCTGGTGCTGCACCGGGTCTCCCGGCCGGTGGCCGCCCTCGGTGCCTGGGCCAGGGACCTGAATGCCCGGCGTCTGCGCGAACCGCCACCGGACTTCTCCTACCCGGAGCTCAACGAGCTCGCGGCGCTGATCCGGGGCAGCCTCTCCTCGGTCCACGAGGCGCTGGAACGTGAGCACCGCTTCCTGCGCCACACCAGCCACGAGCTGCGCACGCCGATCAGTGTGATCCGCAGCAACATCGAGCTCATGCACCGGCTGCAGGAACAGCTCGGCGGACCGGCGGACCCCCGTCAGGCCCAGGTGATCGAGCGCATCGACCGGGCCAGCCAGACCATGAAGCAGCTCACCGAGGTCCTGCTGTGGCTGAGCCGGGTGGACGAGTCGCCGCCGGCGGCCCGGCACCTGCGCCTGGACGAGCTCCTGCGCCAGATCACCGGCGAACTGGCGTATCTGCTCACTGACAAGCCCGTGACCGTTGCGCTCGCCACCGAGCCGTACACGGTGCACGTCCCCGAGGGCCCGGCACGAATCGTCCTCGGCAACCTCGTCCGCAACGCCTTCCAGCACACCTGGGACGGCCAGGTGCACATCCGCCAGCGCGGCGACCGGGTGCTGATCGTCAACCCGCGCCCCGTCGACGGCGCTGGCGGCAACGACGGTGACGAGCTCGGTTTCGGGCTCGGGCTGCAGCTCACGGCCCGGCTCACCAGTCGTCTGGGATGGGCCTACCGCAACCGGGCACGCCGGCACCACCGCGTCGTGCGCCTGCGCTTCGGCACCGCCGGGAACACCATAGAGCGACCGCGGTCAGGTTGAGCTACGATTATCCCGAATATCGTTGTTGCGAATAATTATCGTTTGGTCTATGGTGAACGCCATTCCAACGACGTGAAGGAGAAGGCGCTATGAAGTACGCTCTCACCGCCGCTGTCGCCGCTGCGGCCCTGGTCCCCGGGCTGGCCTCGGCAGTGGAGTACCCGGCGGGCAAGCCGACGACCATGCACGGACTGGAGATCGCCGCGGTATACCTGCAGCCGGTGGAGATGGAGCCCGCCGGGCAGATGTCCACGTCGAAGGCGGACGTTCATCTCGAGGCCGACATCCACGCGGTCGAGGACAACCCCAACGGCTTCGCGGTCGGCGCCTGGATGCCCTACCTCACGATCGAGTACAAGCTGACCAAGGAAGGCGGTGCCACCACCAGCGGCGTGTTCGACGCCATGGTCGCCAACGACGGCCCGCACTACGGCAAGAACGTCAAGCTCGACGGCCCCGGTGAGTACCACCTGACCTACACCATCTACCCCCCGGGGCATGCGCCCGAGGGTGTCGACGCGCCGACGTTCATGCGTCACGTGGACGACGAGACCGGTGTCGGCGAGTGGTTCAAGCCCTTTAAGGTGGATTTCGACTTCACCTATGCCGGCATCGGCAAGAAGGGTAGCTACTAGGAGACACCCAATGGTGAAGACACTGAGCCGCTGGCTCGGTCTCGCCCTGCTCCTGGCCGCCGCCACGGCGGCGGCCGAGCTGCCGACCTATCGCCTCGAGCTGCATAACGGCGAGCTGCGGCCCGCCCGCCTCGAGGTCAAGGCCGGGGAACGGTTCAAGATCGAGCTGCACAATACCGGTAACACTCCGGTAGAATTCGAGAGCACGCGGTTACGCAAAGAGAAGGTCATGGCGCCCGGCGTTCAGTCGTTCGTCGTGGTGCACCCGCTCAAGCCCGGCGAGTACGAGTTCTTCGACGAGTTCCACCTCCCCGATGCCCGAGGCGTAATCGTCGCCAAGTAGTAGCCACAGACCGGAGTTCCGTCATGGAAATGGGACAGGTGTTCTTCGTCGTCTGGCGCGAAAGCGTCGAGGCGATTCTTGTCGTTGGGATCGTCTATGCGTGGCTCCGGCATCACCCGAGCGGGCGTATCGGGCTGCGCTATCTGTGGTCCGGCGTGGCCGCGGGCCTGGTAATCGCGACGGGACTCGCCGCCGGGCTGATGGGCATGGGCAGCCTGCTCAGCGGCAGCGCCCAGGAAACCTTCCAGACCGTGATGGTCCTCGTCGCCTCGGGGCTCATCGTGCAGATGGTCATCTGGATGCGGCGCCACGGCGCGGGACTGTCGCGGGAGCTGCGCGAGAGCGTCGACCAGTCCATTGCGACCTCGCAGTACACCGGGATCGCCGTGCTGGTCGCCATCGCCGTCGCCCGCGAGGGCGCCGAGACCGTGGTCTTCCTCTACGGCATCGGTGCGGCGAGCATCAGCATGGGTAACGGCGGGACCTTCGCGCTCTACGCCCTCGCCGGATTCGGCGTCGCGCTGGTCACCTTCTACATCCTGCAGCTGGGTTCCCGGGTGTTCTCCTGGCGCCATTTCTTCCGTGTCAGCGAGGCGCTGCTGCTGCTGCTCGCCGGCTCGCTGCTGGTCAGCGGCGTGGACCGTCTGATCGGCATGGGCTGGCTGCCGGCGGGCATGGACCCGGTCTGGAGCACCCCGGGGCTGCTCGACGACTCCACGCGCTTCGGCGGTCTGGTGGCGGCGCTCACCGGCTACCGGGCCTATCCGGCGCTCACGGACGTCATCGCCCTCGCGGCCTTCTGGGTGATCGTCGTCGCACTGCTGCGCTGGAGCGGACGCCGACCGCCGCGCAGGACGGCCACAGCCGGGGAGCAGCAGCCCAGCACCGCCGCATCATGAGCTGTGCGGCCGGCATGATGCAGGGTGGCACCGCCCCAGGCGGCCGACTGGCCGCCTGGGGCGAGTGGATGCGCCGTCATCGCGGCGTGATCCAGGGTATTCAGTGGGGCGTGGTCGGCGTCTACGCCTTCCTGCTGATCGTTCCCACGCTGTTGCCCCTGCCGCCGTACACCGCCGGCATCCTGGACAACCTCACCGTCTTCGCGCAGTTCGTCTTCTGGGGCATCTGGTGGCCGTTCGTGCTGCTGAGCATCGTGCTCATGGGGCGCGTGTGGTGCGGTGTCTTCTGCCCGGAGGGTACGCTCACCGAGTTCGCCAGCCGCCACGGCCGCGGTGGCGCCATCCCGCGCTGGGTGCGCTGGGGTGGCTGGCCTTTCGTGGCCTTCGTGGGCACGACGCTCTACGGCCAGATGGCGAGCGTCTACGACTATCCCGGGCCGGCGCTGATCGTACTCGGCGGCTCCACCGTGGCGGCCATGATCGTCGGCTTCCTCTACGGCCGGGACAAGCGGGTCTGGTGCCGCTACCTCTGCCCGGTCAACGGCGTCTTCCGACTGCTCTCGCGGCTCTCGCCGCTGCACTATCGTACGCACGAGGACGCCTGGCAGGCGGCACGGCGCAGCGTCCGCCCGGAACGCGTCAACTGCCCCACCCTTCTGGCCCTGCGCGAGCTCGACGAGGCCGGCGGCTGCCACATGTGCGGGCGCTGCAGCGGCTACCGCGGGGCCATCGCGCTGGAACCGCGGCTGCCGGGATCGGAGATCACCCGTATCGGGGCCCGGAACGCCAGCGGCTGGGAGTACGTGCTGCTGGTCTTCGGTCTCATCGGCACGGCGATCGGGGCCTTTCACTGGAGCGCGAGCCCGTGGTTCGTGACTGCCAAGCAGGCGATCGCCACGTGGCTGGTTCACCACGACTGGATGTGGCCGCTGACGATGCACGCACCGTGGTGGGTGTTCACCAACTACCCGGGCGAGAACGACGTGTTCAACCTGCTCGACGGCGCGCTGCTGATCGTCTACATCGCCACCACCGCCGTGGTCGTGGGTAGCGCGGTCACCGCCGCACTGGCCCTGGGCACCCGGGCGATGGGGCAGTGGCGGCCCCAGCGGCTCTACCACCTCGCCCATTCCCTGATACCGCTCGGCGGCATAGGGGCGTTCCTCGGCCTGTCCATGACCACCGTGTCACTGCTGCGCGCCGACGGCGTGCCGGTGTTCTGGGTCGGCGAGACACGGGCGCTGCTCCTTGCCGCCGCGACGGCATGGAGCCTCGGCCTCGCCTGGCGAATCACCGCGGTACACGTGCCCGGGCAATGGCTGCGCCGTCTCGGCGGCTTCGCCGGGGGCGCCGCGGCGGCGGGCGTCGTCGCCGCGGCCTGGTGGCTCCTCTTCTGGGGCTGGTGAGGCAGGCCCGGGGCATTCAGACCCCGGCGCGCCCCATCCGCTGCATGCGTGCCAGCCAGCGGTGCCGGCGCTCGGCGCCGGCGTTTCCCACCCCGCCGATCAGGTACTCCCCGACCGGCGAGATCCCGCAAAAGCGCAGAATGTTGCGCTCCAGGCTCTTCAGGCTGTGCGCGCCGAAATACCAGCGGTAGGCGAGCGCGGGCATGCCCATGGTCACTACGACCCGTGCCGATCGCCCCTGCAGGCGTTTACGCGGGAGGCCGTCCGGGCGGTAATCGAAGGCGAAACCCGGGCGCAGGGTCTGCTCCAGGAAGGCCTTGAGCAGCGCCGGCATGGTACCGAGCCATAAGGGATAGACGATGACCACGTGCTCCGCCCAGACAATGGTCTCCTGGGCGGCGGCGATGTCCGGAGGTGGCGGTTCGCCCGTGAACGCCCGTTCGTTGCGGAGCAGCCCGAAATCGAGACCCGCGACGTCGATACGGTGCACACTGCGCCCCGTCTCGCCGGCCCCCGCCTCGTAGGCATCGGCCAGGGCGTGACACAGGTGCCCGCCCGCCGGATCCGGATGCCCCTGTACGATCGCGATACGCGTTGCCATACGCCCTCCCACGGTCCCTGTTCGCCGCCATTATCACGATCATACCGCCGCGTGGGAACGCCCGCCGGGCGGCGTTGAGAACACCGGGTACAGTGCGTTATAAGGCCGTTTATTGACGGGGCGGATTCCACCGGCCCCGAGGAGGTTGCCATATGGCCAACGGCTGGACACACGACGGCGCGGTGCAGGAGCAGATCGACAGCTCCGTGGCCGATGCGCTCGAGCGGATCCGCAGCCGCCTGCCGAGTGGCGAGAGTCTCAGCCACTGCGAGGAATGCGACGCGGAGATCCCGGTGGGCCGCCGCGAGGCCATTCCGGGTGTGCGCCTGTGCGTGAACTGCCAGGCCGCCAGGGACGAGGAAGAGAACGGATTCAGCAGCTACAACCGCCGCGCGAGCAAGGACAGCCAGCTACGCTGAGCCGGGAATCCTCGCGGCGGTGACAGAAACTTTTACGTGATTGGCTGCGCCTCACCAGCACATGCGATGATTGCACAATAAATTGACTCCGCGTGCATTCTGTCACAGATTCCCGGGCACGACCCTCCGGGCCACACCGCCACCGGGTAACGCAGGGCCCAGGACATCTCAATGCCGTCTCTTACCGCCCCTGTCAGCCGCACCCGACGATGGCTGCCCGTCGCGCTGCTCGGGGTCCTGGTCATCGGCGCGGCGGTCCTGCTCCAGCGGATCTACACGGAGTTCCGCGAGGATACGCTTGCACAGGCCGGTCGCCAGATCGAGCTCGCAGCGGCCATAAAGGCGGACGCACTACAGCGCGCTCTGGGGGAATATCACGAAACGCTTCGGGTGATCGCCGCAGACGATCGTGTCCAGAAGTCCCTGAGGGACGGCAGCGATGCGGCGCGATTGCGCGCCGTCCAGGGACTGCTGACCACGGTGGACCGTGTCCACGGACGGCTACTGTGCGCCGTCACATTGACGGCCCCCTCAGGCGTGGTGCTCAGCAAACCGGGCCAGGGTTGGTGCAACGGCCCGTTTCTCCCGGCAAGGGCGGTACGGACCAGCGAAGCAGGGCGGAACGGCCACATCCACCAGATCAACGGCCGCTGGCTGATCCACCTCGTTGCACCTGTTCAGGATGATGGCCCCCCACTGGGACAGGTGGAGGGGTGGCTGGACCTGCAGGCAATGCTCCAACACCTGCTGGGCAACGTGCACCCTTACCGCGGCGGACATGCCTACGCGGTGCGTCCGGACGGGACCATGCTCTGGCATCCCATCGGCCTCGCTGCGGACGATTCGGAAATGCGCAACGAGGTGGAAAGCGTTGCGGACCTGTCGAAGCGAATCGGTATTGCGCCCCCGTTCGGCAAAGACGATCTCATCCGGGGCCGCCACGCGGTGGCCGACGACCAGGTGGTCGCGTACGCACCGGTTCGGTGGTTCGACGAGCGTTTCTACGTCGCCGTAACCGCCCCGCTTTCAGCGGTACTCCAGCCCACGATGTCCTTCGTCTCCGACGTCGTGACGCTCGGTGCGTCCCTGCTGGGCCTGGTCATTCTGGGCTCGGGCATCGGTACGTTCCTGCACCGGCGCCACCTCGCCGCGCTCTCGGAGCTGCGCTACATCCTCCGCATTAGTCCGGCAGTGATCTTCCGCGCCCGCATCACCGGCAACCGGCTGGTACCGACGTTCATCAGCGATACGGTCCGGACGATCCTCGGCTTCGCCCCGGGGCAGTTCGGCGATTCCGAGTGGTGGCTGAGACAGGTAGACCCCCGGGACCGGCAACTGGTGCGGGACAGCCGGAATCGACTGCTCGACGACGGCCGCGTGACCCAGACGTACCGTGTCCACGGAGCGAACGGCGACGTGCGGTGGCTCCAGGAAAACCTGGAGATAATCAACGAGGATGGCGGCACCACCGGTGAGGTCGTCGGCGCGCTGCTGGACGTGACCGCCCATAGCGAGGCGGAGGCGTCACGGCGGCTCGCGGACAATTTCTTCGAGCACTCGGAGGAGCTCTGCATGGTGCTCGATGCCAAGCGGCGAATCCTGCGCGTGAACCGTGCATTCACCCGAATCACCGGCTACGACGCGGACGAGATCGTGGGTGCCGCGGTAGCGGACGGACGTTACGGCGATGACGACATCTTCGCCGACGAGGCCGTCTGGCGACAGCTCGAAACCATGGGCAGCTGGCAGGGAGAGGCACGCCGCCGCCGACGCACGGGCGAGTCCTACCGCCTGTGGGTGACCCTGACGGCCATACATGATGATGACGGCTACATCACGCATTACACACTCAGCGGCCTCGACGTCAGCCGCGGTGACGCCCTGGAGGCACGACTGTACCGGATGGCGAATTACGACGACGTCACCGGCCTGCCCAACCGGAACATGGCCCTGGACCGGCTGAGCCAGATGCTCGCTACCGATGCCGGGAAGAACAGCTCCGGCGTCGCCGTGCTCTTCGCGGACATCCACCGCTTCAGCCGGATCCACGAAACACTGGGTCCGCGTCTCTCCGAGCAGCTCCTGCGCCTGGTCGGGGAACGGCTCGACCAGGTCGTGCGTCCCTCGGGGGGCATCGCCGCACGCTACGGTCACGACACCTTCCTGGTACTTCTCCGGGACACGCGAAATCGCCTGCCCCGTTCCGCCGAACACATGGCCAGCCGAATGGTTTCCTCTGTCGAGGCCCCGATCCCGCTGGCGAACCAGACGATATTCACCAACCTCAATGTAGGCGTGGCGATCACGCCGGAGGACGGTCGCGACGCGGAACGACTCGTCATCGCCGCGATGACTGCCACCCGCCGGGCACAACAGTCCGCCGTGATCAGCTACAGCTTCTTCCAGGCCGATTTCGCGGCACACGGACAACGCCGGCTGACCGTGGAGAACCGCCTGCGCACGGCGCTCGACAGCGACACCCTGTCACTGCACTACCAGCCCCAGATCCGGCTGGAAGACGGCGGGATCGTGGGCGCGGAGGCGCTGCTTCGCTGGCACGATGCAGAGCTCGGCCCGGTGAGCCCGGCCGAGTTCATACCCGTGGCCGAGGAGAGCGGTCTGATCGAGGAGATCGGCGCCTGGGTGCTGGAACAGGCGTGCCGCGAGGCCGCCGGCTGGCCGGTGGCCGGGGTGGGTGCCCTGCGCGTGGGCGTGAACCTGTCACTGCGCCAGTTCCGCAGCGACACCCTCGTCGCGACCGTGGACCGGGTGCTGGCCACCTCGGGCCTGCCCGCGGAGCGGCTGGAGCTCGAGATCACCGAGGGCACCGCCATGTCGGACTCCGAGGCCACCGCGGCGGCCCTGACCGCGCTGCGCGAGCGCGGCATCACCGTGGCGGTGGACGACTTCGGCACCGGCTATGCATCGCTGTCGTACCTCCACAGCCTGCCCGTGGACACCATGAAGATCGACCGCTCGTTCGTGCAGAGCCTGGATACGGAGCCGCGCAGCGCGGAGATCGCCCGCGCCATCATTTCGCTATCGCACACGCTGGGCCTGCGGGTGATCGCCGAGGGTGCCGAGACGCCCGGACACGTCGCGTTCCTGCGGCGGGAGGGCTGTGACGAGGTCCAGGGCTTCCACTTCTCACGCCCCCTCCCGGCGGAGGCGTTCCGGGAGTGGGTGGTCGCGCGCAAGGGCGGCTGATCCGTGCATACCGGCGCGGCCTGATCCATGATCGGTATACGGGTAGCCACCGGAGGGGACCATGCGCACCGCCACCGCATTCCTGATCGCGATCACCGTACTGCTCTTCAGCGGCACCGCCACCGGGCTGCGCTGCGGCAGCCGCCTGATCCAGCCGGGTGACAGCACCCTCCGGGTGGCGCGCCACTGCGGCGAGCCGGACTACATCGAGCACCGTGCGGAGGCCTTCGTACCCGGGACGGGCTACGTCAGCGACGTGGAGGCGTGGTACTACAACCGCGGCCCCCAGCAGTTCCTGCGCATCCTGACCTTCCGTAACGGCGAGCTGGTACGCGAGGAGACCGGCGGCTACGGCTTCTCCTCCGGCGTGGCGGGCCAGTGCACGCCCAACAGCATCCGCACCGGTATGTCCAAGCTCGAGCTCTACAGCCGCTGCGGGACACCCGCGCACCGGCGCACACGCTTTCGCACCGGGGTGTCCGACGACCGACGGCATTCGCTGAGCGCGCTCGAGCAGGTGGACGAATGGGTCTACTCGTTCGGCCCGACGCGATTCAACCGGATCGTGGAGATCGTCAACGGCGAGGTGCGATCGGTGACCGTTGGCGAGGAGCGCGGCGATTGACCGGGGCCGCGCAGCTGCGTTTCTACGCGTCACTGAACGACTTCCTGGCACCGGAGCACAGACAGCGGCCATTCGACTACCAGGTTGCGCGACGGGCCTCGGTGAAGGACGTCATCGAGGCGCTGGGCGTGCCACATACCGAGATCGGCCTCATCCTCGTCGACGGGACCGCCGTCGGCTTCGGCCACCTCGTCACCGCCGGCGAGCGGATCAGCGTCTACCCCGTCTTCACCACGCTGGCACCGGACGGCGCCTCACTGCTGCGGCCACCACCGGCGTTGCCGCCCCGCTTCGTCGCGGACACGCACCTGGGCACGCTGGCCCGCTACCTCCGGCTGCTCGGCTTCGACACCCGCTACCGCAACGACCATGACGATGCCACCCTGGCGGCGATCGCCGCCAGCGATGCCCGCATCCTGCTCACCCGCGACCGCGGGCTGCTCAAGCGCCGTCTGGTCACCCACGCCTGCTTCCTGCGGGCCGACACACCCCGGGACCAGCTCCACGAGGTGGCGGTACGCTTCCCGCTCGCGGCCTGGATGGACCCGCTCAGCCGCTGTGCCCGTTGCAACGGCGTCCTCCGCGCGGTGGACAAGGCCGCCATCGAGCATCGCCTGGCACCGAAGACCCGCCGTTACTACCGGCGCTTTCGCGAGTGCGACGGCTGCGGCCAGCTCTACTGGGCGGGCAGCCACGTGCGCCACCTGGAGGCGCTGGTCGCGGAGGTCCGCGACGGTGCCGGCGGGGGCGCGCCTCCCGGGACACGGGAGATCGCGCACGCCCCGCCCCACTGACCGGGGACAGGGTTCAACGCGTACCCGCCGCGGCCGGCGCCGCTTGATGGAGGAACGCCAGCACCTCGCCCATCAGGGCGTTGATCGCCTCGTAACGGGTGTCCGGGGCCGCCAGGATGTCCGCCGCGCTCTGCACGTAGGGGGCGGGCACGAGCTCGTCACCGCAGTGCTCCACCAGCGCCCGCGCGGAGGCCGGCGTCGTCTCCAGGTGGAACTGCAGCCCGAGCACGGTGCGCCCGAGCTGGAATGCCTGGTTCGGACAGACCGGGCTGCTCGCCAGCCGCACGGCCCCCGGCGGCAGCGCCAGGGCCTCGCCATGCCAGTGGAAGACCTCCACCGACGGCGGGAAACGGAACAGCGACCGATCGCCACCACCCTCGCCCCGGATCGGGAACCAGCCGATCTCCTTCTCCGGGCCCGGACCAACAGCGCCCCCCATGGCACTGGCGATCACCTGCGCGCCGAGGCACACGCCGAGCACCGGGGTCCCCGCCTCGATGATCCCGCGCACGAACGCCTTCTCCGCCGCCAGCCAGGGGAACGCCACCTCGTCGTTGACGCTCATCGGCCCGCCCATGACCACGAGAAAGTCCACCTCGTCCGGCGCCGGCAGTGCCGCCGTGCGATACAGCGGCGTGCCGGTGACGGTGTAGCCGGCGTCCTCCAGCCATTCGGCGATGCGCTCCGGCCCCTCGAAGGGCACGTGCTGTAGATAGTGCGCGCGCATGATCGGCTCCCTGCAATACGTGATCCGTGCCGGCGGCCGCGAGCCGCCCCGGTGCCGATTATGGGCGGTCGGGATACATCGTTCCATCGTGCGGCCGGGAGAGGGACGAAGCAGCATCCACGACCGGGCGGAGCCGGGGACCGCTGACGCCCCCACCAGCGCCCGCCGCAAGAATCCGAGGCAGGGGCGAAACGATACCGCATGGCCGCTGCGGTGCAGGCGCCCGTGCTACGGTATAGCCGCGGCTACGCCAGCCGGCCCGCCGGCCACTGCCCGTCCGCAGGCCGCGGCCGGCTATTATCGTGTCGATACGGTGATGGAATCCGAACGCATGGAGTGCCCGAAGTGCGGTGCGTCGCGGAGCGCGGAGCAGGTCACCTGCACGCACTGCGGCGTCGTCTTTCACAAGTACGCGACCTACCTCGCGCGGCTGGAGGCCTACGAGGCCCGGCGCGCCGAGCGGCGTACGCCGTTGCGCGAACGCCTGGCCGGCCGGGCGGCGGCGCTGGCGGTGCCCCCGGCAGCCATGGCGACGCTGTGGTGGGGCTATCTCGCGCTGTGGCTGGCCTTCCTGGTCTGGGGCGGCAGCTACATGATTCAGGACATCGCCGCTCTGGGACGGGACGCCGGGTTCCTGCACAACGTCAACCTGCCCTTCCACGAGTTCGGCCACCTGCTCTTCCGGCCCTTCGGCGAATGGGTCACCTCCCTCGGCGGCACCCTGGGCCAGCTCCTGATGCCCGTCATCTGCGGCATCGCCCTGCTGCGCGGGCGCGGCGACACCTTCGGCGCCAGCCTGTGCCTGTGGTGGTTCGGCGAGAACTTCCTGGACATCGCCCCCTACATGGCCGACGCCCGCGCCGGCCAGCTCCCGCTGCTCGGCGGCAACACCGGGCACACCGCCCCCTACGGCTTCCACGACTGGGAGTACCTCCTCGGCGAGACGGGTCTGCTGGCTTACGACCGGCTTCTCGCGGCGATCACCCTCAACGCCGGCCGGCTGATCATGGCCGGCGCGCTACTCTGGGGCGCGGTGCTCCTCCTGCGTGCCCGCGCCGCGCGCTGACACCGGCCCCGGTGGGTGGTCTACGCTTGGGACAGGAGACACGCGGGCACCCGCCCGCCGGCACTGCGGAGGAGACCATGAGCGCTCACGTCTACAAGGTCACCGAGCTCTGCGGCTCGTCGCCCAAGGGCATCGAGGCCGCCGTCGAGAACGCCATCTCCCGCGCCTCGGAGACCCTGCACAACATCCGCTGGTTCGAGGTCACCGAGACGCGGGGCGAGGTCGAGGACGGGCGCGTCGCCCACTGGCAGGTCACGGTGAAGCTCGGCTTCACCCTCGACGACTGACCCCGACACCGGGGCGGACGCCGGTGGCCCCGGCGTCACGCCCCGCGGGGCACATTCGACCATCAGCCCTCGTCGAGCGGCGGCACGTTGGCGATCCGTCCCCAGGTGGACTTGTTGCCCCAGATGTTCTGGCGCAGGCCCTCGAGCTGGAGGATCTGGGAGTGGTCGACGAACAGGTTCACCTCGTTGCCGTAGTTCTTCACGTACCACTCGAACACCAGGGGGTCGGCGGCCTCGAACATCACGTTCTCCAGCCCGAGACCGTTGATGATCGCGGCGACCGCACCGGTGCTCCAGGGCGCCACGTTCTCGGTGATGCCCTCGGACTCGATCATGATGATGTCCGCCCCGGCATCCAGCGCCTGCCGGCCGCGGTTCACCAGGTCACCGACGTCCTTCTTGCCCTCGGCGGCGAGTTCCGCCTCGGTGGAGTCGCCCCCGGAGCCGAACTGGATGCCGAGCTCGGGCTTGGCCTTGAGCCCCGCACGCCGGACGCGCTCGACCAGCCGCACCAGCGATGACGTGGGCATGGACAGGAACCCCGTGGAGATCTCGATGACATCGAAACCCACCTCCTTCGCCTCGGCGAGATAGCGGTCCACCGCCTCCGGCCCGTAACGCAGCACGGTCTCGATCCAGCCGCCGGAGGAGACGTAGGCGTCGTGCTCGTGGGCGAGATCGCTGATCGCACGGACCTGCTCGCGGGGCAGCAGCGCGAACGAGCCGCCGGCCCACTTCACGCCGTCCACCCACTGGCCGGCGACGTCGAGCACGTCGGCCAGATGCCGGGTGCCGTAGGTGGCGTAGTAGGGACCGCGGATCTCGGTCACGCCCACGGAGCGGGGCTTGTCGGGACGGTGTGCACGGGGAATGAAGTCGAAGCTGGTTTCGGCCATGACTGCACCTCCTGGACCATGTCCGGAAAAGGCCGATGTGTGAGTCTGTCCCCCGGCTATACCCCTGTATGTTGCTGCGAATGATTGCTATTTCAAGAGCGGAAAGACCCGGCCCATGGGTCCTCCACCGCTTCGCCGGCGAGCCGGAAGCCGTAACACCCTTAGAGCCGCCGCGCGGGTATCCTCTTCCGCCGCGGCGTCAGACACCGGAGCAGCGAGTATCCCCCGGGGTCTCGCGGTAGATCCGGAACAGCCGCCGCAACAGTTCGACGACGGCCACCCCGCCGGTGCCGTCCACGGGCACGATGTCGGGGTTCAGGGATCAGAGCTCGGTGGCGACGCGGTTGCGGCCGTCGCGTTTCGCGCGGTACAGCGCCTGGTCCGCACGCTGTAACACCGCCTCGTGGCTGCTGTCGGCGCGCCGCAGGTGGGCCACGCCGATGCTCACGGTAAAGGTGATGGTATGACTGTCCACCCGCACCGGGGTCTGCGCCATCTGCCGGCACAGCCGGTCCGCCACGGCATCCGCCTGCTCGCCGGCGCCGAGAAGCACCGCGAATTCCTCGCCGCCGATCCGCGCGGCAATGTCGACGGCACGGAGGGTCGCCCGGAAACGCCCGGCGAGATGGCGCAGCACCTCGTCGCCCGCGGCGTGGCCGTGACGGTCGTTGATGTCCTTGAAGTGATCGATGTCGACCATGAGCACCGCCGCCGGGGTCTCGGCGTCCCGGGCCTGGCGCCACGCGAGCTCCAGGGCCTCGATGAACATGCGCCGGTTGGCGAGCTCGGTGAGCGCGTCGGTGTTGGCCAGGTGTTTGAGCCGCTCCTCCATGGCCCGGCGCGCGGAGATCTCCGCGTCCGCGGACTGCATCCGCCGCTCGGCGTCCTGGCGGGCGCGCCCCTCCTCGGCAAGGCGGTCGATGAGCTCGATGTTGCGCACCGAGATCGCGGCCTGGGCGGCAAGGAACTCGATCAGCGGGCGCTGACGCTCGTCAAAGGCCTCCGCGGTCAGGGCATGCTCCAGGTAGAGCACACCGATGAGTTCGCCGAGGTAGGTCAGCGGCACGCACCAGGCAGTGCCGGTGAACCCCCCGCCGCCGGTATCGGCCGGGTTGAGATAGCGGTCGTTGGCGAGCATGAGGTTGTGCTCGACCTCACCGCGGCCGAAGCGCTGCATCCGCTGGGTGCGCGCGACATAGCGGATCACCGAACGCGGCAGGCTCTCGACATTATCGACCAGCGGTGGCGTATCGTAGTAGCGTGCCCCGTGGATGCCACTGTCCATGGCGACGCGGAGATCGTCGTCCCTGGCCAGCAGCAACACGACACGCTGGGCACCGGTCTGCAGGGCGACGTTGCGGATGATCTCGGGCACGAGCTCATCGAGCTCTGTGTGCAGCGACAGCGCCTGGGCGATCTGGATGACCGCATCCATCTGCGGTCCCCGCCCCGCCGGCTCGTCCGCGCGGGCACCGCCGTCGAACCGCGCCAGCGCCGCCGACGCCCGGCCCTGCCGGAACGCCTGGGCGAGCTGGTCTTCGTAGATGCCGGCGAAGGCGTTGCGGCCGCGCTCGCGCCAGTACAGGGCGGCACGCCTGGCGATCAGGGCCGCCGCCGGCCAGCAGGACTGCCGCTGGGCGGCCTGGAGGGCATCGTCGTAGGCGTCGATGAGTGCGGTGACGTCACCGTCCCGGCGCGCCTGCTCGGCCTGCATCAGCCGGTACCAGTGCTCGAAGTTGTCGGGGGCGTGGCGGCGCCAGCGCCCGTAGCGCGCGACGGCGTCCTCCAGGGCGGCCGCCACCGTCCCGTCGTCGGCGTCCAGGGCCTCGGGCGCCTGCACCAGCACCAGTGCCCTGAGCGCCGGGAACTGGGTGACCGGCAGCAGTCCCTGCACGGAGACGCTGTCGAGCCGCGTCTCCGCCTCGCCTATGCTGTGCGCCGCGGCGCTGACCTCTCCGAGCTGCAGCAGCGCCATGGCGCGCATGATGTGGTAGATACACAGAACCTGGAGGTTCTCGTGCGCCTCGCAGCGTGCGAGGTAATCCGTCTCGCTCTCGTGCTTGTGCAGCCAGTCGGGCTCGTCCCGTCCGCCGTGGAGCAGGGAGAAGACACGCAGCGCCCCGGTGATGAGATCAATGCCCCAAAGGTTGCGCCGCCGCTCGGTGTACTCCAGGTAGCTCAGGACATCCGGGATAAGCTCGTCCAGCGGCTCACCGCGGAAATAGCGGCAGTAGGTATCGTGGCCGAAGCCGTAAACGGCGTACTGGAGGTTCCCCGAGGCCTGGCCGGTACGGTAGGCCTCCAGGTAGTCCTCGCTTGCTGCCTGCAGCGGTGCGAACCAGTGGGTCAGCGAGCTACCCATCATCAGGTGCGCCATGCTGTTCTCCGCGCGGTCCGTGAACTGCGCCATCAGCTCCCGGGTCGCACGATAGAGCGCCGCGCAGTCGCCGCCGTCACCCTGCCCCACGTGGGTCAGCAGGCCGCCGTAGGCGGGGTAACTGTATGCCGCCCCGGTAACGTTGCCGCTCTCCAGGCACAGCCGCACCTCGCGGGCCACGATCACCGACCACAGCCCCGGGTGGGCGCGGTAACACGGCGGCCCCAGCGCGATCAGCAGCTTCATCACCGCGCGCCGGCGCCGGTCGGTCATGGCCGGCATGCCACCGAGCGACTCCAGCGGGCGCCCCTCCAGCAGGGAACGCACCGCGGCGAGCTCGCGGTCGCGGACGTCCTCCAGGTCCGCCTCCGGCAGGACCTCGCCGAACTGAGCCAGCGCCTCGCGCCCCACCGCCACGGCCTCGGTGTAGTGCGCCCGGAGCGTGCACTGGACAACGCGCATGTAGTAAAGGTCGGCGCGACGGAAGATGTCCGTCTCGCGCGCGATCGCCTCGCTGACGTAGCGCTCCGCCGCCTCGAAGTCGCTGTTGAGGTATTCGAGCTCGCCGCGTTCGCGGTAAAGCGCGTAGGCGAGCGCCGGGTCCCGTTCCCAGATGTCTCCAGGCAGGCGTGACATGCCGGCGCGCATGTGCTCCACCGCGGCGGCGAAGGCGGCCGCCGCCTTGGCCCGGCGGGCGGCGTCCAGGTTCACCCGCGCCAGGTCCGTACCCGCCTCCGCGCCGCTCACCAGGGAACGGGCGAGGTTGAGGTGACCAGCGATCTCGATCACCCGCTCGGCACGGCGCGCCGCCGGCAGGCGCTCGCGCAGCAGGTGGGCGATCCTCAGGTGCAACGGCTCCACCGCCTCCTCGGGGAGGGCACGGTAGGCGACCTCCTGCATGCGGTCGTGGGCGAAACGAAAGCTGCGGGAGACGACCCGGTCTCCGACCAGGGCGGGATCCCCCACGGGCAGTATGAACTCCTCGTCGAGCACCGGCCGCAGCAAATCGTAGACATCCGTCATCTCGCGCCCCGCCAGCCAGGCGAGGATATCGAGATCGAAAGACGTCCCGAGGCACGCCGCCCAGGAGAGTAGCTGCTGGCTCTCCCGCGGCAGCCCGTGCAGGCGGTGAAGCATCAGGTCGACGACCTGATCCGGCACCCCGGCACCGCGCACGGCGTCCAGGTCCCAGCACCACTGGCCGGCGTCGTCCATGAACAGCCAGCCCCTGTCCCGCATCGTGCGCAGCAGCTGCCAGATGAAGAACGGATTGCCGCCGCTGCGGTGCAGCACCTCCTTTGCCAGCTCCGCGACCTCACCGGCGGAGCGCCGGGCGCCCTCAGTCAGCAGCGTCGTCACGTCCGCCTCGGTCAACGGCGAGAGCTCCAGCGCACTGAGGGTAAACCGCCCCCGCTCCTGGAGCGTGCGCCGGGCCAGCATCAGTGGGTGGGTGGCGGGGACCTCGTCGTCCCGATAGGCGGCGATGATCAGCAGCGGCAGCTGCTCGAGCCGCTGCACCAGCGTCTCCAGAAGCTCCAGGGAGGCATCGTCGATCCACTGCAGGTCATCGAGGAAGACCACCAGCGGCCGGTCCGCCTCGCTGAACACGCGGAACAGACGCAGCACCGTGTCCCGGAACCGCTCCTTGGCCTCCGCCGGCGGCAGGTCCCCTGGCGGCGGCTGCTCGCCGAGCAGGGCCTGCATCGACGGGCTCAGGGCCGTGAGCAGACCCGCCTGCGCGCCCAGCGCCTCGCACAGACGGCCACGCCACCACTCCAGTGTCTCCGCCGGCTCGGCGATGATGAAGGCGACGAGGTCCTCCAGCGCGTCCAGCCAGGCGCCATAGGGACGGGCCCGCTTGAGCTGGTCGAACTTGCCGGAGACGAAGAACGCCCGCTGCCGTGTCACCGGCAGATAGGTCTCGCGGATGAGGGTCGTCTTGCCGATCCCCGAGGCACCGGCGATGAGCACGAGCTGGGGACGGTGCTCGAAGGCACGCTCCAGGCTGTCCATGAGGCGCCGGCGCTCGGTCTCACGGCCGTAGAGACGGTGGGGGATGTCCAGCGGCCGCTGGCCCTCGCGACCGCTCAGCAGACCGTGATCGTCCGCACGCCGGCCATCGATCACGTCCGCCACCAGGCGCAGGTCTGCGAGCAGTTTCTCACCGTGCTGGTAGCGGCCGTCAGGGTCCTTTTCCATCAGGCGCAGCACCACCCGGGAGACGACCTCCGGGACATCGTCCCGCCGTGCCCGCGGCGGGACCGGCTCCACCGCGAGGTGCTGGTAAATCAGCTCATGGGCGTCATCGGCGGAGAACGGCGGCTGACCCACGAGCAGCGTGTAGAGCACCGCGCCCAGGCTGTAGTAATCCGCGCGGTAGTCCACCGGCCGGTTGAACCGGCCGGTGAGCTCCGGCGCCATATAGCGCAGGCGGTGGGTGTTCGAGTCCGGGACATCCAGATCGCGGTGCTCGCGGCGAATGCGCACCGCCCGAGAGAAATCGGTGATGTAAATCCGCTCACCGTTCCAGATAAAGGTCTCGGGACGGAGGTCACGATGGACGAGGCCGGCGGCATGCACCTCGATCAGCGCCTCGGCCGCGGCGGTGGCAATCACCAGCCATTGCCGCAGCCCCGGCAGCGCGATGTCGTCCAGCAGCTCGCCCCCGGGGTCGTCGAAAAACAGACAGGCATCCTGTCCGCTGCCCTCGAGACGCTCCAGCGTCAACGCACAGGCGAGATCGTGACGGCTCACCACCTCGTGATCCGAGTGCAGGCAGACCGCTTTGGCCGATGACCCCATCCCCGAGCGCAGCTTCACGAGCCGGCGCCGCGTCCCGTCCTGCCCCGGCTCGACACGGAGCAGCCGGGTCGAGCCGTCGTCGCGAAGGACCTCGAGAATGCACAGACTCTCGTTCCACCCCAAGGGCTGCCCCGTCTCCCCCAACTGCGACCCCGCTGTTTCCGCCGTGCGGACGGCACGCGCGGTGCGCATGCCCCGTCAACCCCGTGTGTACGCGTGTCCCGCCGCCGGACCCGTCACGTGCTGCACGGCCCGGCCAGTATTTTCTCAGCGTATATCGGGTCCGCCAGCCGTGTGTCAATCGTTCAGCGGCGCCGTTCACACCTTTTCATGGCCGTCAGGTCCGTTCCGTCGCCAGCGCCTCCCGCCGCCGGCACATCGCGACAAAGTAGAGCGCGGCCCCGAGCACCGCACCGATGACCCAGCTGTAACCGGCGAGCACCTGCAGGGCCGGCACCCACACGGAGGCGACGGAGAACGCCGCTGCGGGCAGCCAGGCGGCAAGCGCCCGGACATTCCAGCCATTGTCGTACCAGTAGGCACCGTCCGCGCTGGCGGAGAAGAGATCCTGGACGTCGAAACGCCCGCGTTTGATGAGGTAGTAGTCCAGCACCATGATCCCGTAGACAGGCGCGAGCACGGCCCCGAGGGTGTTCACGAAGCCGGTAATCCCGAGCTGGCTGATCAGCGACACCCACAGGCCGCCAATGAAGAACGCCGCCACGGCGGTAATCACGCCGCCGATGCGGAAGCTGATCCGGCTCGGCCAGAGGTTGGCGAGGTCGAAGGCCGGCGGGATGAAGTTGGCCACCAGATTGATGCCCACCGTCGCGGTAAAGAAAACCACCGCCGCCACCACCGTCAGCACGACATTGTCCACACGCTCGACGATATCCGTGGGGTTGGTGAGCTGCTCGCCGAACAGCTCCACGGTACCCGCCGTGATCACCAGCGCGATCAGCGAGAAGAACACCAGGTTGACCGTCAGGCCCAGAAAGTTGCCCAGCTTCATCTCGCGCTCGCTGCGCACGAACCGGGAGAAGTCCCCGAAGTTGATCACCACCGCGGCGAAATAGGCGATCATCGTGCCGGTCACCGCGAGAAACGCCCCGAGCGTGCCGCCGGCGGGCTCGCCCCCGGCGGAGAAGATCTCTCCGAGCTCCGCGAACAGCCCGCCACCGGCACGCCAGACGATCACCAGCATCAGCGCGACCATCACCAGGTACACGAACGGCCCGGCCCAGTTGAGGAAGCGGCGGATCCACTCGATACCGTTCCAGAACAGGTAGAGCTGGAACAGCCACACCAGCGCGAACGACAGCCACCCGACCCCGGTCATGCCCAGCACGGTCTGTCCGCCCCCCAGGCCGGTCACCCCGCTGATCAGCAGCTCCACCGCCGTTGAGGCGAAGTAGGTCTGCACGCCGTACCAGAAGATCGCGACGATGCCGCGCACCATCGCCGGCAGGTTGGCCCCGCGCACCCCCATGCTCGCCCGGGCGAACACGGGATAGGGAATGCCATAGCGCACGCTGGGCTGGCCGGAGAGGTTCACCAGCACCATCACTACGACGCCTGCAAGCACGATGGCGCCGAAGACAAGCCAGCCGTTCAACCCGTAGGAAAGGAACAGCGACGCCGCCAGGGTGTAGCCGAACAGGCTCTGGATATCGTTGGCCCAGACGTTGAAGATCTCGAACCAGCCCCAGCTCCGCTTGTCCCGCGGCACCGGGGCCAGGTCGTCGTTGTAGAGGGAGGGTTCGACGTGGCGGATACTCAGGTCGGGTTCGCTGCTCATCTCGGCTACCCCTGCGACGGCGTGGACGTGGCGCGGTCACGACTCGGCCCCGGTCGCTCTTACCGTGCCCCCGACCAGCCGCACGTAGCAAGGACCGTTCCGCGTGCTGCACTGCCGTAAATTTGCCGCCCGCACCGGCGTCTGCGCGAGCCGGCCGGGGCCGTGCTGCACCACGGCCGCACCCGCGCGGCCGGGGAATGCACGACCCGCTGCTCATCGCCGACGTGACAGCCCACGCCGCACCCGCGCGGCCGGGGAATGCACCAGCGTGATTCACAGCGGCACTCAGCGTGCGGCCGTCGCCTCCCCGGTCTCCGCCTCCGATTCCGCCTGCTGAAGCCGCCAGAGATGGGCATAGAGGCCGTCGCGGGCAAGCAGCGCGGCATGGCTGCCACGCTCGCGGATACGGCCGTGCTCCATCACCAGGATCTCGTCGGCATCCGCGACGGTGGAGAGGCGGTGCGCGATCACCAGGGTGGTGACGCCGCGGGCGACCTCGTCGAGGGCCCCCAGGATGGCGCCCTCGGAGCGGGAATCCAGGCTCGAGGTCGCCTCGTCGAAGACCAGGATCGGCGGCTGCTTGAGGATCACCCGGGCGATGGCCACCCGCTGCTTCTCGCCGCCGGAGAGCTTGAGCCCGCGCTCGCCCACCACGGTGTCGTAGCCGTCCGGGAGCGTGACGATGAAGTCGTGGATGTCCGCCAGCCGGGCGGCCCGTTCGATCTCCGCACGGCCGGCCGCCGGCGCCCCGTAGCCGATGTTGTAGGCGATGGTGTCGTTGAACAGCACCGTGTCCTGGGGAACGATGCCGATGGCCGTGCGGACGCTGTCCTGGGTGCACTCGCGCAGGTCCTGGCCATCGATGGTGATCCGCCCCTCGTCCGGGTCCCAGAAGCGGAACAGCAGCCGCGCCAGCGTCGACTTCCCGGCCCCGGAGGGTCCGACCACCGCCACCTTCCGGCCCGGTCCGATAGTGAAGTCGATGTCCTCCACCACCCGCCGCTCCGGCCGGTAGCCGAAGGCCACACCCTCGAAACGCACACACCCCTCGCGCACCATCAACGGCTGTGCGTCCGGCCGGTCGGTAACCCCGGCGGGGGTGTCGAGCAGCCGGAAGACCAGGTCCATGTCCGCGAGCGCGTACTTCATCGCCCGGTAGATGCTGCCGAGCACGTTCAGCGGCATGAACAGCTGCAGCAGCAGCCCGTTGACCATCACCAGGTCGCCCAGCGACATCGCGCCCGCCGACACGCCCAGCGCGGCCTGCACCATGATCGCGGTCACCGCCACGGCGATGATCGCGCCCTGGCCGAAATTCAGCACGCCCATGGAGACCTGGGTGCGCACTGCGGCGTCCGTCCACTCGTCCAGGGTGCGGTCGTAGGCCCGCAGCTCGTGGGGCTCGTTGTTGAAGTACTTGACCGTCTCGTAGTTGAGCAGGCTGTCCACGGCCCGGTCGTTGGCCCGGGACTCCAGCGCGTTCATGCGGTGGCGGTGGGACATGCGCCACTCGGTCACCGACAGGGTGAAGGCGATGTACACCGCGATGGCCGCCGCCGTGGTGGCGGAGAAGGTCCAGCTGTAGTGCCAGATCAGGATGCCCACCACCAGCAGCGTCTCCGCCAGGGTCGGCACGAGATTGAGCACCAGGTAGTTGAGGATGCTGCTCACACTGCGCGTGCCACGGGCGAGGTCCCGGGACACGGCGCCGGTCCGCCGCTCCAGGTGGTAGCCCAGCGAGAGCTCGTGGAGGTGGCGCAGCACCGTGGTCGAGAGGCGGTGCATGGCCGCGTAGCGCACCCGCGCGAATAGCGCGTCGCGCAGCTCCGAGAAGCCGGAGTTCGCAAGCCGCAGCGCCCCGTAGGCGCCGAGCAGCCCCAGCGCGGTGACGAACATCGCCGAACCACCGGTGTCGAGGGCATCCACCACGCGCTTGAGCAGCAGCGGCACGCCCACCACCGCGAGCTTGGCGCCGATCAGCGCGGCCAGGGCCAGCGCCACACGGCCCCGCCACGGCCGCAGGTACCCCAGCATGCGCCACAGGTTGCCGGCGTCGGTGCGCCCCGACGGGCTCTCGGTACGCGGGTGGTGCCACACCGGCCTCATGCGCCGGCCCTCCACGGGATACGGGATCGATTCGTCGTCACGCCCTGCCCTTCCGGATATGGTGGATGAAGGCCGCCGCCGGCAGACGGGGCCCGAACCCTCACCCCATGGTACGCCGCTGCCGCCGTGGCGACAGCGCGGCGACGGCACTGGCGGTGTGCCGGGGCTGGATGGATTCCAGCGAGGACATGGGGCGGCAAGGCGTGAGGGGCGTGGCGGGGCGCAGGTGACGAATAGGCGCGCAGGGCTGCCACCGCCCCGCTTTCGCAGCCAACCCGGCCCAAGTCGGGCGGGCTGCTAGTCCGTGACGATACCGCGCCGGCGCAGCCCCCGGCGGCTCAGGGCAACGACGACCCCGATCAGCACCATATGGCTCAGGCCCACGACCAGGAGTCCGAGCGCCACGGCGCCGCGGTCGACCGGGCCCTCCTCGGCGGCCAGCACCGCAGCGGTGACCCCGCCCTGCACCGCGACATCGACGATGACCATCCCGAGGAAGACGGCGTTGCGCTCGCCGTTCGAGAAATACCGCCCGTTGCGCCGGCCGAACGCATCGCATACCCAGAGCACGCTCGCGCACAGGATACCGATATTGACCCCGCTGCCGGCGTCCAGCCCAAGCCAGTCCACCACGGCTCCGGCAGCCAGCAGGAGCATGACGTAGATCAGAAGGAAACGCAGGATAGCGCCCGGTATGGACATGATGTTCACCCCTTCCCTGGTGGTCGAAAACGCGAAATCACGGCCGGCACGGATACGAGCCGGACCGCCGCAAAACCCGCGGGACGACACCGTCAAAACGGGCAGGTGCCGCCCCGCTCCTCCCCGTCGCCGGAAACGGGCGTGCGGTTTGGGCGATCACGCACCGCACCACCGTCCCCGGCAATGGGCCTCCGTGCAGTCTGCCCCGTCCGCGCCGTGCATGCACGCGCTCCGCCACCCGGGTTCACGGCGGTCCCCCGCCGTAGATCGGCTGCTCGAAGGCAGCCGACATCCCCGACCTATCGGCCATGGAGCGGTCGCTCGAAGGCAACCCACAATCCCCGGGGAGGGAATGGCCCATGCGGGCGGGCCGCCGGCCTCATGGGATCGGCCATTCGTATGGATCGGGCGTGACGGCGTGCGCCCCCGCCCGGCCGGCAGGCACCCGGCACACGAGCGCTGCACCGGCAGGCCGGGCGAGACGATCGGGGCTGTCGGCTGCCTTCGAGCAGCCGGCCTACCCGGAATCGCCGCGGCTCAGCGCCGCCAAACCGGCCGTGGAGCGGTCGCTCGAAGGCCTCCGACCTTCCCTGGCGGCTCCGGGCCCCTCTCCCTTCACGGGAGAGGGGTTGGGGAGAGGGTGAGGCAGACAACACATCCGGCGTCGACGCTGGCCGGTCAGGGGGCGGCGACCTCACCCGCAAACAGCGTGTCGAACTCCTCGCCGTCGACCCCGAGCATGGTCAGGATCTGCTTCTGGGTCGCCTGCAGGATGCGGTGGCGCTCTTCGTCGTCGGACAGGCTCCTGGCGGTTGCCACCGCCCCCACCAGCGAGGCGAGGATGGCCCGGGCCTTCTCGGCGATGACCTCGCGGTCCGGCTCGAAGGGCAGCCGGTTCAGGCGGCTCAGGGCGGTGATGCGGACCTCGAGCATCCGCCTGAGGTTGCTGTAGGAGCGCTCGAAGAGTTTCCTCACCTCGGCGTTCTCGTTGCCGATCTCGTTGAACAGGATCATCTCGTGGCCGGGCCGCTCTTTACGACCCACCTCGCTGAGGTTCCAGTAGTGGGTCACCAGCGCGGTCAGGTGCTTCAGCGACAGCGGCCCCTTCACCAGCCTCGCCGCACGGCTGCCCTTCAGCGGCTCCAGGAACGTCGCCCGGTAGAGCGCCTCCTTGGACTCGAAGTGGTTGTAGAAGGCGCCGTGGGTCATGCGCGCCCGTTGCATGATCTGGCTGATCGACACCTTCTCGAACCCGAAGCGGCAGAACAGCTCCGTGGCCGCGTTCAGGATGCGGTCCTTCGATTTCGCTTTATGTTCGGGTGAATAGGGCATCGGGCATCCCGGACGCAAAAAATTATCTTGATCATATATTGACCGGCGGTACCGTTCCCCCCGTCACTCAGAAGTGCGGAGAAACCATGGACTCGCCAATCGTCATCACCGGAATGGGCATCGTCAGTCCGCTCGGGTGCGGCGTCAAGCCGGTCTGGTCACGCCTGACGGCGGGCCGCTCGGGCATCGGGGCAATCGACCGGTTCGATCCCGGGGACCTGCCGGTGGGGATCGCCGGGCTGGTGCCCGACGCTGGCGACGACGCCGAGGCGGGCTTCGATCCCGACCGCGTCGCCGACCGCAAGGAACGCCGCAAGCTCGACGTGTTCACGCTCTATGCGCTCACGGCGGCGGACGAGGCACTGTCCCAGGCGGGGTGGTCCCCGCAGAGCGAGGCGGACCGCCAGGCCACCGCCACCGTGATCGCCACCGGCATCGGCGGCTTCGGCACCATCACCCAGGCCCAGCAGACGCTGGACTCGCGGGGTTACCGGCGCATCTCGCCGTTCACCGTGCCGGCCTTCCTGGCCAACCTCGCCGCCGGGAACCTCTCCATCCGGCACGGCTTCAAGGGCCCCATCGGCTGCCCGGTCACCGCCTGTGCGGCGGGCATTCAGGCGATCGGCGACGGCATGCGCCTGATCCGCAGCGGCGAGGCAGAGGTCGCCCTGGTCGGCGGTGCCGAGGCCTGCGTGGACCCCCTGTCACTGGCGGGTTTCAACGCCCTGAAGGCGCTGTCCACCAACAATGAGGCCCCCGGGAAGGCGTCCCGACCCTTCGACCGCGACCGCGACGGCTTCGTCATGGGCGAGGGCGCCGGGCTGATGGTGATCGAGACGCTGGCGCACGCCGAGGCCCGCGGTGCCACGCCGCTGGCCGTAATCAGCGGCTACGGCACCAGCGCGGACGCCCACCACATCACCTCCGGCCCGGACGACGGCGCCGGCGCCGCGGCCGCCGTGCAGGCCGCCCTGCGCACCGCCGGCCTGACGCCGGCCGACATCGGCCACATCAACGCCCACGCCACCTCCACGCCGGTGGGCGACCGGGCCGAGATCGCCACGCTGAGACGGGTGTTCGGCGAGCGCCTGCCGGCGATCCCCGTGTCCGCGACCAAGTCGGCCACGGGCCACCTGCTCGGCGCCGCCGGCGGCGTGGAGGGCATCTTCTCCACCCTGGCGGTGACCGAGGGGATGCTGCCGCCCACGCTGAACATGGACAATGCGGACGAGTCCATGGCGGACCTCGACTTCGTGGCCAACAGCGCCCGGCCGCAGGCGACGCAGCATGCGCTGTGCAACGGCTTCGGCTTCGGCGGGGTAAATGCGGCACTGATCGTCAGCCGGGTCTGACAGCCCCGTCAGCCGGCCGGCACCGCGCTCCGGTGCCGTGGGCCCGGGCCGCCCGCGGGCGACCCGGGCGGTCAACGGACTCAGGCGCCGAAACGCGGCTCCGGAAGCCCGTGCACACCGAGGCCGGTAATGGCGAACAGGCTGCCGCGCCGCACCCCGTCGCCGGGGAAACGCGGCAGCGGCGGCTTGGCCATGGAGGTGGCGAACAGCGTGTCCAGGTTCGGGCCGCCGAACATCACGCTGGTGACCTTCTTCACCGGCATCTCGATGACCCGGTCCACCTCCCCGTCCGGGGTATAGCGGATGATCTTGCCGTCGTAGACCAGCGCGTTCCACAGGTAGCCCTCCGCGTCCACGGTGGAGCCATCCGCGGCACCGCCGCCGGAACCGTCGGGCCGGCAGAAGGTCCGCCGGTTGGAGATCGACCCCGTGGCCTGGTCGTAGTCGTAGGCCCAGATCTCGCCGGTCCAGGTGTCGGCGAAATAGAAGGTATCGCCGTCCGGGCTCCAGCACGGACCGTTGGAGACGATGATGTCCTTCTCCAGCGTGTGCACGCTGAAGTCCGGGTCCACCCGGTAGAGTGCGCCGTTCGGCCCCTCCTCCATCGTGTCCATGGAGCCGCACAGGAAGCGCCCGTGCCGGTCGACCTTGCCGTCATTCAGCCGGTTGGCCGGGCGGTCCGGCTCCGGGTCGTGGAACGGGATGACCTCGCCGCTGGCGAAGTCCAGGGTGTGGAAGCCACTGGCCAGGGCCACGACCGCGCCCTCGCCGTCCCGGCGCAGCGCCATCGAGCCGATCTTGTCGGGCAGATCCCAGCAGCGCACCTCGCTGCCCTGCGCCGTGGCGCGAAACACGCGCCCGTCCATGCTGTCGACCCAGTACAGCCGCTCCTGCTCCGGGTCCCACACCGGGCCTTCGCCCAGGGTCGTCTTCACGTCCACCACCACATCGATACGCATACCGTCTCTCCTCCTCGATAATCCGTCGTTACCGCCGCCGTCCGGGCCCCGGACGGCGGCCGGGCCGCGCCACCGGGCCTAGAAGCCCACCGCGTCGGGCCCCTTGAGCTGGAGCATCTCCCGCGCCTCGGCCGGCGTGGCGACCTCCAGCGACAGGCCCTCGATGATCTCGCGGACCTTGCGCACCTGCGCGGCGTTGCTCTCGGCGAGCCGTCCGGGGCCGATCCACAGGGAGTCCTCCAGGCCCACGCGGACGTTGCCGCCCATGGCCAGGGCCATGGAGGCCACCCGCATCTGGTTGCTCCCCGCCCCCAGCACGGACCACTGGTAGCCCTCGCCGAGCAGGCGGTTGGCCGTGCGGCGCATGTGGTTGACGTCCTCCGGGTGGGCGCCGATGCCGCCCAGCAGCCCGAAGACGCTCTGCACGAACATCGGCGACTCCACCAGGCCGCGCTGGCGGAAGTGGTTGAGGTTGTAGAGGTGGCCGATGTCGTAGCACTCGAACTCGAAGCGCGTGCGGTTGGCCCGACAGCTCGAGAGGGTCTTCTCGATGTCCGAGAAGGTGTTCTTGAACACCAGGTCGCGGCTGTTCTCCAGGTGCTCGCGCTCCCACTGGTGGCGGAACTCGCTGTGCCGGTCGAGCATCGGGAAGAGCCCGAAGTTGATCGAGCCCATGTTGAGCGAGGCCACCTCGGGCTTGAGCTCCACGGCCGGGCGCAGGCGCTCCTCCACCGTCATGTGCGGGCTGCCGCCGGTGGTGAGGTTGATCACCGCGTCGGTGGAGCGCTTGATCCGGGGCAGAAAGCGCCCGAACATCTCCGGGTCCTGGGTGGGCCGCCCGGTCTCCGGGTCCCGGGCATGGAGATGGAGCACCGTGGCCCCGGCCTCCGCCGCGGCGATCCCCGCCTCGGCGATCTCCTCCGGCGTCACCGGCAGGTACGGCGACATGGAGGGCGTGTGGATCGCCCCGGTCACCGCACAGGTGATGATCACTTTTCTCGACTGTGCCATTACGTTCTCTCCTCGTTGTCCTGTGTCTCCTGCATCCGGCGCTGATGGACGGTGAGCGCCATCAGCCGCCGGTCCCGCCACTGCTGGCGGGCGTTGAGCGCGTCCGCGGGCAGCGACTCGCGGCGCTCGCGTTCCAGCCGGGCGATCGCGGCCTCGCCCCAGTCCGGCGGCTCTGCGGCATCGGCATCGATGCGCTGGTACAGCGGCCCGTAGCGGCGGGCATAGTCGGCGATTCCGCCGGGGGCGTTGAGGTCGATGGTCTCGAACGGCCCCATGAACGACCATCGCGTGCCCAGACCGTGCTTCATGGTCCGGTCCAGGTCCGCCATGCTCACGTGTCCCGCCTGCACCAGGCGCAGCGCCTCGTTCAGCACCGCGCCCTGGAGGCGGTTGAGGATGAAGCCCTCGACCTCGCCGTGGACGGTGATCGGCACCTGCCCCGCCTCGTCGAGCAGCGCACGGGCCGCCCCCACCACCGCGGGGTCGGTCTCGGGACCCGGGGCCAGCTCCACCAGCGGGATCAGGTACGGCGGGTTGACCGGATGCGCCACCAGGCAACGCTGCGGCCGGGACAGGCCGTCGACGATCCGGGAGGCGACGATCCCGGACGTGGAACTCGCGAGGATGGTCTCCGGCGCGGCGAGGCGGTCGAGCTCGGCGAACAGCGCGCGCTTGTCCGCCTCCCGCTCCGGACCGCACTCCTGGACGTAGACGGCACCGGCCACGGCGGCGGCCAGGTCCGGCTCGCCGCGGATACGCCCGAGAACGGCCGCCGGGTCCTCGACGATCAGTCCGGCGTCCGCGAGGTCCGCGAGGGCGTCGTCGATGGCGGTGCGGGCCGTGGCCAGCGCGTCCGCGGAGACATCGTTCAGGGCGACGTCGAACCCGGCGCGGGCGAACACGATCGCCCACGCCCGGCCGATGAGCCCCGCCCCGATAACGGCAACGGATCGTGTCACGGCGGCCTCCTAAAGGGTTTCCACGTTGCCGCAGACGCTCAGCGCCTGCCCGGAGATGTTCCGGCCCGCCGGGGCGCAGAGGAAGACGACCATGTGCGCGACGTCCTGCGGCTCGACCATGCGGCGCAGGGAGATCCTGGCGAGGTACTCCGCCTCCATCTCCTCGTAGGACACCCCCACCGCCTCGGCCCGTGCCGAAATCACCCGCTCCATGCGCGGGCCGCGGACGATGCCGGGGAGGATGGCGTTGACGCGCACCCCGTCCGGCCCGAGCTCCTTCGCCAGACTCTGGGTGAAGCCGACGATGGCCCACTTGGTCGCCGAGTACGGCGTGCGGTAGGCATAGCCGAGCCGTCCGGCCACCGAGGCCATGTTCACCAGCACCCCCCCGGACTCGCGCAGCATCGGCGCGGCATGGTGAGCGCAGTAGAACTGGCCGTTGAGGTTGATATCCACGGTCCGGCGCCAGCTCTCCGGGTCGATCTCGTCGACACCACCGGTATCGCCGGCAATGCCGGCGTTGTTCACCAGCACGTCCAGGCCGCCCCACGCCTCGCGCACGGCACCGACCAGGGCCTGCACGTCCTCGTCGCGGGCGACGTCCGCCCGGGTGGCGCGGGCCTCGGGGTGGGCGGCGGTGAACTCGGCGAGCGCCTCGTCGGAGACGTCGCAGACCCACACCCGGGCGCCCCGGTCGATGAGCTCGTCGGCGACGACCCGCCCGATCCCGGCGGCCCCCGCCGTGACCAGCACGCGCAGGCCGGACGGCGGGGTGAATGCTGCGGATGCCTCCATTCCTTCTCCTCCTCGATAGATGTCGTTGACCGGCCCCACGCCGCCCGTCACTGGCTGCGCTCGCGCAGCGCGACGATGGCGGCGAGCACGACGAGGCCGTAGATGATGCTCTTCACCGAATCCGAGAGCGTGGTGCCCGCGAGCAGGGTGCTGAGCGCGGTCAGCGCCAGCGCGCCGCCGAGAATGCCCGGGTAGTGCCCGCGCCCGCCGGTGATGAGCGTGCCGCCGACCACCACCACGGCGATGGACGAGAGCAGGTACGGATCACCCATGCCGTTGAACGCCTGACCGTTGAAGCCGGTGAGCAGGATGCCGGTGAGTGCGGCGCAGAAGCCGCTGATGACATAGGCGCTGACCAGCGTCCGCCCCACCGACACCCCGGACAGCCGGGCCACGCCCTGGCTGTTGCCGACGGCGTAGATCTGGCGGCCGAATGTGGTGCGGGTGAGCACCAGCGTCGCCACCACCACGAAGGCGATGAGGAACCACACCACCGGGGTCAGGGCGAGGAACTCGCCGGTCATGAACCACTGCAGCGACGGCGCGGTCCAGCCCTGGGGCGCACCGCCGGTGAGCACCAGCGCGAAGCCCTGGAGCATGCCGTTCATGCCCAGCGTCACCACGATGGGCGAGATGCCGAGCACCGCCACGCCCAGACCGTTGAGCAGCCCGGCGGCGCAGCCGAACACCAGCACCAGCGGCACCGCCCATACGGCGGCGGGATCGGAGCCGTGCACCAGGTGAGTGAGCAGGATCCCGCTGGCGGCGATGTTCCACGGCAGCGACAGGTCCAGGCCGCCGGTGAGGATGACCACGCCCTGGCCGAACCCGAGGAACGCCAGGAACGCCGTGAGCACCAGCAGCGAGTCGACATAGCCGAACACCCCGCCGCCCTGCTGGAACATCACGCCGGTGATGATCATCACCACCACGAACAGCAGGTACGCCGGGATCGCGAAACGGATCTGCTCGCCGTGGCGCGACCACAGCCGGGAGAGATCCAGGGAGGCACCGCCCCCCGCCGCGCCGCCGCCCGCGGGCGCCTGGAAGGCGGTCATGCCGCCCCGGGGCGGGCGCGTGCCGCGCAGGTGGCTGCGCACCTGCTGGACGGCGAAGCGGAGGTTCTCCATCGCCAGCGAGTCGCGGGAGATGGTGGTCGCCAGCACCGCGAGCAGCAGGATCGCCGCCTCCGCCACCGTCGTGTAGTACGGCGAGACGTTGAGCACCAGCAGCACGTTGGCGGTCATCTGGATGACGTAGGCGCCGAGTACGCTGCCCACCGCCCCACCGCGGCCGCCGCCGAGGACGGTGCCGCCGAGCACCACCGCGGCGAAGAGCTGCAGCAGCATGGGATCGCCGATGTGCGGGTCGCCGGAGCCGGTCTGCGCGGTGATGAACACGCCCGCGGCGGCATAGAACATGCCGGCGAACACGAAGGTCCAGAACCGCGTCCAGCGCTGGTCCACGCCGGTGGCCGTGGCCGCGGCCGGGTCGCTGCCCACCGCATAGATCGCCATGCCCAGGCGGGAGTGCCGGAGCAGCCCCCAGGCGGCTACCGCGATGGCGATGATCACCACCGGCATGGGCAGCACGCCGGTGATCGCGTCCCCGCTCAGCAGCATGCTGAAGCCGCTGGGCACCGCGCCGCCCGGCTGGCTCATCACCAGCAGGGTGACGCCCTGGACGATGAACATCGTCGCCAGCGTCACCACGATGGCCGGCAGCCGCAGGAAGCCCACGAAGAAGCCGTTGACCGCCCCCACGACGCCGCCGATGCCCAGCGCGAGCACGACGAACAGCGCCGCCCCGGCAGGGTCGGCGGGCATCGACGAGGCGAGGAAAACGTTGGTCAGCGAGACCACGGCCGCCGCCGACAGGTCGAACCCGCCGGAGAGGATGACCAGGGTCTCGCCGATGGCCGCGATCGCCAGCGGCGCGCCGCCCGCGGACAGGAAGCTGAAATCGAAGTAGCTCAGCCCGCCCTGGGCGAGGGTCTGCAGCAGCGCAACCATCGCGACGAAGGCGCCGAGGGCGATCAGCAGGCCCCGGTGGCGGGACCAGCGGATCGGTGGGAGCGCCGCGCCGGGCCGCTCAGGCGAATGCTGCGCCGTCGTGTGTGCGTGAGCCATTGTCCTCTCCGGAAGTGTTCTGCCCGTCCTCGCTGAAGTACCCCAGCTCGGCCTCGAGCAGTGCCTGTTCGGTGATCTCCTCGCCGACGAGCTCGCGCACCACCCGACCGCGGTAGAGCACGATCACGCGGTGGGCGACATTGACGAGCTCGGCGGTGTCGGTGGAGTGGAAAAGCACCCCGCCGCCCGCGGCGGCGAACTCGTGCATGAGCTCGAAGATCTCGAGCTTGGTGCCGACGTCGATGCCCCGGGTGGGATCGAACATGAGCATCACCCGCGAGTCGGTGAGCAGCCATTTGGCCAGCACGATCTTCTGCTGGTTGCCGCCGCTGAAGGCGCTGCAGCGGGTGTGCAGCGCGCGCGGGTCGACGTTGACCCGCTCGAGCACGCGCCGGACGGCGGCCGTCTCGGTGCGCTTGTCGAGCCAGCCGAAGCGCGCGAAACGCTCCAGCAGCGGCAGCGAGACATTGGCAGTGCCCGTCATCGGCAGCAGCAGGCCCTCGGTCTTGCGGTCCTCGGGCAGGTAGCTGATACCCACACGGGAGCGGATGGCGTCCCGGGGCGAGGCGAGCTCCACCTCACGGCCCTCGATGCGGATCGCGCCCTCGTCCACGTGCTCCATGCCGAACAGCGCGCGGTAGAGCGGCACCTGGCCCATGCCCTGGAGCGCGGCGACGCCGACCACCTCGCCGGCGTGCACGTCCACGCTGGCCCGGCTCAGGCGGGAGTCCACGGACAGCCCGTCCACGGAGATCAGCGCCGGTGCGTCCCCGCGTGCCGGCGGCTCGCTGCGCGGCGGGAAGGACTGCTCCATGGAGCGGCCGAGCATGAGCTCGACGATGGCGTTGTCGTCGTAGTCCGCCACCGCGCCGGCACCGACACAGCGCCCGTCGCGGAACACGGACAGAGATTCGCAGAAGCTGCGGACCTCCTGCATGCGGTGGGTGATGAAGATCATCGTCACGCCGTCGTCGGCGAGCATGCGCACGATGCGCTCCAGCCACTCGACGTTGCTGCCGGTCAGCGCCGAGGTGGGCTCGTCGAGGAGCAGGATGCGCGGGTCGCGGAGCACGGCCTTGGCGATCTCGAGCTTCTGCCGCGTGGGCAGGTCTAGGTCGCGCACCTCGGCACGGGGGTCGACGTCGTCCAGCGAGAGCCGGGCGAGCTCGCCCTCGACACGCCGGCGCGCCTGGCGCGAACGCAGCAGTCCGAGCCGGTTCGCCGGTGCGTAGGGCAGGTGCAGGTTCTGGGTGACGGTGAGATCGGGTACCAGGGTCAGCTCCTGGAACGCGGTCTGGATACCGTTGCGGTGGGCTTCGCGCGGCGAACGCAGCGTCACCGGCTCGCCGAAGACGCGCACGCTGCCGGCGTCCGGCGTGACCAGGCCGCTGAGCACCTTCACCGTGGTGGACTTGCCGGCGCCGTTCTCCCCGAGCAGGGCGTGCACATGCCCGTGGCGGACGGCGAGCGAGGCCTCGTCCAGGGCGACGGTGGGCCCGTAGCGTTTCGTCACCCCGTCGATTTCTACTGCCAGCTGGGTGGCCATGGGCGGGAACCTCGTGAGTCGAAATGGGCGGCGACCACGGGCGGAGGCGCAACGGCCCCCGCCCGCGGGCCTCGGGCCTAGTCGCGCGGCTCCGGCTCGGCGTTGAGCGCGGCGGCGAAGCCGACCTCCGGCGTGTCCGGGCCGTAGATGTCGGCGAACCAGCCCGGCGGCACCTTCTCCGGATCGAAGACGTTGCAGCCGGCGGCCATCTCCTCGTGGGAGCCGGTCTCGCAGAGCTGCACCTCCGAGGAGGTCACCAGCGGCAGCGGCAGCGCGATGTCGTGGGCCAGCTCGTCACGCTTGCCCGCGAGCTTCTCCAGCGCGAGCTTCAGCGCCAGCGCCCCGGAGTACGGCGGCGAGCCGTAGGAGATGCTCGCCAGACCCACCGGGCGGTAGGTATCGCTCGCGCCCTCGACGGTGCCGGGCTCCAGCATCTGGATGCGGTGGCCGTTGGAGGACTCGCCGGCGCAGGGCCGCAGCTCGTCCTCGGGGATGCCGGCCTCGAGCTGCATCGACGTGGCGGTATAGCAGCCCACCTGCATCCACAGGCCGTCGATGTTGTCCCAGCCGTGGGTGGCCACGATCTGCGAGAGCGCCTTGCGCGCCACCGCCTGGGACCACATGCCGTTGCTCTTGGCGATGACGTCGATGCCCGCCTCGCCGTCGAAGACCTTCATCGCCGCGTCGGTGCGGGCCTTGTCGACGGACGTGCCGGGCACGCCGGTGATCATCACCACGTTGCCCTCGCCGTCCAGCTCCTTCGCCAGCCAGTCCGCGGTCTCGCGGCCGGCCTGGTGCTGGTCGATGGTGACGTTGTGGGCGCAGGGCTCGGTGATCACCGAGTCGTAGGCCATGACCACCACGCCGCGGTTGCAGGCGTTGCGGGTCACGGAGTTGAGCGCGGTGGGGGAGATCGGGTAGACGACAATGGCGTCCGCGCCGGCCTGCACCATACCGTTGATCTGCTGGATCTGCTTCTGGGCGTTGGTGCCGGCGACCTGGACGTGGAACTCGACCTTGTCCGAGTAGTACTTGGACATGGCCGTGACCATGTTCTTGGCCTCGGTCTGCCAGTCGTTACCGATGTAGCTCATGCTCAGATAGACCTTGTACGGCGCGTCCGCCGCGCTGGCCACACCGGGGATGATCGCCCCCGCGGCCATTGTGACGGCGATGAGCGGCGCCGCCAGCAGTCTCGTGATGTATCCGCTTGTCATCTCTCCTCCTTCACCCTCTGCGGGGCACAGTTATCGTCTCGGGTTAAGCGCTTAACTTCGCGTTTTCACCTCCACACAAAAGCCGTCCTGCCGCTAGGCCGACGAGCGGATCGTCAGCTCGTAAGGAAGCAGGGTGGTTTCCGGGGCGTCCTGGCGGCCGGCGAGCAGATCGCTGACGATCTCGCCCACCCGGCTGCCGAGACCCGAAAGCGGGACATGCACGGTGGACAGCCACGGGGCCAGCCACTCGTTGAGGGGGTTGTCGTCGAAGCCGAACAGCGCGACGTCCTCCGGCGCGGACAGCCCCATCTCGCGGCAGCGCCGGTATACGCCGTAGGCGATGGGGTCGTTGCCGCAGAAGATCGCGCGCGGCGGGCGGCCGTCGGCGAACAGGCCGGCCGAGCGCTGGTAGCCGGACTCCATGGTGAGGTCGCACTCGATCACCGCCGACGCCGGCAGGCTCACGCCGCTCTCGCGCAGGCCGTCGATGAAGCCCTCCAGCCGCTCGCGGCTGGCGGAGGACAGCATCGGGCCGTGGAGTGCGGCGCAGTCGCCGTACTCGCGGCTGACGAAGTAGCGGGCGACGTCCCGGCCGGCGGCGTAGTTGTCGATGCCGATGAACGGCCAGTGGCTCTCCACCGGGCATTTCCGGTTGACGAACACCACCGGCGGGCCGTCGGCGAGGAGCTTGCGCAGCCCCGGGGTATCCACCGCGCCGAGCAGCACGATGGCGGAGACCAGGTGTGAGCGCATCTCCTCGATGTAGGCGTCCTGCGAGACCGGGTCCTCGCGGGTGTTGCACAGGGTCATGGCGTTGCCGGTGGCGCTGATCGCGCGCTGCACCGCATCGGCGATGCCGGCGTAGAAGGCGTTGCGGTTGTCCGGGGTGAGCAGCGCGATGAGCGCCGAGCGCATCGTGCTGAGCGAACGCCCGGCCTGTACCGGCCGGTAGCCCAGCCGGTCCACCGCCTCGCGCACCCGGGCCTGGGTGTCCTCGGAAGCCTTGTTGGGCACGCCGTTGAGGATGCGCGAGACCGTGGCCGTGGACACCCCCGCCGCCTCGGCGACGTCGCCCAGCGTCGGGGTGGTGCGGGCACTGTTGCGGCGGCGTGTCTCGCGCTCCTGCGACATCCTGGCTCTCCCTGTCATGACCGGCCGGGGATCCGCGGCGCGCCGGGCGCGACGGCCGCGTGAATGATACGGGAGGCGGCACCACCGGCAACAGCGCACACGGACGTCACCCCGCCGGGGGCGGCGCTCGCGCCGTGCTGATCGATGGCCGCGCGGGACAGTCCGCGGACCGGTGCCGGATGGTCGATACTCACCTCTCCTCCCTTCTCTCAATGCGCTTGTCGTTGTGCAAGGGTAAGCGCTTACCCTCTATTGCTATCGGACCCGCACAGGGATGTCAACGACGGGATGTGACGCGGCGCAGCAGGTGGGTGGCGATCGCCGCCCCCCGCTGACGCACGCGGAGCGCACGGTTGCGCCCCGCGTGCCTTGCCGCCCTACCGTCGTGCGGTCAGGATCCGGAAGCCGCCGCCGGCGGTCTGCAGGCCGTCCCGCCGGCGATGGAAGTAGCGCGCGTTCAGCGCCGCGGGATCCACTTCAGCCACGTCGGTGAAGCCGAGATCCGAGAGGTAACGCACCAGCGCCGCGGGCTGGAAGTCGGAGAGCCACGGCTCACCCATCGCGGCAAAGCTTTCCGCCGCGTGGCCGGCCATCAGCCGCTCCATGGGCGTCAGCAGCCCCGCCTCCACGCGGTGGTCGAACACGATACGGCTGCCCGGGGCGCAGGCCGCCAGTGCGGCGAGCAGGTCCAGCACCGCCGGCCGGGGCAGGTACGGAGTGACGCCCATGCAGACGACACAGGCGGGCGCCGCCGCATCGAACCCGTCCGCCGCCAAGGCGGCGACGGGGTCGTCGCGGCACAGGTCCGCGGAGACGAACACCGCCGATGCGGGCACGGCCACCCCCGCTCCGGCCAGCCGTGCCCGCTTGAGGGCCGCGGCCCCGGGCACGTCCACCTCGAAGCAGCGCAGGCCGGCATCCGCGTAGGGGTTGCGGCATGCGAGCGTATCCAGCCCGGCACCGAGGACGACGCACTGCCGCACCCCCTCGTTCACCGCGTCGTGCAGGGCGTCCTCCGCCAGGCGGGTCCGCGCCACCACCGCCGCGCGCATGGTGCGCGCCGGCAGGTCATTGAAGGGGAACGGGTCGTCGCGGACCGTCTGCGCCGTCTCCGCCCCGAGGACCGGGAGGGCGAGCCGGTCCTCAAGCACCAGCGGCTCGTCCAGGAGCTGGTGGACGGCCCGCGCGATGGCAACCCGGCGGGCGGACGGGCTCTCCTGACCCGCAACAGGGGCGTTAACCGGTGACGTCATGACGGCAGCCTCCGTGTGAAAGGAGGCACCACCGTAAGGCCTCACGTGCGCGTGAGGGTCAAGCCCCGTCCGCCGCCTCGCGGACCCCGGCGAGGAAGGTGCGTACGTCCGCGCCGATGAAATGCCCCCTGGCGAGCACGGGTTCGCTGCGGTAGGCCTGCTCCAGGCGTCGCCGCCGGTCCGGATCGTGACCGGCCGTGCGGTCCGCGAGCGCGTCGAAGTCGGCGAGCAAAGCGCGCGCGGCGGACGCGTGACGCGGCGTGCCCGCCTCGATCATCGCCCGCGCGCGCTCGGCGAGCGCCCGCCACTCCGAGGCGAGGCGCTTGTCCATCGCACGGAGATCGGCCTCGTCGAGGTGCCGGCGCAGGGCCGCCAGCCGCAGCTGCAGCGCAGGCCTGACCGCGGCAATGGCCACCGGGTCCAGGCCGTGCCGTCCGCAGGCCTCGGGAACGGTCTCGACCAACCCGCCCCAGCGCCGCGCGAGCGCCACGTCGCCCTCCATCCACTGCATGCTGAGCGCCATCCATCGCTGGGCCAGCCCCTGCATTTCCGGCGCGTCCGGCGCCAGGCCGCGGCGACGGGCGTCGTGCACGTCAGCGACCAGGGCGGCCCAGTCGCCCCGGGTCGTCGCCCAGTTGGTGAGAATGGTTCGGAGCTCGGCGGCGGTGAAGTGCTCGCGGTAGCGGCGCAGCAGCGCGAGGGTGGCGAGCCAGTCTTCGCCCTCGGGCGGCTCACCGGCGGCCATCGCGGCATCCAGCACGGCGAGGCGGTCGCGCAGCGCCCGCGCCTCCTCGATCCGGCGGTCCAGCGAGCGGATCTGCTCGGCGACGATGCCGGCGAGGGAGACACCGTCCGCCGCCAGCGTGGCGCGGATATCGGCAAGGGAGAGCCCGAGCTGGCGCAGCGCCAGGATGCCGTGGAGACGGGCCACGTCCGCCGGGGCGTAGAGACGGTACCCGGCGCCGGAGCGCGCCGACGGCCGCAGCAGGCCGATGGCGTCGTAGTGGTGGAGCGTGCGCACGGTAAGCCCGGTGCGCCGTGCCAGCTCGCCGACCTTCACGTACTGCCGTGCCCCTGCCACGGCGATCAGCCCCCGGACTGCGCGTCGATGAGGGCGACCAGCTCCGAGAACGACGCCTCTACCGTCCGGCCGGCGGTGTCGAGCCGCAGGGGCGGCTCCTGCCAGGGGTGGTAGTCACGCCGGCACACATCGTCCCAGCCCGGCGCCGGCAGGCTGCCGGCGTCCGCATGGCGGCGCTCCACCCGGCGGCGGTGCTCGCCGGGGTCGCTGCAGCGGATCTCGATGTTCACATGGCAGACGCCGGCGCCGGTGGCGACCGACCCCCAGTCGCGGCGCGTGAGCGGCCAGGGGTTCACACAGTCGGCAATCACGTCCAGCCCGGCGCGGAGATTGTCCGCCGCGATGCGCTGCGCCAGCGCGTAGCCCTCACTCGTGACCTCGCAGCCGCAGACCTCCCGCAACGCCTGCTCGATGGTGTCGATGCGCAGGTGGACGGCCCGGCGGTGCGACGCCAGCCGCCGGGCGAGGGTCGTCTTGCCGGTGCCCGGCAGGCCGGAGAGGATGAACAGCGTCGCGGGGCGCACGATCGTCTCCCTGAACGGTGCGGGGATGCCGGGTACAGCCCCGCAGTTAACCACGCCGACGGGCGGGGGTCCACGCGGCGCGCCCCGGGGGCTTGGCCGGCCGTGACCCGGAACGGTTAGACTGCCGCCAGTCACGATCCGCCACCACCCGGAGCCCGCCATCAGCGACCAGCGACCCGTCATTCTGATCACCGGCTGCTCCAGCGGCATCGGCGCGCACTGCGCCCATGCGCTGCACCGGCGCGGCTGGCGCGTGTTCGCCTCCGCCCGCCGGGCGGCGGACGTGGAACGACTGCAAGGCGACGGCCTGGAGACGCTGGTACTGGACGTCGCGGACGAGGACGGCGTCGCCGCGGCCGTGGCCACCCTGCTCGAACGCACCGGAGGGCGGCTGGACGCGGTGTTCTGCAACGCCGGCTACGGCCAGCCCGGCGCGGTCGAGGACCTGCCCCGCGAGGCGCTGCGCGCGCAGTTCGAGACCAACGTCCTCGGCGCCCAGGCCGTTGCCCGCCACGCGCTGCCGGTCTTCCGCCGGCAGGGTCACGGGCGAGTGGTGATGCACAGCTCCCTGCTCGGCTTCGTCGCCATGCCCTACCGCGGCGCCTACAACGCGAGCAAGTTCGCCCTGGAGGGACTGACCGACACCCTGCGCCAGGAGCTCCACGGCAGCGGGATCCACGTCAGCCTGATCCAGACCGGGCCCGTCACCAGCCGCTTCCGCGCCAACGCGGAGGCGATGTTCCGGCGCTGGATCGACGCGGAGACGAGCGCCCACCGCGAGGCCTACGCGGCCTACGCCCGCCGCCTCGCAGGCAGCGGCCGCACGCCCTTCTCCCGCGATCCGGAGGCCGTGCTCCGCCGTCTCGCCCACGCGCTGGAGTCACCGCGGCCGAAGGCGCGCTATCACGTCACCGTACCCAGCCACGTCTTCAAGGCACTGAGCCGGCTGCTCCCGACACGGCTCCTCGACCGGGTTCTGATGCGGGTGACCGCGGACGAGCGGCGCTAACCGCCGCCGCCCGCCCCGTAGCGGCGCAGCCTCGCCTCCAGTGACGCCCGCACCGCGGGCCACTCGGGCTCGATGATGCTGTAACACGCGGAGTCCCGGTGGCGCCCGTCCGGCATGACCATGTGGCGGCGCAGAATGCCCTCCTGCCTCGCCCCCAGCCGGGCGATGGCGGCGCGGGAACGCTCGTTGAGCACGTCCGTCAGGAACTCCACGCGGGCGCACCCCAGCACCTCGAACGCGTGCCGGAGCAACAGCAGCTTGGCTTCGGTATTCACCGCCGTGCGCTGCACGCCGGCCGCCAGCCAGGTGGATCCGATCTCCAGGCGCCGGTGCGCAGGCTCGATGGCACGATAGCGGGTCGTCCCCACGACCCGGCCGGTCGCGCGCCGGATCACGGCGAAGGGAAGATACCGCCCCTGTGCCTGTCCGGCGAGGGCGTCGTCGATGTAGGCGGCCATGGCCTGCGGCGACGACGGCACCACCGTCACCGGCGAACGCCACAGCTCGCCGTCCGCAGCGGCCGCGAACAGCACGTCGCGGTGCGCGGCGGCGAGGGGCTCCAGACGCACCTCGCGCCCCTCCAGGGTAACGGGGGAGACGTTCATCGAACCTTCCATGTGCGGTGTGAGACCGGCCCATCATACGGGCGCCGGAGACAGGCCGTCCGGGAATGCCCCGGGTCGGGTATGCAGGCCGTACCCCCGTTCTCCCCCTGCGGGAGAGGGGTTCTCCCGCGGCCGGCGGGTCTTGTGGCACCGCCATGCCCGTGAAGGGGACCGGTGCTGTATGTTAGCTGCTCCTGGCAGCCAACGTCACGTCCTGCGGTGCCGGCAACGTCGGCTGCCCTGAGCAGCCGACCTGCGGGAGGACGGAACCGCCGTGGCCCGGGCGGATCGGTTGCTCCCGGCGACCGGCGGCCGTGGGAGGTCTCCCGTGTGTCCAGGCGGCGTCGTATGCCGGACACCTGCCGGCGGGAAACGCACGCCGTCGCACCCGATTCATGCAAAAGGGCAATCCCGGTCCACTTTCGCCATTAAACGGCCTCATCCGGGCGCCAGACGGCCACCGTACCGAGCGCAACGCGCCGGAACCGGTCCGGCAACGGCTCCGCCGGCGAGAAGAACAGGTGGGACTCGCACCGGCAGTCACTGCAGCCGAAGCCGTTAACCGGCTCCATACCGGCGAGCCCCGCCAGCGCATCGGCCCACTCGTGCTCCAGCCGGGTGCCTGAATGCGCGAACCACACCGACGCCAGCACCGCATGCTCGCGGAGGTAGTCCACGTGCCAGTGCATCGCCTTGCCCCGGCGGGCGTGCCGCGCGACGCGGGCGCGCACACCGCCGGGCCCGAAGGCACTGCCCACGTAGGCGTAGTAACCGGACCGGGCGTGGAGGACACCCCAGCGCCCGATGCGCAGCCGCGCGGCGGTATCGCACCGCAGAATCAGGACATACGTGCCGGTATCCGCGGTCATGGCCGGTTCCGCCGGGCCGGTGGTGCCACTCACCGGTTTGGTACGTGCCCGCCGGCGAGCGGCGGCATGACGATGGCGACCGTCTCGGGCGGCACCCTCTCCAGGGAGGCCCGGTGCGCCTCGACGGAGGCCCTCTCTTCCTGGATCCCGAACTCGCGGGCGAAGTCCGTGTTGCGCATGAGCCGGGACGACAGGCAGCCCCCGGAGGCCTCTACCAGCGGCACGATGGCGCGCAGTCCCTCGTGGAGGTCGGCGGCCATGCCCTCTTCCGAGGTGAAACGGTTGATCCGCGTGACACTCATCGAATGCGTTTCCTTTCAGGCCCCGGCGGCCGCGCCAGCGACAGTGGTGCGGCGTCGACATGGCCCGCCGCTGCCGCACACGCCGGTATCACGGCTTGCGCGCGACGCAGGAGATCCAGCACTGGGCGAACATGCCGCCCTCGGACCGGCTCCAGTCGCGCAGCGTGGCCGCGGACCGGGCATCCCCGCTGTCGTCGAGCTGGAGCGCGAGGTACCCCCCGATGGCCGGCAGCGAATCGTAGCACTCGTATCGTGCCGACATCGCGACCGCGCTGAAACCGCTCTCCGCCAGGTATCCACCGAGCCGACGGCCGGCACGGACGTCGCCGCCGTTGCGGGTCTGAAGCGCCTCGTAGGCGCGGATGGCGCCGTCCAGCGCGTCGGACGGCGGCGCGAGCACGAACCCGCCCCAGTCCGGGCTGCACAGGCCGATAACGCCGCCCGGCCGGAGGATACGGTGAAACTCACGGACCGCGGCCGCCGGGTCGGCGAGGTGCTCCATCAGCGCGTTGCTGAACACGCGGTCGAAGGATTCGTCCGGAAACGGCAGCGCGTAGCAGTCCGCCGTCTGGAAACGGACGTTGTGCGCGCCCGCCCCGGTGGCGCTCTCGCGTGCCCGCTCGATCTGGCTCTCGCCGAAATCCACGCCGACGACCTCGCCCGGGTGGGTGCGTGCCGCAATGCCCAGGGTGATCGAGCCGGGCCCGCAGCCGCAGTCCAGGACGGACACACCCGGCTCCAGATGGGGCGTGAAGAAACGGCCGTGCGACTCGATGGTGCGCGCGGCCATGAACGCGGTGGCATTCCCGGAATGGCCCGGCGTGTACGACTCTCCGCTCATGAGGTCTGCCCTCCCCCTTGAAGCCCGGCGGCACACCGCAGCACCCGGTGGGCGCCCGGCCCGCACCGGGCCGATCCGTTCAGCCGCCCACCGGGCAGGCCGGGCGCTGCCGTGCCATGCCCGCCAGTGCACTGAGCGCCAGCGCCGCAACGACCGCACCGTAACCGTAGGTGGTGGGGACCACGCCCAGCACCTGCGTCGACAGGCCGGCAATGATGGCAGGCACGCTGAACGAGAGGTAGCTCAGGACGTAGAACACCGCCATCAGCGCGGAGCGCTCACTCACCGGCGCCAGCGGCATGACGGCCCCCAGCGCCCCCATGAACCCGGCGCCGAAACCCATGCCTGCCACCGCTGTACCGATTAGCAGCAGCGCGGCGATCTGTCCATGCACGCCGGCGAGCGTGATGGCGAGCCCGATGGCCAGCCCCCAACCGCCGAAGCGCAGTGCGACCGCCGCCGGCCGGCGGCGGAACGTGTAGACGCTGATACCGCCGACGAAAGGCAGGGTGAACACGATCACCCCGGCCACCAGCGGCGACTGCGGGTCGATCACGCGCTCGGTGAGCGACGGCGCCAGCGAGAAATAGAACCCGCCGAGCGCCCAGACCGCGATGTTGATGGGGATCACCCGCCACAGGGTCGGGCGCGCCGCGGCGGGGACGGTGAGCCGCGGCCACAGCGACGCCCAGGCACCGGCACGCCGCCGCGCCCGCTCACCGCTGAAGACGTTGAGCACGCACAGCACGGCAAACAGCGCCACCAGGACACCGTAGACCGCGTGCAGCGGGTCCGCCGCACGGAGCTGTATCAGGCTCGATCCGAGCACGCCGAAGGCCAGCCCCAGCGGCGGCGCGACCGCTGCGAATACCGGCCCGCGGCGGCTGTCCGCATCCAGGAGCGCCGCCGCCAGCGCGCTCGTGGCGGCGCCTGTTGCCGCCCCCTGCAACAGCCGCGCGACGACCAGCCAGGTCACGCCCGCCGCCCACCGGAACGCCAGCATGGCCACGACCTCCACCAGCAGCGCCCCGACGATCACCGGCCAGCGGCCGACGTGGTCGGAGAGCGAACCGAAGACCAGCAGCGCAAGGAGCAGCGTGAAGGCGTAGACTGCGAACACTACGCTCAGCACGGTCGCCGAGAAATGCCACTCCGCCTGGTAGAGGTGGTACAACGGCGTCGGCGCGTTCGACGCGGCGAGGAACATGAACAGCGTGATAGCATAAACGGCCAACCTCCAGGGTGAGCTGGGCGCGCCGACCCCGTGTTCCGGCGGGGACGTCTGCGGCGATGCCATGGAACCTCCACTAATGCAAAATATTTGCGTTAGTGGAGTGTGGTGGCTATACCGGATAAAAGCAAATATTTTGCGTTTAGGACCTATGGCGACGAGAGAGTCGGTACGTCCGGGCGGCCGCAGCGCCCGGGTTCAGCAGGCCGTGCACACGGCGGTACGCGAGCTGCAGGCCGAGCGATCCCGCGAGGACCTCACCATCCCCGTCATCGCCGCCCGCGCCGGCGTCACCCCGTCGACCATCTACCGCCGCTGGGGCAACCTCAACGACCTGCTCGCCGACGTCACCCTGGAGCGCTTCCGCCCCGAGACCGCCCCTGAGGACACCGGCGCCCTCGCCTCGGACCTCCTGAGCTGGGGCGAGCAGTACCTCGACGAAATGGTATCGGCACCCGGGCGCCAGATGCTCTGCGAGATCATGGCCAGCGCGGACGAGACCCGCCGCCAGCGCTGCTTCCAGTATGCACGGGAACAGATCGCGCAGATCCACCAGCGCGCCGTCACCCGCGGCGAGACACCGCCCGACGTCGACACCCTGATGGACTTCATCATCGGCCCGCTCATCTATAGGGTGCTCTACGACAGCGACTCGGCCACGCCGGAACGGCTGCGGGAATGGGTGAGCCGCGCGCTCGGCGGCGTCTAGCCCGCACCGCCGCGGGCTCAGCGCGAGCGGGATCACGGGCGATCACGTCCCTTCCTGAACCCGCATCCAATCGGGGAATATCGCTGAGTGCCGGCCGGCTTCACGCCCGGCAGCCAGTGCCGGTTCACGCCGCACACATCACCGGGAACCGGCGACAGTCTCCGGATTCCGCTGGCCGGGCAGGAACCATCCCTGGGCCCGCAACGCCCCCACGGCGGTCAGCAGCTAGGTCGTGCACGGCCGCAGGCCGTGTGCGACGCCACCGGGACCGGCCCGGAATGTCGCACGCCTGTGGCGCACGACCTACCCGAAATTCCATTATCTCCCCTCGTGCGACATCCACACACAGGGGTGTTCATCCGGACCTCCCGGCGGAGTGTTTTGACTCGCACTGCCAGTCTTCCGGGTAGATCCCGAGTGAACAACCTACTGGAAGGTCACAGCTAGGTCGCTGGCGGCCTTTCATCGAATTGCGGAATGTCGTCGCTGATTTCATACCACGGGGCCCGGGAGCCCACGAATATATGAAACCCCGGCGTCACGCCCGGATCGCCCTCGACCGTGCCCAGCGTAATCGCGGTGACCTCGCCGTTCACCGTGCCTGCCAGCGACGATCCGCACTCGCTGCAGAAACACCATCCGGCCCCCGAGGACGTCTCATAGACCTTCACGAATGCCGCTCCGGCGGTCCACCTGAAATCGGCCGGATCAAGGTCGGCATAGGTCGCGAACGCGGCACCATGCTGCCGCCTGCACCGGGAGCAGTGGCAGTGATCGGCACCTGAAAGCCCTCCGGCGACCTCATACCGAACCCTGCCGCACAAACACCCACCGTTGATCGCCATCGTGGTCCCTCCTTTAGGCGGCGTCAGGCCCCGTTCAAGCCAGATTGAAGACAGCGTATCGATACGGCCGCGTTGCCACCGCGATACGGTGTCTTCATCGATTTCCATTTGACGTGGGACAACCCGGCGCCATGCCACAGGACAACGCATCGGCGCATCATGACGGCAATCACCGCTCGGCCAGCGCGAGCCGGACCCCGAGCGCGACGAACACCGCTGCGAAGCCACGTCTGCACCAGACCATGACGCCCGGACTGGAGACAACGTAGCGACGCACCGCCGATGCGAACGCGCCGTATCCGACGAAAATGACGAACGTGAGGAGCATGAAGACCGCGGCCAGCCCCAGCATATACTCCGCTGGCGCAACGGCACTGCCCGGCACGAACTGGGGCAGGAACGCCAGGAAAAACAGGGACAGTTTGGGGTTGAGAATATTCAGCAACACCCCGTCAACAACGATCCTGATGTCCGGCGTCGGCTCGCTTCGCCCCGATACCTGCAGCGCGTCTCTCTCCTGGAGTACGCCCCACGCCATGTAGAGCAGGTACGCCACCCCGAGGTATTTCACAACCTGAAACGCCAATGCGCTCGTATAGAGGAGCGCCGCAAGCCCCGCAGTACTCGCCACGGCATGAGGGACGATCCCGAGCGTGCAGCCAAACGCCGCGAGCACGCTGGCCCGCCAGCCGCGGCCGAGCCCGAATGCAAGCGTATAGATGACGCCCGTCCCCGGCAGCAGGACGACGATGAGCGAGGTCACGAGGTAGTCGAGCGTCACGAACCTTCTCCAGGCGCCATAGTCACCGCACACCGCCAATGGCTAACCGAGGCATGCACGCCAACGGGAGGCGGGGAACGGCGCGCTGTACACGACCATCTCCGGACCCGTCTCCTCAGGCCCTGCTGACGGAATTGTAGACCCTCTCCATGACCTGGTTGTTGTACTTCTGCACGATCACCTGCGAGCGGAACAGCTCGCAGAGCTCCAGAACGCTGACACCGATCAGCACCAGGACACCCAGCCCGACATGGTCCGTGAACAGCATGGCCACCCCTACCCAGAACACGGCCATGTTGATGATGCCGTACAGCCATTTGCCGAGATAGAAGTGGTGCAGCCCGGCGAAAAATATAAAGTTCAGGGTCGCATAGGTATCCGGATCCTTGATCTTGCGCTCCACCTCCCTGAAATACCGCAGCCGCTTGTCATCCGGCAGCTCCCTCACCAGCCTGCGGATGCTCTCTTCCCTCTCCTGGACGGCCTCTTTAGACATTGGAAAATCTCCTTTTTGCACCGGGAGGGCTCCCTCCCGATGCCATTCGCCTGCTACGGCAGGCCTAGCGACCGAGGGTGACGATCACCGCCTCCCGCTTCCAGAAGAGCATGAAACGTTTCTGCTCCAGAACCTGGAAGACCACCGTCCACCCGTCCGCCGCTTCCTTGTTCAAAGCGGTCTCCATCTTCTTGATCGGAATGCCCGACGCCCCCAGAAAGATCGTACCAAGGCCGCCCTCGACCACGTAGAGCACCTTGTACTCCTTATAATCCATCAGGTTTTCCTTCTTGTTGCCCCGATCAACATGCCGACTCCCGCCACTCGGGGTGGCATGGCGGGAGCCCACCGTTTCGATGGATAGCAATCGGCGCCAGGCAACACCTCGCCGCCGGACTGTCCCCATAACGGCCGTGCCGGTTTGCGTGATCGCGTGGTAATCACCTTCCTGAGCTGATCGCCATGCGTTCTTATTGACTGGTCCGAAAGCGTTGATATGCCTTGAGTGCCCAAGGCTGAAACGCGGGAGACATGGAATGCGGAAAAAACGAAACGATCAACACGCTGTTATCCGAATCCCGACAAGGCGAAACCCATGTTTTATGCCCGGATTGCCGCCGGAAGTGCCCGCCGTTTATTCCGCACTGAAATCCTTTATTTCCCGCCCGCCACACCCCGATATAAACTATTCACATATACTCAAAACCGCCACGCTCAACAGCCTCACCGAACCATCCAACACCACATGCCCAAGCGTTGCCGATGCAGGCAAAGCGGGGAGTATACCGTCAGCCGGCGGATTTCGGTGGATAAATTCCCATGACGGATCTCGCATAGTGCAGGGCGCAGTGGCTTCATCATCGGCCCGCTCATCTACCGGGTGCTCTACGACGGCGACTCGGCCACGCCGGAGCGGCTGTGGGAATGGGTGACCCGGGCACTCGGCGGTGCCTAACCCGCCTATCACGGGTGATCGCGCACCCCTTCCTGAACTCACGTCCGCCCGGGGAATATCGCTGAATCCCGGCCGGCTTCGCGCCCGGGAGCCAACGAGGAGTCGGAGGCCGTAGGGCTGCCCCCTGGCCGGGTGGGGTTCCCCTCGGGGATTTCGCTCAATGGGTGATAGCGGTCCGGCGGGCAGCGAGCGTGAACCACCTGTTAAGCGCAGGCAGAGCAGGTCTTGCGCTCCGGGAAACCGCCATAGTCGCCGCCGCGGAGGGAGCGCGCCGGATAGCCCCTTAAACGCGCGCTGTTACGGCAACGGGGGGCTGGAAGCGGGAGACGCCCGGCCCTTTCGGTACACCGAAAGGGCCGGACCCGGTTCAAACACGCAGGGCTTCCCCGTGATTACTGGAACACCGGGAAGACGCTGGCGTCGCCGTAGTCCTTGATCGGCTCCATGTTCTTCAGCGTCTCCATGTCGTCATCGGCGATCACGAAGTCCACGTCCGCGTTGTTCTTCATGTGCTCCGGGTTGGCCGTCTTGGGCAGCGGCAGCAGGCCGAGCTGCAGATCGTAGCGGATGCACAGCTGCGGCACGGAGACACCGTACTTCCTGGCCATTTCCGCGATCTGCTCGTTCTTGAACAGCTCACCGTGGCCCACCGGCGAGTACGCCTCGACGAGCAGCCCCTTGTCCTTCGAGTACTTGATCAGGTCCCAGGGGGTGTTGCTCACGTGCGCCAGGATCTGGTTGACCACCGGTTTGACCGTGCAGGACTCCAGGATGTTGTCGATGTCCTGCTCGGCGAAGTTGGACAGGCCGATCGCGCGGATCCTGCCTGCCTTGTGGGCCTCCTCGAGCGCGCGCCAGGCCTCGCGGTTGCCTTCGAGGAAGCGATCCGCCTCACCGAAGCTGTCCCAGGGCTGGGGGCTGTGGATGATCATCATGTCGATGTAATCCAGGCCCATGCGCTGAAGGGAGCCCTCGATGGACTCTACCGCGCCCTTGTAGTCCTTGTACCGCGCCGCGAGCTTGGTGGTGACAAACATCTCCTCACGGCTAACCCCACAGGCCTTGATACCCGCAGCCACCTCGGCCTCGTTGCCGTAGTCCTGCGCGGTATCGATATGGCGGTAACCGAGCCTGGCGGCCTCCTTCACCGCCTCTTCGGCATCCTTACCCTCGATGAACCACGTGCCAAGCCCCAGCTTGGGGATCTCAACGCCATTAGAGAGGGTATAGGTCTCTTCTAGCAGCATAATGCGTTCTCCTGGTTACACGCCGTTGTATCCATTCCGGCGAGGGAACAAATGTCTTCTGATCGCTTCGAGCTCCGGACCCGGCTCCAACCGGAAGGGGCCTACCTCGTGCCGACGCACGGCCGGGCCCCTCTACCGCCAGACATCGCCAGCAGTGGCAATCGCACGGACCACGGCTGCCCGGGCGGGATGCTGGCGCGAAGGCAGCGACAACGCGCCGGTGGTGCCACGCTCCGGAGGCCCCCGTCGCCGTTGCACCCTTTCCCGTTGCCGCGCCCTCGTAAAGGAAACCATTGATTCCACAGGAAACGACGACATCGCAGACCGGCCCGCAGCAAACGCCCGGTCGCACCGGCCGATTCATGCCGCGTAGCGCCCGCCAGAGGACATCGCGGCGCAAACCCCTGCTGCATGCCGTCACATCGGAATTAAGTAGTGACCTACCGAAGGAAAGTCGGGGGTCGGTTCCCGGATTTCAACACCCGTGCGGCACCTGATTGCCCAACCAGGCGCACGTCGTCACTCCGCTCCGGCTGGCGCACTCGCCACGTGGCTGCGTTCGGGCCAGGAGCGCCGCGCGGCCTAGGGCCGATCGGCCTCCTCCGTAGCGGGCTCCGGCGTCTCGCCATCCACGTCCTGGACTTGGTGATCGAACGCCGCCTGGAGGCCGGTTTCCTCCTCGGCCTCCTCTTCCGCCCCGTGCTCGATGTAGCGCGGATACAGCGGCGACAGGATCGCCACCAGGATGCCGATCGAGGAGAACACGGCGAACGCATCGGCGTAGCCGAGCGCGTTCACCAGCACGCCGACCACGGGCGAGCCCGTGGCCTGCCCGAGCGAGACGGCCATGAATGGCAGGACCGGCCCCATCGACAGCCGGCCCGGCAACAGCCGGATGCCCGTCATCAGGTACAGCCCGGTCAGGCTCATGTAGGCCAGGCCGAAGACCAGCGCGGAGAAGGCGGTAATCGCCAGCCGGCCGGGACTGGCCGCGAGCAACGCCAGGCTCGCGGAGAGCATCATCAGCATGAGCGCCTGGGTGATGGGCGGGTTGTTGCGATCGGCCAGGTCCGCCACCACCGCGCCCCCGAGCCCCGCGATGCCGACGGCGAGCCACAGCCAGCCGGTCGTCCCGGGCGGCAAGGCACCGAGGGTGACCACCAGATCCGGCGCGAAGATCCAGTACGCGGAGGAGACGAAGCCCATCGCGAAGGAAAACAGCGAGAGCCTGAACAGACGCGCCCACTGCAGGGCAGTGATCGGCGGCGGCGCCGCGGCCGCGGTAATCGCCGCCGTCGCCCGCGACACCGAGGGGATGAAGTACCAGGCGGCCACGATCCCGATAGCCGCCAGGATGGCAAACGACATGTACGCGAAACGCCAGGCCGTGGCCAGGAACAGGACCGCCGGCACGGCAACCGCCACACCGATGCTCGTCCCCGCGTTCATCACCGAACTCACGCGCCCATGCAGCGAGCGCTTAACCAGCACCTGCATGGCGGCCGTGAGTGCCGGCATCATCAGCCCCGTGCAGATGCCGCAGGCGAACACCCCCACACCGAGGGACTGCGCGCCGGACGCCTGACTGATGACCGCCAGACCGCCGGCGCCGAACGCACCGGAGAGCACGGCCGTGTTGCGGGCGCCCAGGCGATCCGCGGCCCACGGGGCAACCAGCGTGGCCAGCACGAAGCTGATGAGCGGCAGCGCACCGATGATGCCGATCACGTACGGCGTCAGCTCCAGATCGGCACGGATGGGCGGCACGAAAAGCCCGAAGGCGAAGCGCGCCAGCCCGTAACTGATCGCAATCAGCGCCGCACCCAGCAGCGCAAACCCCGTGCTCGTGGGATACTTCATGTCACCTCCGCCGGACCGATATCGACAACACCGCCCCGGTCCGGTCCCATGCAGAGCCCCGGGCATGCGCGCGCCACCGGTTCGTGACCCCAGTACGCATTCGCCTTGGCCACCGTGCGACCCTCCCATGACAGACACGGACGCGGGAGGCACACAACGTCCATCCGATTGAACCTCAAAGCAAATCGTTCTGGTCTATGGGGCGGAACCAGCAGATGCCCGGTAGTCCTGCGGCCTACCGCCCGGAGCGCATTCGCCCACAAACGACGCCCGACCCTCACGGCGTCTCACACTGACCGCCCCTTTGCCGTGGCGGGAGAAGGAAGCGCGCACCAACGCCCCCCTGTCACCCGAACTCCATCCGCGGGCGTTTCGCGCTCGACGCGTAACCCTGGGCCTCTCTTCCGCCGTCCAGCGGGCCGAATTCCTGCCGCACGCGGCGCCGGTCCTGACGCGGCGTGTCACTCGCCCGGGGTACAGCACCCGGAGCCTTCCTGAACCGGCGGACACGCCACCGACCCGAATGAGCAGAACACGCAGCAGTCACCGGGCTTCGGCTTGAGCAGCGCGCCGCAGGACTCACACTCGTAGAAATAGGTGCAGGCGTCCGTCGGCATTGTTTCCGTCTTACGGTGACCACATTCCGGACACGTGATAACCGACTGCAGAATGACTTCGACCATTTCTCCCTCCCGGTACCGGCGCCACGGTGCCAGCCTCGGCACCTGACACTGTCCAACAAGGTATCCTCTTAACCTCCCAAGCGGACACATCAGGCAGTATGCGTGGACGATCCCGTTGAACCGCACGCACGCCTCGCCGAGCAGATCGAGGAAGCTCGCGAAACTCTGATCATCCAGATAGATCGGATCACGGCGGTTGCCGCGAGAGAAGACGTGATAGATCGCGCCCGCGTACTCAAGGCACAGCGGCCTTGCCATGGCTTACCTCCCTGTAGCCAGACCAACGGAACCTTCCTGTACCGTGCCTTACACCAGCTGATCAGCCTTCCCACCGCCATGTCTCGGCATGTTAGAGCTGGCCCCGAGCTCAACGTACCGATCAGAACGCGCCGCCTCGTTTCTCCCGCAAAACCGCATAGCCCATACCGACCAAGCCGGCATTACGGATCGCCGTGCCGACGGCCTGCAGGATGTCCGGCACCGGAACCACCGCCAGCACGAGGTTCACGAGCAGGCCGATACCGAACAGCAGGACCGCCGCCGCGGGCAGGCCCTTCCCCCTGAGCGCCGAATTGGCGAAAAGCAGCCCGCCGACCACCATCAGCGCACCATGAACCGTGTAGAGCGGTCCTAGCTGCCCCCAGAGCGACTCGTAGTCCGGCACACCCGCGCTCAGGGCGTACAGCGTCGTGTGAGCGAAATACGTAAAGGCGATCCCGTAGAGCACCGCCCCGATCAATGCACCGGCGCCAAGCGCCTCGGCCCGCACGGCATAGACCCCGAGCAGCAACCACGGCATCGGCAGGAACGCGACATAGTTCAGCCAGAGCTGCGCCGTCGAGAAACCATCCTGGTACCATTCCATCACGTCGGTGAGGGAGTGGAGCGCCGGTGCGGCAACTGCGGCACTCCCGACAAGCAGTCGTAGTGCATACGATGAACTCAAGGGCATGGTGTTCGGGGAGCGCCTTAACGCTCGCTATCACCGGTGACAAGGTCGCGGCGACGCAAAGGCTTCGGCCTCCGGTGAACGGTCTGGCCATGAGTGTTCAGTCGACGATGAATAGCCTGGCGCCCCGCTCAGTTGATGAGCGGTGAAGCTCCGCATTATCCGCGACCTGATAGCTCGAACCGGGAGTGAGCGTGAAGCACCGGCCGTCTTCCAGCTCAGTCTGAAGCTCACCTTCCAGACAAAGAAGTATGTGCCCCTTCGCGCACCAGTGATCCGCCAGATAGCCCGGGCTGTACTCCACCATCCGCACCCGGATATCCCCGAAGTGTCGGGTTCGCCAGTACGCCACGCCCCTCTCCCCGGCATGCTCGGTCTTCTCGACCTCAGACCAATCAGTAACCCCAAAAGGTAGATCTGTGATGTTCAAGATTGTCGCTCCTTAGGCATATAACGGCCGCCATAACCGGTGGACAAAAGCGTAGCAAGGCTACGCTTTTGTCCATCCGAGTTGATGGCATTGTTATGCATGCATCCCCTAAGCGGACCCTCGCGCAGCATTCCTTCGGGCTCTCACCGTCTCCACTAGTGCTCGAAGATCCGCAATATCTTGCTTTAGCTCGTCGGGCGTCGGCGGCGGTTCATCCTTAGCGGATGCAGGATCATGGGCTTCCACGATATCGTGGCATCTTTGGTTGAGCCGGAATAATTCATCCACTTCGGCTTGCCGAAGGCCCACTACTTTCGATAACCTTTTTACGTCGATATAATCCCTGAAACGCTGAACCGTGCCATTGAGCAAATGATCCTGGACCACGCGCTCTATCGTGGCTCGCAGAAGGCTATACTGCCGGGTAATCTCCCCAGCCAATTCCGCAGACGGCTCGGCCGGCCATGGCAACTTCTCAAAGTGTTTTTGCGCCTTTTCCAGTACATCGATGCGCTCCCCGACGCTCTGATGCGCCCAGGGCAACCCCGAACTGACGATGCCAGCGCTCGCGCCCACACGATCGAGACTAGTGATCGTCGGCTCGTGCAACGCACGGTCGCACTCCGTGCGCAACTGCTCCAAGAACACCACGTCATGCGTGAACACGATCACCTGCCGGGAGCTCGCTTCCCTCACCATTCGTTTTGCGACTTTTCCTCGCCTCTTATGATCCAATGAAGAGACGGGATCATCAAAAACAATCCCGCAGGAATGATCCGCCAACGCCAGCTCCGCAAAAAACGAACCTAGGGCAATGGCCCGCTGTTCACCTTCACTCAAAATTTCCTCGATCTTGTTTGTCGTTGGAAGGTCGAGGAGCAGTTGATGGAGCATCCTTCCACGAGCGCTTCGCTCCTTGAGTTTCGTCTTGATATGTCCAATTCCCAATCTGTTGAATTCTTCATCAAGCGCTTTTCGAAGTTCCTCAGTTACTGCTACTGACGCCAACTCTTTCGATTTGTCGGAGATTGGACGGGTTTTTAGGCTTTGCCGACACTTCTCAAGGGCCGCTTTCCTTTTCATCCGTTCCAGCAAGTCGATCACGGCTTTCAAGCTCGTCGCTAGGCGTTGCCTCGCCGACAACTCAGCCAATTCCTCCTCAAGCTGTCGCCGCTTCTCTTCGTCCGCGGCCCTCCTTAGCTCCCGACACGACTTAAGCTGATGCGCGGCGAGTTGCCGTACGTAGACCCGCGGCGATTCGTTTAAGCCAGAAATATCGCTCCAGTCTGATTTCCCCAAGGAATCCAGAATCGAAGCTCTACGGGCCTCAAGCGAAGCTTCGAAGTCGGCGATTTTTGGGAGGATTTCGTCATCGAGTCCCTTTAACTCATCAGCGAGTGCTTCGTCGGGCGAAATTGACAGACTTGCGGCCTCGATTTTCGTTTTAGCCTCTTCGACTTTTCTGCGAGCGTTGTCCGCCGTCTTTGCGACGTCGTTCTCAATGTACTCGTGAAATCTCTTGAGGCGCTGATTAGCGGCATCCGGCAAATCTTCCTGACACAAAGGACAGACCTTCCCTTCGACATTTGCCGGAAACGCTTCACCCGGATATGCCACTTCCGTGAAGTAGCGTTTCGCCGAATCAAACAGACGTTTCCAAGTTTGGTCTCCCGTTCCCGGGAGCAATTCCTCACCGGCGCGCAATGCATCTGCTGCCTTCTTCTCGGCGGCCTCTGCGGCAGCTCTTTCTCCGTTGAGTCTTTCTAGCTTCTCAACTGCGTGGTCGCTGACCCAAACAAGAGGGCTGGACAGTTTTTCGGCATAGGCCTTCAAACGAATTGCCGAACGCCGAAACTCTTCGCCTTTGGCGAAGGGGTCCGCTTCCTTGAGAGCTACTTCGAGGTCGGCAATTCGTTTGATTTCTCCTTCTGTTAACGTTCCGAGAGAAGTTATCGCATCTACGTCTGATTTGGCGGAGAGGTTTTTAATTGTTTTCCCGACCTCTGTATCACCAACGAGATGCTTAAATGGGGTAGTATCGATGTCGATTCCGGCGAGTTCGGCGTCGAGCTTTTCCGAAATTTTCGGCACAACTTCTTTTGCAAGGTTTTCCAAAATATCTAGACCATAGGGGAGGTACGCGACATCTTGTTCCGCCGTTATATATGAGCGAGCGCACTTCGAATCGAATACCGATATCATGGACAGCCGATCTGGTGGTGTCGCTCCCCGAGACCATTCGACCTCTTCGACCCGGCCATATACTTCAACATCGAATTTCGCTGTCGGCTCTTTCCTTGCGACCGAAGGATCGTTTGCATTTGGATGAATTGGTTCGGACTGATCTCTGGCACGGCAGGCTCGTTTCATGACCCGTGCATAGCCGGATTTACCGGTCCCGTTCCCCCCGTAGACCACGGTCATCCCGGTCTGGGCGAATCCTAGGTTCTGATCGTTTGAGATCTGATTGACGTTATTCAGGTCACGCAACGATAAAAGGGTAACGGTCTCGCCGAGCGTGCGTTCGGCGGGAAGATGTTCATTTTCTAGTGGCACTGAGGTGACGGCACGATCGGTCTTTATGCCATGGTCCTTTTTCAGGAGCTCGTAGAGTTCGGAGTAGTCGACCTCACCTAATCCATTTTCCTTTTGAAGTAGGCGCCGGCACGCATCCCGCTGCCATGATGGACGCGATCGAGTCCATTTCAGAATCTCGTTCAGGATTCTCATCTACTTTCCCGCTTCCTCGGCACTTATTGCCCATTCCAAATACGTTCTTGCATAACGCCAGAGCGCACCGGCGCACTTTAGTGCGTCCGCGTGGCGCGACTTGTTATGCAAACCGAATGATCTCGAACTGATCTAGGAATATAAACGCAATAATCACTATAAAATATAAACCAAAGATCCATGGAAACGCCTTTGCCCTCGCGGCGAGCTTGAACCGGTGAATCTTAGTGGCCCAATTTGGCTTGTATTTTGGAGGCTCTAGAGCTTTGTTCTCTATCTCCCTCTGACGCTCCCTCCATGAATGTAAATTTTGGAATAGTTTGACACCGCCGAACTGCTCTGCAGCCTCTATCCCACGCAACTCCCATTCAAAATACTGGTTTTGCCCGGTGAAACGCTCAAGGCCCACAGCCATTTGAAATGAAGTAAATACCCCTATGACTCCGATAAACACCAGAAAGAAAGCAATCATAGTTTCGCCGCCATTAGAAAAAAACGCATTCAAAAGAAATACGCTGGCAGCAACGAAAATCGAACTAGCGGTTAGATAGGCTGAAAACAGGCTATGATAGGCAATCACTCCCGAAGACCATGTGGCCATTAAAGCCGTATACTGTTCGTCTTTATCCATTATAGTACCAAGCTCTCCAATCACCTTTTTTCCGCTAACGCTAACACAAGGAATCTGCGTTTCAGATATCCCCCTTTTTCGACCATTGTGACCAACCAAGGCGAGGCCAACCTCATCCAGTTAACGGTCTTTGACGACCTCCGCATAACGCTCAGCTTAACCGGCCGGCTTTGAAGCACCAGTGACCTTGCCCGGCTGAATTGGACACGTTCACGCGGCCAGTTTCCCGAAGGCGGCCGGTGATTGAAAGCCCAGCGCCGAATGCAGCCGACGCTGATTGTAGAACTGGAGGTAGTCATCGACATGGCTAATCAACGCGGACACGGATTGTTGTAGGTGGAACTCGGTGACGTCGGACTCGGCCTTCAGCGTGCCGAAAAACGACTCTACATGGGCGTTGTCGTAGCAGTACGCCCGACGGCTCATGCTCTGC
>WBJT01000010.1_pt1 | contig 79972 bp, 68 predicted proteins | sample 5109881 | NCBI WGS metagenome assembly WBJT01 (sample SAMN11895465, study PRJNA545514) | wastewater metagenome | isolation source: saline BTEX enrichment culture, original innoculum from Kuwait petroleum... | place: USA:Stillwater, OK | collected 2018-09-01
AACCGGCTGAACTCGTCGCTCAGGTTGGCCACGCCACGGCCCGGGCGATAACGCGTCATGTCCATATCCATCACCTCCCTGCATTGTTCCCGTATTTCCCGTCGCGGACGCACCGCGATCCTGCATTCCGGTATATCGGGAACATCGAGTTCAATTTCAAGTGATTGGGGGTTACTGTCGACAAACGGGACGAACGGAATTCGTACCGCCCGCCAACCCTACCCCTGGGTGACGCGGTTGCGCAGGTAGGTGGGCACGACATCCTCCGCCGCCACACCGCGCGCCCCCGCCGCCAGCCGCACCTCGGCCAGGGCGAGACAGTCCCGGGCGTCCGGCAGGCGTTCCGGATCGACCACCGTAACCGCCTCGCCTAGCCGTTCCGCGAGGACCTCGGCGTAGGCGCCGTAGCCCGTACCGCAACCGAGCCAGGCGTCGCCGGTGCCCGGCAGCACCACGGAATCCGGCGACACCACCGCCTCCTCCCCCGCGGTGACGACGCCCGCGCCACGGCGCCGATAGCAGCCCCAGTAAACCTCGCCCATGCGGGCGTCCATGGCGACTGCAACTGCCGCCGCACCGTGGGTGCGGCAGGCCCCCTGCGCCACGGTGGCCAGGGTGGACACCGGGATCACTGGCAGGTCCGCACCGAGGGCGAGCCCCTGGGTCACACCAATACCGATCCGCACCCCGGTGAACGAACCCGGACCGCTGCAGCAGGCCAGCGCCCCGAGGTCGGTCATCTCCAGGCCCGCCTCGTCGAGGACCGCACGGACCATGGCGAGGACGGTCCCCGAATGCCCCTGCCCGACGGCCTCGTACCGGCACAGCACCGCCTTTCCGGCCCGTAGGGCGACCGAGCAGGCGGTGGTGGTCGTATCGATGGCGAGCAGCCCGCTCATGACCGGTGGTCCCCCTCCCCTGGGCCGGCATCCGGGGCCGCCGCTTCCTCGTCGGCCGTCCCGGCGCCGTCGTCACCGTCGAAATCGAATTCCATCTGTATGCCACTCTCCGCGTAAGGATCGAAGGTACCCGTGTAAGGCGTGCTGCTCGGTCCCATCTGGTAACCGGAGGTCTCGCTGATCGACAGCGGCGGTCCGACACGCTGGCGCAGCAGCGCGAAACCGGCGAGCGCCAGCGCCGTGGCGCCCAGCGTCCAGAACAGGCCCGTCGGGCCGACCAGGCCCATGAGCTGCGACGTCGCCACGGGACCGGCGATCATCCCCGCACCGTGCACGAGAAGCAGGCCGGCGCTGGCACCGAGCATCCGGCTGGCGTCCATGAAATCGTTGGTCAGCGATACCGACAGCGGGTAGAGCGTGAATGCGAGCCCGCCCCACAGGACCGACAACCCGACGACGGCCCCGGTACTGTGCGCGGTCAGCGCCACCATGGCGCCGCTGACGATCGCGACCGCCGCGGCGACCGTGGCGATCACGTCACGGCGATTGTACAGGTCCGACAGCCTGCCTATGGGATACTGGAGCAGGAAACCGCCGACGATGGTCACGCCCATCAGGATCGCGATCATCGACTGGCTGAACCCGGCGCCCTTGGCATACACCGGCCCCATGCCCAGGAACGAGCCGTTGATCACCCCCGCCGCCGCGCACCCCACAACCCCCAACGGAGACGCCGCGTAGAGCTCGCGCAGCCGCACCGGCACCACCTCGCGCAGCTCCGGGGAGGAGGTGCGGGTGATCGTCACCGGCACCAGCGCAAGGCCGATCAGCGCGGCGGACAGGCTGAACAGCTCGAATCCGGCTGGATCGGAGAACACCAGCAGGAACTGGCCGCCCCCGAGCCCCACGTAGGTCACGACGCTGTAGACGCCGAAAACCTGGCCCCGGTACTCCGGCGGCGTGCGGTCGTTGAGCCAGCTCTCCACCACCATGTACAGGCCGGCGATGGCGAAACCGTAGACCAGCCGCATGCCGCCCCACACCACCGGCTCGATGAAGATGGGGTACGCCAGCGTGCTGGTCGCCGCGATCACCGCCAGCGCGGCAAACGTCCGGATGTGGCCGACACGCGCGATCACCCGGCCGCATATGCGAGTGGCGAGCACGAAGCCGACCGAGTAGCTCGCCGCCACCAGACCGATAACCTGGGTCGGGAACCACTCCATCGTCATCCGCACGCCCACCAGCGTGCCCAACAGGCCCCCGCCGACGAGCAGCAGCCCGAACGACAGGAACAGCGCGACGAAGGGGGATACGATTCGGGTCATACCGCCCCCTCCTTCCAGTAACGCGCCCGTCCTGCACCGCCGGCCGGGGTGCGCCTGCCGGCGGCCCCGCCGGGATCGCGGATGGGCACTGTCCGGACGGCCACGCGTCCAAGGCGGGCAACGCCATCCGGCGTCCACGGCCGGTGACGATAACAGTCCCGCCGTCCACGCCGCGGCCCGCACTGGCCGCCGGCAGGGCCGTGCGCTGATGATCCGGATAGTAACGTCTGACGCATGGATGCCCGTGATGCGACCGGCCCGGAAGACCGGCCGGTTGATTGTTGTTCGGCGGTGGTGAGCATAGCCGAGATGCGGCGGACCTGACCATTCCACGACCGGGGTGAGTGCCGGCACCACCGCGGCCGGCGGGCCGCGTCACGCTTGACACGGACTATCGTGTAGTGCATTAATGATAGGCCAATCTAAACGACGGAGAAGAAATCCGTTGATGATGGATTTCACCGCCTGCCGGATTATCCCCACGACCCCTGCATCCACCACCAGTCATGTCGCCGGGGCCTGAGAACACCCCATAACCGTGCCGCACACGACACCATGCCTAGACCGTCACGAACCCGGAACGGGTACGTGTAAGACATGTCGTGTCCGGCGGTCCGGAAGGCGTGAACGCCGCACAGCGACCGAATAACCCTGAGCGAGGAGTGCGCAATGGCCAGCAGACCCAGTGAGGACGGCATCATTCTGAGACAGCCGGCGATCGCCGATGGTGGCGGCATGTGGCGGGTTGTCCGTGACGCCGGGGTGCTCGACGAGAACTCCAGCTACCTGTACCTGCTCATGGCCCGCGACTTCTCGGAGACCTGCGTGGTCGCGGAGCGCGACGGCCGCACGATTGGCTTCGTCACCGGCTACCGCCGGCCACAGCGCCCGGACACCGCGTTCCTCTGGCAGGTGGGGCTGCTGCCCGAGGCCCAGGGCCTGGGTCTCGGCAAGCGCCTGGTCGCCGCCTTCCTGCGCGCCCCCGGGTGTCAGGGGGCAACCCGGCTGGAGACCACCATCACGCCGGATAACGCCGCATCGCGGGCGCTGTTCCGCGCCGTGGCCCGGGACCTGGGTGCCGAATGCGCCGTCAGCCCGTGCTTCACCGCCGCGGACTTCCCCGAGGCCGGGCATGATGACGAGGAACTCTTCTCTATCGGCCCGTTCACGGCGGACGCGCCGAACACACTCAACTACTAGATCCAGAGAGGGAATCAGCCATGGATTACATGGAGGCGATCAACCGGTACGAGTCCGAGGTGCGCAGCTACGTGCGCAGCTTCCCCACGGTCTTCGAGAAGGCGCGGGGCTCGTATCTCTACAACACCGAGGGGACCGCCTACCTGGACTTCTTCGCCGGGGCGAGCGTGATGAACTACGGTCACAATCACCCCGACATCAAGAAGGCCCTCACCGACTACATGGCGGATGACAACATCATCCACAGCCTGGACATGGCGAGCGTGGCGCGGGCGCAGTTCCTGCAGGCCTACCACGACATCATCCTCGCCCCGCGTGGCATGAACCACCGTATCCAGCTGCCCGGCCCGACCGGCACCAACGCGGTGGAGAGCGCCCTGAAGATCGCGCGCAAGGCCAAGGGCCGCGAGGGATTCGTGGCGTTCACCAACGCCTTCCACGGCATGACCCTCGGTGCACTGTCGGTCACGGGTAACCAGTTCAAGCGCGACGGCGCCGGGGTGCCGCTGCTCAACACCGCCTCGATGCCGTACGACAGCTACTTCGGCGACGAATTCGACACCATCGACTACTTCGAGAAGATGTTGGCCGACGGCGGCAGCGGTGTCGGCATCCCCGCCGGCGTGATCGTCGAGACGGTGCAGGCCGAGGGCGGCGTGCGCGTGGCGAGCGGCGAGTGGCTGCGCAAGCTGCAGGACCTGTGCCGCGAGCACGACATGCTGTTCATCATCGACGATATTCAGACGGGCAACGGGCGCACCGGCAACTACTTCTCCTTCGAGGAGTTCGATCTCGATCCGGACGTCGTCACCGTCTCCAAGTCCCTGTCCGGTTTCGGCATGCCGCTGTCCATCGTACTGGTCAAACCGGAATTCGATATCTGGGAGCCCGGCGAGCACAACGGCACCTTCCGCGGCTTCAACCCCGCACTGGTCACCGCGCGCCGCACCCTGGAACTGTTCTGGCAGGACGACGCCTTCGCCGGCGAGGTCAAGCGCAAGGGCGAGAAGATCCGCGAGTGGCTGCAGGGCCTCGCCGCGCGCCACCCGCAGGCCAAGGGCGAGGTCCGCGGCCGCGGCATGATGCAGGCGGTGGAGTTCGAGAATCAGGAGCTCGCCGGCAAGGTCTCCGAGAAGGCCTTCGGCCACCGACTGATCATCGAGACCGCCGGTCCGAACGACGAGGTGCTCAAGCTCCTGCCGCCGCTGACCATCGAGGACGAGGTTCTCGACCAGGGCCTGGAGATCATCGAAAGGGCCCTCACCGAGGCCATGGCCGAACTCGGTATTGCGTGAGCCGTGTCGCGGCATGAATAATCGTTAGCGTCCCATCCGGTTCCGGATGGGCGCTGCGACCACGCCCGAGGGGCGGCCTCCCGCCCCTTTCGCTTTTCAAGGAGACCAGCGGATGAAGATCGTCAGGCTCGAAGAGATCATCGGGACCGACCGCGACGTGGAGGGTCCGGACTGGAAGAGCCGCCGCCTGCTGCTGAAGAAGGACGGCATGGGTTTTTCCTTCCACGAAACCATCATCCCGGCCGGGACCGAACACACGTTCTGGTACAAGAACCACCTCGAGGCGGTGTATTGCGTGGCCGGTAACGGCACCATCGAGGACCTGGCCACCGGTGAGGTTCACGAGATCCGGGACGGCACGCTCTACGCCCTGGACAAGCATGACCGGCACGTGCTGCGCGGCGGCACAGAAGACATGCGCCTGGTCTGTGCCTTCAACCCGCCGGTCACCGGCCGTGAGGTTCACGACGAGGACGGCTCGTACACCCTCGTCGAGGACTGACCCCGTCCCGGGCGCCCGGGTTGACGCCCGGGCGCCTGCATTCGTAACTTTCCCACCACAACACAGGGTCTCCCCGCTGCAGGGGACGCCGGTGTTTCCTTTGCACGTCCGACCTTCCGGTGCCACCAGCACCGGTGCCCCGCATGGACGTGCCGGATAGTACGCACGGCATGTGCCGGTGCCGGGGCTCCGCCCGGCCCCGCGCCACGAGCCCGGCGACTGGCATGCACGGGTCGCGTGGCAGCGTTCGCTGCGCGCAGCAGGGTTCTTTCCGTATCGCTGGCGATTCAGGGAGGTGCCGACATGCTGAACAGCAAGGATCTCTATCCCACCCGCACCGAGGCGCCCGTGGGCGTGATTCCGCGACTCGACCCGGTGATTCACTCCGACGAGAACGGCCACTGGTCCGGTCCGCTCACCAGCGACGAGCTCCGGCGTTTCGAGCACGACGGCTATCTCTTCTTCGAGGGGCTTTTCCCGCCGGAGGAAGTCGAGGCTTTCCGCGAGGAGCTGCGCCGCCTGGAGGCCGATCCAGATCTGAATGACTGGGACGGCATGATCCGCGAGCCCGAGAGCAACGAGGTGCGCTCGGTCTTCGGCATTCACCGCGCAGACATCTCCGACCGGTTCAACCGCCTGGCCCGGGACCCGCGCCTGCTCGACCGCGTCCGCCAGCTCCTGGCGAGCGAGGTCTACATCCACCAGTCCCGCATCAACTACAAGCCCGGCTTCCGTGGCACGGGCTTCAACTGGCACTCGGACTTCGAAACCTGGCACGCCGAGGACGGCATGCCGCGGATGCGGGCCGTGAGCTGCTCGATCATCCTCACCGACAATCACGCCCTCAATGGGCCGCTAATGCTCATCCCCGGCTCGCACAAACACTTCGTCTCCTGCGTGGGGGCCACACCGGAAGACAACTACAGGCGTTCGCTCAAGGTCCAGGAGTTCGGCGTGCCCGACGAGGACGCGATCCGCACCCTCGCGCGGGAACGCGGTATCGACGCAGCCACCGGCCCGGCGGGCTCGCTGTTGATCTTTGAGTGCAATACCCTGCACGCCTCCAACGCCAATATGTCGCCGGACCCGCGCAGCAACGTGTTCTTCGTCTACAACAGCGTGCGCAACCGCCCGCAGCAGCCCTACGGCGCCCCCGGGGTGCGGCCCGCGTTCCTCGGCGAACGCGAGGACTTCACACCGCTGGAACGATAACCCGGCGCGACCGCCCCGTCAGCCGCCGCCGCGCTTGAACGCCGCAAGTTCGCGGCGGTTGCGCCGGTCCGGGCGATGATCGGGCCGCGGCGTCGCCGCGGCCACCGCGCGCCGTTCCACGCGCACTGCCTCGCGCCGTTCGATGCTTTCCCCGGTTTCGGTGTAGAGGGTCTGCGCCTCGGTAGCCGGACCGCGTTTGTCCGAGAGATCGTCGACCGTGACCTCGAAGGTCACGGGCCCCTTGGTGATCGCGAGCCGCTGGCCGACGCGTACGTCGCGGGCGGGCTTCGCCCGCACCCCGTCCACCTCGACCTTGCCACCCTTGACCGCCTCTGCCGCGAGGCGCCGTGTCTTGAAAAATCGCGCCGCCCATAGCCACTTGTCCAGGCGCACGCCGTCCGCGTTGCGGGACCCATCGGTCATGCCGCGTCTCCCCGGCCGCCGTCCACGGCCGCCGCCGGGGCGGCGGCCGTGCGACCGGCCTCAGTAACTGCCTGCAATATATCCGGTAAGATGCTGAATTTCCGTGTCACGATCCGCCATGACCGCCGCTGTGAGGTCGCGTATGGAGATCATCCCGAGCAGCTGGCCACCCTCCATCACCGGCAAGTGCCGGCAGGCACGCTCGTTGACCATCGTCAGTGCCTCCTCGACGGAGGTGTCGGGCTCGATGTAGAAGACCTTGCGGGTCATCACCTGTTCGATAGGCGTACGGTCGTAGTCCAGGCGGCCGTCGATAACCCGGCGGAGGACGTCACGCTCGGTGAAAATACCGAGCAGCGCCTGCTCCGGGTCGACGACCAGTACCGCACCGATGTTGTGCCGGTTCATCATCTGCACGGCATCCGCCACCGAGGCGTCGGGACCGAGCACGTACATCTGAGAGCTCTTGCGATCGAGGATCCTGCGTACCGGTTGCCGCATGGCCGTTCCCTCCTCCAGGGCAGATCCGTTCCCTTCATTTCCGGTTTTATACCCGAAGAACCGCTTTGGGAAGGCACGCGAGGCGGCCGCGAAGTCCGTTAATCGAGGCGTTCGTCGGCCACCACGATGCCGTCCTCGTCCGCGTACAGCCAGTCCTCCGGACGGATGGTCACCCCCGCGAAACTCACGGGGATACCGCGCTCCCCTTCACCGCGTTTTTCACTGCGCCGCGGGTGAACGTTCAACGCCTTTACCCCGATATCCAGTCCGCCGATCTCGCCGGAATCGCGGATACAGCCGTAGACCACGATACCGCTCCAGCCGTTGTCCCGCGCCATCGCGGCGAGGTTGTCGCCAAGCAGCGCACAGCGCAGCGAGCCGCCGCCGTCGACCACCAGCACCCGCCCCTCCCCGGGCTCGGAGAGCGCATCCCGCACGAACGAGTTGTCCTCGAACACCTTGACCGTCAGGACCGGTCCGGAGAAACTCCGGCGACCGCCGTAGTCCGAGAAGATCGGCGTGAGGATGCGAAGACGTCCCTCGTGGGCATCGCACAGATCGGTGGTCGGCGTTGTCATTCCGTGTTCTCCGTGTGTGTCCGTCGGCGACGGCTGCCAAGTTAACCAGCCGCCAACGCGGAGACAAGAGAACCGGTCACGCGCCAGTACCCACGCGGTCGAAACCGGCAACAGAGGTCAAGCATGACGCGGCCACAGCACGACAGTCACGACGCGCCCATCCTGTTCATCTCCGATCTGCACCTGGATCCCGCACGGCCGGCAATCGTGCGCCTGTTCCTGGACTTCCTCGCGGGGGAGGCGCGCAACGCCGGGGCCCTCTACATCCTTGGCGACCTGTTCGAGGCCTGGATCGGGGATGACGCGGTCAGCGCCGACGAGCCGGTCATCGCGGCGATGCGCGCCCTGGTGGAACACCGCGTGCCAGTGCGGGTGATGCGCGGGAATCGTGACTTCCTCCTGGGCGAGACGTTCGCACGCATGACCGGTGCCGGAATGCTCGCAGACCCCTGCACGATCGAGATCGACGGCGAGCCGGTGCTCCTCGCCCATGGCGACGCCCTGTGCACGGATGACGCGGATTATCAGCGTTTCCGCGCCATGGTCCGCGACCCAGAGTGGCAACGGCAGTTCCTCGCCCGCTCCATCGATGAGCGCAAGACCTACGCCGCGGAGGCGCGCTCGCAGAGCAGCGAGCGCAACCAGCGCCTCGACGACACCATCATGGATGTCAACGACGCCGCCGTGGCCGCGACCATGCGGGATCATGGCGTACAGCGGCTGGTCCACGGCCATACTCACCGGCCGGCAGTGCACCGCTTCGAGCTCGACGGCGCCCCTGCCGAACGCATCGTGCTCGGCGACTGGTTCGACCAGGGCAGCGTATTGCGCTGGCACCGGGGCGAGTACGCGCTAAGCGGGCTGCCCCTCAGCGAGTGACCTGACCGCGGCCTCCGCCGCCCGGCGGAAGCGGGCCTGGAGCGCGGGATCCGTCGCCGGGCGCGCATACCACTCGGCGACCAGCGCCCAGATCCGCGCCTCTCGCGGACGCTCGTCCGTCCCCGCCCCGAAGCCGTCGGAGAGCCGCTCCACCTGGAGCTCCATGCGCCGGCGCCGATCCGCTTCCGGCGACCCCAGCCCCGCCAGGATCTCCATGCGCAGACACAGGTCACGCTGGGACGGGTCGTCGTGGGGTGCCGGCGGCTGCGGGGCCAGACGCCCGGCCACCGCCTCGCGCAACGGCTCCAGCAGCGGTTCGTCCTCCGGTAGTCCTTCCAGGGCGTCAGTGTGCCCGGTACCATCCAGGACCGCCTCAAGCCGCGGCAGCAACGCAACGCGCGCCTGCGCCCGCTGCTCGCCGGCGAGGGCGTCGAGCGTCGCACAGGCCCGCTCGAAGCGGCGTCGCACACCGTGACCGCGACGGCTGTCCGGAAGACCGGCGGCCTCCAGCCGCGCGCGGGCATCCGCCACGGCGGCCGCGATTTCTCCGTCGGCGGGCCGCTCTCCCCCTTCGGACGGGATCAGTGCCTCCACCGCCTCGCAGACGCGCTCCCCCTGGGCAATCCGGTCGTCACCTTCCGCACGGCGCGTGCGGCGCGCGGCGTCCCGCCGCTCGAAGATCCGGTCACACGCGGCACGAAAGGCCCGCCAGAGCGCGCGCTCGTCCTTCGGCCGTGCCGATTCCGAGGCCTTCCACCGTTCCTGGAGGGCCTTGGCGTGCTCAGCGGCACGCTCGGGATCATCCGCCTCGGCCAAGGCTTCCGCCTCCGCGACGAGTGCCGTCTTCGCCTCGCGGGCCTGCTCGCGCCGCGCATCGATCCGCTCGGAGAGCGTGTTCATCAATCCCTCGAAACGGCGGGTCAGACCGCGGGTACCGCGGCGGTCCACGGGCGCGAAGCCCCGCCAGTCATCACGGGCCGTTCGGCGGATCCGTTCCAGCTCCGCGAGTGCCAGCGTGTCCGTGTCGGTCTCGTCGAGGAACCGTTCGAGCTGGCCGCACACCGTCTGCCGGCCTTCACGATTGGCCTCACGCCGTGCCGCTTCGGCCTCCTGCCATTCCCGGCAACTCTCCCGCGCCTGCTCCGCGGCGGTCTGAAAGCGCTGCCACAGCGCACGTGTGCCGGCGGAATCGGATCCCCCAGTGGCCTTCCATTCCTCGAACAGCTCGCCTATACGGGCCAGGCGCGCCTCCGGCTCCAGGCCGTCACCCTGACCGAGGGCTTCCATTGCCTCGCACAGGCCTTCCTGCTTGGGCGCGACCGCGAAGTGGCGCCAGTCGCGCAGCTCGGCCAGACGTGCCCGGACCCTTGCGACCCGGCGGTCGCGGCCGGGATCCAGCGACCCCGGAACGTCCTCGAGTGCGCGGCGGACCTGCCCCACCGCCCGGCGCGAACGACGCAGTTCACCGGCGGACAACGCCTCGTCGGCGGCGTCCAGCGCCGCGTCCAGGGCCTCCAGCGCGGCCGAGCGTTCGTTGTCCGCGCGCTCGTCCTTACGCGCCTCGTCCGCCGCCTGCCGGCGTTCCCGGATCGCCCCGTGCAGCGCCGTCACCTCCGGAGGTGACGGCAGCTCTTCCGGCCAATTCAGCCGCTCAGCCAGCTCGGTGAGCGAATGGAGGTCGCCGCCTGGATCGGAGAGCCGCTCGGCCAGCGTTACGTAACGCCGGCCGGCCTCGAGCCACAGGCGTGCCCGCCGGGCCTCGTCGCCGTCAGCGTATCGTCCTTCCCCGACCGCCCGTTCCAGGCGGTTGAGCCGTTCCATGGACGGCGCACCCGCGGCCTCCAGCTCCGCCATCACCTCGCCGGCACCCACCGCTGCCGGCGCGTTCGCCGCGGCCCCGGCAGGAGGCGCTTCCGCGTCGCCGGCGGCCGCCTCACGGCCCGCCCGCTCAAGCGCTTCGCCGATCGCCGCCCACGCCCGCTCAAAGCGCTCAATCAGATCGGGGACATCAAGCGGCGGCAGTGCGTCATAGCGGTTTCCGATACGCTCGCGCTCGGCGGCCGTTTCCCGTCCGGCCGGCACCTCGGCGAGCCCCTCCAGGCGCCGGCACAGGTCCTCCAGTACCGCGCGGGCATCCCGCTCGGCCTCCCGTGCCTCCATGATTGCGTCCAGGCGCTGACGCGCCAGGCGCACTATGCGGCGGTCCAGCGCCCGGCCACGGTCGGCGATCTCACGGAGCGTGGGCTCGTCGTCGATCCGCTCCAGCGCCAGTTGGCGCAGGCGAGCGACCGGATCGTGGAGTGCCGCCTCCGCCAGCACGCCGGGGTCCGTCGTCCTTTCCAGGGCAAGACGCCGAAGACCTTCTTCACGCGCCCCGCGCGCCACGTGAGCGACGATCTGGGGATCCGCGCAGGCCTGCAGCGCGGACTCCCGGTGCGCCATGGACAGGGTGTCGCCCCCGGTCAGCAGCTGACAGTAGCGTGCCCGGGCGCATTCCCGCACCGGCGCCTCCGGGTCGCCATCAAGGGCGCGCTCGAGCAGCGCCAGGTCATCCAGTCGTCGCACCGCCGCGGCACGGACGCCCGCATCCGGATCGTCCTCCGCCAGACGGGCAAGCGTTCCGCCCTGTTCCTCATCCGCGATATCGAGCGCGATTACCGCCGCGCGGCGCACCTCCGGATCCCGGTGCGCCCAGCGGGGCCGTCGAAAGCGTTCAAACAGCATGCCGTCTCCTGTATTGCTGCGTCACAGCGCCGCCCCGTCATCCCCCGGCAGCCGGTCCGCACTCACAGGCCGATGCTGAACATGCTCTCCAGGTCGTGACGGCTCTGGGCGCGGAAAGCGATCAGCGTCTCGGTCTCCTCGATGTCGGAGAGGGTCTGCATACGTTCGGTGACCAGTTCGGCAAGCGCCTCATTGCTGGGCACACGGATGATAACAACGAGATCGTAGCGGCCACCGACGGAGTACACCTCGGAGATGCCGTCGATATCGGCAAGGGTGCCGGCGACCTCGTTGACACGACCACGGGCGGCGTTGAGCAGGACGATTGCGGTTACCATTGCCAGGTTCTCCCTGTTGGCTGGGGCCCTCCGCCCCGGAAAGCCGCATTCTAATGCGCGCTGGCGGGCGCCGCCTACCGTCATGACGGCGCGGACCGTGGCCGCACACGAAAAAACCCCCGCCCGAAGGCGGGGGTTTACAGCGGGCCCCGTCGCGCGGAGCCCTGCGGACCGGGACGTACTTACTTGACGTCGCCGGTGACCCAGTAGTCGACCCGGGCCTTGTTGTTGTCGATGTACTTCTGCACCGCCTTCTCGTAGGAGGTCTGCTGCGCGTCGTACATCGCCGCCTCGAGCTCGTCCAGCGGGATCTGCATGCGCGAGAGGAACATCGCGACCTCGGGGTCACGCTGGTAGAAGCCCACGTTCGCGAACGCGTGGATCCGCTCGTAGCTGCCGAGCGTGCCCTTCGGGTCCTTCAGATAACGCATGTCGTAGGCGCCGAACAGCCAGTGCGGGCTCCAGGCGGTCACGACGATCCAGTTGTCACGCTTGACCGCGCGATCCAGGGCCGCGGTCATGCCGGCACCACTGGAGGTCTGCAGGTTGTAGTCATCGAGGCCGTAATCCTCGATCGTCTTCTTCGACAGGCGCGTCAGGCCGGCACCCGGGTCGATACCCGTGATGGTCCCGTCGAGCTTCTCGCGGACGCTGTCCTTCTTGAGATCCTCGATGGAGTTGAGCTCGCTCTTCGGGATGTAATTCGGCACCGCCCAGCCCAGACGCGCATAGCCGTACAGCAGACCCAGGTTGATCGCCTTGACGCCGTCGCTGTTGACCTTGTCCAGGTAGTCCGCGTGCGTGCCCGGCTGCCAGGACATGAGCATCACGTCGATATCACCGTTGGCGACACCCTGGTACTGCGGGGCGATATCGGTCTGAACCAGCTCGACGTCGCGGTCGAGGCGATTCTCGATGAGGTTCGAGGCCAGCTTGGTCACGAACTCCGCGTCGGACCAGGCGGTCCAGCCGATGCGCACCGGCTCGTTGGACTGCGCCTGGGCGCCGGTAACCATGCCGAGTCCGAGGACTGCGGACAGTACGATTTTCGAGGTCTTTCCGAGCATGTTCTGCTCTCCTCTGTTGCTACATTAGTCGACGCCTATTCGTACGAGCGAACGGCGCCGATTGCCGACTGGCGGCGCCCGCTACTTGCGCGAGCGCTGCCCGAAACTCTGGGTGATACGGTCAAGCAGGATGGCGAGGATGACCACGCCGAGCCCGCCCTCGAAACCGAGCCCCACATTCAGGCGCTGTATACCGGTAAGCACCGTGTTGCCAAGGCCGCCGGCACCGATCATCGAGGCGATGACCACCATCGACAGCGCCAGCATGATGGTCTGGTTGATGCCCGCCATGATCGAGGGCATCGCCAGCGGCACCTGAACCTTGAACAGCAGCTGCCGGTCGGTACAGCCGAACGCGAGCCCCGCCTCGACCTTCTCCTTGCTCACCTGCCGGATACCGAGGTTGGTCAGACGCACCACCGGCGGCATCGCGAAGATCACCGTGGCGATGGTGCCCGGCACCTTCCCGAGGCCGAAGAAGATCGCCGCGGGGATGAGATACACGAATGCCGGCATCGTCTGCATGAAGTCCAGTATCGGGCGCACGATATGCTCGACGATCTCGTTGCGCGCCATCCAGATCCCCACAGGTATCCCGACGACCAGCGCCACGAAGCTCGAAGCGAGCACCAGCGCCAGCGTCTGCACGGTTTCGTCCCACAGGTTCATGCCCAGGATGACCAGCATCGCGAGCAGGGCGAACACCCCGAAACGCCAGCCCACGCGCCAGAAGGCGATGCCGACGATGATCAGCGCCAGCACCTCCGGCGGCAGGAAACTCAGGATCCCCTCGAGACCGTCCGCGACGAACCCGATCACCGCCGCGATGCCGTCCAGCATGCCGGTGAGGTTGTTCTGGACCCAGTCGACGCCGAGCTCGACGTACTCGCCGATCGGTAGCTGGTAGTTGTCTGGGAAGATACTCGCCATGTCTGATTACCCCGTCCGGTCCAGCGTCCGCAGAATGGAGGTCTTGGAGATGCTCCCAAGGTACTTGCCGTCAGCATCCACCACCGGCAGCGGCCAGCGGCTGCCCGCCACCTTGCCGACGACCTCCTGCATGGGCGTGTCGTCCGGTATGGGTTCGACCTCCTCGAGGAACGCGTCCGCGTACTCGGGCTCGCCACCCTTGTCGAGCAGGGCGTTCAGCGAGTCCATGCTCACCGTGCCCTGGTACTGGCGACCCCGGTCGATCACGACCGCGACGTCGCGGTCGTGCTGGCGCATGCGCTCCAGCGCCGCATTGACGCTCATCCCCGGGCGCTCGATGACCGTGACCTGCTTACGGTTGGCGATGTCGCCGGCGGTGTAGACCTGGCTGACGTCCACCCCATAGAAGAACGAGCGGACGTAGTCGTTTGCCGGGTTGCTCACGATCTCCTCGGGGGTGCCGACCTGCACCACGAAGCCGCCCTGCATGATGGCGATGCGATCACCGATGCGCATGGCCTCGTCCAGGTCGTGGGAGATGAACACCACGGTGCGCTTGTGCTTCTGCTGCAGCGCCAGCAGCTCGTCCTGCATCTCCGTGCGGATCAGCGGGTCGAGTGCCGAGAACGCCTCGTCCATGAGCATGATCGACGGCCCCACGGCCAGCGCGCGGGCAAGGCCAACGCGCTGCTGCATGCCGCCGGAGAGCTCGTCCGGGTAGCTGTTGGCGTTGGCCTTCAGGCCCACCTGCTCGAGCGCCTCCAGCGCCTTGTTCTCGCGCTCGCCACGCTCGGTACCCGCCACCTCCAGGCCGAAGGCGGCGTTCTCGAGGACAGTCCGGTGCGGCATCAGCGCGAAAGACTGGAACACCATGCTCATGTCATGGCGGCGCAGGTTGATCAGCTCCGACTTGCTCATCGACGTCACGTCCTGGCCGTCTATGTAGACACTGCCCCGCGTGGGCTCGATGAGGCGGTTGAGCATGCGCACCATGGTCGACTTGCCCGAACCGGACAGCCCCATGATCACGAATATCTCACCTTCCTGGATAGAGAAGCTGGCCTGCTGGACGCCGACCGTGTTGCCGGTTTTTTCGAAGATCTCGTCCTTGTTGAGCCCCTGCTCCAGAAGGCGTAGCGCCTCATCCGGATCGGGGCCGAAGACCTTGTAGAGATCCTCGACGACTATCTTGTCAGTCATGCGGAGTGTAGCCCTTCGTCTGCTTTCAGTTCATCTTGATCGATCAGCACGCAAGCGCGTCCGGATAACCGCCGCAAAGCGACCGCGGCCGGGCCGGACGTGGGAAATCCCGTTAGTTTTCATCCTCCGCCTATCGTGATCTTGCCCCGTCCACGCAATAGGCGGCATCTATGAAAACTCAGGAAAACCTTAAGGCCCACTTATTTCAACCTACCATGCCATGCCGCGACTGGCTAGTCGGCGCCCGTTCCGGGCCACGCGACTGGTATAGTCACGCACCGGCCGATTCGCAACACGGGCGCGTCTCCAACCCGTCTTCACAGGGACAGAATGAGCGATACAGATCACGCTTTTTTCGCCGCCGTTCCCCGCAATCTCGAGGGCCTTCTCCGCGACGAGCTGACCGCGCTCGGTGTCGTCGGTGCCCGCGAGACCCGTGCCGGCGTGACCTGGCAGGGCGACGTCGCCACGGCGTTGCGGGCGTGTCTGTGGTCGCGTCTCGCCTCGCGGGTATTGCTGACTCTCGGCAGCGGCGACGCGGCGGACGAGCAGGCCCTGCTCGCGTGCGTGCGCGCCCTGCCCTGGGAAGCGCACCTCACGGCGGACACGCCTTTCGTGGTGGACTTCACCGGCCATAACGCCTCGCTGCGCGACAGCCGGCACAGCGCCCGCGTGACCAAGGATGGCATACGTGCGCGCTTTCACGACCTCGGCCTCGAGGCACCGACGGCGAACCCCGGCGGTGAAGCCCTGCGCTGCAACGTCCGCTTGTCCGGGTCCCACGCGAGCGTCTACATCGATATCGGCGGTGGCGCACTGCACCGCCGCGGATACCGTCGCGCCGCCCGCGAGGCGCCGCTCAAGGAGAACCTCGCCGCCGCGCTGCTCGTGCGCGCGGGCTGGCCTGCCGTCGCGGAGCGCGGCGGCGCCTTCGCCGACCCGTTCTGCGGGGCCGGCACACTGGTGGTCGAGGCGGCCATGATGGCCGCGGACATCGCCCCCGGGCTTCATCGCGAGCCTTCTGGCACCCGCTTCTGGCGGGGGTTCCCAGCGGAGACCTGGCGGGCCCTGCTCGAGGAAGCGCGGGAGCGCGCCCGCGACGGCCTTCACCGTCTGCCGCCGCTTTTTGCCGGAGACATCGATCCGGAGGCGATCCGGGTCGCCCGCGAGAACGCCGTTCGTGCCGGCCTCGAGGGCCGCATCACGTTCCGCACCGGCGATGTGCAGGACTGGGCTGGCCCCGGCGACGTGACGGCCGGCCTGCTGATCACCAATCCGCCCTGGGGCCAGCGCCTGGAGACCAACCGGCCGGTGGAACGGCTGTACATGGCCCTGGGGGACTGGGCCCGCACCGCCGTTCCGGGATGGCGGATGGCGGTGTTCACCGGCCACTCCCAGCTGCTTGCCGCCCTGGGCCTGCGGGCGGACCGGGTCTATCGCTTTCACAACGCACGGCTGCCGGCGCGGCTCGGCCTCTATACCCTCGCGGCCGAGCCGGCCGCGCCACAACGGACGGCGACCGCGGACGCCCCCGCGGACCTCGTCAACCGGCTGCGCAAGAACCTCCGTCACCGCCGCCGCTGGGCGCGGCGCGAGGGCGTCGACGCGTTTCGCGTTTACGACGCCGACCTGCCCGAGTACGCCTTCGCAGTGGATGTCTACAACGGCGAGGAAGGCGTCTGCGCCCACGTCGCGGAATACGCGCCGCCGGAGAAGATCGCCCCGCGCAAGGCCGAGCGGCGGCGGCGTGCCGCAATCGCCGCTGTCGCCGAGGTGCTGGAACTCGCCCCGGAGGCGGTCGTACTCAAGATCCGGCGGCGCCGGCGCACGGGCAGTCAGTACGAGCGCCAGGGCGAGCACGCGCTGGAGCGTATCGTTCACGAAGGCGGTGCCCGGCTGCGGGTGAACCTGACAGAGCGCCTCGACACGGGGCTGTTCCTGGACTCCCGCGGGATCCGCCGCCGCCTCGCGGACGGCGCAGACGGCCTGCAGGTGCTGAACCTCTACTGCTATACGGGCAGCGCCACCGTGCAGGCCGCGATGGCCGGTGCTCACACCACCAGCGTGGACCTGTCACGCACGTACCTTGCCTGGCTACGCGGCAACATGGGTCTCAACGGTATCGATCCTGCCTCCCACCGGATCTTCCGGGCCGACTGCAGGGAATGGCTCACCGAGGCGGCCGAGCGCGGCGAGCGCTTCGACCGCGTCCTGCTGGATCCGCCGTCGGTCTCACGTTCACGCCACGGCGGCACGTCCCTCGACATCCAGCGGGACCACGTCGAGCTGATCGAGGCCGCGTCGGCGTTGCTCGCCCCCGCGGGAGTGCTGTACTTCGTCACCAACCGCGTCCGCTTCAGCCTGGACGGGCCACGGCTCGGGACGCTCGGCCTCGTGACCCGCGAGATCACCTCCGAGACCGTTCCGGCCGACTTCCCGCGCCGCCCGCCTCCCCACCGGAGCTGGCTGGTCAGCCGCGCCTGACCGCCTGTCCGGCGCGCCGGCATTGGGCTGCGGCGCGTCTGTCTGTAGACTCCGCGCGACGTACGGTGATGCCGCACGCGTGGCACTTCGCGCCACGCCAAGGTACCGTGACGAGAAAAAGAAGAGGCAGGCCCTCCAAAAAGCCGGGGGCCGACGGCCCTGCCGACTCCGAGCCGGGCCGGCTCCAGGCGCTTGCAATACAGTCGAAAGCAGCACTGGGAGACAGGCAGAATGTACTCGAAGATCATGGTGCCGGTGGACCTGGCACACCTGGAAGTCCTACAACCCGCACTCAAGACGGCCTCGGATCTGGCGCGTCACTATGGCGCCGAAGTCTGCTACGTGGGCGTGACTGCCACCACACCCGGCAGCGTGGCCCGCACGCCCGAGGAGTACCAGCAGAAGCTCGAGGCGTTCGCACGGGAACAGGCCGGTGATCACGGCCAGCGGGCGAGCGCACGCATGATCACCTCACCGGATCCGATCGCCGATCTCGACGACGTCCTTCTCCAGGCGATCGAGGACACCGGCGCGGACCTGGTGGTCATGGCCACTCACCTGCCGCGTCATCTCGACGCCGTCATGCCCTCCCACGGCGACAGGATCGCCGCGCACACGGAACAGTCGGTGTTCCTCGTACGCGTACACAACCGCGACGGATAACCGACGGCCCACACCCACTCCAATTTCTCCGAAAGGGGTCACTACCGTGGATAAGCAGTCAAACGACAACAACGCACAGGAGCCGGACAACGGCTCGGTCGGCGTGCCCGCACCGGAGGGGCCGGCCAATCTCATCGATACCGATTACGTCATCGGGCAGGACAACGTCGCCACCACCAAGTTCGGCCTGGAAATCGACCTGCACGGCAAGGTGTTCAGCATCTCCGCGCTGATCATCCTGTTCTTCGTAATCATCACGCTCGCGCTGCAGGACCAGGTCGGCCCGGCATTCACGGCGCTGCGGCCGTGGCTGACCAACAACATGGCGTGGTTCTTCCTGTTCTCCGCGAACATCTTCGTCCTACTCGCCGTAGTGCTGATATTCACGCCCCTCGGGCGGGTCCGACTGGGCGGCATGCACGCGAAGCCCGACTTCAGCTACATGGGCTGGTTCGCGATGCTCTTCGCCGCCGGCATGGGCATCGGCCTGATGTTCTACGGCGTGGCCGAGCCCATGACGCACTTCGGCACGTCGCTGAGCGGCAGTGACTGGGCCCCGCTGGGCGGTGCACCGGGCAACGAGCAGGCAGCTCTGAACCTCGGCATGGCGGCCACGATCTTCCATTGGGGCCTGCACCCCTGGGGTATCTACGCCATCGTCGCCCTCGCTCTGGCGTTGTTCTCGTTCAACAAGGGCCTGCCGCTGACGATGCGCTCCATCTTCTACCCGATCCTCGGCGAGCGGGTCTGGGGCTGGCCCGGGCACGTTATCGACATCGTCGCGGTGTTCGCCACTCTGTTCGGTCTCGCCACCTCCCTCGGTCTCGGCGCCAAACAGGCGGCCGCCGGCCTGGAGTACCTGTTCGGCATCCCGGGTGGCGAGGTGACGATGGTGCTGCTGATCACCGGCATCACCTGCGTCGCGCTGACCTCCGTGCTGCTCGGCGTGGACAAGGGCGTGCAGCGGCTCTCGCAGATCAACATGGTGCTTGCCGCCCTGCTGCTGCTGTTCATCATCATCGTCGGGCCGACCATGCTGATCCTTTCCGGGTTCTTCGAGAACCTGTGGAACTACGCCGCGGACCTGCCGGCACTGGCGAATCCGTTCGGCCGCCAGGATTCGAACTTCATGGAGGGCTGGACCTCCTTCTACTGGGCCTGGTGGATCTCCTGGTCGCCCTTCGTCGGCATGTTCATCGCGCGCGTAAGCCGCGGCCGCACCGTGCGCGAGTTCATCATCGCCGTCCTGCTCGTGCCGACCGTGATCTCGGTGCTGTGGATGACGGCCTTCGGTGGCGCGGCGATCGACCAGTTCGTCAGCAATGGCTTCCAGGGCGTGAAGGAGGCGGCTCTGGAGCTTAAGCTGTTCGCGATGCTGGGGCAGATGCCGCTGACCACCATCACCTCCTTCATCGGCATCGTCCTGGTGATCGTGTTCTTCGTGACGTCCTCGGACTCCGGCTCGCTCGTGATCGACTCCATCACCGCCGGTGGCAAGGTGGACGCGCCCAAGCCCCAGCGTGTGTTCTGGGCGGTCATCGAGGGCGCCATCGCCATCGCACTGCTCGTCGGTGGCGGGGCCGAGGCCCTGCAGGCCATGGTGATCTCCACCGGCCTGCCGTTCACACTGGTCCTGCTCGCGGCGTGCTACGCCATCATCGTAGGCCTCAAGGACGAGCCCAGGGGCTGACGCCCCGAACCGCAGGGGGCGCCGCCGGCGCCCCCTGCGCCCTCCCCACCGTTATCCCGTTCCCGGAAAACCATCGCTCCACCGGTGGTGACCGGAGTGGCCGTCCTGCCTAGCTCCAGAGTCGACCCACGGGCATGTCCCGCCGGAGGTGGGTGGCCACCTGCGCCTGGAACAACTCCGCGGTGGCGAGCGCGTCCACCAGAGCGTGGTGCCCCTGGTAAACCGGCAGGCCGTAACGCTGGCGACTGTCATTGAGGCGTATGGACACCGGCGGGTGGCCCAGCCACCGCCGGAAACGGGCCCACAGGGACAGCCGGTGGCGATGGGCCTCGATGGCCATCGTGTCGACCACGGGGAACAACAGGTGCTCGCCGACTCGGGCCTTCGCCGCAGCGTCCAGGAACGAGCGCTCGATGTTGCGGTAGTGCACGACCACCACGCGGCCGGCCATCGCCTCCAGCAGTGACGGGAGCACCTCCACGAAATCCGGCGCGTTCTCGATATCCGTGTGGGTAATGTGGTGGAAGGTAACGGAGAGGCTGCTCAACGCCCGGGGCGGATGCACCACCCAGTAGTGGCGGTCTGCCAGGCGGATGCGGTCGAGATCGAAAGGCACGACCCCGACGCTCACGATGGCGTGGCGGGCCTCGTCCAGGCCGGTGGTTTCGATATCCAGGGCCAGGAAGGACACCTCCCCGATCGGCGTGTCCGCCGACGGCAGGCCGGCGCCATAGTACCGCGCCAGGGCCGGGACCCGGGACCCGGCGGCGCGGGCGGCGATGTACGGCCCCCACTGGTTCGCCCCGGAGCGGCTATGTGACCGCCAGCGCCCGCGCACGGGTTAACGCCCCCGCGTCGGCGCCGGGTAGCGGAACTTCAGGAACTTCTGGGCATTGCTCAGGGCCTGGAAGGCCTCCTTGAGATTGTGGCGCTCGCTGTCCGGGACGTTTTCCGGCTCGATGTTGTTGTCCGGCTCGCGCTCCTGCTCGAGGTCGATCACCTGGTGGCGAATGCGCGACATCGTCAGGAACTCCAGCGCGTAACGCAGCCGGTCCGCCACGCCCGGACCCAGAAGCTGGGTACGCCCGATCTGATCCAGTCGGTCAAAGGAGTTCTGCGCGCGGGCGCCGCACGCGAGCGCGTGGACGCGGATGAGGTCCACCAGTGGCGCTGTTCCGCGGCGCTTGAGGTTGATGGAGTTGTTGTGGCGGCCGTCGTGTTCCATGACGAAGTTGCGGAAGAAACCGAGTGGCGGCGTGCGATTGAGCGCGTTTCGCGCCATCGCCGCGAGGAAGCGTTCGTTGCCCTTCGCGCGTTCCGCGACGAGGTCCTGTAGTGCCTCCACGAACCGGTTCTCACCGTACACCGCGTCCAGGTCGAAAAAGATGGAGCTGTGCAGCAGGCGCTCCGGCGTCGGCTCGTCGATCCAGTTCCGGAAGTACGCCTTCCACTGCGACAGGGGCTGGCGCCAGCGCGGGTTGGTCGCCATGATGTCGCCCTTGCAGTAGCTGTAGCCGCAGGCGGCCAGACCGTCGCTCACGTAGCGCGCCAACGCCTCGAAATAGGCGTCGTGACTGTCCGGATCGAAGTCGTCGCTCAGCACCAGGGCATTGTCCTGATCGCTGACGATGGTCTGCTCGTCACGGGCCATCGAGCCCATGACCATGAAGCAGTAAGGCACGGGCGGCGGCCCGAGCACCTGTTCTGCGAGCTCCAGCAGCCGCCGGGTGAAGCTGCGACCGATCGTCGACAGGGCGCTACCGATCATTCGCGAGTCCGCGCCATCGTTGACCATGCGTACCAGCGCCGCGCGCACGTCCGGCAACAGCCGCGCGAGTCCCACGGGCGTGGGCTGATTGAAGATGCTGTCGACCAGGTAGAGGCTGCTCTGGGTCTCGTAGCGGATGATGTCCGAGAGGTGAACAATGCCTACGGGACGCCGGCGGTGCACGACCGGCAGATGGTGGACGTTATTGCGGAGCATGCACAGCATCGCCTCGTAGACGGACTCGTCCGACTGGATCGCGATCAGCCGGTCGCCGACCACCTCGCCCACCGGGGTGTCCGGCGAGCGCCCCTCCGCCACCACCCGGGTACGGAAATCGCTGTCGGTGAGGATGCCGCGGACCTGCCACTGCTGGCCCTCACGGTCGGTGTAGGTATAGCGCGGGTCCGCGACGGCGGCGTCCACCACCAGCACCGCCGAGGCCTGGGAGGCGGTGATCCGCTGCGCCGCCTGCTGTACGGACACGGTCGACTCGACCATCTGCGGCGCCCGGGTCAGGAGCTTGCGGACCCGGGTGACCATCATCTCGTTGTTCTTGCGCTGCTCCTCCACCGCCGCCTCCAGACGGGGCCGGCCCAGCTCGACGAAGTCGGCGAACTGGTCGTCGGATTCGCACAGCCGCCAGAACGCTGTCTCGGGGATGAAGTAGATCAGGCTGTCTTCCAGGGCGGTCGCCGGGAAGCGCACGCGGTGATTGCGCAACAGGCTGAAGTGCCCGAAGACGTCGCCCTCGCCGAGGCGGTCGAACAGGGTCCCGCTGCGGCGGTAGACTTCCACCGCGCCGCTGCGCACGTAGCAGAGACGCTCGATCGGCTGATCGAGCTCCAGGATGGGCGTACCCGCCTTGTAGTAGGCGACCTCGACCTGCCCGGCCACTTCGTCCAGGAGGTCGTCGGAGATCCGGTCGAACGGGGGGAAACGCCCCATGTGCTGGCGGATCTCGAGGAGTTCAACGTCCATGGCTAGCGCTCCCGTGTCGCCTGCTCCCGCGCGGGCGCCGCCGGCCGATGACGGCGCCCGCCGACTGTAGCATCCCGCCGCACCCCCCTGGGCAGACGCCCCGCTATGCGCGGCCCCGCGCCGCGTCAGCATCGCGTTCCAGGGCCTCGATCTCCCGGTCGGAGAACCCCGCAGCCCGGCGTGCGTCGACATTGAACGGGCCGCGGAGAGCACCGCGCATGTAGGTGTCCAGCAGCTCGGGGAAAAGCGCCTCGGCATCGAGCCCGCGCCCCGCACAGGCCCAGGTGAACCAGCGGGACCCGATCGCCACATGGGCGACCTCCTCGTCCAGGATCGTCCGCAGGATGTCGGCCGAGACGGTATCGCCGGCCTGCTCCAGACGGTCGATCATGCCGGGCGTGACGTCCAGGCCGCGCGCCTCCAGCACCCGGGGCACCAGCGCCATGCGCACCATGACGTCGTGGGCGGTCTTCTCCGCCATCTCCCAGAGGCCGTTGTGTGCGGGGAAATCGCCGTAGCCGTAGCCCAGATCGCCGAGGCGGTTCGCGACCATCCGGAAGTGCCGTGCCTCATCCGCGGCGACACGCAGCCAGTCGCCGTAGTAATCCGCCGGCATGCCCCGGAAACGGTAGGCGGCATCCAGGGCCAGGTTGATGGCGTTGAATTCGATGTGTGCCACCGCATGAAGCAATGCCGCGCGGCCGGCGGCACTGCCCAGCCGCCGTCTCGGCACGTCGGCCGGCGAAACCAGCTGCGGGCGTGGCGGCCTTCCCGGCGCGGCGATGGGCCCCGGCGTGCTGTCATCCGGCGGCGCCAGCCGCCCACCTTCCCAGTCGGCGTGAAGCACCTTCGCCGCCTCGGCCTTCATTCCGGGATCAGACTCATCGAGGCACGCCCGCAGCCGGCGGGCCGTATCCGCAGACCGCGCCGTCATTCCGCCTCGCGCAACCCGATCACCAGGTCCATGACGTTCGTGCCCGTCGGCCCGGTCTCGATGAGATCACCGCTGCAGGAGAGAAAGCCGCCCGCGTCCGCCCGCCTCAGCGCCGTCTCGGCATCGGCCCCGTAAGCCGCACCCCGCCTGAGCGTGCCCCCGTCGACCAGGGCGCCGGCCGCCTCCGACGCGCCGTCCGCGCCGTCCGTGCCGCCGGCTAGCAGGCCTGTCCCGGCACTGCCGGCCAGCTCACAGGCCGCCGCTAGCGCGAGCGCCTGCATACGCCCGCCCCGGCCGGGATTCTCAGGCAATACCACGGTGGGCTCACCACCGCGCAGATGGACGCCGGGCGGCGCATCGCGCAGGCCCGCACCGATACGGTGACCGAGCGCGACCGCATCCCCTTCGAGGGGGTCGTCGGCATGATCGTGCACCGCGTAGCCGAGCCGGCGCGCCTCGGCGGCCGCCGCCTCCACCGCGTGGCGATTGGTCGCGACCAGATGGGTGTCGAGCCCGCCGAGTCCGGGGTCATCCGGCGTCGGCGACGGGTCAGCCACCGGCATGAGCTCGTCGTAGCCCTCGGGCAGCGCGCCGGCGTCGGACGCCGGCGCCGCGACGAAAGGACCGGAGCCGATCACCGCCGGGTCGTCCCCGGGGACATCGGAGATGATCAGCTGGCAGGCCGTTCGCCCGGCGAGTCGGACACCGAGCCGCCCCCCTTTTACCGTGGAGAAGCGCCGGCGGATCCGGTTCATGTCGCCGATGGCGAGCCCGCCCGCCAGCATGCGGCGGTTGAGGGCCGCAAGCTCCGCCTCGCCGGCGCCGCCGGGCAGGCGCTCCATCAGTGCCGAGGCACCGCCCGAGATCAGCACGAGGAAGCGGGCGTCCGCCGGCGCCTCCTCCAGCAGCGTCACCGCGGCGTCACCGGCGGCGAGGCTACGCGCATCCGGCACGGGATGGGCGGAACTGATCATGCGCAGCCCCGGCACACCGTCCAGCGCCGGATCTTCATAGCCTTCCCGGGTGATGACCAGCCCGCCGAGCAGGCGCTCACCGAGAACGTCCCTTGCACCCAGGGTCATGGCGGCGGCGGCCTTGCCGACCGCGATGAGGTGCCACTGGCCGGACAGCGGGTGGGCCCGCAGCCATTCGCGCACGGCGGGCCGGCCGGCGACGGCCCTGATACCGGCACGGTACATCGCCTCCAGGTCCCCGCATGCACTCATGTCCGCCCCCCGGCGGAGAGCCCGCGATCCAGGTCCGCCCTGATGTCGTCAACGTCCTCCAGGCCCACCGACATCCGCAGCAGGCCGTCGCCGATGCCCGCGACGTCCCGCTGGGCCTGGGTATTTCGGCCATGGGTGGTGGTCGCCGGGTGGGTGATGGTCGAGCGGGTATCGCCCAGGTTGGCGGTAATGGAAAGCAGCCGCGTGGCATCGACCACTCGCCACGCCGCCTCGCGTCCACCGACCACGTCGAACGAGACAATTCCGCCGAAACCCCGCTGTTGACGGGCGGCAAGCGCATGCTGGGAATGCCCGGGAAGCCCCGGATAGTACACGTGTGCCACCGCCGGGTGCGCGTCCAGCCACTCTGCAACCGCCTGGGCGGCCTCGCAGTGCGCGCGCATGCGGACCGCCAGTGTTTCCAGGCCCTTCAGGAAGACCCAGGCGTTGAACGGGCTCATCGACGGCCCGGCAGTGCGCAGGAACCCGTGCACCTTGCGGCCGACCCGTTCGGAATCGCCGACGACCGCGCCGCCCACACAGCGGCCCTGGCCATCGAGATACTTGGTCGCCGAGTGCACGACGATGTCCGCCCCCAGGTCGAGCGGTCGCTGGAGCGCCGGTGTACAGAAGCAGTTGTCCACCACCAGAACGGCGTGATTGGCGTGGGCGATCTCCGCCACGGCGGGGATGTCGGCAAGCTCCGTGAGCGGGTTGGAGGGCGTCTCCAGGAAGAACATCCGCGTGTTGGACTGGACCGCGGCGGCCCAGGCCTCAGTATCCGCGAGGGGGACGAAGGTGGTCTCGATGCCGAACCGCGCCAGGTGGTTGGTAAGCAGCGAGACGGTGGAGCCGAACAGGCTGTCCGAGGCGACGATGTGATCCCCGCTGTCCAGCAGCGACATGACCGTGGACAGGATGGCCGCCATGCCGGAGGCCGTGCCACGCGCGCACTCGCCGCCCTCCATCGCCGCGAGGCGGCGCTCGAAGGTTCGGACGGTGGGGTTGGTGAAGCGCGAATAGATATTGCCGGGCTCACGCTCGGCGAACTTCTCGGCGGCCTCCGCCGCGCTGGAGAACACGAAACTCGAGGTCGGGAAAATCGCCTCGGCGTGCTCCTGCTCGGGAGTCCGGTCGTGACCGGCGCGAACGCCCAGGGTGGCAAGCCCCCAGGCGTCGGTGTCGCTGTCGCTCATAGCGCCCTCTTCAACTGGATTTCGACGGGGCGGGCGGAGGGAGACGAGCGAACCAGGCCGCTGCTCCACGCTTTAGCCGTATTTGCTGACCGGTCTCCGAAGAAGGCCGGCACGCGGCGCCCGCAAGCTGGGGATCAAATCGGCGCCCCAATCCGCGGCCACAGTGGCGGCGGATTGACGTGACGTTATGTCCCGGCCCCGGGCATGTCAATCCGCGTTGCCGAGGACCCGGTCCAGGTTGGCGGCCGCGCCCTGGCCCTCGGTGGCCGCCTTGGCCTCGTCCGAGCGCGCGTTCTCGAGGTCCTGGAGATAGCCCTCGGTGACGTCACCCGTGACGTAGCGGCCGTCGAAGCAGGAGCAGTCGAAGCCCGTAAGCGCGGGATTGCCCTCGCGCACGGCGGTCGCGAGGTCTTCCAGATCCTGGTAGATCACCCCGTCCGCTCCGATCACCCGCGCGATCTCGTCCTCGTCGCGGTTATGGGCAAGGAGCTCGTGGGCGGCCGGCATATCGATGCCATAGACGTTCGGATAGCGCACCGGCGGCGCCGCAGAGGCAAAATAGACCTTGTTCGCGCCGACCTCGCGGGTCATCTGGATGATCTGCTGGCTGGTCGTGCCGCGCACCACCGAGTCGTCCACGAGCAGGACGTTCTTGCCGTGAAACTCCAGTTCGATGGGGTTCAGCTTCTGGCGCACGGACTTCTGGCGCACCGCCTGGCCCGGCATGATGAACGTCCGGCCGATGTAACGGTTCTTGATGAAGCCCTCGCGGTAGGTCAGGCCGAGCTCATTGGCCATATCCAGCGCCGCCGTGCGGCTGGTGTCGGGCACCGGGATGACCACGTCGATGTCATGATCGGGCCACTCGCGCATGATCTTGTGGGCAAGCATCCGCCCCATGCGCAGACGCGACTTGTACACCGAGACGTCGTCGATGATCGAATCCGGGCGCGCCAGGTAGACGTACTCGAAGATGCACGGGTTGAGCTGCGGGTTCTCCGCGCACTGCCGACTGTGGAGCTGCCCTTCGAGGTCGATGAACACCGCCTCGCCGGGGGCGACGTCACGTACCCGCTCGAAGCCCAGCACGCTCAGGGCGACGCTCTCGGAGGCGATCATGTACTCCGTGCCCGCCTCCGTCTCCCGGCGACCGAAGCACAACGGCCGGATGCCGTAGGGATCGCGGAACCCGAGTACGCCGTAGCCATTGATCATCGCCACTGCGGCGAAGCCGCCGCGGCAACGGCGCTGGATGCCCGCGACGGCGTCGAAGATCTCGTCCGGCCCGATGCGCAGCTTGCGCATCTCGCCGAGCTCGTGGGCGAAGACGTTGAGCAGGATCTCCGAGTCGGAGTTGGTGTTGATGTGGCGCAGATCCTGGAGATAGAGATCGCGCTTGATCTCCTCGGCGTTGGTGAGGTTGCCGTTATGCGCAAGGCTGATCCCGTAGGGGGAATTCACGTAGAACGGCTGCGCCTCCGCCGAGCTCGAACACCCCGCGGTGGGATAGCGCACGTGCCCGATGCCCACGTTGCCCTGGAGCTGGAGCATGTGCCGGGTCCGGAAGACGTCGCGCACCAGGCCATTGCTCTTGCGCAGGAACAGACGTCCCTGGTCATAGGTCATGATGCCCGCGGCGTCCTGGCCCCGGTGCTGGAGCACGGTCAGGCCGTCGTAGAGCGCCTGGTTGACCGGGCCGCAGCCGACCATGCCGATCACACCGCACATTGTTTCCTACCTCCGATTACTCGATGACACCGCCGTCCGCACCGGCCGCCAGCCCCTCCGTGGAGCGGCGGACCAGCGTTGGACGCCGGCAGAACTCGTCCCAGTAGCGCGACAGCCGCTCGCCCCGCTCGCCGGCGCCGGTCCCGGGGACCCGCAGCCGGAAGTCCTCCAGCCAGCCCTCGACGCCGAGCGAACACACCCGCGGCGTCATCCAGGCCGCAATCACGGAGCGCTGCCACCAGCCCTCCCGTGGCAGTGTCGTCAGTCCGGCAGCGAGGATGAGCGCAGCGATGATCACCGCCCCGCGGGCGGCGCCGAAGACCGCCCCCAGGGTGCGGTCCGTGCCGCTCAGACCGGTGCGCCCGACAAGCTGGCGGGCAAGGTGGTTGAGGAGCCCGCCGGCGAGCAGGACCGCCACGAACAGCGCGCCGAAGGCCACGGCCATGCGCACCGTCGGCGAGGCGATCAGTCCATCCAGCCATACCGCCACCGGCGCGGTGAACCGCACCGCCGCCCAGATTGCCGCAATCCAGGTGACGATGGAGAGACACTCGCGCACGAACCCGCGCACGAGGCTGATGATCACCGATATGGCGATCACCGACAGGAAAACAATATCGAGCCAGCTCAAGTTGACGGCACCGGATCAGCGACGGTGAGTCGGGCGCGCACAGGCTAGCGGGAGACCACGAGCACGGGCAAACCCTCCTTCCCGGAGAGTTCCTTCGCGAGGCTGTCGGCACGTTCCCGGGACGCCACGGGGCCGACACGCACCCGGAATATCGCATTACCGTCGGCCTCCGCCTCGGCGACGTAGACATCGTAACCCTTACTGCGCAGGCGGTCGCGTACCGCGACCGCGTTGGCGCGCTCGCTGAACCCACCCACCTGCACGGCCCAGCCCCCCTCCTGCGGGGCCGCGGACTCGGCCGGGGCCCCGTCGGCGGCAGGCTCCGGGCTGGACGGAGTCTGATCCGCCGCCGTAGCGGACGCCGACGGCTGCGTCTCCGCGGAGCCGGTGGCACCGGTATCCGTCTCCCCGGCGCCGGCTCCGTCGTTCGCCGGCATCTCCGGCTCCGGCACGGCCTCCTGGTCCGCACCGGGATCCGGCGCGTCTGCGACGCCCTTGTCCGGCAAGCCCGCGTCCGGCGCTTCCTCGCCGGCCGGCGGCACGTCCATGGGCACGTCGATCCGCCGCTCCTTCACGGGCCCTTCCAGCAGCATGGGCAGGAAGATCACCACGAGGGCGACGATGATGGTGGCTCCGGCCAGACGGTGCTTGAGTCGCGTATCCACGCCATCCCCCAAGATCAAGATGCAGTCCCAGGCATCACCGCGGTGCGGGCCGGCACCGCTTGCTCCGCCCTATGGTAGCAGCCTCCGGTGCGCACGGAGCACGTCCTCCGCCACACGGAACGAGCCGAAGGCGATGACCCGGTCGCCGGGCCCCAGGCTGCCGTCGAGCTCCCGCATCAGCGTATCCACCGGCGCACAGCGTCCGACGCGGCCACCGGCCTCGCGGATCAGGGCGATGAGGTCCTCACTGCGCCGCGCCGACGGATCGTCCAGTGCGAGCACGTGCCAGACGTCGACCGCGTCGTGTAGCGCCGCGACGACACCCCCCGCATCCTTGCGGGACATGATCGCGAACACGGCATGGGTACGGCCCGGGCCGGCTCCCGCGCGCAACCGCTCGCCCAGAGCACGGGCGCCGTCGTGATTATGGGCAACATCCACGTACCACGGCACCGCCCGCTCCAGGCGCTGGAACCGGGCCGGCGCCGTGGCGGCGCCGAGCACGGCCGCCGCGGTGGCGGTATCCGGCAGCCAGCCGTCACCGAGCCGGCGCAGCGCAGCGACGGCCGCCGCCGGGTTCGCGAGCAGCGCCGCCGGCATGCAGTCCGGCCGCGGGATGGCGTCAAGCGCGCCGGAGGCGTCCTCGTAACGCCAGTGGTCGGCGCCCGGAGTGGCCGTCACGGCACGGAAGGTCTCTCCGATGCGCTCCACCGGGCAGTCCTGCGCCGCGGCGGCGGCCAGCACGCTCGTCGGCGGGTCCGGGTCGGCGAGCACGAGCGGCGTGCCCGGTCGGAGGATGCCCGCCTTCTCGGTGCCGATCGCCTCGCGGTCTTCGCCGAGCCACTCCGTGTGATCCAGGCCCACGCTGGTGATCACCGCTACCGTCGGGGCCAGGACGTTGGTCGCATCCAGGCGCCCGCCGAGGCCGACTTCGAGGACCCACAGGTCACAGCCCGCCTCGCGGAAGCACCATAGCGCCGCCAGGGTCGCGAACTCGAAGTAGCTCAGGGTGACCTCGCCGCGTGCGCGGTCTATCGCATCAAAGGCGGCCAGCAGGCGGTCATCCGATACCGGCTCGCCGTCGATGGCGATACGCTCGTTGAACGCCAGCAGGTGGGGCGAGGTATACGCCCCCGTGCTGTGCCCCGCCGCGCCGGCCAGCGCCGTGACGGCCGCCACGGTGCTGCCCTTGCCGTTGGTCCCGGCGACGGTGACCACGGGCACCGGCGGCCGGTTGAGGCCCATGCGTGCCGCCACCTCGCCGATACGCTCGAGTCCCGGATCGATCGCCCGGGGATGCAGTGTCTCCAGCCATGCAAGCCAGTCGTCGACCCGTTGGAAGCGCAACGTCAGCTCAGCCCTCGATCGCGGCCTGGGGCTGGACCGCCGGTGCCGCCCGTCCGTTGAGCATGGCGATGATACGGGCCAGGCGCTCGCGCATATCACGGCGGTCGATGATGGCATCCACCACGCCGTGCTCCAGCAGGAACTCGGAGCGCTGGAAGCCCTCCGGCAGGGTCTCACGCACCGTCTGCTCGATGACCCGCGGCCCCGCAAAGCCGATGAGGGCCTTGGGCTCGGCGACGTTGACGTCTCCCAGCATGGCAAAGCTCGCGGACACCCCACCGGTGGTCGGGTCGGTGAGCACGGAGATGAACGGCACCCCGGCCTCGCGCAGGCGCGCCAGCACGGCACTGGTCTTGGCCATCTGCATTAGCGAGAACAGCGCCTCCTGCATCCGTGCGCCGCCACTGGCGGTAAAGCACACCAGCGCACTGCGCGACTCGAGCGCAGCGTTGGCGGCGCGCACGAACCGCTCGCCCACCACGGAGCCCATGGAGCCGCCCATGAACGAGAACTCGAAGGCCGCGGCCACCACCGGCACCTCGTGAACGGTGCCGGACATGGCGATCAGCGCATCCTTCTCGCCGGTGTTCTTCTGTGCCTGGACCAGGCGGTCCTTGTACTTCTTGCTGTCGCGAAAACGCAGGATGTCCACCGGCGTCACGTCCGTGCCGATCTCGCTGCCGGAGTCCTCGTCGAGGAACCACTCCAGCCGCCGGCGGGCGCCGATGCGCATATGGTGGCCGCACTTCGGGCAGACCTCGAGGTGGCGCTCGAGCTCCGGGCGGTACAGCACCGCGGTACACTCCTCGCACTTCGTCCACAGCCCCTCGGGAATGCTGCGCGTGCGGCTCCCCCCCGCTTCGGTACGGATACGCGAAGGCATCAGTTTCTCGAACCAGCTCATCGAAATCTCCTCAAGCCGTCGCCTGGCTCCGGACGTCCATGGCCTCGCGCATGCCCCGCACGAGGTCTGCCACCGCCTTGCGACCGGCGGCCGGATCGTCGGCATGCTCGCCGACCAGGCGGACGATGGCACTGCCGACCACGACCGCATCCGAGACGGCAGCGACCCGCGCCGCGGTCGCGGCGTCGCGGATGCCGAAACCGACACCCACCGGCAGTGCGGTGAGGCCCCGGATCGTGTCCACGTGTTCGGCGACATCGTCCACGTCCAGGGTGTCGGCCCCGGTCACGCCCTTGAGCGAGACGTAGTAGACGTAGCCCCGCGCCACGTCGCAGATCGCGGTGATCCGCTCCCGGCGGGTAGTCGGCGCGATCAGCCAGATCGGGGCCAGGCCGGCCTTGCCGAGCACGTCAACGAGGTCGTGACTCTCCTCCGGCGGCAGGTCGACGCAGAGCACACCATCCACACCCGCGTCCCGCGCCTCCGCGGCAAAGGTCTCGTAACCGAGCTGCTCGATGGGATTGAGATACCCCATAAGCACCACCGGGGTGTGCGCGTCCCGTTCCCGGAACCGGCGCACGGCGGCCAGTACGTCGCGCACCGTCGTACCGTGTGCCAGCGCCCGCTCACAGGCAGCCTGGATCACGGGGCCATCCGCCATCGGGTCGGAGAACGGCATCCCAACCTCGATGAGATCCGCGCCGGCATCCACCAGCGTGTGCATCAGCGCAGCGGTCTCCGCCGGCGCCGGATCGCCGCCGGTGATGTAGGGAATCAGGAGCTTGCGCCCGGCCTCCCGCGCGCTCGTGAAACACTGCTCGATACGGCTCATAGCTCCATCCCCTGCAGCGCCGCCACGGTGTTGATGTCCTTGTCGCCGCGGCCGGAGAGGTTCACCACGATGTGCCGGTCGCGCTCCATGCCGGCGGCGAGCTCGCGGGCATACGCGAGTGCGTGGGCCGTCTCCAGCGCCGGCATGATGCCCTCGGTGCGGGTCACCTCGTGGAAGGCATCGATCGCCTGCCCGTCCGTGGCGGAGACGTACTCGGCGCGGCCGGTATCCCGCAGCCACGAATGCTCCGGCCCGACACCCGGGTAGTCCAGGCCGGCGGAGACGGAGTGAGTGCCGAGGATCTGGCCGTCCTCGGTCTCCATGAGATACGTGCGGTTGCCGTGGAGCACGCCCGGCCGGCCGGCCGACAGCGGCGCCGCATGGCGACCCGTGTCGACGCCCTCGCCGCCGGCCTCGACGCCGACGATGCGCACATCGGAATCGCCCAGGAACGGATGAAACAGCCCGATGGCGTTGGACCCACCGCCAACGCAGGCCACCAGTGCGTCCGGCAGCCGGCCCACACGCTCGAGCATCTGCTCCCGGGTCTCGCGCCCGATCACCGACTGGAAATCCCGCACCATGAGCGGATACGGATGCGGCCCGGCCACGGTGCCGATGATGTAGAACGTATCGTCGACGTTCGCGGCCCAGTCCCTGAACGCCTCGTTGAGCGCGTCCTTGAGCGTACGCGAACCGGATTCCACCGGTACCACGCGCGCGCCCAGCAAACGCATTCGGTAAACGTTCACGGACTGGCGGCGCACGTCCTCGGCCCCCATGTAGACGACGCACTCCAGCCCCAGGCGGGCGGCCACCGTCGCCGACGCAACGCCGTGCTGGCCCGCGCCCGTCTCCGCAACGATCCGGCGCTTGCCCATACGCGCGGCGAGCAGCGCCTGGCCCATGGTGTTGTTGATCTTGTGAGCACCCGTGTGATTGAGGTCCTCGCGCTTGAACCAGATCCGCGCGCCGCCGATCCGGTCACTCCACCGCTCGGCCAGGTACAGCGGCGACGGGCGCCCCACGTAGTCACGCAGGTCGCGGTGGAGCTCCTCCTGGAAGGAGGGGTCCTCGCGGTAACGCAGATAGGCCTCGGTGAGCTCCTCGAGCGGGGCCATGAGCAGTTCCGGCACGAAACGGCCGCCGAAACGGCCGAAGTGCCCGGTGCTGTCCGGGAATCCCGCGTAATCAGCGGCGCGCTCACCCGCCTTATTGGTATCGGACACGTTCAACCTCTCTGACGAATGCCTCGATGCGGGCGTGATCCTTGATGCCGGGCGCGCTCTCCACGCCGCTGCTGACGTCCACCGCCCACGGCTGCGTGCGCTCGATGGCCTCGGCGACATTACCGGGGTGCAGGCCACCGGCGAGCACCAGCGGCCTGCCGATGTCACCGGGATAAAGCCCCCAGTCGAACGCGGTACCGGTCCCGCCGGCACCGCCCAGGGCGTGACTGTCCAGGAGAAAGCCGCTGGCGGCGGGATGCCGCGCGGCCTGCGACACGGGATCGGGCTCGCCTTCGGCCATCGCCAGCGCCTTGATGTAGCGCCGCCCGTATCCCTCGCAGTCCACCGCCGGCTCCCGGCCGTGAAACTGGAGCATATCCACCGGCACCGTCTCCAGCACCCGCTCGATATCCGCCCTGGCTGCGTCCAGGAAGAGCGCGACGACGGTGACGAACGGCGGGAGCACCCGGCAGATCGCCGCAGCCGTCTCCGCGCCCACTGCACGCGGGCTGGGCGGATAGAACACCAGACCGATCGCGTCGGCGCCGCTCGCGGCGGCTGCCGCCGCGTCCTCCGCACGGGTGATGCCACAAACCTTGACGCGTGTACGCACTATCCGGCCGCCGTGACGGGACCCGCCCGACATCAGTATGGGAAAGCCTTGAATGTTAACCCGCGGCGAACGGATCACGCAAAAGCGGGCAGCACCCCCAGCGGTGGCAGCGCGTACACCTGCGGATAGCGGACCCCCACCAGGTAAAGCCCGCCCGCCGGCGCTGTCATACCCCCGCAGCGCCGGTCCCGCGCGGCCAGCACCTCCGCCGCCCAGTCTGGCGGACGATCGCCGCTGCCGACCGCCATGAGCACGCCGGCGATATTGCGGACCATGTGGTGAAGAAACGCATTCGCCTCGATGTCCACGTAGACGAAGCCATCCCCGCCGGAGACCGTCAGCTCATGGATCCGGCGCACCGGGTGCTTCGCCTGGCAGGCGACGGCACGAAACGAGGTGAAATCGTGCTCGCCCACCAGGTGCGCCGCGGCCAAGCGCATCGGTTCGATAGACAGCGCCCGCCAGGTCCAGGAGACACGATCGCGGAGCAGCACCGGGCGCAGCGGGTCCGTGCGAATGACGTAGCGGTAACGCCTGGCCCGCGCCGAGAAACGCGCGTGGAAATCCTGCGCGACCGGGCGCATCCAGCGCACCCCGATCGCGGCGGGCAGGTTGGACGTCACCCCGCGGACCCAGGCGCGTTCCGGGCGTGGCACCGGCGGGTCGAGGTGAACCACCTGGTGGGTGGCATGTACCCCGGCATCCGTCCGCCCGGCACAGGTCACGGTAACCGGCGCGTCCGCGACCCGCGCCAGCGCCGCCTCCAGATCCGCCTGAACCGAGGGTGCGTGGTCTTGCCGCTGCCAACCGCTGTACGCGCTACCGTCGTATTCGATCCCCAGTGCGATCCGCAATGCCATCCTCCGCCTGATTGCCGCCGCCATCGGGGTGCGCGACGCCACACCGCCCGCCGCCCCGGCTCACCCCAGCCACAGCGCCGCGGCGACCGCGCATGCTACCAGCCAGTCCCGTGCGGGTGGCGGTGACATCGACGGCAGCGTCAGCTCCGGCAGCGGCTCGTTCTCTGCGCGCTTCAGGGCGTAATCAAGCGGGCCGGCAACCGCCGCGGCAATACGCCGCCAGCGCGAGCCGCCGCCGCGGGGCGGGCGCCATGCGCCGAGCACGGCGAGACGGTCGAACACCAGGACCAGCCGCACGGCGAAGCGCTGCACGGGCAGCCCGATCCGTGCCAGTGGTGCCACGAGCCAGAGCAGGGCCGCCGCGGTCCGCTCGCGTGCGAGCCCGCCCAGGAGCCTGCGCGCCCCCAGCGCCATGACCAGAAGGATCGCCGCCCGCCGCGCCCCCTCCGAGAGGGCTGCCGCATCCGGCAGCCAGTGGAATGTCGCAGTCGAGAACCAGCCGTAGAAAACGGCAATGGAGAGGAGCAGCCAGCGCAATCGCCGCGCCGAATGAAGGACGCCGGCAAGCGGCCCGGCCGGATCCGAGCCGGCCATGAACACGACAACCAGGCCGACCACGACGGCCGCCCAGTCACCGGCCGTCATGCCCGCCGCCAGCGCGACGAGCACGACGATTCGTACCGACGGATGCAGGTTCAACCCGCGCCGTCAGCCACCGGAGGCGCGCAGGGAGCGGGCCTGCTCGCGCTGCGCGTCGTCGCCCTCCGCCATGACCTCATCGAGCAGGGCCTCCGCGCCTTCGGCGTCCCCCATCTCGATGTAGGCGCGGGCCAGGTCCAGTTTGGTCGCGACCTCGTCCTCCGGCTCCGCGTCCCAATCGTCGTTGTCGCCGAAATCGAATCCACCGCCGATATCGCCGTCATCCACGGACGCCGTATCGGCCCCGGTCGCGGGGGCGTCGTCACCGGCCTGATAACCTTCGTCGCCGCCGAAGTCGAGATCCCCGAGCTCCAGGTCCTCGGCCTCGAAACCGGGGGAGTCCGGCTCGCCCGGCCCCCGCTCTGCCGACGCCGCGGGCGTCCCTTCCTCCGCGGGTCCGTCCGGCGGTGTCGGGAGCTCGAACTCCAGGCCCGGGTCATCGTCAGATGGGGCGGGCACCTCGCTGTCCGACGCCTCGTCCCCGTTCCCGGACGGGGCCAACGAGCCGTCGAACTCCAGCGGTTCCAGGCTGTCCTCCACCGGATACTGACCTTCCCGGGTCGGGTCGGTGCTCGTGAAGGCGTCATCGCCGGCCTGAGTACCGCCCTCCCCCGGATCGAGATCGAATTCCAGCTCCGTACCACCCGCCGGCTCCGGTGCGGCCTGCCCGTCGTCGGCCACCGTCACGCCGGAATCCCCGCCCCCCGTCGAGGCTTCTTCCACACCAGCGGCGGTGCCCGCCGCGTGCGCATACGCCTGCCTCAACGCCTCGCTGGCGCTCTGCTCGCGATCACCGTTACCGGCCACCGGCCCGTCCTCAGCCGCCGACGTGGCCGGAGCCTGTGCCGCGGCCCCCTGCTCGCTTCCGGCAAACAGCGGATTGTCCGGCGCCACGTCCGCGGCCAGCGCGCAGACACGCCGCCATTCGGCGGAGTCCGTATCCTGTATCCGTGCCCGGAGCGCATGGGCCTCGGACTCGAAAGCGGGGCGGTCATCACGGCGCGCCAGCACCTCGAGCAGCTTGACGCGAAGCTGGGTGTTGTCCGGGTCGTCGTCCAGCGCCTTGTCCAGGACCTCCTGGGCGCTGTCGTAGCGGCCGTAGGCGATGAAGAAGTCGGCCTGCTCAGCCGGATCGCCCTCCTCCTCGATGATCTCCGGACCCTCGTTCCTGATGGTGGCGCGCTGGCTGCGGCGGCGCTCCGCCGCCGCCTGCGCCAGGCTGCGCTCGGTCTCGCCCTCGCTGCGGCGGCGACGCATTACCAGCAGCAGCAGCACGAGCAGGAGGACCAGTCCGCCCGCCCCCGCCAGCAGGAGACGGTTCGCAAGCAGCGTATCCAGCGTCCGCTCCACCAGCCCGGTGACACTCGCCGTCTGTGCCGGTACCTCGTTGCCGTCCTGCGCGCCGGCACCCTTGTCGTTGCCGGCCACGCCGCCCCCGGTGTCCGCCTTGTCCCCGGCGTTTCCAGTGTTTCCGGTGTCACCGCCGGCCGCCTCCCGGGCGGCGGAATCCGCCGCCGTCTCGACGGCCGCCTGCCCGGAGGCGTCCCCGTTACCGGCGGGCACGGCACCATCGGCCTCGACGTTGATCGCGCTCTCGAGCCGCGCAAGACGCTGATTCAGCGAATCCAGCTCCTCGGATAGATCCTCGTTCTCCGCGCGGAGGCTAGCCCGGCTTTCCCGGGCGGCCGCCAGCTCGTTCTGCAGGCGCCGGATGTTCTCGGGGCTTGCCGCGAGATCCGCGCTGGCGAGATCCGCCGTGGCCACGCCGGTACCCGTCGGGGCGACCACGCGGAGCTCGCCGCCGGCGCTACCCGGCGACGCCTTCCCGGACTGCCCCTCGGTGGCTGCCTTGTCCCCGGACTCCGGCGCCTTCCCGGACTGAGCGTCATCCTCGCCCGCAGAGGCGGCGGAATCCGGCGCGGATGCCGTCTCCCCGGACGTCGTCTTCGCCGCGTTGCCGTTCCGCCAGGCTGCCATCTGGCGATTGAACTCCCGGCGCGCCTCGGCACGCGAGAGCGCGGTGATGGCCCCCGTCTCCGGAACCTCGAGCACCGCACCGCGGCGCAGACTGTTGATGTTGCCGTTGACGAAGGCCTGCGGGTTCGCCTCGCGCAGAGCGATCATGGTCTGATAGACCCCCGCGCCCTCGGGACGCACGGACTGCGCGACGCTCCAGAGCGTATCGCCGGCACCGACCGGCCCATAGGAGCCCGGTGCCGTGCCGGATGCGGGCGCCACCGCTGAAGACGGTGCGGGCTCCGCCTCCGTTTCCGCCGCGCCGCCGGGCTGCGTCGTCGCCGGTTCGGCGCTCGTCCCCCCGGAGCTGGCGTAGACGGGCGGATCCAGCAACACGGTAAACTCGCGCACCAGACTGCCCCGCGGCCACTCGACGGTGACCACGAAATCGAGGAACGGCTCCTGGATCGGCCGCTGGCTGGTGACGGCGATATAAGGCTGACCGTCGTCGCCGTCGCGGACCTCGAAATTCAGACGGGTGAGATAGAAGGGCCTGGGGACCCCGGCACGTTCGAACTGCTTCTGGCTGGCGAGCCGGACCTCGACCTGATCCGCGTTCGCGGTATCCATGGAAAGCAGCGGAATCCGGGCATTGAATCGCTCGTTGAGGGCCGACCCCGCCTCGATGCGGCCCAGCCCGATCGCCGAGATATTCGCGGAGACCCCCGTCAGCGCAACGAACGTCGCGATCGCGATTCTACGTCGCATAATGTCCCTTGTTGTTGTCACAGCACCCCGGCTCTCCCGCCGGCCCCCGAACGCTGCCCGCTGACCCGGGCCCCCGTCGTGCGCGGCAGCCCCCTCGGTGGGCGCGCATCGGGTGATGCGAATGCACACGGACGTTGGTCCCGGTTTTATCGACTGACCGCGATGGCGTCAACCGCAGACGTCACATCACGAGCCCTCCGCACCGCAGCCTGCACGGCACGGAGGGGCCCGGCTAGCCTTCCAGCACGATACGGAGCATCCGCCGCAGCGGCTCCGCCGCGCCCCACAGGAGCTGGTCACCGACCGTGAACGCGGACAGGTACTCGCCGCCCATCGCGAGCTTGCGCAGCCGCCCGACCGGCGTGCGCAACGTCCCGGAGACCGCCGCCGGCGTCAGCCCGTGCTTGCTCGCCTCCGGCTCGTTGGGCACGACGCTGGCCCACTCGTTGTCCTCCGCGATCATGGACTCGATCTCGTCCAGCGGGGCGTCACGCGTGAGCTTCACCGTCAGTGCCTGGGCGTGGGAGCGCATCGCACCGATGCGCACGCAGATCCCGTCGATCGGAATGGGATTGTCGCTGCGACCGAGGATCTTGTTGGTCTCGACCTGCGCCTTCCACTCCTCCTTGCTCTGACCGGAGGGCATCGGCTTGTCGATCCAGGGGATCAGGCTGCCCGCCAGCGGCACGCCGAAGTGCTCCGCCGGGTAGCCGTCGCCGGCCAGCGCATCGTTGACGCGCCGGTCAATGTCCAGGATCGCGCTCGCGGGATCCGCCAGCGCCTCGCCGGCGGCGTCGCGGAGGTAACCCATCTGGGTGACCAGCTCGCGCATGTTCTGGGCACCGGCACCGGAGGCGGCCTGGTAGGTCATGGGGCTGATCCACTCCACCAGGCCGCTGCGGAACAGCCCGGCCATACCCATGAGCATGAGGCTGACCGTGCAGTTGCCGCCGACGAAGGTGCGTGTCCCCTCGTCCAGCCCCTTCCGGATGACGTCGAGGTTCACTGGGTCCAGGACGATGATGCTGTCGTCGGCCATGCGCAGTGTCGACGCCGCGTCGATCCAGTAGCCCTGCCAGCCGGCGTTACGGAGCTTCTCGTAGACCTCGCCGGTGTAGTCGCCGCCCTGGGTGGTCACGATGGCGTCCATCGCCTTCAGCGCGTCGATATCCCGCGCATCGCCCAGCGGCGCCGACCCCTTGCCTACGTCCGGGCCCGGCTGGCCCGCCTGGGAGGTGGAGAAGAACACCGGCTCTGGGATGTCGGCGAAGTCGCCCTCGGCGCGCATGCGCTCCATGAGTACGGAGCCGACCATGCCCCGCCAGCCGACGAAACCGATTCGTTTCATGTCTACCTCTTCTGAATGGCTTGTCACTGGGGCGGCGCGGGCCCGAAGGCGCGCCGCCGGACGCCCCCATGATACACGTCTGCCCCGGGGCGTCGCCGCCGGGCCGGCTCAGGCCCCGGCGCGCAGGGCCGCAACCACGGCATCGCCCATGGCGGCGGTGCCCACGGCCCGGCCGCCGTCGGTGTGGATGTCCGGGGTGCGCAGCCCCTGATCGAGCACCTGCCCGACCGCGGTCTCCACACGGGCCGCCAGCTCGCCCTCGCCGAGGCTGTAGCGCAGCAGCATCGCCAGCGAGAGGATCGTCGCCAGCGGGTTGGCACGGTCCTGGCCGGCGATGTCCGGCGCGGAGCCGTGTACCGGCTCATAAAGCCCCCGGGAATGCTCGTCCAGCGAGGCGGACGGCAGCATGCCGATGGAGCCGGTGAGCATCGCCGCACAGTCGGAGAGGATGTCGCCGAACATGTTGCCGGTGACCACCACGTCGAACTGCTTGGGGGCGCGCACGAGCTGCATGGCGGCGTTGTCCACGTACATGTGGTCCAGGGCCACGCCGGGATAGTCCGTGGCCACGCCGTTGACCACCTCGCGCCAGAGCTCGCTGACCTCGAGCACGTTCGCCTTGTCCACCGAGGTGAGCCGGCCCTGGCGCTTGGCGGCGATGTCGAATGCGACCCGCGCGATGCGCCCGATCTCGTCCTCGCCGTATACCAGGGTGTTGTAGCCCCGGCGCTGCCCGGGCTCGCCCTCGATGCCCCGGGGCTCGCCGAAGTAGATGCCTCCGGTGAGCTCGCGCACGATCATGATGTCGAGCCCGGAGACCACCTCCGGACGGAGCGCGGAGGCACCGGCGAGCTGCGGGTAGAGGATCGCCGGGCGCAGGTTCGCGAACAGCCCCAGCTCCGAGCGGATGGCGAGCAGGCCGCGCTCCGGGCGCAGGGCACGCTCGATGCCGTCCCACCGGGGGCCACCCACCGCGCCGAGGAGCACGGCATCCGCCGAGCGCGCGAGCGAGAGCGTCTCCGCCGGCAGCGGGCTGCCGCTGGCGTCGGTGGCGGCACCGCCGATGAGCCCGCGTTCCAGCTCAACCGCCAGGCCGAAGTCGTCGCGGAGCACCGCGAGCACCTTCTCCGCTTCAGCCACAATCTCGGGGCCGATACCGTCGCCGGGGAGTACGAGGATCCTGCTGGTCATGGTCGCTCCTGTCGTCGGGTTGGCCGGCGGCTCACGCGCCGGACCGGGTGAACAGCCACGGCGCCTCCCTGGCGCGCCGGGCCTCGTAGGCCCGGATCTCGTCGGCGTGCTCCAGGGTAAGGCCGATCTCGTCGAGGCCGTTGAGCAGCGCGTGCCGCCGGAAGGCATCGATATCGAAGCCGAACCCCTCGCCGGACGGCGTGGTCACCGTCTGCGACGGCAGGTCGACCGTGAGCCGGTAGCCCGGCTCCGCCGCCGTCTCCTCGAACAGCTTCTGCACCGTTTCCTCAGGGAGAACAACCGGGAGGATGCCATTCTTCGTGCAGTTATTGAAGAAGATGTCCGCGAAGCTCGGCGCGATGACCACCCGGAAGCCGTAGTCGAACAGCGCCCAGGGGGCGTGCTCCCGGGAACTGCCGCAGCCGAAATTGCGCCGCGCCAGCAGGATGCTCGCGCCCTCGTAGCGCGGCTGGTTGAGCACGAAGTCCGGATTCAGCGGGCGCTGGCTGTGGTCCTGACCCGGCTCGCCGTGGTCGAGATAGCGCCATTCGTCGAACAGGTTCGGTCCGAAGCCCGTGCGCTTGATGGACTTCAGGAACTGCTTCGGGATGATGGCGTCGGTGTCCACGTTCGCGCGGTCCAGGGGCGCGACGATCCCGTCGATCTGCTTGAGCGGCTCCATGATCAGAGGCTCCTCACGTCGGTGAATCGGCCGGCAATGGCGGCGGCGGCGGCCATGGCGGGGCTGACCAGGTGCGTACGTCCGCCCTGCCCCTGACGGCCCTCGAAGTTTCGATTGGAGGTGGCGGCGCAGCGCTCACCGGGCTCGAGGCGGTCGGCGTTCATGGCCAGGCACATGGAGCAGCCCGGCTCACGCCACTCGAAGCCGGCCTCCACGAACACCCGGTCGAGGCCCTCGGCCTCGGCCTGCTGCTTCACCAACCCGGAGCCCGGCACTACCATCGCCAGGGTGATGCCGTCGGCGACCCGGTGCCCGCGCACCACGTCCGCGGCGGCGCGCAGGTCCTCGATGCGGGAGTTCGTGCACGAGCCGATAAAGATCTTGTCCGGGCGGATGTCGCCGATCGGCATGCCCGCCTCCAGTCCCATGTATGCCAGCGCCCGCGCGATACCCTCACGGCGGGTCTCGTCCGCCTCCTCCGCCGGGTCCGGCACACGGCCGTCCACCGGTGCGACCATCTCCGGCGAGGTGCCCCAGCTGACCTGCGGGCGGATGTCCGCCGCATCGATGGTGACAACACGGTCGAACTCCGCGTCCGGGTCCGTGTGCAGGGTCCGCCAGTAGGCAACCGCCTGATCCCAGAGATCCCCCTGGGGCGCGAACGGCCGGCCGCGCATGTATTCGATGGTGGCGTCGTCCACCGCGACCATGCCGCAGCGCGCACCGGCCTCGATGGACATGTTGCACACCGTCATGCGCCCCTCGACGGACAGCGAGCGGATGGTATCGCCGCCGAATTCGATCGCGTAGCCCGTGCCGCCGGCGGTGCCGATCCGGCCGATGACGTGCAGGACGATGTCCTTCGCCGTCACCCCGGGCGGCAGTGTGCCGTTCACCTCGACCAGCATCCGCCGGCTCTTCGCCTGAATGAGCGTCTGCGTGGCCAGCGCATGCTCCACCTCGGAGGTACCGATGCCGAACGCAAGCGCCCCGAGCGCCCCGTGGGTGGACGTGTGGGAGTCGCCGCAAACGACCGTCATGCCGGGCTGCGTGGCGCCCTGCTCGGGGCCGATGACATGGACGATGCCCTGGCGCGGGTCGTTCATGGCGAACTCGGTAATCCCGTACGCCGCACAGTTCTCGTCCAGGGTGTCCACCTGCAACCGCGAGACCGGGTCGGCGATCCCCCCGCGGCGGTCCGTGGTGGGCACATTATGGTCCGCCACCGCGAGATTGGCGTCGGTGCGCCACGGCCGGCGCCCGGCCATTCGCAGGCCCTCGAAGGCCTGCGGCGAGGTGACCTCGTGAACGAGCTGCCGGTCGATATAGAGCAACGCCGTGCCGTCCTCGTTCTCGCGCACTACGTGGGCGTCCCAGAGCTTGTCATAGAGCGTTCGGCCCGCCATGAGCAGTTCTCCCCAGATTCCGGATGCGGCGCCCCCGGGGCGCCAGGACTTAGTCAGCGGGATTGAGTCTAGTGGCCGACAAATAATAAAATCAATTCATCATTTTTATTATTTGGATTCCATATTGGAATGGATATGGACACCCAGAACCTTGCTGCCTTCGTCACCGCCGCCGAATATGGCTCGTTCTCCCGCGCTGCCGAGGCCTTGGAGCTCACTCAACCCGCGGTGAGCAAGCGCATCTCCGGTCTGGAGGACCGCATCGGCGCCCGCCTGTTCGACCGGGTCGGCCGCCGCGTCGCCCTCACCGAGGCCGGGGAGACCCTCCTTCCCCGGGCCCGGGCCCTACTGGTGATGGTCGACGACACCCGCCGGGCGCTGGACAGTCTCAGCCATGACGTCACCGGGCGGCTCACACTGGCGACGAGCCACCACGTCGGGCTGCACCGGCTGCCGGCGGTGTTGCGGGCATTCACCCGCCACTACCCCGCCGCCGGTCTGGACCTGCGCTTTCTGGACTCCGAGCAGGCGTACCAGGGGGTGCTCGACGGCGCGCTGGAGCTCGCGGTGGTCACCCTGGCCCCGACTCCGGACCCGGCGCTGTCCGTCGTCCCGGTCTGGGTGGACGACCTGCGCTTCGTCTGCGGCCCGGAGCATCCACTCGCCGGCGCCGGGCGCATCGATCTCGCCACACTGGGGCGCCATGAGGGCGTGCTCCCCGGCAGCCGCACCTTCACCCGCGGCCTGATCGAGGAGCGCTTCGCCCGCGCCGGGGTGACACCGACGATCGCACTGGCAACGAACTACCTGGAGACGCTGAAGATGATGGCGAGCATCGGCCTGGGCTGGAGCGTGCTGCCGGAGACGCTGCTGGACGGGACCCTGCACGTCATCGACGTCGACGAGCCCCCGATCCGGCGGCCCCTCGGCTATCTCTATCACCGCAGCCGCACGCTCTCCAACGCCGCGCGTGCGATGATCGCCGAGCTGGAAACGGTGCGTACCGCCGACACGCGCACTTAGCACCACGTCGGTGGACGCCGGCCGACGCGGCACGATTTCCCTGCGTTGGGGGCGCCCGTTGCAGTAAGGTAACGGGCCGGCCCCGGGCGAGGCCCGGGTCATTAAACGCCGCGGTAACCCCGTCGGCCGCAACAGGAGGTGGAGAATGTCACGCAGCGCCATCGGCGGCGTTGCCCGGGGCCCGGTCCTCGCCAGCGACGAGGGGCTAAGCTTCTGGGGCGGCGTCGATCCCGCAACAGGGACCATCATAGACGCCCATCACCCGCTGTGTGGCGAGAGCGTCGCGGGCACCGTGCTCGCGCTGCCGACGAGCCGGGGGTCGTGCACCGGCAGCGGGGTGCTCCTGGAGCTGATCCGGAACGGCCACGCGCCGGCGGCGCTGGTCTTCCGCGAGCCGGAGGGCGTGCTCACCCTCGGGGCGCTGGTCTCGCGCCATGTCTTCGACGCCACCATCCCCGTGCTGCAGCTCGACGGCGATGACTTCGTCACGCTGGCCGCGGCGGAACATGCCGTCATCGACGGAGCCCGCGTAGAGGCCCCCGGACTTGCGCTAACCCTCCCGACGGTGGATCCGGACTCCGTGGCGCTCTCTCCGGACGACCGCGCCATGCTCGACGGCCGCGACGGCACCGCCGTGCAGGTGGCGATGCGCATCGTACGCGACATCGCCGCCATCGACGGTGCCAGACGCCTCATCGATGTCAGCCAGGTGCACATCGACGGCTGCATCTACGCCAGTCCGGCCATCCTCCGGTTCGCCGAGGTCTTCGCGGGGATGCAGGCGCGGGTACGCGTGCCCACGACCACGAACGCAATCTCGGTCGACCACGCGCACTGGCGCGAACAGGGTGTGCCGGAGGCCTTCGGCGACCCGGCCAGCCGGCTCGCGGACGCCTACGTGCAGATGGGGGCACGGGCGAGCTTCACCTGCGCGCCGTACCTCCTGGACAGCGCGCCCAAGGCCCACGACGTCATCGCATGGGCGGAATCCAACGCGGTGATCTACGCCAACAGCGTGCTGGGCGCCCGCACCGCCAAGCACCCCGACTTCCTCGACCTGTGCATCGCGCTGACCGGCCGGGCACCGGATTATGACGTCTATCTCGATGAGAACCGCGCCGCGCGGCGGGTACTCGAGATAGACACGCCCGCGGGCTGCGACGACGCCCTGTGGCCGATGCTGGGCTATCTCGCGGGGCTACATGCGCCGGATCGCATCCCGCTGCTGAGGGGGCTTGCAAGCCTGTCCCCGGGCGAGGACGACCTCAAGGCCCTGTGCGCGGCCTTCGGCACGACCTCGGCGGCGCCGATGCTCCACGTCGAGGGCGTGACCCCGGAAGCGGGGCATGTCTCCGCGGACGCGGACACGGTAAGACTCACCCGGGAGGACCTCGCACGGGCCTGGCGGCAGCTCAATGCCGGCCCGGTCGGGATCGATCTGGTCGCCTTCGGCAGTCCCCACTTTTCCCTCGGCGAGTGCCGTGCCCTGGCCGCGGAAATGGCAGGCCAGCACTGTGCCGGGGGCGTGACCGCCATCGTCACGCTGGGGCACGACACCCTCGCCGCCGCCCGCGCCGAGGGCCTGGTCGACCAGCTGGAGGAGGCCGGCGTGCGCATCTACGCCGACATCTGCTGGTGCTCGATCTCCGAGCCGGTATTCCCGCCGGAGGCACGGACCCTGATGACAAACTCCGGGAAGTACGCCCACTACGCCCCCGGGCTCAGCGGCCGTTCCGTGCGTTTCGGCAGCCTCGCGGACTGCGCCCTCGCCGCGCGCACGGGCCGCGCGCCGGACACCCCGCCGGCCTGGCTGGGGTAGGCGGGGCGCTATTCCGGCGGGGCCGCCGGCGGGATCACCGGCGTGTCGGTGTGCACGTCGGCGTTCTGGGCGCGGTGGCGGAGGTAGTGGTCCATCAGGGTCAGCGCCGTCATCGCCTCCGCGATCGGGGTGGCGCGCACACCGACGCAGGGGTCGTGGCGGCCGGTGGTCACGACCTCGTCCGGCGCACCGGTCACGTCCACGGATCGGCCCGGCACACGGATGCTCGAGGTCGGCTTGAGGGCGATGCGGGCGACGATGTCCTGGCCGGTGGAGATCCCGCCGAGCACGCCGCCGGCGTTGTTCGACAGGAAGCCGGCGGGCGTGATCTCGTCGCGGTGCTCGGAGCCGCGCTGGGTCACCGCCTCGAAGCCGGCCCCGAACTCCACGCCCTTGACCGCGTTGATGCCCATCAGCGCCCGCGCCAGTTCGGCGTCGAGACGGTCGAAGACCGGTTCGCCAAGCCCCACCGGCAGCCCCTCGGCCACCACCGTCACGGCGGCACCGGCGGAGTCGCCGTCGCGGCGGAGCTGGTCCATGTAGGCCTCGAGCTCCGGCACACGGTCCGGGTCCGCGCAGAAGAACGGGTTCGTCTCCACGGCGGGCCAGTCCACCAGGCCCAGCTCGAAGGGCCCGAGCGCGCTCAGGTAGCCGCGTACGGACACCCCCAGGTGCTCCGCGAGGTAGCGCCGGGCGATGGCGCCGGCGGCCACGCGCATCGCCGTCTCCCGCGCCGACGAGCGCCCGCCGCCGCGGTAATCGCGGATGCCGTACTTCTGATGATAGGTGTAATCCGCATGGCCGGGCCGGAAGCTGTCCTTGATGCGCCCGTAGTCCCGGGAACGCTGGTCGGCGTTCTCGATCAGCAGCCCAATGGGCGTGCCGATGGTCACCCCCTCGAACACCCCGGAGAGGATGCGCACGCGGTCTGGCTCGCGGCGCTGGGAGGTATAGCGCGAGCGCCCCGGCGCACGGCGGTCGAGGTCGTGCTGGAGGTCCGCCTCGGTGATCGCCAGCCCCGGCGGGCAGCCGTCGACGATCGCGCCCAGGGCCTCGCCGTGGGACTCGCCGAAGGTGGTGACGGTAAACAGTTTTCCGAAGGTATTCCCGGACATACGCGTCAGACCGAAGATTCAGGGTTGAGATGGCCGGCGGCCAGCGCCGCGCGCAGTGCGGCCGCCGTGACCACGAACACGCCCACGCCGCCGCGCTCGAAGGCGAGCCAGGTGAGCGGAAGATCCGGATACGCCGCCTCCATCGCCGGGGCGCTGTGCCCGACCTCGCAGACCAGCACGCCGTCGTCGGTGAGCCGTGCGGTGGCCTCCACGAGCAGGCGGTGGACATAGTCGAGGCCATCCTCCCCCGCCGCCAGCGCCATGCGCGGCTCGTGGCGGTACTCCTCCGGCAGCGCGTCCATCGCGGGTGCGTCCACGTACGGCGGGTTGGCCACGATCACGTCGTAGGCCGGCTCCGCAGGAGGCCCGGCGAGAAGATCGGAGGCGCGCACGTGCACCCGCTCGCGCACGCCATGACGGTCCGCGTTGATGCGGGCCACCGCGAGGGCGTCCTCGGAGATATCCAGCGCGTCCACCTCGCAGCCCGGCAGGGCCAGGGCGCAGGCGATGGCGATGCAGCCGCTGCCCGTGCCCACGTCCGCGATGCGGGTGACCTCGTCGGGATCCGCCCAGGGCTGGAAGCCCGCCTCGATCAGCTCCGCCACCGGGGAGCGCGGGATCAGCACGCGCTCATCGACATAGAACGCCAGCCCCGCGAACCAGGCCTCGTGGGTGATGTAGGGCAACGGCAGGCGCTGCTCGACGCGCTGGTGGACCCGGGCGACGATCGCCGCCTTCTCCTCACCGGTCAGGCGGCAGCCGAGGTAGGCGTCGTGGGTGTCCGGCGGCAGGTGCAGCGTGTGCAGCACCAGCGCGGCCGCCTCGTCGATGGCGTTGTCCGTGCCGTGGCCGTAGCACACGCCCGCCGCCTCGAAGCGCGAGGCGCCCCAGCGCACGAAATCGGCGATGGTCTCCAGCTCCGGCGGGACACGGTTGGCGTCGCTCATGATCGGCTCCTGCTCTCGCGAGCGGGGATACTAACCCGAGCGGTGCCCCGCTGTCCGCTCCGGGCTTCCGCCGCCGCGCCGATCCGCGGATAATGCCCGTCCCCGAGCCAGCCGGAAGCGAGCGCGATGAGCCGAGACCAGCCCGCGGGCGCGATGGACCGCGTGAAATCCCTCGCCCTCTATCCCCTGCCGCACCACGCGGTATCGCGGCTGGTCGGCCGGGTCACGCGGATGCGCACCCGCTGGGTGCGGGACGTGTTGATCCGCACCTTCGTGCGCGCCTTCGGCGTGGACCTCACCGACGCCGAGGGCGATGTCCCCGGCGACTGGCCGGACTTCAACGCATTCTTCACCCGCGCCCTGCGCCCCGGGACCCGGCCGCTGCCGGACGACGGCGCCGCCATCGCCTCGCCGGTGGACGGCACCGTCAGCGAGGCCGGGCACATCGCCGCCGGCGAGCTGATCCAGGCCAAGGGCCAGCGCTTCGGGCTGCGCGCGCTCCTCGGCGGCGACGCCGAGCTCGCGGAGCGCTTCCGCGATGGCGCCTGGGCCACGCTCTACCTCTCACCGCGGGACTACCACCGCGTCCACATGCCCGGGGACGGCCGCCCGAGCGCCATGATCCACGTACCCGGGCGGCTGTTCAGCGTCGCCCCGCACACGGTCCGCGCGGTCCCCGGTCTGTTCGCGCGCAACGAGCGCGTGGTGTGCCTGTTCGACGGCGCGGATGGCCCCTTCGCCGTGATCCTTGTCGGCGCGATCTGCGTCGCCAGCATCGAGACCGTCTGGCACGGCGTGGTGACGCCGCCGGCGGGCCGGCGCGTGCGCGCCTGGCACTACCGCAACGCCGCCCTGCTGGAACGCGGTGCGGAGATGGGCCGGTTCAACATGGGCTCCACCGCGATCCTGCTCTACCCGCGCGGCCGCGTGGACTGGGCGACGGATCTCCGGCCCGGCCGGCACCTGCGCATGGGCGAGGCCATCGGCCGGCACCTCTAACGGGCCGCGGTCAGGCCCGCTCCACCGGGAAGGCGATGACCCCGTCGATCCGCGTGGCTCCCAGGGCGACCATGAACAGCCGGTCGAGCCCCAGGGCCACACCGGCACAGTCGGGCAGCCCCGCCTCCAGCGCGGCGAGCAGGCGCTCGTCGATCAGCGGCACGGGCTGCCCGGCCGCCACACGGTGCTCGCGATCCGCCTCGAACCGGCGACGCTGCTCCGCGGCATTGGTGAGTTCGTGGAAGCCGTTGGCGATCTCCAGGCCGTCGATGAAAAGCTCGAAGCGCTCGGCCACCCGTGGATCGCGCGGAGACAGCCGGGCGAGCGCGGCCTGTGAGGCGGGAAAGTCGGTGACGAAGTCGAAGGCGTCCTGCCCCAGCACTGGGGCGATGCGGGCACCGAAGAGCAGATCGAGGCCGTCGTCGCGGTCGAGCCCCGCGACCGTCGTGCCGGGAACGGCGGCGGCGACGCACTCGCGTACCTCGTCGGCAGCCGCGGTGAGCGGGTCCAGGCCCAGGTGCGTGCGGAACAGTGCCGCGTAGGCGTGCCGGCGCACGGGGCGGGGGCCCGCGATCCGCGCGGCCAGCTCCGCCACCTCCGCCATCAGGTCCTCGTGGTCGAGGCCCGGGCGGTACCACTCCAGCAGGGTGAACTCGGGATTGTGCCGGGCGCCACGCTCGCCGGCACGGAAGGCGCGTGCGACCTGGTAGATCGCGCCCATGCCGGCGGCGAGCAGCCGTTTCATGGCGTATTCGGGGGAGGTCTGCAGCCAGAGGCGGCCGGAGGGCGGCGCCCCGGGGCCGTCGTAGTTCACCCCGAGGCCGTCGAGGTGTACGTCCGTGACCCCGGCGGCGGCAAGGCTCGGGGTCTCGACCTCGACCACGCCGCGCTCCGCGAAGAAGGCGCGGACGTCGGCGAGCAGCGCGGCCCGGCGACGCAGCGTCTCCGGGCTCGCGCTCGGGCGCCAGTCAGTGGCGTCGGTCACTCCTTGGCGCGGGAGATATAGGCGCCATTACGGGTGTCCACCTTGAGGACCTCGCCCTCCTCGATGAACAGCGGCACCTGGACCACCGCGCCGGTCTCCAGGGTGGCGGGCTTGCTGCCGCCGCTGGAGGTGTCGCCGCGCAGGCCGGGATCCGTCTGCACCACCTTGAGCTGGACGTGCGGCGGCGCCTCCACGGACAGCGGCTCACCGTTGTAGAGGGTGATGTTGCACACGTCCTGCTCCTTGAGCCACTTGGCGGCGTCGCCCACGGCAGCCTCGTTCGCCGCGTGCTGCTCGAAGGTCTCCGGGTCCATGAAGTACCAGAACTCGCCGTCGGAGTAGAGATACTGCATCTCCGTCTCCATGACGTCGGCGGCCTCGACGGTGTCCCCGGACTTGAAGGTGCGGTCGATGACCTTGCCGGTCTTGAGGTTGCGGACCTTCACACGGTTGAAGGCCTGGCCCTTGCCCGGCTTGACGAATTCGTTGTCGACGATGGCATAGGGATCGCCGTCGAGCATGATCTTGAGGCCGGACTTGAACTGGTTGGTGCTGAAGCTCGCCATGGATTACCCCGGATTGACGGCCCCCGAGCGGGGGCGGTGATTCACTCCCGCGGGTGCGCTACCATCGCCCCGCGAACAACGCCGCGAATGCTAACGGAAAAGCGCCGACTATAGAACATGGTGAACGCCCAGGCCGCCTCCACCACCACCCGGAGCGAACCGCCGGCGTGGCAACGCGCCCTCGCGGACGCGATCCGCGACCCACGGGAGCTGCTGGACACGCTGGCACTACCGCACACGCTGCTCGACGGCGCCCGCACCGGTGCGGCGCTGTTCCCGCTGCGCGTGCCGCGGGGCTACGCCGCGCGCATGCGCCGCGGCGACCCGGACGACCCGCTGCTTCGCCAGGTCCTGCCGGTGGCCGCGGAGGCGCGGTCCACACCGGGATTTGTCGACGACCCGGTGGGCGACCTCGACGTCGTGCGCCCCGGCGGCATCCTGCACAAGTACCGCGGCCGGGCGCTGATCGTCGCCACCGGCGCGTGCGCTGTGAACTGCCGCTACTGCTTCCGCCGCGCGTTCCCCTACAGTGAGCACCAGGCCGCACCACACCAGTGGCGTGAGGCGCTGGACACCCTCCGCGGCGACCCGTCGATCGAGGAGGTCATCCTGAGCGGCGGCGACCCGCTGAGCCTCTCCGACCGCCGCCTCGCCGCCCTCGCCGAGGGCCTCGCCGGGATCGGTCATGTGCGGCGGCTGCGCGTACATACCCGGTTACCGGTGGTGCTGCCCGAGCGTGTCGACGATGGTCTGCTGGACTGGCTCGCCGGGACCCGCCTGGCCCCGGTGATGGTCATCCACGCCAACCACCCCGCGGAGCTCGACGGCGACGTGGCCGCGGCCCTCGCGCGCCTGCGGGAAAACGGCGTCACGCTGCTCAACCAGACGGTGCTGCTGCGCGGGGTCAATGACGCGGTGGCGACGCTCGCAGCGCTCTCCGAGCGGCTGTTCGAGCAGGGGGTGATGCCGTACTACCTGCACCTGCTCGATCCGGTGCGCGGCGCCGGCCACTTCGATGTGGACGAGCGGGAGGCCGCCGGCCTGATGCGCGGGCTCGCCGATCGCCTGCCCGGCTACCTGGTACCCCGGCTCGTCCGCGAGGTTCCCGGGCGCAGCGCCAAGACCCACATTGCCTGGGACACGGCCCCGCCGTAAGGCGAACGATTCGACATACCGCGAAACCGCCGGTTGTCGCGATGGCGCAACTCGCCCACTATAGCCTCCCGGGGCCGCCTCCGGCGGGGCGCACCGCTCTCCGGGGCGGCGGCAGCGCTCCGCCGCAGCAGCCACGGCAAAGGAATCCGTGACGATAACAGCCGAGAGCTCATGCCCAGCGACCACACACTGCGCCTGCTGATCGCCGAGGACTCCCTCAACGACGCCGAACGTCTCGTCAGCGTCCTGCGCAATGTCGGCTACGCCGTGCGCCCGACCCGTACCGACGACGGCGAGGCATTGCAGGCGGCGCTGCACGGCCAGGCTCAGGATATCCTGATCTGCGCCCCGGGACTGACGGACCTGCCGCTGGACGAGGCGCTGCGGGTCATACAGCAGTCGGGGCACGACCTGGGGGTGCTCGTACTCACCGAGGCGGAGGATCCGGAGCTGCGCCGCGAGGTGATGGCCATGGGGGTGGCCGACCTCGTGACCAAGGCCGATCCCGACCATTTCCGGTACGTGGTGGACCGCGAGTTCGCGGCGCTGCAGGCGCGTCGTGCCCAGCGCCGGCTGGAGGCCGCGCTCAGCGAGAGCGAGCGCCGCTGCGAGAATCTGCTGGAGAGCTCCCGCGACGCCATCGCGTACGTCCACGACGGCATGCACATCTACGCCAATCACGCCTACGCCGAGCGCTTCGGCCTGGACGACCGCGAGGAGGTGGAGGGCATGCCCCTGCTCGACCTCATCGCACCGACCGAGCAGGCGGACTTCCGTGAGCGCTTCCGGGCCTATGCCCGCGACGGCGAGACCTCCGCGGAAATCGCCACGCGGCTGCGCGACGCCAACGGTGAGGAACGCGACGCCCACGTCGTGCTGACCGAGGGCAGCTGGGACGGCGAGCATGCCACCCAGATCCTCATCCGGGGCCAGCAGCAGAATGACGACGCCCTGGCCGAGCGCCTGGAGCATCTCTCGCGCCAGGACATGCTCACCGGCCTGCTCAACCGCAACCACTTCCTCACCCATTTGGGCAAGCGGCTCACCAGCAACCATGCCGAGGAGGCCGGCACCCAGCACGGCCTGCTCTATCTGCGCATCGACCGCAGCGATACCATTCAGCACAACCTCGGCATCGGCGCCCTCGACCAGGTGATAGCGGACACCGCGGACTGCCTCGAGGCCCAGCTCCCGGAGGGGGCCGCCCCCGCGCGTTACGCGGACACCGCCTTCGTCGCACTGCTCCCCGGCGCCAACGTCCACGACGCCCTCGCCGTCGCCGAATCCGTGCGCGAGGCCGCCTCACGTCAGACCAGCGATGTCGACGGCCATACCGTGAACAAGACGGTGAGCGTGGGCATCGCCATGATCGGCGACAACGTCGCGACCGCGGAGCAGGCGGTCAACCTCGCCGCCGAGGCCATGGACCAGGCCGCCCGCGAGGGCGGCGACCGCGTCCACCTCCACCAGGGCGCCGCCGAGGCCGGCGACGATACCAGCGCCCTCGGTCCGCGGCTGGAAAAGGCCTTGTCCGACGGCCTGATCGAGTGCCTCTACCAGCCGGTGGTCGGACTGGGGGACGATGCCCCGGCGCGTTACCAACTCCATTACCGCCTCAGCGACGACGACGGCCTGGTCGACCAGGCCACGCTGAGCAAGGCGGCCGCCGAGGCCGGACTGGCGACGGCGCTGGACCGCTACATCCTCGACGCCGGCCTCCGCGCCCTCGCCGGGCAGGGCGGAGACGGGCCGAGCCTGTTCGTCCCGGTGTGCGCCGACAGCCTCGCGGACGCCGGCTTCGAGACCCTGGTCGCCGCCGCCCTGGACGAGCATGGCCTGCGCCCGCGGCAGCTGATCATCGAGCTACGCGAGTCCGTCGCGATCACGCAGTTCATGCAGATCGGGCGGATCGCCGAGGCCTTCTCGCGCGCCGGTATCGGCCTGTGCCTGACCGAGTTCGGCACCGGCCTGGACTCCTTCCGCATCCTCTACAACCTGCCGGTGGGCTTCGTACGCCTCGATCCGGTGCTGCTGGAGGATCTCTACGCCGGGCGCGGCGCGGACGACCACCTCAACAAGCTCGCCAGCGCCGCCCACGAGGCGGAATGCCTGATCATCGCCGAGGGCCTGACCGAGGCAGTGCATATCGCCCGCCTCTGGCAGCTCAACATCGACCTCATGCAGGGCGAGTTCCTTCAGGGCCCCGCCCCGGCCATGGACTACGACTTCGCGGGTATGGTCATCTGACGCCCGGCACGCTGCCTAGGCGGCACCGGCCTCCTGGAGCGCCCGGATGCGCACCTCGATAGGCGGATGCGACATGAACAGCCGCCGCAGCCCCGGGCCGCGACCGCCGTTGATCCCGAAAGCCTCGAGCTGATCCGGCATCTCCCCGGCATGCCCCCCCTGCAGCCGGCGTAGCGCCGCAATCATCGACTCACGTCCGGCGAGCCTCGCGCCGCCCGCGTCCGCACGGAACTCGCGCTGGCGCGAGAACCACATCACGATCATCGATGCGAGGATGCCGAACAGGATCTCCGCGGCGATCACCGCGATCCAGTAGCCCATCCCGTAGCCGCGTTCGTTGCGGAAGACCACGCGGTCCACGAACTGGCCGACGATCCGCGAGAGCACGATCACGAAGGTGTTCAGCACGCCCTGCAGCAGGGCCAGTGTCACCATGTCGCCGTTGGCCACGTGGCTGACCTCGTGGCCGAGCACCGCCGACGCCTCCTCCCGACGCATGCCGCGGAGCAGGCCCGCACTGACGGCAACCAGCGCGTCGTCACGGCGCATGCCGGTGGCGAAGGCGTTCATCTCCGCACCGTCGTAGATCCCCACCTCCGGCATGCCGATGCCGGCGGCACGGGCGTGGGTACGCACGGTGTCCACCAGCCACGCCTCGGTCTCGTTGGCCGGCTGGCTGATGACGCGTACCCCCATGAAGGTCCGCGCCATCCACTTCGAGCTCGCCAGCGAGATGAACGCCCCGCCCATCCCGAAGATGGCGGCAAGCACCAGCAGGCCACCGGTGTTGAGGACCACGCCCTGGCGGGCGAGCATCGGCTCGAGGACGTTGAGCACCGTACCCAGGAGGACGAGCACGGCCAGATTGGTCGCGAGAAAAAGCCCGATCCGCTTCATAGACGCCCACTCCCTGTCGGCATGGCGACGAAACCGAATTGCGCCTGGCCCCCTCCCGCCCGGAGGCGCCCTTTACCAGCGCGGGGCGGTCCTCCCCGCCGAAGGTTCAACGGCGCGCGGGACGAATGGCCGGATCAGGATATGGGGACACGGCGGGGCGGTTTCATCCCATCCGTCGGTCACTCGGCGGCGCCCAGCGCATCGACCCGCTGCAGCCCCCTCGGCAGCGCCTGGCCGCGCCGGCCGCGGGCACCCTCGTAGGCCACGAGGTCCCCCGGGCGCAGGGTCAGGGTGCGCTTGCCGGCGGTGACCACCAGGCCCCGCCCCTGCGGAAGCACCGCCATCGCGGCCACCCGCTCCGAACCGTCGGCGAGGCGCTCCCGCGGGATCCCGACGAGCTTGTTGCCCTTGCCCTTGGCGAGCTCCGGCAGCTCGGCGAGCGGGAAGACCAGCAGACGGCCCGCGGTGGTCGCCACCGCGAGACGGTCGCTCGCCGGGTCGTGGGCCGCCACCGGGGTCAGGACGCGCGCCCCGCCGGGTACGGTGAGCAGCGCCTTGCCCGAGCGGTTCTTGGCGAACAGGCTGGAGAGTTCGGTGACGAAGCCGTAGCCGTGGTCCGTGGCGAGCACCCAGCGCCCCTCGGGGTCGCCGGCGACCACGTGCTCGAAGTGGGCCCCGCCCTGGGGCGAGAGCCGCCCGGTGAGCGGCTCGCCCTGCCCGCGCGCAGAGGGCAGCGTATGCGCCGGCAGCGAATAGCTGCGGCCGCTGTCGTCGAGAAAGGCGACGAGCTGATTGGTTCGTCCGGGAGCGGCGTCACGGAAGCCGTCCCCGGCCTTGTACGACAGCCGCTCCGGGTCGACGTCGTGGCCCTTGGCCGCGCGTACCCAGCCCTTCTGCGAGAGGACCACGGTCACCGGCTCGCTGGGCACCAGCTCGGTCTCGGAAAGCGCCCGCGCGGAAGCGCGTTCCACCAGTGGTGAGCGGCGATCGTCGCCGTACTTGTCGGCATCCTCGCGCAACTCCTCCTGGATCAGGGCCGTCAGCCGGGCCGGCGAGTCCAGGGTCTCGCGGAGATCGTCGCGCTCGCGCTCCAGCTCCCCCTGCTCGGTGCGGATCTTCATCTCCTCCAGGCGCGCGAGGTGGCGCAGGCGCAGCTCCAGGATCGCCTCGGCCTGGCGCTCGGAGAGCCCGAAGCGCTCCATCAGCACCGGCTTGGGCTCGTCCTCCTCGCGGATGATCGCGATCACCTCGTCGATGTTGAGGTAGGCGATCAGGTAGCCCTCCAGCAGGTGCAGCCGGGACTCGACCTTGTCGAGCCGCCAGCGCAGCCGTCGGGTGACGGTGTCCCGCCGGAAGGTCAGCCACTCGGAGAGGATCTCGCGGAGGTCGCGCACCCGCGGACGGCCGTCCAGGCCGATGACATTGAGATTGACCCGGTAGGTCTTCTCCAGGTCGGTGGTCGCGAACAGGTGCTGCATCAGCTCGTCCGCGTCCACGCGGGCGGAACGCGGCGTGACCACCAGCCGGGTCGGGTTCTCGTGGTCGGATTCGTCACGCAGGTCCTCGACCATCGGCAGCTTCTTCGCCTGCATCTGTGCGGCGATCTGCTCCAGCACGCGGCTGCCGGAGACCTGGTAGGGCAGCGCGGTTATCACTACGTCGCGCCCCTCCCTCTCCCAGCGCGCACGCATGCGCAGGCCGCCGGAGCCGGTCTCGTAGATCCTGCGGATGTCCGCCGGCGGGGTGACGATCTCCGCCTCCGTGGGCATGTCCGGCCCGGGGATGTGCTTGCACAGCGCGGCCACGGAAGCGTCCGGCTCGTCCAGCAGGTGTATGCAGGCCGCCGTAATCTCGCGCAGGTTGTGGGGCGGAATGTCCGTGGCCATGCCCACGGCGATGCCGGTGCCGCCGTTGAGCAGGACGTTCGGCACCCGCGCCGGCAGCACCACCGGCTCGTCCAGGGTGCCGTCGAAGTTCGGCTGCCACTCCACCGTCCCCTGGCCCAGCTCGGCGAGCAGAAGCTGGGCGTAGGGCGCGAGCCGCGCCTCGGTGTAGCGCATGGCCGCGAACGACTTCGGGTCGTCCGCCGAGCCCCAGTTACCCTGGCCATCCACCAGCGGATAGCGATAGGAAAAGGGCTGGGCCATGAGCACCATGGCCTCGTAGCACGCGGCGTCGCCGTGAGGGTGGTACTTGCCGAGGACGTCGCCGACGGTGCGGGCCGACTTCTTGTACTTCGCCGCCGCCGACAGCCCGAGTTCGGACATGGCGTAGACGATGCGGCGCTGCACGGGCTTCATCCCGTCGCCGATGTGCGGCAGGGCCCGGTCGAGTATCACGTACATGGCGTAGTCGAGGTACGCCTTCTCGGTGAACTCGTGCAGCGGGCGGCTCTCGAAGTCGGAGTACGTCTGGATGTCGGTCATCGGCGTTCCGTCGGTGATTCAGTCGGGATGTCGCGGCAAAGCTGCCACGGCGGGTGCACTATCGCAGGCTGCGGAAAGCGGGGGAGCGAAACCCGGCCCCGGACACACTGTGAATACCTCGCTGTACGCTCGTGTGCGGCCATCCATGGCCGCACACGGTCCGGGGCCGGCCTTCCCTCCCCCATCGTGCACCGCACTCGGGGTCAAACCAGGGGCTCCGCCAGATCGCCCTTGCGCTCGAGCCATTCGCGGCGGGCCGCCGCGGCACGTTTGCCGAGCAGCATGCCCATGAGCCGGTCCGTGTCCTCCGGCGCGTCCACGGTGAGCTGCACGAGCCGCCGGGTGTCCGGCGCCATGGTGGTCTCGCGGAGCTGCATCGGATTCATCTCGCCGAGGCCCTTGAAGCGGGTGGTCGTGACCTTGCCCCGCTTGCCCTCGGCCTCGATGCGGTCGTAGATGCCCTGGCGCTCGGACTCGTCGAGCGCGTAGTGGGTCTCCTTGCCCACATCCACGCGGTAGAGCGGCGGCATCGCCATGAACACATGGCCGGCGCGCACCAGCGCCGGGAAGTGGCGCAGGAACAGCGCGCACAGGAGCGTGGCGATGTGGGCCCCGTCCGGGTCGGCGTCGGCGAGCACGCAGACCTTGCCGTAGCGCAGCCGGGAGAGGTCGTCGGAGCCCGGCTCGATGCCGAGCGCCACGGCGATGTCGTGCACCTCCTGCGAGCCCATCACCTCCGCCGGATCGACCTCCCAGGTGTTGAGGATCTTGCCGCGCAGGGGCATCACCGCCTGAAACTCGCGGTCACGGGCCTGCTTGGCGGAGCCGCCGGCCGAGTCGCCCTCCACCAGGAAGAGTTCCGTGCGTGAGGTGTCCTGGCTGGTGCAGTCGGCGAGCTTGCCCGGCAGCGCCGGCCCGCTGGTGACCTTCTTGCGGGTGACCTTGCGCGCGGCGCGCTGGCGGCGCTGGGCACTGGCGATCACCAGCTCGACGATCCCCTCCGCGGCGGCCACGTGCTGGTTGAGCCAGAGGCTGAAGGCGTCCTTGACCACGCCGGAGACGAAGGTGGCGCACTCCCGCGACGACAGCCGCTCCTTGGTCTGCCCTGAGAACTGCGGGTCCTCGAGCTTCACCGAGAGCACGAAGGCCAGCCGCTCGAAGATGTCCTCCGGGGCGATCCGCACCCCCCGCGGCAGGAGGTTGCGGAACTCACAGAACTCGCGCACCGCCTCGGTCAGGCCGCTACGCAGGCCGTTCACGTGGGTGCCGCCCTGGGCGGTGGGGATGAGGTTAACGTAGCTCTCCTGGACGACCTCGCCGTCCTCCGGCAGCCAGGCCACCGCCCATTCCACGGCCTCGCGCTCACCGTTCACCCGCCCGGTGAACGGCGACTCGGGGATGAACGGGGTGTCCTGCAGCGCGCCGCGCAGATAGTCCACGAGGCCGTCCTCGTAGTACCAGACGGTTGACTCGCCGCTCGCCTCCTCCTCCAGGCGCACGGTGAGCCCCGGGCACAGCACCGCCTTGGCACGCAGGACGTGCTTGAGCCGCGGCACGGAGAAGCGCGCCGAGTCGAAGTAGCTCGCATCAGGCCAGAAGTGCAGCTCGGTGCCGGTGTTGCGGCGGCCCACCTCGCCGACGACCTGGAGGTCCTCGACCTTCTCGCCGTGGGCGAAGGCCATGCGGTAGCGCTTGCCGTCGCGCCGGATCTCCACCTCCAGGCGCAGCGACAGCGCGTTCACCACCGAGACGCCGACACCGTGCAGGCCGCCGGAGAACTGGTAGCTCTTGGAGGAGAACTTGCCGCCGGCGTGGAGCTTGCTGAGGATCACCTCGACGCCGGGCAGTCCCTGCTGCGGGTGGGTATCCACGGGCATGCCCCGGCCGTCGTCGCGTACGGACAGCGAGCCATCACGGTAGAGGGTGACCACGATCTCCCGGGCGTGGCCGGCAATCGCCTCGTCCACACTGTTGTCGATAACCTCGGCGGCGAGGTGGTTGGGCCGGCTGGTATCGGTATACATCCCCGGCCGGCGCCGCACCGGGTCCAACCCCGTTAGCACCTCGATGGAAGCGGCATCGTATGTCGTCGCCATGCGTAATCGTGTCCCTCTCGTCGGCCCTGAGGCGTGCCGCGGCAGTGTAACGCAACGCAACACCCGGCGGTGTGTGCGTTACACTACGTCCTGTCCACCCCCTCCTGCCAAGGGGACGCACACCGCAGCAGCGCGCCGGAGCCATGACCGACGACAGCGACAACACCAACACGGCGGACGCCGACGGCCACACCCCGGATTTCGAGACCGCACTGGCGGAGCTTGAGGAGCTGGTCGCGCGCATGGAACGCGGCGACCTCAGCCTGGAAGACTCCCTGAGCGCGTTCGAGCGCGGCGTCGGCCTGACCCGGGTCTGCCAGAAGGCGCTGACCGAGGCGGAGCAGAAGGTCGAGGTACTGCTCGGCGACAGCGACGACGACAGCGCCGGCCTCGCGCCCTTCGACGAGGGGGAAGGCGATGGCGATTGAACAGCGCCTCTCCGAGTGCCGCGAGCGCGTGGAAGCGGCCCTCGAGCACGCCCTGCCCCCCGCGGGTCTGGCGCCCGCACGGCTGCACGAGGCGATGCGCTACGCCGTGCTCGGCAACGGCAAGCGCCTGCGCCCCCTGCTGGTCTACCTCGGCGGGGAGGCTCTGGACGCCCCCGCCGCCGCCCTTGATGCCGCCGCCTGCGCGGTGGAATGCATCCACTGCTACTCGCTGGTCCATGACGACCTGCCCGCCATGGACGACGACGACCTGCGCCGCGGCCGCCCCACCTGCCACCGAGCCTACGACGACGCCACCGCCATCCTGGTCGGCGACGCCCTGCAGGCCCTGGCGTTCCGGCTCGTTGCCCGGACCCCGGGGGTCGGCGCCGAGGCCCGAGTCGCCATGCTCGACACCCTGGCAACCGCTGCCGGCTCGCGGGGGCTGTGTGGCGGCCAGGCCATGGACCTCGCCGCCGTCGGCCACGCGGTCACGGAGGCCGAGCTCGAGGCGATGCACATCCACAAGACGGGGGCCCTGATCCGCGCGAGCGTGCGCCTCGGCGCCCTCTGCGGCGAGGCACCGGATGCCCCGGAGCTGGAGCAGCTCGATCACTATGCCAAGTGCATCGGCCTCGCCTTCCAGGTCCAGGACGACATCCTCGACGTGGACGGCGACGCGGACGTGCTCGGCAAGGCGAGCGGCGCCGACGCCCGCCTGGACAAGCCCACCTACCCGGCTCTGCTCGGCCTCTCGGAGGCGCGGGCCTTCGCCGCGCAGCTGCGCGACGACGCCCTCGCCAGCCTGGAGCCGCTGGGGGAACGGGCCGAGGGCCTGCGCGAGATCGCCAACTACGTGATCGAACGGGATCACTGAGGCAAGATCGTCCAGCTTTCGGACGCTTTCCTCAATCCCACGGGCACGGACGCCGGGCTAGCCTCATCGATGAGATCACGGTGCCCACAGAGGCACGCCCGTACCCAGGAGGAGGGAACGCCATGACCTACCAGATCGTGATGCCGCGGGTGATGGAGATCGGCGGCGGCGCGAGCGGCTCGCTCGCCTCGGTGCTCGAACGTCTGGGCCTGTCCCGGCCGCTGATCGTCACCGATGCGTTCATGAACACCCGCGGGCCGGTTCCCGGCCTCGTCACCCAGCTCAGGGAGGCCGGGATCACCGCCGGCGTATTCGCCGACACCGTGCCCGACCCGACCACCGCCTCCATCGACGCCGGCGTCGAGGCCCTGCGCCAGGACCGTTACGACTGTGTCATCGGCGTCGGCGGCGGCAGCCCGCTGGATTCCGCCAAGGCCATCGCCTACCTCGGCACCTTCGGCGGCACGATGCGCGACTACAAGGCGCCGCGCCAGAATGACGGGCCCGCCCTGCCGGTGATCGCCGTCCCGACGACCGCGGGCACCGGCTCGGAGGTCACGCGCTTCACCGTGATCACCGACAGCGAGAGCGGCGAGAAGATGCTCTGCGGCGGTACCGCCTTCTGCCCGACCGCGGCCCTGGTGGACTTCGAGCTCACCCTGAGCATGCCCTTCCGCCTGACCGCGGATACCGGCCTCGACACCCTCACCCACTGCATCGAGGCCTACGTCTCGCGCCGCCGCAACCCGATCTCCGACGCCCACGCCATCGCCGGCATGCGCGCGGTCGCCGACAACCTCCGCACCGCCTGCTTCGAGCCGGACAACCGTGAGGCCCGAGAGGCGATGATGCGTGCGGCGACCCAGGGCGGGATGGCCTTCTCCAACGCCTCCGTCGCCCTCGTCCACGGCATGAGCCGGCCCCTCGGCGCGTTCTTCCACGTGCCCCACGGGCTGTCCAACGCCATGCTGCTGCCGCGGATCACCGAGTACTCCGCCGAGGGCGAGGCGCTGCCGCGCTACGCGGACTGCGCCCGGGCGATGGCCGTCACCGCTCCGGACGCGGACGACGAGACCGCCGTCGCCGCCCTGCTCGATGCCCTGCGCGCGCTCAACCGCGACCTGCAGGTCCCCACCCCGGCGGACTACGGTATCGACCGGGCCGAATACGAGGGCGTCCTGGAGACCATGGCGGAGCAGGCACTGGCGTCCGGCTCGCCGGGCAACAACCCCCGCGTGCCGGACGTGCCGACCCTCAAGCAGCTCTACATGGACTGCTACGAGTAGTCCCGCGACACGACGGGCCGCCCGGCGGCCCGTCGCCCCTCAGCCGTAGCGCATCGCCCGGTAGCGCGTAGGCGAGACCCCGACCACCTTCCGGAACAGCCGCGAGAAGTAGTAGGCGTCCTCGTAACCGAGCTCGAAGGCGATCTGCTGCACGCTCCGCGTGGATATGTCGAGCAGATAGCAGGCCCGTTCCATCTTCATGTGGATGAAGTTCTGTATCGGCGGCATCCCGGTCAGGCGCTTGTACTGACGGGCGAAGGTATAGCGCGAGAGGTTCACGCTCGCCGCCAGCGTGTCCAGGTCCAGGTGGTGGTGGAGGTTCGCCTGCATCAGCGCGTGCACGTGATCGAGGTCGAAGCCGCCCGCCTGACGGGTCGCCGAGCGTGGCGAGACCACCGCCAGGTAGCTCAGCATCGCCCGCAGGTGGTTCGCCGCGTGCACGAACACCGGCGGGGAGTAGCCGCTGCGACGAACCCCCAGCAGGGTCTCGAAATCGGCGAGGAGCTTCGGCGAGCGCCCGAGCCGGGCCACCGGCCGCTCGCGCTCGAAGCCGATCGCCGCCCAGAAGTCGCCGGTGCGCGTGCCATCGAAATGCACCCAGTACAGCGTCCAGGGGTCGTCGCCGGACGCGGCGTAGGCGTGGAGGACGTCGCGGGGCAGCAGCATCACGTCCCCGGCCGCCACCGGCCACTCATGGCCGTCCACGCTGAGGGTGCCGGCCCCGTCACAGCAGTAGAGCACCAGGTGGTCAACATGGCTGTCGCGGCGCACGGCGTGGCCGGCCGCGCGGGGATAGTAGCCCATGGCGTGGGGATAGAGCTCTCGGGTGAGCGGGTTCCCCGCCAGGTGATCGCGCAGGAACGTGGGCACGAAGAAACGCACCCCCTCCGGCGGCAACGGCCAGTCAGAGGGCCCCGTCACCGCTGCCCCCCTTCCGCCACCGGGACGATTTTGCCGCGTTGTTGGTGTAGGCTTGCCGCCCGTGCCCCAAGCGAACGGATGCCGGAGCGATGAGCCGTCCCTGCGCGTTTTTCCGAGAGTTCCTCCGCCGCCCGGGCGAGGTGGCGTCCATGATCCCGAGCTCGCGCTTCCTGGAGGCGGGCCTGGTCGGGGCCGCCGACCTCGCCAGCGCAGCGACCGTGGTGGAGCTCGGGCCCGGCTCCGGCGGTACCACCACGGCCCTGCTCGCGGGCATGGCGGCGGATGCGCGGCTGCTCGCCGTCGAGATCAATCCACACCTGCATCGCCTCCTCGCCGGTATCGATGACGACCGCCTCGTCGCCCACTGCGGCAGCGCGACGGCCCTGGACCACGCCCTGCGGGAGAACGGCCTGCCGGCGCCGGACGTGGTCGTCTCCGGGATCCCCTTCTCCCGCATGCCCGCCGACGACGGCCGGGCCGTGATCGAGGCCGTCCGGGGCGCCCTCGCCCCCGGCGGGCGGTTCGTCGCCTACCAGCTCAGCGACCGCGTCGCACGGCTTGCCACCCCGGTGTTCGGCGCCCCGCGCATCGCGCGCTGGGAATGGCGCAACATCCCGCCGCTACGGCTGTACGTGTGGGACCGCCCGGCGGGTTGAACCGCCCCTGGGCAAGATCGTCCATTACCCCGTTCGTTTCGTCAATTCGCCCCTCCCGGACACGGCGCCAGACTGAACGTCCGGTTAACCGCGAGGAGGAGCGATCATGACCGAGACCACCATTCATCACTTCATCAACGGGGCGCTTCGCAGCGACGAGGGCGAGCGCCGTGCGCCGGTCTACAACCCCGCCACGGGCGAGCGTACCGCGGAGGTCGCGCTGGCAAGCGAGGCGCAGGTCCGCGAGGCCATCGACGCCGCCGAGGCAGCCCAGGCCGGTTGGGCCGCCACCCCACCGCTGCGCCGCGCACGGGTGATGTTCCGCTTCAAGCAGCTCATCGAGGAGAATCACGACCGCCTCGCCGAGTTGATCACCCGGGAGCACGGCAAGGTGTTCTCCGACGCCAAGGGCGAGGTCATCCGCGGCCTGGAGGTGGTGGAGTTCGCCTGCGGCATCCCCCACCTGCTCAAGGGCGAGCACTCCAGCAACGTCGGCACGGACGTGGACTCCTGGTCCATGCAGCAGCCGGTGGGCGTGTGCGCCGGTATCACGCCGTTCAACTTCCCGGCCATGGTCCCGATGTGGATGTTCCCGGTGGCGCTGGCCTGCGGCAATGCCTTCGTGCTCAAGCCCTCCGAGAAGGACCCGTCGGTGGCCCTGCTGCTCGCGGAGCTGCTGCGTGAGGCCGGGCTACCGGACGGCGTGTTCAACGTCGTCAACGGCGACAAGACCGCCGTGGACACCCTGCTCACCGACGAGCGCGTGCGCGCGATCAGCTTCGTCGGCTCCACGCCCATCGCCCAGTACATCTACGAGACGGGCGCCGCCAACGGCAAGCGCGTGCAGGCCCTCGGCGGCGCCAAGAACCACATGGTGGTGATGCCCGACGCGGACCTCGACCAGGCGGTGGATGCCCTCATGGGCGCCGCCTACGGCTCCGCGGGCGAGCGCTGCATGGCGGTCTCCGTGGCCGTGCCCGTGGGCGAGGAGACCGCCGACCGGCTGGTCCAGCGACTGCGCGAGCGCACCGAGGGCCTGAAGGTCGGCAACGGCCTGGACCGCGACAACGAGCCGGACATGGGTCCGCTGGTGACCCGCGAGCACCTGGAAAAGGTGCAGGGCTACGTCGATGTGGGCGTCTCCGAGGGCGCGGAGCTGGTCGTCGACGGACGCAACCACACCGTCGCCGGCCACGAGAACGGCTTCTTCCTCGGCGGCTGCCTGTTCGACCGGGTGACCCCGGAGATGCGCATCTATCGCGAGGAGATCTTCGGCCCGGTGCTCTCGGTGGTCCGCGCCGCGGACTTCGACGAGGCCGTGGATCTGATCAACGCCCACGAGTTCGGCAACGGCACCGCGGTGTTCACCCGCGACGGCGACGCGGCCCGCACCTTCGCCCAGCGCATCCAGGTGGGCATGGTCGGCATCAACGTGCCGATCCCCGTGCCGATGGCCTTCCACAGCTTCGGCGGCTGGAAGCGCTCGCGCTTCGGCGTGCTCCACGCCCACGGCCCGGAGGCGGTGCGTTTCTACACCGAGATGAAGACGGTCACCGCGCGCTGGCCCAAGGGCGTGCGCGAGACCAACACGAACCATTTCAGCATGCCTACCATGTAACCACGTCCGGCACGCCGCCGGATCCCGGCCCGGCCGCCCTGCGCCGGGCCGGGCAGGTTGGAGGCCGCCCCCTGCCCATCGCGCGTCACGCCACCGCCGCGTCCGCGAACGGGACCGTCCGGGCCAGGACCCGTCAGCGGTCCGTGCCGTCCGGTTACGCGGTTACCACACGGTTGCGGCCGTCCCGTTTGGCGGCATAGAGCGCCGCATCGACCCGCTGCATCACGGCCTCCAGCGACTCCCCGGGCGCGCACTCCGCGACCCCGATGCTCACCGTAATCCGAACGTGGGTGCCGGCCACCGGCACGGTGAGGTCCGCCAGCGCGGCACGCAGCGTCTCCGCCCGCTCGGCCGCGCCTGCCGCACTGCAGTCGCCGAGCAGAACGATGAACTCCTCACCGCCCCAACGGCAGACCGTGTCCGCCTCACGGATGTGGCGGCGCACCGTGTCCACCACGCTGCGAATGACCTGGTCCCCCGCCTGGTGGCCGTGGGTGTCGTTGATCGCCTTGAACCGGTCGATGTCCACGCTCAGCACCGACACCGCCTCGCCCCGGCGGCGTGCGCTGCGCACCACCTGGTCGAAGACCATGCCGAAGACCTGGCGGCTCGCCGCCCCGGTGAGCGGATCGGTGGTCGCCATCTCCTCGAGACGGCGCTGATAGCCGCGCACGGTGATATAACCAAGCGTGAGCACCAGCACCGTGATCGCCAGCGAGATGGCCAGATTGACCGCCAGCGTGCGCTGGATCCGCGCCTCCGCGGCCGCATTGCTCTGCTCCACGACCAGGATCCAGTCCATCTGCGGCACCAGCCGGGTGTTGACGTAGACCGTCTCGGCGGCCCCCCGGTTGAAGCGGAACGAGGTGCTGGGACTCGTGAGGATCCGGGTGGCATAGGCCCCGAGCCCCTCGCGGTCGTGGATGTTCGGGGCCACATCGAAGGCACTGCCGTGCAGGGTCACGTCGCCCTCACGGTCGATGAAATAGATGCGGCGGCCGTAACGCCGCTGGTAATTCTCGATGAGATCGGCGACGGCGTTCACCGACAGGCCCACGCCGATGGCACCAAGATAATCACCGTCGTAGTCGAGCACACGGTAGTTCACGAAGATGCTCACCCGCCCGGGATTGGCCGTATCGGCATCCACGTTGATCTCGTAGCGATCGTGCATGTTGCGGACGCGGAAGTACCAGGCGTCCTGCGGGTCTTCCGGGCGGACGGTCTTGAGCACGCCGCGGGGGTGGTAGTAACGCCGGCTGCGCTCGGAGACGAAGAACGCGGTGATGGTGTCGTACTTCTTGCGCACCTCGCTGAGGTAGCGGGTCATCCGCTGGACGTTGTGCTCGCCGCCGATGGCCCAGTCGCGCACGAAGGTGTCATGGGCCATGAACGAGGAGATCAGCACCGAACGCAGGAGATCGCGCTGGATCTCGGAGTAGATGTTGTCGCTGGTCAGCGGCAGCGTCTCCTCGGCGACACGCTCGGCCAGCGAATCATGGGCGACGTAGTAGCTGATCAGGCTGGTGGCCACCAGTCCCGTCGCCACCAGCAGCGCGAGTGCCACCGCGAAGTAGATCTTTCTGCGCCGCATCCGGCCCGTTCCCCCCTCTGGTCGACGCGATCACCGTCCCACCGCGCCGCCGCCCCCGGCCGCGCTTATCTGGCAGGCGCGCCGAAGGTTACCACGCCCGGCTCCCCGGCGCTCCCGCCCTGCTCCACCGCCGCCAGCGGGTCCTCTCCCCCGTCCGTGGCGGCCCCGTCGGCGCGCAGGCCATGGAAATCGAACAGGTCGGTATCGGCCAGCTGGGAGGGCTGCACGTTCTGCATCGCGCGCAGCATGCTCGTGAGCCGTTTCGGGTCCTCCGTCTCCCACTGCCTCAGCATCGCCTTCACCGCCTGGCGCTTTAGGTTGGGCTGGGAGCCGCAGAGGCTGCAGGGGATGATCGGGAAGCCCTTGAGCTCGCTGTAACGCTCCGCGTAGGACTCGGGTACATGGGCCAGCGGCCGGATCACCACGTGACGGCCGTCATTGCTCTTGAGCTTCGGGGCCATCGCCGCCAGCCGCCCACCATAGAACATATTCAGGAACAGCGTCTCGAGCATGTCGTCGCGGTGATGGCCAAGTGCGATCTTGGTCGCGCCGAGCTCCGAGGCGGTGCCGTAGAGGATGCCCCGGCGCAGCCGCGAGCACAGGCTGCACATGGTCTGGCCCTCGGGGATCACCCGCTTCACCGTACTGTAGGTATCACGCTCGACGATGCGGTAATCCACGCCGAGGCCGTCGAGATATGCCGGGAGCACGTGCTCGGGGAAGCCCGGCTGCTTCTGGTCGAGGTTCACCGCCACCAACTCGAAGCGCACCGGGGCCCGGCGCTGGAGCAGCCGCAGGACCTCCAGCAGGGTATAGGAGTCCTTGCCGCCGGAGAGGCAGACCATCACCCGGTCACCGTCCTCGATCATGCCGTACTCGCGGATCGCCTTGCCCGTGAGGTAGGTCAGGCGCCGCTCCAGGGTCTTGAGATTCATGGCCAACGTGTCAGATTCCGTTGTGTCGTTGACCGGCACGGGCACCGTTCAGTGGCGCCAGAACGCCGGCGTGAAGAGCACCATCAGGGTGAACACCTCGAGGCGGCCGAGCAACATGGCAAAGATGCCGAGCCACTTCACCATCTCCGGCATGCCCTTGAAGTTGCTCGCCACCTCTCCCAGGCCGGGACCGACCAGGTTGATGGTCGCCATCACCGCGCCGAACGCGCTCTCGAGGTCGAGCCCTGCCGCCATCATCAGGCCGGTGAGCACCAGTGAGGACAGCACGTAGAGGGTGTAGAAGCCCCACACGGAGTTCATCACGTTCTCGGCGACGGGCTTGCCGCCGAGCTTCACCGGCTGGGTGGCCCGGGGATGGATGAGCCGGAAGGTCTCCCGCGTACCCTGCTTGTAGAGCAGCACGATGCGGATGACCTTCATCCCGCCGGCGGTGGAACCGGCGCAGCCGCCGATGAAGCCCACCGCCGCGATCACCAGGGGGATGTAGACCGGCCAGTCGTTGAAGCCGGTGGTGGTGAAGCCGGTGGTGGTGATCACCGAGATCACCTGAAGTAGTGCGTGCCGCAGCGCCTCCCCGCCATTCGGGATCGCGCCCGTGACCACCAGGGTAACCGCGATCACCAGCGTCGCCACCGCAACGATGCCCAGGTACGCCCGTGTCTCCGTGTCCTGGAGGTAGCGCCGGGGGCTGCGGTAGCGCCACACGAAGAAGTGCAGCGCGAAGTTGATGCCGCCCAGCAGCATGAACACGTTCGCGACCATCTCGACGGCGACGCTGTCGTAATAGGCCAGACTCGCATCGTGGGTCGAATAGCCGCCGGTGGCGATGGTGCTGAAGGCATGGGCCACGGCGTCGAACGCCGACATGCCCGCGAGCCAGTAGCACACGGCACAGGCCACGGTGAGCCAGAGATAGACGTACCAGAGGGTGCGCGCGGTGTGCATGATCCGCGGGCTGATCTTGTCGTCCTTCATCGGCCCGGGCGTCTCGGCACGGTAGAGCGCCATACCGCCGACGCCGAGCATGGGGATGAGGGCGACGGCGAGCACGATCACACCCAGGCCGCCGAGCCACTGGAGCTGCTGGCGGTGGTAGAGCACCGACGGCGGCATGTTGTCCAGCCCGGTCATCACCGTCGCCCCGGTGGTGGTGAACCCGGAAACCGCCTCGAAGATCGCGTCGGTGAAGCCGAGGTGGGGGCCGAGCATGAACGGGATGGCGCCGAAGACGCCGAGCACGCTCCAGAACAGGGCCACCACCAGGAAGCCGTCCCGCGTGCGCAGCTCGCCGCGGTCGCCGCGCACCGGCAGCCACAGTGCCACGCCGGTCATGGCGGTGAGCGCGAAGGTCAGCAGGAAGATCACGACCTGCCCGTCACCGGCGATCAGCGCAACCATCGCCGGCGGCAGCGCGGTCACGCTGAACATCATGAGCAGCAGTCCGATCAGCTGCTGTATGGCTGCCCACTTCATCTCGACGCCGTCACACCCTGATTACCGGACGGGGGGCATTCTCGCTGCTGGCGGCCGTCATTGCCAGCGGTAAAGGAGATGACAACCTTCCGTCATGCCCCTGCCATGCGCCTGCGTCACCCTCGGCGGCAGTCACAACAGCGGGACACAGCGAGGTCCGAGATGGCCGCAACTACCCTGTCACGACGCGAGACCGGCCGCTTCACCGTGGACTGGGCGGACACCCCGGAGGCGGTCGAGGCCTGCCAGCGGCTGCGCTACCGCGTGTTCGCCGAGGAGCTCGGCGCCTCCGTGCACGCCGCCACCCCGGGGCTGGAGACGGACCGCTACGACCGCTGGTGCCGGCACCTGATGGTCCGCGACAATGCCAGCGGCGAGGTCGTCGCCTGCAGCCGCCTGCTCGACGACCACACCGCCAGGATGGCCGGCGGGTTCTACTCCGAGGCGGAGTTCGACATGGGCTTCGTCGGCGACCTGCCCGGACGCATCATGGAGCTGGGGCGTACCTGCGTCGACCCGGCATACCGCCGGGGCGCGAGTATCGCCACGCTCTGGTCCGGGCTCGCCGGCCACATCGTGGACGCCGGCTACGACTACCTTATCGGCTGCGCGAGCATCCCCGCCGGCGACGGCGGCCTCGCCACGGAGGCCCTGATGCGGCGCCTGCGCAGCCGCCACATGGCCCCCGAGCCCATGCGTGTACGCCCCCGGCACGGGATGCCGGCGCTGCCCGAGGGCGACCCCGTCACCATGGCGACGCGGGTGCCGCCGCTGCTCAAGGCCTACCTCTCACTCGGCGCGCGGATCTGCGGCGAGCCCTGCTGGGACCCGGATTTCCGGGTGGCGGACGTGTTCATCATCGTCGACACGCAGGCACTGTCCGCACGCTACGTGCGCCGTTTCCTCGGCATCGACGGCACCGCCATTCCCCACGCGGCCAGCGCCTGAGCGCGCTGCCCGCGCCGGCGGGGATATGCTATAACGCGGGGCTTTCGGAGCACGATGCCGGAGCCCCTATGGACCGACGGGTCGGGCGCGTCCTAGAGCGCGCCGGAGACATCATCCTCGGCAAGGATCACTCGATCCGACTGTCCCTCGCCTGCCTGCTGGCGGGCGGACACCTGCTCATCGAGGATCTTCCCGGCGTGGGCAAGACCACCCTCGCCCACGTCCTCGCCCGGCTGCTCGGACTGGAGATGCAGCGGGTGCAGTTCACCAGCGACCTGCTCCCCGCCGACATGCTCGGCGCCTCCATCTACGATCGCGAGGTCCGCGGTTTCCACTTCCACCCCGGACCCGTTTTCACCCAGCTGCTGCTCGCCGACGAAATCAACCGCGCCACCCCGAAGACCCAGAGCGCGCTGCTCGAGGCAATGGAGGAGCACCAGGTCACCGTGGACGGCACCACCCATGCGCTGCCGGCCCCGTTTTTCGTCATCGCCACCCAGAATCCGGCGGACCAGACCGGCACCTACCCGCTGCCGGAATCGCAGCTCGACCGCTTCCTCATGAGCCTGGCCCTGGGTTATCCGGACCACGCGGCCGAGCGCGAGCTGCTGCTGGGCGCGGACCGGCGGCGGCTGATCGACGCCGAGCCGCCGGTCCTCGGCGACGGCGATCTGGACAGCCTGCGAGCGGCCGTCCACCGGGTTCATGTCGCCGGCGCCCTGGTGGACTACGTCCAGGCACTGCTGCGCGCGACCCGGTACGGCGACCGCCCCGGCGGGCTCTCGCCCCGGGCGGGGCTCGCACTCATGCAGGCCGCCCGCGCCTGGGCGTTCACGGGTGGGGACACCGCGGTGCTGCCGGAGCACGTCCAGGCGGTCTTCCCCCAGGTCGCCGCTCACCGCCTCCAGCACCCCGGCGAGGGACTGGCCGCGGCCCGCGAGCGCTGCGGCGCGCTGCTGGCGGACGTACCGATCCCGTGATCGACCTGCCGCTGTGGGTCCGGGGCTGGCTGCGACGCCGCCACGGGGACACCCGCGCCCGGGTGACGCTCCACTACCGCCGGGTCTACATCCTGCCCACGGCCCAGGGCTGGTTCTTCGCCGCCCTCGTGGTGATCATGTGGCTGGCCGCAACCAACTACCGTCTGAACCTCGGCTTCGCCCTGACCTACCTGCTCGTCGGTATCGGCGTGGCCGCCATGCACCGCAGCTACCGCAATCTCGCGGGCCTGACCCTGGAGCCGGGCACCCCGGGCCCGCTCTTCGCCGGCGGCACCGCACGCTTCCCGGTCACCCTGATCAACGACACCCCGCGGGGACGAGTCGCTATCGTGCTCGACGCCGGCGACGGAGGCGTCGCCGAAGACGTCGGGTCCCACAACCAGACCGTCGTCGGCGTGCCCCGGCCGGCACCCCGCCGCGGCCGCCTGACCGCCGGACGAATCCGCGTGACGACCCGCCATCCCGGCGGCCTGTTCCAGGCCTGGAGCTGGATCGAGCCGGACCGCGCCGCCGTGGTCTATCCGCTGCCGGAGGCGCATCCGCCGCCGCTGCCCGCCGGGAGAACCGGCGACGGCGGGGCGGCCAGCGACACCTCGGAAGAGGACTACGCAGGCCTGCGCCGCTACCGCACCGGCGACCCGCTGCCGCGCATCGCGTGGAAGGCGAGCGAGTCCGTCGGCGAGCTCCACACCAAGGTGTTCTCCGGTACCCGCGGTGTGCAGCGCCGGCTCGCCTGGGGCGACGCCCCCGGACTCGCCCCTGAGGCCCGGATCGCGCGGCTCGCCGCCTGGATCGAGATGGCCCACGCACGGGGTGAGGCCTACACGCTGATCCTGCCCGGCTGCTCCCTCGGCCCCGGCCACGGTGAGCGCCACCGCCACGACTGCCTGACCGCACTGGCGCTGCTACCGTTATGAGCACAATCAGCGCCGTCGACCGCCGCACCCTGTTCTGGGCGATAGCCTTGATCGCCGGTGTCCTCGTCCCGCACCTGTTCGCCCTGCCGCCGGCGATATCCACGGCCATCGCCGCATTGCTCGGCTGGCGGCTGTGGATCGGTGTGCGCGGCTATCATCTGCCACGCCGGCTCACCCGTGTGGCCCTGACCGCCGCCGCCCTGGCCCTGGTCGCAGCGCAGTTCGCCACTGTCGTCGGGCCGGAGGCGGGCGTCGCACTACTCACCCTGATGGGGGCACTGAAGACACTGGAGATGCGTGGACGCCGCGATCTACGCATCGTCGCCTACCTCGCGGTGTTCCTTGCACTGACGGCCTTCCTCGATGACGAGTCGCTGCCCATGGGCGCCTATCTCCTGGCGGCCGCCTGGGCGGCCACCGCGCTGCTCATTGCCGCCGGACGGGCGACGGGCGCCGGAATCGTCCGGGCGGACCTGCGCACCGCCGGTGCACTCACCGGGCAGGCGGTGCCGGTCATGCTGATCCTGTTCGCGCTCTTTCCACGCCTGCCGGGACCGTTATGGGCCCTTCCCGACGACGGCGGCACCGGGGTCACGGGCATCTCCGATACGATCCGCCCCGGCGACCTCAGCCGGCTCAGCCGCTCCGATGAGGTGGCCTTCCGGGTCCGCTTCCCCGACAGCCCGCCCCCACCGCCCGGGCAGCGCTACTGGCGGGGACCGGTGTTCGCCGCCTACGACGGTGTTACCTGGCGCCGGGGCGAGCGCCCGCCGCGCACGGTCTCCGTGAGCCGCGACGGGCCGGTCCGCACCCAGGTGGTCACCCTCGAGCCCCACCGGCAGCGCTGGCTCTACGCCCTCGACCTGCCCGGCGGGGTCAGTGCAGACGTACAGCGCACGCCGGCGCTGGAATACCTCGCTGACGAGCCCGTCGCCTCACTGCGCCGCTACCGGGCCCGTTCCTTCGCGCCCGGACGCGTAGAGCCGGACCTGCCCGCCCGGGTGCGCCGGCGCTACACGCGGCTGCCCCCGGACGCGCATCCACGCGCCCGCGCCCTCGCCCGGCGCCTGCGCGACGGGGCGTCGGGCACTGCCGCGTTCGTCGACGCCGCGCTGGCATGGCTGCGCGAGCGCCCGTTCGTGTACACGCTGAGCCCGGGCCGCCTCGACGGTGATCGCATCGACCGTTTCCTGTTCGATACCCGTCGTGGTTTCTGCGAGCACTTCGCCAGTGCCTTCGCCGTGCTGATGCGTGCCGGCGGGGTGCCGGCCCGGCTGGTGGCCGGGTACCTGGGCGGCGGGCGTCCGGACGGGGCGGATTACCTAGTGGTCCGCCAGTCCGACGCCCATGCCTGGGTGGAGGTATGGCTGCCCGGTGACGGCTGGCAGCGCATCGATCCCACCGTGGCCGTCGCCCCGGCCAGGGCCAGTGACGGGCTGGCGGCGTCGGTCCCGGCGGACGATCCGGTACCGCTCATGGCGCGCGGCGGCGATGGCGGTGTGCTGCGCGCGATGCGACTGGCTTGGGAGCAGGTCGACGTGATGTGGAACCGCTGGGTGCTGACCTACGGCCCGCGGGCCCAGCAGGGACTGTGGCAGCGCCTCGGCCTGACCCGGCCGTTGACCGTAGGGCTCGGCGTACTGGGGGCCCTTGGCGCCGTTGCGGCCGTCTATGCGCTCTGGGGCCTGCATCGCCGACGGGCGGCGGAGGATCCGCTATCGCGGGCCTGGCGCCGTATCCGCGCCCGTCTCCTGCGCGCGGGCATCCCCCTGGAAGCGGGGGACGGTCCGCATACGGTGGCACGGCGGGCCGATGACGCCGATGAGGCGCTGGGTGCCGTGGTCGCCGCACTCGCGCGCGACTACGTCCGGCTTCGCTACCGCGAACGCGGCGACACCGCCGAGCGTGCCGCGTTCATCCGCCGGGCCCGGCGCTTTCGCGCACGTCCTCTTCGAGGGCGGCGATGATCGCCGGGTCCGCAGCGAGCGTCTCCAGGGTGATGCCGTCAAGCAGGGTATAGAGCTGGCCGGATAGCTCCGACCACAGGTCGTGGGTGAGGCACTGGGCCGCTGCGTCGTCGTCGGCGGCGCCATCGCCACCGGCCGGATCCACGGCGCTAACCACCGCCGCGACGCTGATTCCGGAGGCCGGCCGTGCCAGCCGGTAACCGCCCCCCGGGCCGCGCACACCGGTCACCAGGCGCGCACGGCGCAGCGCGGCAAAGAGCTGCTCGAGGTAGGAAAGCGAAATGCCCTGCTCCGCGCCAAGCTCCGCCAGGCTCGTCCGCCCGCCGGGCTCGCGCAGGGCGAGCACCGTCATCGCCGTGACCGCATAGCGTGCCTTGGAGGTCAGCCGCACCGCCGACTCCGGTCAGACGCTCCAGCGCCGTGCCAGTGGCCGGTACGCCGGGGGTTCGCCGAGCACCGGCATGAACGAGTGGCCCTCACCCAGACAGTACCGCAGCCAGCGGTTCAGGAACCGGTTCACCTCCCAACGCCAGGCCATGCTGCCCGTCTCGGGCCCGCGACAGTCGCGGCGGAAGCCGCTCAGGCACGAGTCCGGCAGGACTTCCGCGACTCGGGCATCGTGGTAGATGCGGACCCGCAGATCCGGCGTCACCTCGGCGGTATCCCCGCGATGGAAGTGATGGGTCAGCACCACGCTCGTGGTGTAGGCGCAGCGCTCGACCACCCGTAGATGCAGATCGGGGGTGCCGGGCACGCGGGAGACCACGCAGTCGCCATTGCGGTCCGGTTCCGGGAGGAGCCGGCGCATGTAGATGTAGTTGTTCTCATAGAGCTCCATCAGCGCGGCGAAGCTGCGCTCGCCACGGGAAGCCGGAACGGTTTGCGGGGTCTCGATCATCATGTCGCGGATAGTATCACAGCGCCCCAGCGTGCATGTCCCACCGGAGGCCGGCTCCCCCGGCGTCACCCGGGTCGGTGCCGACCGTTGCCGTCCGTCGTCGGCATACGGCCACACCGGCGGGCGCTGGGCACCCCGCACCCCGAAGCACCCCGGAGGCCGTACCACTGCCGCACCGTAAGGCGCCTTCGATCAGCTCGCCCTATAGGTTAAGTGGAAAGCCACGCCGTTTTTTAATAAAGTCGCCGGCGCAGCTGCCGGTTATGGATGATCGTGGTCGCGATCTCCTCGATGGACATCGCGGTGGTGTCGGCCATCGGCAGCTTCTCGCGCTCGAACAGGCCCTCGGCCCGGGCGACCTCGTACTGACACTGGCGCAGCGAGGCGTAACGGCTGTCCGGACGGCGCTCCGAGCGGATCCGCGAGAGACGGTCCGGACGGATGGTCAGCGCGTAGAGCTTGCGTCGGTGCGGGCGGATGATGGAGGGTAAGCGCCCGCCGAGGAGGTCCTCCTCCGTGAGCGGGTAGTTGGCGGCATAGATGCCGTACTGCAGCGCGAGGTAGATGCAGGTGGGCGTCTTGCCCGAACGCGAGACGCCGACGAGGATGACATCGGCCTGATCGTAGTGACGCACCACCGCCCCGTCGTCGTGCGAGAGCGCGTAGTTCATGGCGTCGATGCGCACATCATAGCGCTGATTGTCGATCATGCCGTGGGAACGCCCGATGGTATGGCTGGAACGCTCACCGAGCTCCTGCTCCATGGGGGCGATGAAGGTGTCGAAGAAGTCGAAGACCAGCGCATCGACGTGCTGCAGGCGCTCGCGGATCTCCGGGGCGATGACGGTGCTGAACACAATGGAACGCAGGCCGTTGACGCGATTGGCCTCCTCGACACGCCGAACCGCCTGGTCGGCGCGCTCGGGGCTGTCCGTGAACGGCAGCGTAATATGATCGAACTCGTCGTTGAATTGCGTAAGCAGGCTGTGGCCGAGTGTCTCGGCGGTAATGCCGGTTCGGTCGGAGATGAAGAATACGGCGCGTTTTCCTGCCATCCTCGCCTCGCGGGGGTTGGTTGATCGTGCGCGATCACCTTAAACGCGCCGTGGCGCCGGCGGAAGCCCGCGGGGCCCGCCACCGCGGCGTCGGCGTCCCGTACGCAGCCGGTCTGACAATCTGGGAGGCATTACATTGACCGAATACGTTGTCTGGTTCGAGTCCCTGGGCATGCAAGACGTCGACCGCGTCGGCGGCAAGAACGCATCCCTCGGGGAGATGATCAGCCATCTCGCCGCCGCCGGCGTCCAGGTGCCGGGAGGCTTCGCCACCACTGCCGGCGCGTACTGGAAATTCCTTGATGACAGCGGTCTGCGCTCGCGCATCAACGACGAGCTGGAAGGCCTCGACGTCGACGACGTCGAGCAGCTCATGGCCGTGGGCGCGCGGATCCGCAAGATGATCGTGGAGACGCCCTTCCCCGCCGAGCTCGAGGAACAGATCACCGCCGCCTACCGCGACCTCGAGAAACGCGTGGGCAAGTCGGATATGGCGGTCGCCGTGCGCTCCTCCGCCACCGCCGAGGACCTGCCGGACGCCTCCTTCGCCGGCCAGCAGGAGACCTTCCTCAACGTGCGCGGGCTCGACAACGTCCTCCTCGCGATCAAGGACGTCTTTGCTTCGCTGTTCAATGACCGCGCGATCTCCTACCGCGTCCACCAGGGCTTCGAGCACGAGCAGGTCGCCCTGTCGGCGGGCATCCAGGAGATGGTGCGCTCCGACGTCGGCGCCGCCGGCGTGATGTTCACCATGGACACCGAGTCCGGCTTCCGCGACGTGGTGTTCATCACCTCGTCCTACGGCCTCGGCGAGACCGTGGTCCAGGGTGCGGTGAACCCGGACGAATTCTACGTGCACAAGTCCACGCTGGAGGCCGGCCGCCCGGCGATCCTGCGCCGCATCCTCGGCGGCAAGGCCATCAAGATGGTCTACAGCGGCGAGACCGGTCACGGCAAGAGCGTGCACACCGTCGAGGTCGCTGAGGGCGAGCGCAACCGCTACTCCCTCACCGACGCCGACGTCGAGGACCTCGCCCGCCAGGCGCTGATCATCGAGAAGCACTACGGCCGGCCCATGGACATCGAGTGGGGCAAGGACGGCGAGACCGGCCGGCTATACATCCTCCAGGCCCGCCCGGAGACGGTGAAGAGCCGCGACGGCGGCCAGGTGCTGCAGCGCTATCAGCTCAAGGAGCGCGGCCGCGTGGTCGCCACCGGCCGCGCCATCGGCCAGCGCATCGGCGCCGGTCGCGCCCGGGTCGTCGACAGTATCGACGACATGCACAGCGTCGCCCCCGGCGACGTCCTCGTCACCGACATGACCGACCCCGACTGGGAGCCGATCATGAAACGCGCCGCGGCGATCGTGACCAATCGCGGCGGACGGACCTGCCACGCAGCGATCATCGCCCGCGAGCTCGGCATCCCGGCGGTGGTCGGTGCCGGCGATGCCACCGAGCGCATCACCGACGCCCAGGACGTCACGGTATCCTGCGCCGAGGGCGATACCGGCTATATCTACGAGGGCCGCAAGGACTTCGAGATCAAGGAGATCAGCCTGGAGAACATGCCTGATCTGCCGTTCAAGATCATGATGAACGTCGGCAACCCGGACCGCGCCTTCGACTTCGCCCACCTGCCCAACGCGGGCATCGGCCTGGCGCGGCTGGAGTTCATCATCAACCGCATGATCGGCATCCACCCGCGGGCGCTGCTGGAGTTCGACCAGCAGAGCGCGGACATGCAGGCGGTGATCCGCAACCAGATGGCCGGCTACGACGACCCGGTGCAGTTCTACGTGGACAAGCTCGCGGAGGGCATCTCCACGCTGGCCGCGGCGTTCTGGGACAAGCCGGTGATCGTGCGCATGTCGGACTTCAAGTCCAACGAGTACGCCAACCTCATCGCCGGCACGCAGTACGAGCCGGACGAGGAGAACCCGATGATCGGGTTCCGCGGCGCCTCGCGCTACATTTCGGACACCTTCCGGGCCTGCTTCGAGCTGGAGTGCCGCGCACTCAAGAAGGTGCGCGACGAGATGGGACTGACCAACGTCTGGATCATGATCCCGTTCGTGCGCACCGTCGACGAGGGCCAGCAGGTGGCGGACCTGCTCGCCGAGAACGGTCTCAGGAAGGGCGAGAACGGCCTCAAGCTCATCATGATGTGCGAGGTGCCCTCCAACGCCGTGCTCGCCGATGAGTTCCTCGAGATCTTCGACGGCTACTCCATCGGCTCCAACGATCTCACCCAGCTCACGCTGGGCCTGGACCGCGATTCCAGCCTCGTAGCCGAGCGCTTCGACGAGCGCGACCCGGCGGTCAAGGCGATGCTCCACATGGCCATCCAGGCCGCCCGGCGCAAGGGCAAGTACGTGGGCATCTGCGGCCAGGGCCCGTCGGACCATCCGGACCTCGCCCGCTGGCTGATGGACGAGGGCATCGAGAGTGTCTCCCTCAACCCGGACTCGGTGGTGGAGACGTGGCTGTTCCTGGCCGGCAAGGAAGCCCCGACAGGCTGACCCGCCCCTGGCGACAGACCGCGCCGGCCCTTCCGGGGCCGGCGCGCGCCTTATCTCCGTTCCACGGGCCGTATCGAGCCGAACCCACCCGCCGCACAGGCGTATCCGCGACACGCCCGGACTCGATGCCCTGATCGTGCGCATGATCGAGTAGCCTGCTTATAATCACACCCGCCGGCCGCCCCCGCGCGACCGGCATCCGATCGACCGGCATCCGGAGCCACCCATGGACGCTGCCACCACAACCGCCACCGCCCCGGAGCGGACGCACACCGTCCGCCTCACCGGAATGAGCTGGGCCCATTTCCTCAACGACGGCGCGGCCAACTACCTGCCCGGCGTGCTGCCGGCGATCCTGGTATCGCTGAATCTCTCCGTCGCCCTCGCCGGGACGATCATGGCCGCCCTGTTGATGGGCCAGGCGCTGCAGCCGCTGGTGGGGCTGCTCGCCGACCGCCTCGGCGGCCGGGTCATGATCGCGCTGGGACTCGCGGGCTCGTCGCTCGGCGGCGCACTGGTTGGGCTGACCACCAGCTTCTGGACCCTGGTCGCCGTACTGGTCCTGATCGGCATCTCCAACTCGTTCTTCCATCCCCAGGCGCTGGCCGGTGTGCGCCGCCTCGGCGGCGACCGGCCGGGCACCGCAATGTCGGTATTCCTGGTCGGCGGCGAGGTTGGCCGCGGCGTGTGGCCGGCGATCGCGAGCTGGGTCGTCGTGGAGTGGGGTCTGGGCTATCTGTGGGTGCTCGCGCTGCCCGCCCTGCTCACCCTGCCTTTCCTCTTCGGCCTGGCGCCGCACCTGCCTCCGCGCACACCGGACGCCACGCCGATCCAATGGCGTCGTCACATCGGGCCACTGTCACGGCTGGTGGCGTTCTCGGCGCTGCGCTCGCTCGTGATCCTGTCCGTGGTGACCTACGTGCCGTTGATGTGGACCGGTGCAGGCGGCTCGCTCACCACCGGCGCCAGCTTCATCACCGTCATGCTGGTGATCGGGGTCATCGGCAACGTCAGCGGCGGACGGCTTTCGGACCGGGTCGGGCGCCGGCCGCTGCTGATCGGCGCGATGACCGTGTCGGTGGCCATGCTCGCCGCCTTCCTGCTCGCGGACGGCGTGTGGCTCTGGATCGCCCTCGGCGTGCTCGGCATCTGCCTGTTCGCCACCCTGCCGCTGGGTATCCTCATCGCCCAGGACATCCTGCCGGAGAACCGCTCCCTGGGATCGGGACTGGCACTGGGGCTGTCGAACGGCCTGGCGGCGCTGGGCGTCATGGCCCTGGGCCCGGCGGCCGCCGCCTGGGGGCCGGCGGCGCCGCTGTGGATCGCGCTGGCCGGCGGTGCGGTCACCGTGCCCCTGGCAACGGGTCTGCCGGAGCACACGCGCCAGGCCGCCTGACGGGTAACGGCGCCGCGTCGCGGGTACGTACACATCACCGGTAATCGCCGGCCGCCTTCGGGTAGCCGGCCCACCGCTGCGGGCACCCGCGCAGGCCGTGCACCACGCTCCCCCTTCACCGGGCCGTGACACCAGGCGCACGGGCCACGATGATGGGGCCTCAGGGGTCAATCGGAGCCAGTTCTATGCCGCCGGGGCGCCTGCGTCACGGCCTCGCCGCCGTGCTCCTGTGCATAGCCACCGTCAGCAGCGCCGTCGAGACGTTCGCCGTCGACGTCGGCCGCGCGGCCGTGGGCGGCGCCGTCGTCCACGGG
>WBJT01000009.1_pt2 | contig 78230 bp, 78 predicted proteins | sample 5109881 | NCBI WGS metagenome assembly WBJT01 (sample SAMN11895465, study PRJNA545514) | wastewater metagenome | isolation source: saline BTEX enrichment culture, original innoculum from Kuwait petroleum... | place: USA:Stillwater, OK | collected 2018-09-01
GGCGTTCACGGTGCTCCGCCGCTGCCCGGCGGTACCGCGTATCCCGCTGACCTGCGGCTCGGGCGTGGTGGCGGGGCTGATCGCGTGGCCGTTCGCCGATCCGCTCACGCTGTCGGCGTCGAGCTACGGCTGGCTGGCGGTCATGGGGCTCGCGCAGATGCCGCTGGCGTCGGTGCTGCTGATGACGTCCACGCGCTATCTGCCGTCCCCGGAGGTGAGCCTGTTCCTGCTCATCGAGACCGTGCTGGCCCCGGTGTGGGTGTGGGGCGCGGTGGGCGAGGAGCCCCCGGCGCTGACCCTCGCGGGGGCCGTGCTCGTGCTCGGCGCCATCGCGGTGCATTCGTGGCTGTCACTGCGCCGGGTGGCGCCGCTGCGCACTACCATATGAGGTCGTCCGGGATCGGGTGCTCCTCGTAGGCGGGATCGTCCTCGCCCTCGACGGGCCCGCCGCGGAAGGCGATCAGGAACGGCGCCACCGGCTCGACCCGGTCGGCGACCTCCGCTGGGATCAGCCGGTAGTGCCCGCGGGTGCGCGCGATCGCCAGCTCGCCCCGGGCGAGCTGTGCCTGCTGGGAGCCGGTGACGTACAGCCGCTTGATGCGCTCACCGTGGGTGAAATGGAATGCCACGTCCGCGTCGCGCTCGCTGCGGCGGATCTCGGAGTCGAGCACCATTTTGCGCGCGGCCTTCTCGTCCGCCTGACGCTTGCGCTCGGCCTCACGCTCACGGTTGAGGTCGCGGTCGCGGGCCCGCTTGGCCTGGTCGTAGAGCTCGGCGTGGGAGGCGGCATCGCTCTTCGGGGCCTGGCGCTGGGATTTCTTCTTCTTTGGGCCCTTTTTCCTGCCCTTTTTCTGGGACTCGACCCGCTTGACGTCCTCTTCTGAGGCGAGCCCGGATTTCAGCATCTGCTCGCGCAGGGAGTTGCTCATGGCGGGACTCTCTCGCTCCGGTGACGGTAATGCGCACAGGTTACTAAGCCGGTGATCGGTGACGCCAGCCCGGGGCGCCTGCGGGCGGCGCCGGAACAGCGCCGCCCGCCGCCGGCGGTCAGCTTCGCGGCAGGCGCGGGAAGTGCAGGCCCGCCATCTCCTGGGCGATGCGCATGACCTGGCAGCTGTAGCCCATCTCGTTGTCGTACCAGACGTAGACCACGCAGTGGCGGTCCTGGGCGATCAGCGAGGCCGAGTCGATGACGCCGGCGTGACGCGAGCCGACCAGATCGGTGGAGACTGCCTCGGTGGAGGCGGTGTAGTCGATCTGCTCGGCGACGTCCGAGTACAGCGCGGCGTCGCGGAGGAATTCGCGCAGGCTCTCCTCGTCCACCGAGTCGTTGAGGGTGAGGTTCATCACCGCGAGCGACACGTTCGGGGTGGGGACGCGGATGGCGTTGCCGGTGAGCTTGCCGGAGAGCTCGGGCAGGGCCTTGGCCACCGCCTTGGCCGCGCCGGTCTCGGTGAGGACCATGTTCAGCGGCGCGCTGCGGCCGCGGCGCGAGCCCTTGTGGTAGTTGTCGGTGAGGTTCTGGTCGTTGGTGTAGGCGTGCACCGTCTCGACGTGACCGTACTCGATACCGTAGCGCTCGTTGATCACCTTGAGCACGGGGGTGATGGCGTTGGTGGTGCAGCTCGCCGCCGAGAGGATGCGGTCCTCGGGGGCCATGTCGCGGTGATTCACACCGAAGACGATGTTCTTGAGATCGCCCTTGCCGGGCGCGGTCAGGAGCACGCGGCCGGCGCCGGTGGCCTCGAGGTGGCGGGAGAGGCCGGCCTCATCGCGCCACTTGCCGGTGTTGTCGAGGATCAGCGCGTCCTTGATGCCGTACTCGGTGTAGTCGATCTCCGCCGGGTCGTTGGCGTAGATGACCTTGATGTAGTTGCCGTTCGCGACGATGGCGTTCTCTTCCGGCACGGTGAAGATCGAGCCGTTGAAGGGGCCGTGTACGGAGTCGCGGCGCAGCAGGCTCGCGCGCTTGTCGAGGTCGTCGTCATTGTTGTTGGGGCGTACGACGACGGCGCGCAGGCGCATCTTGTTGCCGGCGCCGGTCTTCTCGATGAGCAGCCGGGCGAGCAGGCGTCCGATGCGGCCGAAACCGTAGAGCACGACGTCCTGGGGTTCGTTGAGCAGCGGGCCCTCGCGGTCGACGATGTCGGCGAGCTCCTCGCGCAGCCAGTCGGTAAGCGCCGGACGGGGCTCCTCGAGGCGGCCGTAGGCGACGGCGAGGCGGCCCAGGTCCAGTCGTGCCGGGGCCAGGCGCAGGGCGGTCAGCGCCTCCAGTACGGCGAAGCTGTCGCGGATGTCCAGCGCTTCGCCTTCGTACTGCTTGACGAAGCGGTGCGCCTTGAGGATGTCGACCGTGTTGACGTTGTTGAGCGGGCGGCCGTAGATGCGCAGGACCAGACCGCGATCGCGGTAGAGGCGGCCGATCATCGGCAGCATCTGCTCGGCGAGCTCCTGGGCCTGTTTCCACTGCTGGAGGTAGAGGTCGCGCTCGGTAATCGACATGGATCGTTCCCCTGGGTTGACTGGTGCATCCGCGGCGGCCGCAGTCTACCGACCCTGCCCGGGCGTGTTCGCCCAACCGCCTGACTGACCGGGTTAAGCATCGATCTGCGGCGCGGCGAATCCTACGATAAATCGACGCGTTTGTCCCGCCCCCGGAGGCGATTATCCGACGACGGGAATGGGGGCGCGAAGTCGGGACCACGGAGGCTGGCGGGGTCGCAAAACGTTCGCCGGGCAACTATCCTGACGGCTCCATGTCCATGGGGCGTCCACGGCGGTGCCTGCTGCACGCCGGAAGACCGCCCGCCACATCCACTCGAGGAATCGCGACGTGTCCGATACCCACCCGTCGGCCGGCGGCGTCGCGGCGGCACTGGGGGCGTTCGGCCTCTGGGGGCTGCTGCCGCTGTATTTCCACCTCATCGGCCCCAGCGTCTCGCCCTGGGAGATCCTGGTGCAGCGCGTGATCTGGGCGGCGGTGCTGCTCGCGCTGGTGCTCGCCGCCGCCGGACGCTGGACCCGGGTGCGGGCGGTGCTCGCGCAGCCGCACCTGCGCCGGCCGCTGATGGCAAGTACCGTGCTCATCGTCGCCAACTGGGGGGTGTTCATCTGGGCCGTCACCAACGGCCACGTGCTCGAGAGCAGCCTGGGCTATTACATCAATCCGCTGCTCAATGTCTTCCTCGGTTTCGCGTTCCTCGGTGAGCGGCTGCGGCGCTGGCAGATGCTGGCGGTCGGTGTGGCCGCGGCGGGCGTGATCCTGCGCGTGATCGCCTTCGGCTCGGTGCCCTGGATCGCGCTGGTGCTCGCCGGCTGCTTCGGCGGTTACGGGCTGATCCGCAAGCAGCTCGCCGTCGACAGTGCCACGGGCCTGTTCCTGGAGACGCTGATGGCCCTGCCCGCGGCGCTGATCGGTCTGGCCTGGATGTATGCCGAAGGACGCGCGCAGCTGTTCATCGCCTCGCCCGTCATCGACGTATTGCTGATCGGGGCCGGCGCGGCGACGGTGGTGCCGCTGGTGCTGTTCACGGCGGCGGCGCAGCGCCTCCGGCTGGCGACGCTGGGGCTGTTCCAGTACATCACGCCGACCATGCACCTGCTTACCGGCGTGCTCGTACTCGGCGAGCCTTTCACCGGGGCCGACGGCGTCACCTTCGCCGCAATCTGGACGGGTCTGGCGGTCTACACTGCCGATACCTGGTCCGCCCAGCGCGCCGCCCGGCGGCGGCTTCAGCCGAGCAGCGCCTCGAGCAGGTAGAAGAACATCACCGAGAGGATCGCGCCGGCGGGCAGGGTGACGATCCAGGACATGAAGATGTGGCCGATCATGCGCAGGTTGAGCGCGGCCATGCCCCGGGCGAGGCCCACGCCGAGTACGCCGCCCACCAGCGTGTGGGTCGTCGAGATCGGCAGTCCGGTGCCGGAGGCGAGGACCACGGTGGTCGCCGCGGCGATGGTGGCGGCGAAGCCGCGGCTCGGCGACAGCGAGGTGATGCCCTGGCCGACGGTCTGGATCACGCGCTGGCCGTAGGTGATCAGGCCGATCACGATGCCGCCCCCGCCGAGCAGCAGGATCCACACGTTGAGGCTGGCCTTGGCGCCGACCTCACCGCTGTTGGTGACGATGCTCACCACCGCCGCCACCGGTCCCACGGCGTTGGCGACGTCGTTGGAGCCGTGGGCGAAGGCCATGGCGCAGGCGGTGATCACCATGAGCACGCCGAAGATCCGCTCGACGTTGGTGTAGTGAAAGTCGAGGTCCGCGTCCGGATCGATGTCCAGACGACGGATACCGGCAATGCCCACGAGCGTGACGACGATGCCGGCGGCGGCCGCGATCAGCACCGCGAGTGTCGGCGGGAAGGTGACCCCCACGTGCTTGAGGCCCTTGGTGATGGTCACCAGTGCGACCACGAAGCCCACGCCGAACATGTACACCGGTACGTAGCGCCGGGCGTTCGCGAGCGGCGTGTGCGAGTCGAGTATCAGCCGTTGCACGGACAGGAACAGCAGGAACGCGATGGTGCCTGACAGCAGTGGCGAGACCACCCAGCTCGCCGCGATGGACACGATCTTGCCCCACTGCACGGCGTCCGGGCCGACGCCCACCGCGGCGAAGCCCACCACCGCGCCGACGATGGAGTGGGTCGTGGACACGGGCCAGCCGAAGTACGAGGCCACCAGCAGCCATACCGCCGCGGCGAGCAGGGCGGCGAGCATCCCGAAGACCAGGAGCTGGGGGTGATCGGCGAACACCGCCGGATTGACGATGCCCTTGCGCACCGTGTCAGTCACCGAGCCGCCGGCGAGCAGCGCGCCGGCGAACTCGAACACGGCGGCGATGACCACCGCCTGGCCGATGGTCATCGCGCGCGACCCGACCGATGTGCCCATGGCGTTGGCGACGTCGTTGGCGCCGATGCCCCACGCCATGAACAGTCCGAACACGGCCGCCAGCACGAGCAGTGTGATACCGAATTCCATTGGGCCCCCGGGGATGGAAAGAGAAAACGGGTAGTTGGTTTCTTCTATCGAGCGAGCATGAGCTGCAGCCGGCTGCCGACCCGCTGGGAGCGGTCGGCGAGGCTGCCGATCCAGTCGATGATCCGGTAGATGAACATCACGTGGACCGGCGGCAGCTCGTCCTCCAGGGCGAACACGGCGCGCCGCGTGGTCACCTGGAGGCGGTCGGTGTCGCTCTCGATGCGGTCGAGCTCGGTGAGCATGCCGTTGACGATGTCCACCTCGTGGCCGCGGAAGCCGGTCTCGAAGAGGTCGTCGAGCTCGTCGATGGCCTTGCGGGCCTGGCGGGTGGCGTCCACGGAGCGCTGCAGGAAGGCCTCCATGGGCTCGGCGACGGATTCGGGGAAGGTCATGCGCCGGCCGAGGATCAGCCCGGCGATGTCCTTGGCGCGGTTGGCGACCTTGTCCTGCATGGCCAGGACCTCGAGGAGGTCACGGCGGGCGACGGGTAGCATCAGGCCCTTGGGCAGCTGCAGGCGCAGCTCGTGCTTGAGGCGGTCCGCATCGCTCTCGATACGGCCGATGCGCTGCTGATGGGCCTCGGCGGTCGCCCAGTCCCCGGCCCGGACCGCGGCGAGGAACGGTGGGAGCTCCTCGACACAGGCGCTGACCTCCGCCATGTGTCGCTGCAGGGGGCTCACGGGGGATTTGCCGAAGAGCTGCGAGAAGAAGTTCGGCGCCATGTGCGTTCCCATCCCGGCTTGTTCAGGGGAGGGTATGGTAACGCCGGTGCCATCGATTTGTAACATTCGCGGCCCGGCCGGCGGCCGGGCCGCGGGGCGGGCTCAGGGGCTGATGCGGTCGAGCGCCGCCGTGAAGCCCATCAGCGAGAGCGGCAGGTTGACCGTCTTGCCGTTGGGTACGCGGATACTGACCTGGGCCTTGGTGCCGCCCTTGAGCTTGGCGAGGAGCTCATCCTTGAGTGGCAGGTCCGCCCGGCAGCCCGCCTGGAAGCAGATCTGTACGGGGAAGCGGATCGGCTCGCCGCCGTCGATGCTCATCTGCACGCCCGGGGGCAGGTGGATGCCCAGGGGCAGCTGGAAGACCGCCACGGGGCCGTCGACCTGCTCCTGGGGTGGATAGGCCACCGCCACCCGCATGACGAGCTTGTCGTTGTCGCTGCGGGTCACGCCCTGGAACATCTCGCAGCCGTTGCGCGGGCCGTTGTCCCCGAGTCCGCAGCGCACGCCCCAGTCCTCGAAGCGCTCGACGTTCTCCGAGTCGCCCTGCTGGCCCTGCGGCTGGCCCTGGGTGGTCTGCTGCGCGGTCTGGCCGCCGTTCTCGGCGGGTTTGAGGAAGTCGCTCTCGCCGCCGCGGCCGCCGTTGTCCAGCAGTCCGCCGCTCCCGCTCTGGGCCTGGGCCGCGCCGACCACGAGGATCAGTGCCAGGCCGATGCATCGTTTGAGATAGCGCATGGTGCTCCGTTCGCTAGCTGAAGGTGATCGGTGGCCCTCCAGTGTAGGGCCTGCACTCCGGCCTGGCGAGGCCGGTCACTCCCGGGACATGTCGGGCTTGGGGGTTTCCTTCTCGGTCGCCTGGAAGTGCTCGCGCAGCTGGCGGTAGCTGTCTACGAAGCCCGTCTTCACGTCGTCCCAGGTCTCCGCCGAGCTTTCGCCCAGGCGGTCGAACGCGCGGCCGAGGTCCTCGCGCTCGTCCTCCAGGGCGCGCAGGCTTGCCTGCGTCTTCTCCCGTGTCGCCTCGTTCATCTCGGACCACTGCTCGTCGGCGCGCTCGCGCAGGTTCGCAATGCGTTTGTCCAGCGCGTCCATGAGCTCATGGGCCTTGGTCACCGCCTGGTCGCGCTTTTCCGCGGAGTAGCGCTGCAGCGCCTCCAGGTTGGATTCGCCGCCCTGCTCCATGGTGGTCTCCGCACCGTTGCCGGCGGCGCTGCCCTCCGCTGCGGCCAGCGGCGCGGACAGGATCAGTCCGGTGAGCAGGCAGGTGAACAGCACGTATCGCATGGTCACTCTCTCTTGGCGTTGGGCGATGTCTTCAGCGTTGGGGGCGGGCGGCGCGAATGCAAGCCGCCCGCGGCTCACGAGGAGCACGAGAGCACGATGCCCCGTCCCCAGTCCGGCGGCGGCGCCGCGTATTCCGCGTATCCCGGTTGGTCGTCGAACGGCCGGCGCAGGCAGTCGAGCAGGCGCTGCGTCTCGCCCATGTCGCCGTCCTCCGCACGGTCGATGGCCTGCTGGGCCATCCAGCTGCGCAGCACGTAGCGCGGGTTGACGCTGTGCATCGCCTGGCGGCGCGCGGCGTCGTTGCGCCCCTCCGTTGCCAGCCGGCGACGCCAGCGCCCGAGCCATTCCGCTGCGGCGTCGCGGTCGGCGAACTTGTCCAGGAAGTCCTCGTCCCCGCCGTCGGCGGCCGAGTGGAGTTCGCCGAGGGCGCGGAAGGTGCGGGTGAAGTCGGCACCGCCGTCGGCCATGCGGGCGAGCAGGTCGCCGATCAGCCGCTCGTCGCCGGCCTGTGGCTCGGCGATGCCGAGCTTGTCGGTAAAGGCCTCGAGCCAGGCCGCGTCGAAGGCGCCCTCGTAGCCCGCGACGATGTCCCGGCCGATCTCCACCGCCGCCTCCGGCGTGTCCGCGAGCAGCGGCAGGCAGGCCTGCACCAGCTGGGTGACGTTCCACTCGCCGATGGCAGGCTGCATGCGGTAGCTGTAGCGCCCGCCCATGTCGGTGTGGTTCGGGGTGAAGGTGTCGCTGAACGCATCCATGAACGCGAACGGCCCGTAATCGATGGTCTCGCCGAGCACGGACATGTTGTCGGTGTTCATCACCCCGTGGACGAAGCCCACCGCCTGCCAGCGGGCGATCAGTGACGCCGTCGCGCGGACGACCCGCTCCAGCCAGAGGCGGTACCGGGCGGTGTGGCCGACGAGGTCCGGGTGGGCGTCGGCGATGACGTGATCGGCCAGGACGGGCAGGGCGTCGAAGCGTTCGCGGTAGTAGAAATACTCGAAGTGTCCGAAGCGCACGTGCCCGCGGGAGACGCGCAGCATCGCCGCGCCGGGCTCGACGCGTTCGCGCTGCACGGCGAGCGACGTGCCCACCAGCGCCAGCGCCCGGGTGGTGGGGATGCCCAGGTGATGCAGCGCCTCGCTGGCGAGGAACTCCCGCAGGCATGAGCGCAGCACCGCGCGTCCGTCGGCGCCGCGGGAGTAGGGGGTGGGCCCGGCGCCCTTGAGGTGGAGGTCGTAGAGCCGGCCGTCGTTGCCACGGGCCTGGCCGAGCAGCACGGCGCGGCCGTCACCGAGGCGGGGTACGTACTGCCCGAATTGGTGGCCGGCGTAGACCATGGCCAGGGGGGCCCCGCCGGGCAGGGGGACGTTGCCCGCGAGGATGTCGGCGTCCGCGGCCACGGCGCCGGGGTCGAGGCCGAGCAGCGCCGCCGTCTCCGGGCTCACGGCCAGTACCCGTGGCTCCGGCAGTCCGCCGGGTGCCAGGCGGGTGTGGAATTCGCCCGGCAGGCGGGCGAACCGGTTGTCCAGGCGTAGCGATGCCAGGCCTGCGGTCATGGTGGCTCCCGTGCTCGATGTTATCGGGTGAGGTCGCTCTCCACTGGTTGACCGTCCTGAACCCCGCCGGGTTTCCCGGCGTCGCGGACGAAATCCACCAGCGCCGGGAAGAACGCGTGGAAATCCGCCTCCAGCGCCGGATACAGGGCGGTCAGGGTGGGGCCGGCGCCGCGCAGCATTTCCCGGCGCCGGGACAGCCGTGCGGCCATGCGCTCCAGTGCAGCCACGGTGCTGTCGAAGTCCGCGTAGGCGGCGAGCCAGTCGCCGTCGCGCATCCGCGGCAGGATTGCGGCGAGGCGTGGCGGGAGGTGCCGGCCCTGGCGTTCCAGTGCGGTGTACGCGCCGCGGGTGAAGGTGGGCAGCGCCGTGGGGTGGTGGCTGGCCCAGTCCCGGGCGAGGAAGTGATCGAAGGCCATGTCCAGGATGATTCCGGCGGCCCGGCGATGGGGCGGCGGGAAGCGCCGCCGGGCGTCGCGCACGACCGGGTGGCGGTCGGTGAAGGCGTCGACGCGGCGGTGCAGCCGGATGCCCGCGCGCACCGCTGCCGGCAGTGCCGGGTCCGGCGTGCCGCGCACGAAATCGCCCATCAAGTTGCCCGCCAGGAACGCCGGGTCGTCGTCGCCGGCGAGGTAGGCGTGCGCCAGGAAGTTCACGACGCCGGCAGCAGCGCCCGGACGTTGGCGGGTACGGCGACCGCACGCCCCGCGTGGTGGTCCACCCACACCACCCGGGCTGAGCCGGTGGCGTAGACGACCCCGCCGTCGCCGGCGTCGCGGATCTCGTAGCGGGTGTCGAAGCTGCTGCGCCGGGGGGTGTCGCCGAACATGCGCACGTTGAGCGTGGCGGGGTAGACGATGGCGCGGCGGAACTCGCAGAAGGCGTTGACCACCACCGGCCCCAGTGCGGTGCCGCCGCCGACGCTCTCGCCGACGCCGATCTGCTGCAGCCACTCGATGCGGACCTGCTCGAAGTAGCGGAAGTAGATGGTGTTGTTCACGTGGCCGAGGGCGTCCATGTCGCCCCAGCGCACGGGGATTTCGGCCTCGGCCAGCAGGGTGGTGTCGGTGTTCTGGTTCACGCCGCCTCCGGTGTCTGCCTGGATCGGCCGCGCGCCGCGCGCGGCCCGTCGAAGGGGCATTGTAGCGCGCCGGCGCGGGCGCCGGCGCCGTCAGCGTCGGCGCGAGCCGCCGCCACCACCGCCACCGCCACCGCCGCGGCGGTTGTTGCGCTGCGGCGGGCGGCCGTTGCCGCGGCGCGGCGAACTCACCCGCTTGGGCGGCTTGATGTCCTCGACGATGAGCTCCGGCGGGGCGAGCTCGGAGGGGATCTTCTGGTCGATGTAGGCCTCGATATCCGGCAGCGAGTAGACGTAGCTCTCGCAGGCGAAGCTGATCGCGTCGCCGCGCTCACCGGCCCGGGCCGTGCGCCCGATACGGTGGACGTAGTCCTCGGCGTCCTGCGGCAGGTCGTAGTTGACGACGTGGGAGACGCCGGGGATGTGCAGGCCGCGCGCGGCCACGTCTGTGGCGACCAGCACCGGCAGCTCGCCCTTCTGGAACTCGCCGAGCAGCTGCTCGCGCTTGTTCTGGGGGATGTCGCCGGAGAGCACCGCGGTCTTGATGTCGTTGCCCAGCAGGTAGCCGGTGACCTGCTCGGCGGCCCGCTTGGTGTTGACGAACACCATCGTGCGGGTGACGTCCTGGTGGCGCAGCACGCCGAGCAGCAGGCCGATCTTCTGGTTGTTCTCGACGTGGTAGAGCTTCTGGTTGACCTTCTCGGCGGTGATCTGCTCGGGCTCGATCTCCACCGTCTCCGGGTCGTTCATGTGCTCCCAGGCGAGCTCCTTGACGCGCTCGGACAGCGTCGCCGAGAAGAGCATGTTGATGCGCTTGTTCGGCGGGGGCATGCGCCGCAGGAGGTAGCGGATGTCCGAGATGAAGCCCATGTCGAACATGCGGTCCGCCTCGTCGAGGACGGCGACCTCCACGTTGTCCAGGGTGAACACCCGCTGCTTGTAGAAGTCGATGATCCGCCCGGGGGTGCCGATGAGCACGTCCACGCCGCCCTCGAGCTGGCGGCGCTGCTTGTCGTAGCCCGTGCCGCCGTAGATACAGGCGAACTCCATGCCCGTGAAGTAGCCGAGCTTCTCCGCGTCCCGGTGGATCTGCAGTGCGAGCTCGCGCGTCGGCGCGAGGATCGCCGCCCACGGCCCGGATTTGCCCTCGGCCACCGGTGTGGTCATGAGGTAGTGCATGGTCGCCAGCAGGAAGGCCGCGGACTTGCCGGTGCCGGTCTGTGCCTGGCCCGCGACGTCCTTGCCCGCGAGCGCCAGCGGCAGCGTGGCCTCCTGGATGGGCATGCAGCGCGTGAACCCCGCCTCGTCCAGGCCGGTCAGCAGCGATTCGTGGAGTCCCAGGGACTTGAAAGTGGTCTGAGTCAGATGGTCTTTGTCCATGGCGCGGCAGGATAACGGATTTCTCGCCGGTAGGGGAGGCCGCGTTACTAAAACCGCGTTTGGGGTCAGTGTATTGGCCGGGGCAATAGCGGTAGAATGCGCGCTACATTCACGGGCGGCCCACCCCCCGGCGCCCGGACAGACGAGGGAGTAGGCATGAGCGACATCCAGGACACCATCCGTCAGCAGGTGCAGGACAACCCGATCATCCTCTACATGAAGGGCACCCCGCAGTTCCCGCAGTGCGGCTTCTCCATGCGCGCGTCCCAGGCGCTCGCCGGCTGCGGTCAGGAGTTCGCCTACGTCAACGTGCTCGAGGACGAGGCGGTCCGTCAGGGCATCAAGGAGTTCGGTGACTGGCCGACCATCCCCCAGCTCTACGTCAACGGCGAGCTCGTCGGCGGCTGCGACATCATCCTCGAGATGTACGAGTCCGGCGAGCTGCAGAAGACGGTCGAGTCGGCCACCGCCAAGGACGCGTAACCGCGCCAGCGCCCATCCCGTGGGCGCCGCCGGTAGAGGCGGCGCCCGTTCACGGGGTGTCTACGGCAATCCCCGTCAGCGGCTCCCGGCCGGCGCCCGCCGGGCGGCGAACTCCTCCGGACTGATCCAGCCGTTGCCGTCGGCGTCGATATCACCGAATCCCGGGGCGTTGCCGGCGTTACGCATTGGGTAGCCGTCCTGTGCCCGCTCGCCCATCCGGGTCGCACGGGCCCGGCTGAACTCCGCCTTGCCGATACGTCCGTCACCGTCCAGGTCAAAATCCGCGAACGTGGGCCGTCCGCCCTGCATGCCGGCGCCGGGCCCCTGGCCACCGCCGCGTTTCTCCTCCATGCGGACGCGCTGGCCGGCACGGAACTCCTCCCGTGTCAGCCGGCCGTCGCCGTCGCGATCGAATGACGAGAACGTCGGTGCGTTCGCCGCCCGGCGCCTCCCGGACATGCCGGTCTCGTCGCGTTGCGCCATGCGCCGCTCACGCACGGCGGCGAATTCCGCCTCGCTGATGAACCCGTCGCCGTTACTGTCGTACGTGGCGAAAGGCACGGGGCCGCGGGAGGGGAGGTCGGCCGCCGCGCTGCCGGCGGAGGCGAACATACCGGCGAGGGCGATCGTCACGACGAGGGAGCGGGTGCGTTCACGTGTTGCCATGATGGCCTCCGGAGACACAGTCGAATGACCGTCCGGCCGCCGGCTGTGGCGCGGTGGCCGGTCCCTGTCCCGGGTGGGTGCAGGAGTCAGTATCCGCCTGTCAGGCCCGGCTCACAAGCGGCCTTCGTCGCACCGGGACGATCGCCATGCTGCCGTGTCAGCGCCGGGCGAGGACGGCGTAGTCCGGGAAGCCGTTGAGCTCGTCCCAGCGATTGACGATGGTGCAGAACAGCTCCGCGGTCTTCTCGGCGTCGTAGATCGCCGAGTGGGCCTCGCGCCCGTCCCAGTCCTCGCCGGAGGCCTTCACGGCGCGGGCGAGCACGGTCTGGCCGAAGGCCAGCCCGGCGAGGGTCGCGGTGTCGAAGCAGGAGAACGGATGGAAGGGGTTGCGCTTGACGTCCACGCGCTTGACCGCGGCGTTGAGGAAGCCGAGGTCGAACCAGGCGTTGTGCCCCACCAGCACGGCGCGGGTACAGCCGGTCTCGCGGATCTCCTGGCGCACCGGACGGAAGATCTGGCGCAACGCCTCGTCCTCCGGTTTGGCCATGCGCAGCGGATGATCCGGGTCGATGCCGTTGAACTCCAGCGACTTGGGGTCGAGATTCGCGCCCTCGAAGGGTTCGACGTGGGTGGTGTGGGTCTCCGCCGGGTAGAGACGGCCGTCTTCACCCGCGCGCACGATCACCGCGGCGATCTGGAGCACGGCGTCCGTGGCCGCGTTGAGGCCGCCCGTCTCGATGTCCACGACCACGGGCAGAAAGGATCGGAATCGGTTGGCGATGGGGCGGTCACCCTCGCCGGGGAAGTCGGGCTCGTTCACGCTCGCGGCTCACTCCAGTCACTGTGGCAGTTCGGCAGCCCGCGCGCGGACCGCCGGTGCGGGGAACATCATACACGGCCGGCGGCACCGCCCGCAGGCGTCGTCCGTCGCCGTTCCGTGGCTACCCGGCGTCGTCTGCGTCCTCGACCCGCCAGGCCACCGTGGCACCGGCGCGCAGCGGCACGATCTCCCCGCCCGCCAGCGGCAGCGTCGCCGGCACCGGCGTGTCCTCGCGCACCAGGCGGATGCGCGAATCGTTGCGCGGCAGGCCGTAGAAGTCGGCGCCGTGGTGGCTGGCGAAGCCCTCGAGCCGGTCCAGCGCGCCGACGGCCTCGAAGGCCTCGGCGTACAGCGCCATCGCGAACGGGGAGCTGTAGACGCCGGCGCAGCCGCACGCGTTCTCCTTGGCGGTACGCGGGTGCGGGGCGGAGTCCGTGCCCAGGAAGAAGCGCGGGTCCCCGGAGGTGGCCGCCTCCAGCAGCGCCTCCCGGTCGCGTTCGCGCTTGAGGATGGGCAGACAGTAATGGTGCGGGCGGATGCCGCCGACGAGCAGGTCGTTGCGGTTGAGCAGCAGGTGGTGCGCCGTGAGTGTGGCGCCCAGTCGGTCCGGGCCCTGGCGGACGAACTCGATCCCGGCGGCGGTGGTGACGTGTTCCAGCACCACCCGCAGCCGCGGGTGGCGCCCGATCAGCGGTGCCAGGCGTTCCCCGAGAAAGGCCCGCTCGCGGTCGAAGATGTCCACCCCGGGGGTGGTGACCTCGCCGTGGACGAGCAGCGGCAGGCCCGCCTCGGCCATGGCGGCCAGGGCGTCGTCGCAGCGGTCGAGGTCGGTGACGCCGGAGTCCGAGTTGGTGGTGGCGCCCGCCGGGTAGAGCTTGACCGCGTGCACGATGCCGCTCGCCGCGGCGGCCTCGATGTCCGCCGGCGTGGTGTTGTCGGTGAGATAGAGCGTCATCAGTGGCGTGAAGCCGGAGCCCGGCGGTATATGGCGCAGGATGCGCTCGCGGTAGGCCGCGGCCTTGCCTGCGTCGGTCACCGGCGGTGTCAGGTTGGGCATGATGATGGCGCGGCCGAACTGCCGTGCCGAGGCCGGGACGACATCGGCGAGCACGTCGCCGTCGCGCAGGTGCAGGTGCCAGTCGTCGGGGCGGGTGAGGGTGATCGTCTCCAAGGTCAGCTCCGTCGGGCTCGCTGAGAGGCGGCAGTGCGAATGGCCGTATCAGTATACAGACACGCGGGCGGTTGATTTGTCCCGGCGCGCGTTCGATCATGTCCGGTTTACGGTGCGGACGCGCGCGAGCGGGATGCGCGCACGGCCGATTCAGGTTCAGCGATTCTAGGGACGACTGCGCGATGAGTGACGTGAAAAAGGTCGTGCTCGCCTACTCCGGCGGGCTGGACACCTCCGTGATCCTGCAATGGCTGCGGGATACCTACAACTGCGAGGTGGTGACGTTCACCGCCGATCTCGGCCAGGGTGAGGAGCTCGAGCCCGCCCGCGAGAAGGCCGAGCGCTTCGGTGTCAACGAGATCTATATCGACGACCTGCGCGAGGAGTTCGTCCGCGACTTCGTCTTCCCCATGTTCCGCGCCAATGCGCTCTACGAGGGCGAGTACCTGCTCGGCACCTCCATCGCGCGCCCGCTCATCGCCAAGCGCCAGATCGAGATCGCCCGCGAGACCGGCGCGGACGCCGTCTGCCACGGCGCCACCGGCAAGGGCAACGACCAGGTGCGCTTCGAGCTCGGCTATTACGGCCTGGAGCCCGGAATCAAGGTGATCGCGCCCTGGCGCGAGTGGGACCTCAATTCCCGCGAGCGGCTGCTGGCGTACGCCGAAAGCCACGGCATCCCGATCGAGGGCAAGACCGAGGACGGCGGCTCGCCGTACTCCATGGACGCGAACCTGCTGCACATCTCCTACGAGGGTGGCGTGCTGGAGGACCCGTGGACGCCGAGCGAGGAGTCCATGTGGCGCTGGAGCGTCGCCCCGGAGCGCGCCCCGGACGAGGGTATGGAGCTGGACATCACCTTCGAGAACGGTGATCCGGTGGCCATCGACGACGAGCGCCTGAGTCCGGCGGAGCTGCTCTCGCGGCTGAACAAGCTCGGCGGCATGAACGGTGTCGGCCGCATCGACATCGTCGAGAACCGCTACGTCGGCATGAAGTCCCGGGGCTGCTATGAGACCCCCGGCGGCACCATCCTGCTGCGCGCCCACCGCGCGATCGAGTCGATCACTCTCGACCGCGAGTCCGCGCACCTCAAGGACGAGATCATGCCGAAGTACGCCGAGGCCATCTATAACGGCTACTGGTGGAGCCCGGAGCGCCGCGCCATGCAGGCGCTGATCGATGAGACCCAGCGCACCGTCAACGGCGTCGTGCGGATCCGCCTCTACAAGGGCAACGTCATCGTGGTGGGCCGCCAGTCGGAGACCGACAGTCTCTTCGACGGCAGTATCGCCACCTTCGAGGACGACGCGGGCGCCTACGACCAGAAGGACGCGGAGGGCTTCATCAAGCTCAACGCCCTGCGCCTGCGGGTGGCCGCCAAGCGCCGCGACTGAGGTCGGCACCGCCCGCCGGATGGCGGGCGGGTCCTTCCGCCACGGCCGCGGGATACCGCGCCTAGAATTGTAGCTTCGCGAGTTCGTCGGCCAGCTCCGAGACCAGTCCCCGCTGGCGTCGTGCCGCCTCCCGGATCCGCTCGACACCCTCGCGGGTCTCGCCGGCGACGTCCCGGATGCGCACCACCCCGCGATTGATCTCCTCCGCGGTGGACGCCTGCTCTTCGGCGGCGCTGGCGATCTGGGTGTCCATGTCACTGATGGTGTCCACCGAGCGGGTTATGGCGTTGAGGCTCTCGCCGGCCTCGGCGGAGCGGTTCACGGCGTTGTCCGCCTGGTTGCTGCTCTCGCCCATGCGCGCGGTGGCCTCGCGGGCGCCGCACTGGAAGCGCTCGGTGATGGTGCGTATGTGCTCGGTGGATTCCTGGGTGCTCGCCGACAGCCGCCGGACCTCCTCGGCGACTACCGCGAATCCCCGGCCCTGATCGCCGGCCCGGGCCGCCTCGATGGCGGCATTGAGTGCCAGCAGGTTGGTCTGCTCGGCGATGCCGTTGATGGCCTCGAGCACGCCGGCGATGTCGTCGGACTCGCTGGCGAGCCGTTCCACGGCGCTGCGCGTGTGCGCCAGCTCCCCGGCAAGGGCCTGGATGGCGTCCACCGTCGATTCCACCACCCGGCGGCCGTTGCTGGTCTCGCGGCTCGCCTCCGCGGCCGCGTCGGCTGCGGTTGCGGTGTTGTGGGCAACCTCCTGAACGGTGGCGACCATCTCGTTCATCGCCGTGGCGAGCTGCTCGGCATCCGCCTCCTGGGCGGCCATGCCGTTGCCGGCGGCGTCCGTGACCTCGTTGAGGGTGGCGGCGGAACGCTCGAGCTCGTCGCGCACGCCGGCCGCCTTCTGCAGGGCGCCGCGACAGGTATCGGTGAGGGCGTTGACACTGCGCGCCAGCGCCGTGAACTCGTCGCCGCCGCGGGTATCCAGCCGCGGCGTGAGATCGACGGTCTCGCCGGTCATGGACCGGATGCCCGCCACCGCGCGGTTGAGGGGACGCACGATGCTGCCGATGGCGATGGCCACGACGCCGGCGAGCAGTACCAGAACGAGCCCGACCTGCCACGCCAGGTCCAGCGCAAGGGCCGTGACGGCACCGTCGACGCGGTCCAGGTACACCCCGGAGCCCACCACCCAGCCCCAGGGCTGGTAGAGACGTACGTAGGAGACCTTCTCCACCGGCTGGTCGCTGCCGGGCATGGGCCAGCGGTAGGTCACGAAGCCGGCACCGGCGGTCTGGGCGGTGTCGACGAAGGCCTTGAAGATGTGTTTGCCGCCCGCGTCGGTGAGGGCCGACATGTCGCGCCCTTCGAGCGATGGCCTGGCCGGGTGGACGACGACCCGCGCGTCGAGGTCGTTGATCCAGATGTACTCCCGGGAGCCGTCGTCATACTCGTGGTAGCGCATGTTACGCACTGCCGCGGCGGCCAGCGACTTCGCCCGGGCCTCGCTGATGCGTCCCTCCGTGGCCTGCTGGTGGTAGTGATCGATGACGCCGGTGGCCGCCTCCACCACCTGGCTGACGCCTTCCCGGCGCTCGTCGAGCACCATCTGCCGGGACGCCACCAGGGCGAGCAGGGCCACGGCGACGAAGCCGATCACGGCCCAAAGCAGTATCGACCAGATGCGCGTGCTCACGCGGAAATTACGAAACGCTTCCATGTCACCCCCGGGGGAAACGGGATTGTTGTTGTGGTCGCCGATCTGTCTCTTCGGCTTCAGGCTGTCGCCCGGTCTCCCTGTGGAAGCGTCCGGCATTCCGGGATGGGGCCGGCTTTTGGTTAAGTCCGGGCCATCGGGATTGCAGGGCGGTGCGGCGTTCAGCCTGGAATCGCGGCCCGGCACCAGGCCGTGATCGCGGCCGGATCCGACGGCAGCCGCTCGGCGAGGCCGCCGGTAAAGCCTTCCCAGGCCTCCGATTCCGCCGGGCGTACCGAGGTGAGCAGGGGAATGCCGTCGGTGACGATGGCGAGTATTTCGTCCGCGAACCCGCGGCCCTTCGCCTCCAGCGGGCCGAAGCGGTCGATGATGATCAGCCCCGGACGTTCGGCACGGAAGCGCTGCAGCCAGGCGGCGGCGTCGGCCAGGGCGGCGGTGTCCAGACTGCAGGCCCGGGAGCCGGCCCCGAGGGCCTGGGAAATGCCGAAACCGCGGTCGCTGCCGATTACCGTCAGGCGCCGGCTCAGTGCGCCGGCGGCGTTATATCTCCGCTGCTGGACGAGGCCGCGCACGGCGACGCCCTTCGCCTGAAGGTCGTCGGCGAGGCCGGCGAAGGTGTCGGAGAGGTCCTCGTCGTCGCCGCGGCGTATCGCGGCGATGTGCACCGTGTCGTTCTGCATGGCCGCGTCCCGGAATGTTGCACTCTACCGGGCCCAGTAAAGCACGGTGCGTGCCCCCATGACTTGACCCGGGTCAGACCTGTGGACCGCGCCCCGCGGCGAGCCCCTCCAGGCAGGTCAGGTAGGCGGCCTCGTCGGGCATGCCGCCCTGGCGCTGGGCCTGCCACAGGGCCTCGGCGAGGCAGTCCATCATGCGGTGCTCCGCGGCCATGCGCTCGCCGTGGGCGCGGGTCAGCGTCTCGTGGATGCGCCGTATCCCCGGTGGGCGGTCGTTCGCCACCTGCTCGCGCAGGGCGATGTGCAGGCCCATGTGCAGGAAGGGATTGGTCTCGCCGTCCTCGGGCAGGTACTCCCGGCCGAGGGCGCGTTCGCCGTCGGCGAGCACGCCGTGGTATTCCGGGTGCTCGGCGACGACCTCCGCGACCAGCCGTTCCATGGGGTCCATGGGCTCGCCGTCCTGTGCCTTGCGCCAGCTCTCCAGGTAGAAACGGCGCATCTGGTTGCGGTCCTGACCCAGCATGAATGCACTCTCCCGGGTGGTGTGTCGGTGGTGGCGGTCACTCGCCGGCGTAATCGGTCTTGTCGTCGAACTCGCAGAGGTCGTGGATCACGCAGGCCCCGCAGCGCGGGCGGCGCGCCGTGCACACGTAGCGCCCGTGGAGGATGAGCCAGTGATGGGCGTCGCGAAGGAACGCCTTCGGCGTCCAGCGCGTCAGCCGGTCCTCCACCTCGCGCACGGTGCGGCCCGGCGCCAGCCCGGTGCGGTTGGCGACGCGGAAGATGTGCGTGTCCACGGCGATGGTGGGCTCGCCGAAGGCGGTGTTGAGGATCACGTTGGCGGTCTTGCGCCCGACCCCGGGCAGCGCCTCCAGTGCCCGGCGCTCCCGCGGGACCTCGCCGCCGTGCTCCTCGATGAGGATGCGGCAGGTGGCGATGATGTTCCGCGCCTTGGCGTTGTAGAGCCCGATGGAGTTGATGTAGCCCTTCAGCCCCTCCTCGCCGAGGGTGAGGATCGCCTGCGGTGTGTTTGCCGCCGGGAACAGCTGCGCGGTTGCCCTGTTCACGCCGCGGTCGGTGGCCTGGGCGGAGAGGATCACCGCCACCAGCAGCTCGAAGGGCGTGGTGTAGTTGAGCTCGGTGGTCGGCGCCGGGTTCTCCGCCGCCAGCCGCCGGAATATCCCGGCACGGCGCTCGCGGTTCATGCGGCCGCCTCCCCGCCGGCCGGGGCGCCGGCGCGGGCGTGCCGGCGGCGGCGCTGGCGCGCGTCGATGGCGTTGCGCCCGGCGAGCAGCAGCCCCAGGCCGATGAAGGCGCCCGGGGGCAGGGCGGCGAGAAGGAAGCCGTCGTAGCCCGGCAGCACCGCGATCTCCCAGCCGCGGGCCCAGTCGCCGAGGATCAGGTGCGCGTTGTGGAACAGCGTGCCCCGGCCGAGTACCTCGCGGCCGGCGCCGAGGACGACGAGCACCGCGGTGAAGCCGGCGCCGGTGGCGAGCCCGTCCAGCGCCGCCGGCCCGGCCGGGTGACGGGAGGCGAAGGCCTCGGCCCGGCCGAGGATCGCGCAGTTGGTCACGATCAGCGGGATGAAGATGCCGAGGATGCCGTAGAGGGCGTGGAAATAGGCGTTCATGAGCATGCCGATGACGGTCACGAACGTCGCGATCACCAGCACGTACACCGGGATGCGGACCTCCGCGGGGACCTGGCGGCGCAGCAGCGAGACCGTGGTGTTGGAGGCGAGCAGGGTAAGCGTCGTGGCGAGGCCCAGGCCCAGGGCGTTGACCACGGTCGCGCTCACCGCCAGCAGCGGGCACAGGCCGAGGAGCTGGACCAGGCCGGCGTTGTTGTGCCACAGCCCGTCCGCGAGGATGCGTTGCGCGCCGGGGGTTGCCATGGTCGTCGTCATCCGTCCGTCGTGAGGAGTCGCTCGCGATGCGCGCGGAAGTATACCAGTGCCCGCCGCACCGCGCCGGTCACCGCCCGCGAGGTGATGGTCGCGCCGGTGATGGCGTCGAAGGCGCCGCCGTCGGCGGCCACCCGCCAGGCCTCCGCCGGCGGGGCGCCGAGGCGCCGGCCGTGGAACTGGCGGATCCAGTCGGAGCGGTCCGCCTCGATGGCGTCGCCGAGCCCGGGGGTCTCCTGGTGGGCGATCACCCGCACCCCGGTGATGCCGCCGTCGCGCTGCACGCCGGCCAGCAGCCGGATCGCGCCGCCGTAGCCGTCCGGGGCGACGGCGGTGAAGACCACGGCGATGACCTTGCCGTCGCGCACCGCACGATAGACCGGCAGGGCGTCGCGGCTGCCCAGCGCCGCCGGCGCCCGCACCTGCAGCGGCGCCTGCGCCGGGGAGCGGTCGAAGGGCCCGGGCGGCAGCACCGCGGTGAGGCGCTCGCGCACCGCGCTCTCGCGGTTGGCGGCGATCGCCGGGGCCGTGTCCCGGTGGGTGAGGGCCACCAGCGCCGCCCCCACCAGCGCGCAGGCGGTGAGCACGGCGGCGGCGATGACCGTCCCGCGGGCGGTGCCCTCAGTCATGGCCGCCCCCGCGGGGGTGGCCATAGATCCGCGGCGGGGTGTAGCGGTCGATCAGCGGTACGGCCATGTTCATCAGCAGCACCGCGAAGGCGATCGCGTCGGGGTAGCCGCCCCAGGTCCGGATCAGCCAGGTCAGCACGCCGATGCCGGCACCGAAGATCAGCCGGCCCCGGGGGGTAGTCGCCGCGGATACCGGGTCGGTGGCGATGAAGAAGGCACCGAGCATGGTCGCGCCGCTGGCCCAGTGGAACCACAGCCCCGGGTGGAGGCTGGGGTCGATGGCCCAGAGGAAGGCCGCGGGCACGCCGATGCCGGCGAGCACGCCGGCGGGGATGCGCCAGTCGGCGGTGCGCGTCGCCACCAGCACGGCGCCGCCGGCGAGGTACAGGCCGTTGATCGCCGCCCAGCCCCGTCCGCCGAGTGCGCCCCACAGCGGTCCCTGGCGGATCTCCGGGAGGGTCAGGGCCTGACCGAGCTGGGTGCGCACGGCGTCCAGCGGCGTCGCCGCGGTCACCGCGTCCACCCCGCCGCCGAAGATGGCGTGGGCGGCGGCGATCGGTCCGGGTGCCCCGCCGGCGAGCCCCGCCGGTGCCGGCCACTGGCTCATCAGCCGGGGGAAGGCCACCAGCAGCACCACGTAGCCCACCATCGCCGGATTGAACGGGTTGTGGCCGAGGCCGCCGTACAGGTGTTTGGCGAACACCAGCCCGAAGGCGGTGCCCAGCACGGCCATCCACCAGGGCGCCAGTCCCGGCAGGCTCACCGCCAGGAGCACGGCGGTGACCACCGCCGACCAGTCGCGCAGGAACAGCGCCAGCGGCCGGCCGCGCAGGTGGAGCATGGCGGCCTCGGTGGCCACCGCGGTGGCCGTGGCCAGGCCGATCTGCCAGAGCACGCCGGCGCCGAAGAACCACAGCTGGCCGAGCACGCCGGGTACCAGCGCGTAGAGGACCAGGCGCATGGTGCCGCCGACGGTACGCGGCGGGCGCAGGTGCGGGGAGACGGCCTGGCGCAGGGTCATGGGCGTCCCCCGTCGTCGCCGTCGGATTCCGTCGTTCCGCGGCGGCGGCGCCGTTTCTCCAGCGCGGCCGCGACCGCGGCCTTGCGGGCGTCGCCGCCGCTGCGCGCCTGTGCCTTCTTCTGCTCGCGGCGCTGGCGGCGCTCCTCCGCCTCGCGGGCGAGCCGTGCCTGGCGGGCCTCGTAGCGCTCGCGGGCGCGCTCGGCGATGGTCCGGGCCTGGCGGGCGTCCGCCATCTCCGCCTTGCCGTGGCGGAAGTACTGGATCAGCGGGATGTGGCTGGGGCAGACGTAGGCGCAGGCGCCGCACTCGATGCAGTCGCCGAGACCGAGTGCCGCCAGCGTGTCCACCTCGCCGCCGCGTGCGTGCCAGTAGAGCTGCTGGGGCTGGAGCGAGGCGGGGCAGGCGTCAGCGCAGGCGCCGCATCGGATGCACGGCAGCGCCGGCTGCGGTGGCGGGCACAGCGCGGTGGTGGCGGCGAGGATGCAGTTGGTGGCGGCCACGACGGGCACCGCCGGGTCGGCGACGGTGAAGCCCATCATCGGCCCGCCCATGATCAGCCGGTCGAGGCCCGGCGTCGCCCCGCCGGCCGCAGCGAGGAGGTCGGAGAACGGTGCGCCCAGGGGGGCGAGCATCACCCGCGGGTCGGCGACCGCGTCGCCGGTGACGGTGACGTGGCGGTGGGTGAGCGGCCGGCCCTCGATCGCCGCCCGGTGGACGGCCTCGGCGGTGCCCACGTTCTGGCAGAGGATGCCGAGCGTGGTGGGCAGGTCGCCGGCGGGGACCTCCTCGCCGGTGAGCGCCTGGACCAGCTGGCGCTCACCCCCGGCCGGGTAGCGGGCCGGGACGGTGATCACCTCGATTGCGTCGTCCGCCGCGGCGGTCACGGCCTCGAGGGCCGCCTCCGCGTCCGCCTCCAGGGCCACGACGATGCGCCCGGCACCGACGGCCCGGGCCAGCAGCCGGCCGCCGGAGAGCACGGCCGCGGCGCGGGTGCGCATGAGCATGTCGTCGCAGCTGATCCAGGGCTCGCACTCCGCGCCGTTGAGGACCAGCGTGTGCACCCGCCCGGCGGCGTCCGCGAGCTTCGCGGCGGTGGGGAAGCCCGCGCCGCCGAGGCCGGTGATGCCCGCGGCGTGGATGCGCGCGCGCAGCGCCGCCGGGTCGGCGCCGGCGTCCAGCGCGGGCCACGGCGGCTCGGCCGCCGCGTCGGGGTCCGTCTCCAGGACCAGGCTCGTTACGGCCAGGTTCGAGGGGTGGGGGGCAGGATGCGCGGTAATGGCCGCGACCCGTCCGCCCGCCGGGGCGTGCAGCGGTGGCACGGCCGGGTCCTCGCCCTCGGCCACGCACTGGCCGGCACGTACGCGCTCGCCCTCGCTCACGCAGGGCTGCGCGGGGGCGCCGAGGGCCGCGCCCAGCGGGAGGATCAGGCGCCCGGGCAGCGGCACCGCGGTGACCGGGTGGCGGGTGGAGATCGCGCGGTTGGGTTCGAGCGTCAGCCCGCCCGGGAAGCGGTGGGGGGCGTTCACGGCCGCCCCGGCTCCGCCGGCAGCGGCCAGCGCCAGGCGCGCACGCCGGTCTCCCGCGGCGCCATGTGGATGCAGTCCACCGGACAGGGTTCGATGCAGAGCTCGCAGCCGGTGCACTCGTCGCGGATGACGGTGTGCATGTGCTGAGGCGCGCCGACGATGGCGTCCACCGGGCAGGCCTGGATGCACTTGGTGCAGCCGATGCACACGGACTCGTCGATCCAGGCGACCGTGGCCTCGGTCTTGGCCTCGCCGTTGTCCGGGTTCAGCGGCTTGGGCTCGCGGCCGAGGAGCTCGGCGAGGGCCTGCACGCCGGCCTCGCCGCCGGGTGGGCACTGGTTGATATCCGCCTCGCCGCTGGCGACGGCCTCGGCGTAGGGCCGGCAGCCGGGGTAGCCGCACTGGGCGCACTGGGTCTGGGGCAGGACCGCGTCGATGCGCTCGACCAGCGGGTCGTCGTCGTCACGCAGCCGCCGCGCGCTGAAGCCGAGCAGCGCGCCAAAGGCGAGGCCGAGGCCGCCGAGCACGAGCAGCGCCGCCCACATGGTCAGCCCCCCGCGGTGACCAGGCCGCTGAAGCCCATGAACGCCAGCGACATCAGCCCGGCGGTGACCAGCGCGATGGCACCGCCGCGGAACGGCGCGGGCACGTCCGCGCCGTCCAGGCGCTCGCGCAGCCCGGCGAAGAGCACCAGCACCAGCGAGAAGCCCATCGCCGCGCCGAAGCCGTACAGCGCCGAGGCAACCAGGTCGTGGGCCTGCTGGACGTTGAGCAGGGCGACGCCGAGCACGGCGCAGTTGGTGGTGATCAGCGGCAGGAAGATCCCGAGCACCTGGTGGAGCACCGGGCTGGTGTGGCGCACCACCATCTCGGTGAACTGCACCACCGCGGCGATCACCAGGATGAAGGCGATTATGCGCAGGTACCCCAGCCCGAGCGGGGCCAGCAGGTAGGTGCCCACGAGGTAGCTCGCCACCGAGGAGAGCGTGAGCACGAAGCTCGTCGCGAGCGCCATGCCGATGGCCGCGTCCAGGCTGCGCGACACCCCCATGAAGGGGCACAGCCCCAGGAACTTCACCAGCACGAAGTTGTTCACCAGCACGGTGGACACCAGGATGAGGGCGAGCTCCGTCATGGGCGCGCTCCGCGGCCTACTTCACGCGCATCCCCGCACGGGCGCCGCTGTCCGGCGAGAGCAGCCACAGCTCCTCGCCGCCCGGGCCCGCGGCGAGGACCATGCCCTCGGAGACGCCGAAACGCATCTTCCGGGGCTTGAGGTTCGCCACCATCACGGTGAGCCGGCCGATGAGGGTCTCCGGCCGGTAGGCGCCCTTGATCCCGGCGAAGACCGTGCGCTGCTCGCCGCCGAGGTCCAGGGTCAGGCGCAGGAGCTTGTCGGCGCCGTCCACGTGCTCGGCGTTGACGATCTCCGCGACGCGCAGGTCCACCCCGGAGAAGGTGTCGAAGTCGATCTGTTCGGCGATGGGCTCGCCCGGGGCCTGCGCCGGCGCTGGCTTGGTCTGCCCCCTGGGCGCGAGGCTCTCGCGGGATTCGTCGATCATCGCCTGGATGCGGTCGGGATCGACCCGGGTCATCAGCGGCTTGAACCGGTTGATGGTGTGCCCGAGCAGCGGCTGGCGCGCGTCCGCCCAGCGCTGGGGCTCCAGGGCGAGGAACGCCTCCGCGTCCGCGGCCATCTTCGGCAGCACTGCCTTGAGGTAGATGGTGAGCACGCGGAAGAGGTTAATCCCCTGGGTGCAGATCGCCTGCAGCCGGGCCTCGTCCTCGCCGGACTTGGCGATGACCCAGGGCTTCTGCTCGTCGATGTACTGGTTGGCCTCGTCGGCGAGGGCCATGATCTCGCGCACCGCCCGGGAGAACTCCCGGCGCTCGTAGAGCTCGGCGATCTGCTCGCCGGCCTGGGTGAACTTGCGGAACAGCTCCGGCGCGTCGAGGGTGTCGGCGAGGCGGCCGTCGAAGCGCTTGGTGATGAAGCCCGCGCAGCGGCTGGCGATGTTCACCAGCTTGCCGACCAGGTCGGCGTTCACGCGCTGGGCGAAGTCGTCCAGGTTGAGGTCCAGGTCGTGGACGCTGCCGCCGAGCTTTGCCGCGAAGTAGTAGCGCAGGTACTCCGGGTTGAGGTGGCGGAGGTAGGTGTCCGCCATGATGAATGTGCCCCGGGACTTGGACATCTTCTGCCCGTCCACGGTGAGGAAGCCGTGGGCGGTCACCATGGTCGGCTTGCGGAACCCCGCGCCGTGGAGCATCGCCGGCCAGAACAGGGCGTGGAAGTAGAGGATGTCCTTGCCGATGAAGTGGTAGAGCTCGGCCTCGGAGTCCGCCTTCCAGAAGCTGTCGAAGTCCAGCCCGCGCCGCTCGCAGAGGTTCTGGAAGCTCGCCATGTAGCCGATCGGCGCGTCGAGCCAGACGTAGAAGTACTTGCCCGGCGCGTCCGGGATCTCGAAGCCGAAGTAGGGCTCGTCCCGGGAGATGTCCCAGGCGCGCAGGCCCTCGTCGAACCACTCCTGGAGCTTGTTGGCCATCTCCTCCTGGAGCCGGCCGGCGGAGGCCCACTCCCGGAGCATTTCCTCGAAGTCCTGCAGCCGGAAGAAGTAGTGCTCGGACTCGCGCTCCACCGGGCGCTCGCCGGAGATCACCGAGACCGGATCGCGCAGCTCGTCCGGCGAGTAGCTCGCCCCGCAGACCTCGCAGTTGTCGCCATACTGGTCCTCGGCACCGCAGCGCGGGCAGGTGCCCTTGATGTAGCGGTCCGGCAGGAACATCCCCTCCTTGGGGTCGTAGGCCTGGGTGATGGTCTGGCGCTCGATGTGGCCGGCGTCGCGCAGCCGGGTGTAGATCAGCTCGGAGAACTGGCGGTTCTCCTCGCTGTGGGTCGAATAGTAGTTGTCGAAGGCTACCCCGAAGCCGGCGAAGTCCCGCTGGTGCTCCGCGCTCATGCGCTCGATCAGCGTCTCCGGCGTCACTCCCTGCTCGCGGGCCTTGAGCATGATCGGGGTGCCGTGGGCGTCGTCGGCGCAGACGTAGTAGCACTCGTTGCCCTGCAGCTTCTGGAAGCGCACCCAGATGTCGGTCTGGATGTACTCCACCAGGTGGCCGAGGTGGATCGGCCCGTTGGCGTACGGCAGGGCGCTGGTGACGAGGATCTTTCGCGTCATAGGGGGCGTGTTCGCTGACTTCGACAGGAACACCGCATTATGCCAGATGCCGCGGTGGGCATGTTACTGGACGGGAGTGCGCCGGCCATTCTCAGTGTGCAAAGCGCGCCGGTTCGACGACGGTCCAGGGCCAGCGTCGCCCCGTTCCCGAGTGCGGTGTCGCCCCGGCCGTGCATGCGTGCCCGCGACCGGCGGAGGCGTCAGCCCGGTCGGGTAGGTCGTGCGCCGTAGGCGTGCGACGTCCCCGGTGGTGACCCGGTGGGCGTTGCGAAGCCCCGTCGCACACGGCCGGCGGAGGCGTCAGCGCGGACCGGGGATATCGTGGCGGTTCAGGAACGCCTCGATCTCCGCGATCACGGTCTCGGGCGCCTCCCGGTAGGGGGTATGGCCGCAGCCGGGGAGCAAGGCCTGTTCGGCGGGGCCGCTGCAGGCCGCGGCGATGCGACGGACCTGCTCGGAGGTGCCGTACTCGTCGTCCGCTCCCTGCATCACCAGTGTGGGGGCGTGGATGCCCGCAAGGTCGGCCTCGATATTCCAGTCCCGGAAGTCCGGCGCCTGCCAGGTCTGCGTCCACGCGCGGAATATCGTCTCGGTCTTGTCCCCGTGATAGCGCGCGAGCTTCGCCGGCAGGTCGGTCTCGGCGAAGGCGCGTTCGGCGGCGGCGATGCCGGCGAGGGTGTGAGGCTCGACGAAGGCGTGGGCCGCCATGGTCACGCAGGCGCGGACCGGGTGCCGGGCCGCGTACAGCAGGGCGACGCTGCCTCCGTCGCTGTGGCTGACCAGGATGACGTCCGACAGGCCGGCGGCGTCCAGTGCCGCCGGCATCCAGTCGTGGGCCTCGTGGTGCAGGTAGGCCGGCGTGCGGGTGTAGTCGAGGGGATCGGAGCCGCCGTAGCCGAGGCGGTCCCAGGCGAAGGCGTCCAGCCCCAGCGTCTGTCCCAGGCGTGCCGGGAAGTCCCGCCAGAACTCGATGCAGCCGAGCCCCTCGTGGAGGAAGACCAGCACCGGACGCCCGGGCTGCCAGCGTCCGTCACGGCGCCAGGCTGCCGCGCGCAGGCGATGGCCGAGGACATCGAGGTGGAAGTATTCCGGCGTCGCGGCCATCGTCGCCTAGCCCTCCTGCTGCCGGCTCTCCAGGGCCGACTGCTCCCGTGCCCGGGCCCGCGCCAACGCCGGCCGGCCGAGCTGGTGCTCGGCATAGGCCGCGAGGGCGGGCTGTTCCATCGGTGCCTTCGCCGCCCGGGCCCAGGCCAGGGTGTGCGCGGCGAGGATGTCGGCGATGCTGAACCGTCCGCCCACCAGGTGGTCGCGGCCGTCCAGGGCGTCGGCGAGCAGGTCCGCTGCCATCGTGAATTCCCGGCGTGCCGTGGGGATGACGTCCGGCACCCGCAGTTTCTCCGGCAGGGCGAAGCGATGCTTGGCCATGGTCCACAGCGGCTGCTCCAGCTCCGTGGCGATGAAGAACAGCCAGCGCATCAGCTCGGTGCGCCCCTGCGGGTCCGTGGGGGCGAGCCCGGCGTCGGGGTAGGTTTCCGCCACCCACAGGCAGATCGCCGGCGACTCGGTCAGCAGCGCGTCGCCGGTACGGAGGGCCGGGAGCTTGCCCGCGGGGTTGAGCGCACGGAAGCGCTCGCCGCGGTGCTCGCCACGGCCCAGGTCGACCAGGGTGTAGTCGTACGCCGCGCCGGCCTCCTCCAGGGCCCAGACCACGCGGGTGCTGCGGCTGTTCGGGTAGCCGAACACCTCGATCGTCATCGCGTCTCCTCCGTTCCGGTGGGTACGGCCATTACCGAGAGTGTCACCGTGGCCTTGGCCACGAGTCGTTCGTCGCCCGCCGGGGCCGCGCAGTGGACCTCCGATTCGGCCACGATCAGCGTGCGTCCCGGCTTGAGCACCGTGGCCACGCAGCGCAGGGTCTCGCCCCGCGCGGCGCGCAGCAGGTTGATCTTGAACTCGGCGGTGAGCACCCGGAAACCGGGCGCGAGCAGCGTGCCGGCGGCGGCCCCGGCCGTGTGGTCCGCCATGGCGGCCTGGACACCGGCGTGGACGAATCCGTCCTGCTGCAGGTGGCGTTCGCCGAGGCGGATGCGGCTCTCGCAGCGGCCGGCGGCGATGTCCACGGCTTCCAGACCCAGGGTGCGGGCGAACGGCGCCTCATCGAAGATCCGCGCCGTCTCCTCGCGGTTGTATGTCTGCTCGTCCACGTGCCGGTCACCTCGCTGCCGTCACTGCCGGGGAGTGCAGAGCATAGCCGGATGACGTCGCGGCAGGGCAAGCCCGCCGGGGGTGTTAGTCGGGCGCGCCGCGCGCGGCGAGCCCTGATGCCACCTGTTCCATGCACTCGTGCTGACCGAGGCCCGTGCAGTCCACGCAGAGGTCGGCGGCGGCGCGGTAGAGCGGCACCCGCTCGTCGTAGACCGCGCGCAGGCTCTGGGCCGGATCGCGGGCGATGCCCCGGCTGTCCAGATTGTGGATGCGCCGCTCGATCTCCGGCCAGGGTACGGACAGGTAGACGATGACCCCGCTGCGGCGCAGGTGTGTCATGGCGCTGTCGCTGTAGACCGCGCTGCCCCCGGTGGCGATGACGTGATCATGCACCTCGAGCCCGGCGAGGGTATCGCCCTCGATGCGGCGCAGATCGGCGGCGCCGCCGGCGTCCACGATCGCCTGCAGGGAGCGGCCCTCGCGCTGCTGGATGAGCACGTCGGTATCGACGAAGGCCTTGCCCAGGCGCTTGGCCAGGAGCACGCCCACGGTGCTCTTGCCGGCGCCGGGCATGCCGATGAGCACGACGTTGTCGCGTGTCCCGGTCACGGCGCCTCCACGGCGGCGAGCCCGCGCAGGGCGTCGCCGGTGAGGCGGTAGCCGACCCACTCATCCTGGGCGCGGGCGCCGAGGCGCTCGTAGAAGCCGATGGCCGGGGCGTTCCAGTCCAGCACCGACCACTCCAGCCGGCCGCAGCCGCGCGCCACCGCCAGCCGGGCGAGGGCGGTGAGCAGGGCCTGGCCGATGCCGTGGCCGCGGGCCACGGGGCGTACGTAGAGGTCCTCCAGGTAGATCCCCGGGGCGGCGAGGAAGGTGCTGTAGTTGTGGAAGAACAGTGCGAAGCCGACGGCCTCGCCATCGAGCTCGGCGATGATGACCTCGGCGTACGGGTGATCGCCGAACAGCGTGTCCATGAGCCGGGATTCGTCGGCCACGACCTCGTGGCTGAGGCGCTCGTAGTCCGCGAGCTCGCGGATGAACGCGAGGATGGTGGGGCAGTCCCCGGGGCCGGCGAAGCGCAGGGCGAGTGCCGGCGTGTCGGTGGCGAGTGCGTTGTCCATGTCGGTCCGTCGTCCGCTGCGGGTGGGTGGTGTCCGGGTATCGGCCGTCCGCGCGGGGGCACCCTCTGCAACGGCACCATCGCGCACGACATCCGCGGCCCCGCAGTCTACTACGCCGCGGCCCCTGCGGGTCAGGCCGGGCCGCGGTGGCGTGCCTCCAGTCGGCGGATGAACGACTCCAGCACCCGGCGGTAGAGGGTGTCGCCGAGGCAGGCGTCCTCCACCCCGGCGTCCAGGTTGGGGTTGTCGTTGACCTCGATGACCAGCGCACGCCGGCCGGCCTGCTTGACGTCCACGCCGTAGAGCCCCCGGCCGATGAGGTTGGCGGCGCGCACCGCCAGGTGCACCACCTGCTGCGGTGCCTCCGCCACCGGGAAGGTCCGTGCGTCGCCCTCGTCCACGGTGCCGCCCGGGCCGTGGCGCACGATCTGCCAGTGGCCCCGGGGGAAGAAGTACTGGCAGGCGAAGATCGCCTCGCCGTCGAGCACGCCGATGCGCCAGTCGAAGTCGCTGACCACGAACTGCTGGGCGATGATCAGATCCGAGTGTGCGAACAGCCCCGCCGCCGCGTCGCTCAGTGTCTCCGGCGCGGCGACCCGGACCACGCCGCGGGAGAACGAGCCGTCCGGGATCTTGAGCACCAGCGGGAAGCCCAGCGCGTCGCCGGCGGCGGCCAGGTCGTCGCGCCGGCCGCGGTGGAGGATGCGTCCGGCGGGCCGCGGGATGCCGTGGGTCTCCAGCAGGTCCGCGAGATAGACCTTGTTGGTGCAGCGCAGGATGGAGGCCGCGTCGTCGATCACGGGCATGCCCTCCGCCTCGGCGCGCTTGGCGAAGCGGTACGTGTGATCCGATACCGCGGTGGTCTCGCGGATGAACAGCGCGTCGTATTCCGCCAGCCGGCCGTAGTCCCGGCGGGTGATGAGGTCCACGGTCACGCCGAGACCCCGGCCCACGCGCTGGAAGTGGCGCAGGGCGCGGGCGTTCGACGGGGGCAGGCGCTCGTCCGGGTCGTGGAGGATGGCCAGGTCATAGCGCGGCGTGCGCCGGTGCCGCGGCCGCCGCCAGACGTGATGGCTGAAGCGCTCCAGCGCTGCCGCGAAGGCCGTTTCCTGGGCGTCGTCCAGGCGGTTCAGGGACAGGGTGCGCAGCCGTGCGATACGCCAGCGCCCGTCCTGGCGATGCAGCTCCAGGTGCAGCAGCGGCGCGGCGAAGGTCTCGAAGACCTGGCGGGCGAGCTCGCGGAAGCGCGGGTCGGAGGCGGTGCCGAAGAATACGTCCACCTTTATCGGGCCGTCCCCGTCGCCGCTCTCCGCCGTCAGCGGTCCGCGCAGGCGCTCGTCCAGCACCGCGGTGTCGAGGCTGTAGATCGCGCGACGGGAGAGATCGCTGATGGTGCGCACGCTGGGGATCACGCGGTGGCCGCGGGCCTCGGCGAGCAGCGAGCAGTAGTAGCCGGTGGAGAGGTAGCGGTAGCCGCGGCAGAGATTGATCACCCGCGTGCCGGGGCCGGCGCCCCGGCAGGCCGGGTCGAAGAGGTAGTCGTCGGCGGTGATCACCTCGCTGGTGGCGGCGTAGGGCGCCCAGTCGCGGCGGTGCTCGACGACGATGAGGGTGCGGGTCACGGTGCCGCCTCCCGCAGGGCCCCGGCAGCGATCACCACCGCCGCACGTTGGCCGCCCCGGCCATAGCGTGCCATGCGCTCGAAGTCGCCGCGCAGTACCGGCAGGTTGATGCAGTCCGTGGCGGTGCGGCCGTCCGCGACGTCGATCCACGGGTCGTTGAGGTAGACATAGCGGGCGTCCGTGCCGGTGACCACGACCCAGTGCGGCGCCCGCTCGCCGTAGAAGCGGTAGAGGCTGATCAGCACCAGCGCCAGCGCGCCGCCGGTGAGCGCCGTGTCCAGGCCCGCGAGGTCCAGGCCGCCGGGGTGCACGGGGATGCCGGCGTCGGCGGCCTCGGCCACGAAGTCCTCGTGCACCAGGCGCAGCACCTCGCGCTTGGCCGGGGTGCGCACGGACTCGACGAACAGCGGCCCGGTGGTGCTGACGTGCACCGCCGCCGCGAACCCGCGCCGGTGGGCGGCCAGGGCCAGGCCGTAGGGGCCGCAGCCGCCGTGGCCGGAGGTCATGAAGATGGTGGTCGCCTCGCGCCAGAGCCGCAGCTCCAGGCGCCGCCCGGGGACGAGGGTCGGGCGGAGCGCGTGCATGGCCATGATCAGCGCGGCCGGCCCGCAGGTGAACTCCAGGGTCTGGGCATAATAGGGCACGGACCGCGGCGGTCGGGCCGTGCTGTCGGTGAGCCGGCGCTCGTAGCGCAGGGCCGGGGCGTGGTCCTCGTAATAGTCCGGCAGCACACCGAAGCGGCGGTAGCCGAGATGCTCGAACAGTGTCCGCGAGGCGGTGTTGTCGGGCCGGATCTCCAGGCGCAGGGCGGCGCAGCCGGCGTCCAGCGCGGCCGCCTCCGCGCCGGCCACCAGCCGCCGGCCGAGGCCCTGGCCGTGGTGGCCGGGGGCCACTGCAATGGAGTACAGCCGGGCGAGCGATGTGCCGCGGCGGTAGAGCACGGCGGCGTAGCCGGCCACCCCGGTACCCGTGACCGCCACCAGGACATCCGCGTGCGCGCGGGTGAGCAGGTGGCGGAGGCTGCGGCGGCTGAGGCGGTCGCCGGTGAACGCGGCGGTCTCGATACGCTCCAGTGCAGCGAGGTCCGGTGTCTCGGCGGTGCGCAGCTCGAAGGGCTCAGGCATGGCGACATCCCTGTTTTGCCGGAGTCTAGCAGCCTGCCGGACCCGGATGGGCTCGCGCGGGGCTTTCGCCCTGCCCGGGGCGGCGGATGTAGAATCCCCGCCATCAGCGGAATCGACAATGGAGCGGGATCATGGCGGAACTGACACGCGAGGCGCTGGAGGCGGCGCTCGGCGGGTGGACGGAGCCCAACCTCGGCACGGACCTGGTGAGCGCCGGCGCGCTGGCCGGCCTGGAGGTGGACGGAGACGCGGTGAACGTCACCCTGCGGCTGGGTTTCCCCGCCGCGCACTACCGCGAGGCGCTGACCGCCTCCGTCACCCGGGTGCTGGAGCAGGCGGGGGCGTCGCGGGTCACCGTGACCGTGGACTGGTCCGTGTCCCCGCGCCAGGTGCAGGCCTCGCTCGAGCCCATGGAGGGGGTGAAGAACATCATCGCCGTCGCCTCCGCCAAGGGCGGCGTGGGCAAGTCCACCACGGCGGCGAACCTGGCCCTGGCGCTGGCGGAGGAGGGCGCCAAGGTCGGGCTGCTCGATGCCGACATCTACGGCCCGAGCCAGCCGCGGATGATGGGGCTCGACGGCCGCCGCCCCGAGAGCCCGGACAACAAGTCGATCCTCCCGCTCATGGCCCACGGCGTCGCGGTCATGTCCATCGGCGTGCTGGTCAAGCAGGAGGACGCCATGGTCTGGCGCGGGCCGATGGTCACCCAGGCCCTCACCCAGCTGCTCAACGACACCCGCTGGGGCGATCTGGATTACCTGCTCATCGACCTGCCGCCGGGGACCGGCGACATCCAGCTCACCCTCGCCCAGCGCGTGCCGGTGGCCGGTGCGGTGATCGTGACCACGCCCCAGGAGATCGCCACCCTCGATGCGCGCCGCGGCATCCGCATGTTCCAGAAGGTGAAGGTGCCGGTGCTCGGCGTGGTGGAGAACATGGCGCTGCACGTGTGCTCGCACTGCGGCCACGAGGAGCACATCTTCGGCGCCGGCGGCGGCGAGCAGCTGGCATCCTCCGAGGGCGTTCCGCTGCTGGGCTCGCTGCCGCTGTCCATCGGCATCCGCGAGCAGACCGATGCCGGGCGGCCGACGGTGGCCGCCGACCCGAACGGCCGCGAGGCGGCGCTCTATCGCGAGGCCGCGCTGGCGACCGCGGCGCGCCTGTCGCGCCAGGCCGCCGCCGGGGCGAGCCGCTTCCCGGACATCCGGGTGGACGATGACTGAGCGCCGGGCGAGAATAGCCGGCTATTTTGGTGGCTGCTGACGGGAGCGTTGCGCCCATGTCGATCAAGTCCGACAAGTGGATCCGGCGCATGGCCGAGGAGTCCGGGATGATCGAGCCTTTCGAGCCCGGTCAGGTGCGCGTCGGTGCGGACGGCGGGCGCATGATCTCCTACGGCACGTCGAGCTATGGCTACGACGTGCGCTGCGCCAACGAGTTCAAGGTGTTCACCAATATCAACTCGGCGATGGTGGACCCGAAGGCTTTCGACGAGGCGAGCTTCGTCGACATGTGCGCGGAAGTGTGCATCATCCCGCCGAACTCCTTCGCCCTGGCGCGCACCATCGAGTACTTCCGCATCCCGCGCAACGTGCTCACGATCTGCCTGGGCAAGTCCACCTACGCGCGCTGCGGGATCATCGTCAACGTCACGCCCCTGGAGCCGGAGTGGGAGGGGCACGTGACCCTGGAGTTCTCCAACACCACCAACCTGCCCGCGAAGATCTACGCCAACGAGGGCGTGGCGCAGATGCTGTTCCTGGAGTCGGACGAGGTCTGCGAGTTCTCCTACAAGGACCGCGAGGGCAAGTACATGGGCCAGCGCGGGGTCACGCTGCCGCGGCCGTGACGCCGCCTCAGTCGGCGGGCAGGCCCTCGACACCGGTGAGCACGAGCTCGAAGGTGCCGTCGTCCGCTTCCCACTGCTCCACCTTCACTGCCAGGTAGGCCAGCGCCGGGGCGCACCACAGCCGCGTCTCGCGCTCGCCCTCGTCGTCCCGGCGGACGACCTTCACCGTCTCGAAACGCCCGGCCGGGGTGTCCACGGTTTCCGTGCCCTCGATGGAGACGGTGTAGGTCTTGAGCCGGCCGCCATCAGCGATGCGGTAGGTCAGCCGGCCGGTGTCCGCGCCCCTGGCGGCGAGGTCGTGCATGAGTTGCAGGGGGCTGACCACGCGGTCCAGGGCGTCGTCCGGCACCTCCATGCGCCACGGTGTGTCGCCGACGTCGTTGACCACTGTGCCCGTCGTCCAGTTAAAGCGCAGTTCGGCACGGCGCGCCCGGTCGTCGCCGCTGCGGTCGTAGACGTAGCGTAGCGGGCGGAAGCCGTCGTCGACGATCCGTCCCTCGCTGACCTCGCGCACCGTGACGTCGGTGAACCATCCGGCTATGCCGCTCGGACGCATGAACAGCCGGTAGCGGTAGTGGCCGGGCTGCGGGCGGGAGAAGCTCAGGCTCGCGCTCCCGAGGGTCAGGATGCCCTTGTTGAGTTCGTACTCCGCGTGGAACGGCGGTGGCGGTTCGTAGGAGGCGGCGGCTGAGGGTGCCAGCACGGCCAGCAGCAGCGCCGTCGCCAGTCCCCGCCACCGCAGGCAGGCGCGCAGGGCGTTCACAGCGCGGCCACGTCGGTCGCCGCGTCGATGGCCGGCGGCTTGGCGGCGGGCTCGCCGTCGACGTGGACGCCGTCGTCGTCGAGCCGCACCCGCCCCTCGGCGATCAAGCGTACCGCCAGCGGGTAGATGCGGTGCTCCTGCTCCTGGACCCGGGCCTTGAGTGTCTCCGGGGTGTCGTCCGCGTGTACGGGCACCCGCGCCTGGACGATGACCGGCCCGGCATCGAGCTCCGGGATCACGAAGTGCACGCTGCAGCCGTGGGCCGCCGCGCCATCGGCGATGGCCCGTTCGTGGGTGTGCAGCCCGCGGTAGGCCGGCAGCAGGGACGGGTGGATGTTGATCAGCCGGCCCTGGTAGTGGCGCACGAAGCCGGGGGTGAGGATACGCATGAAGCCGGCGAGCACCACCAGGCCCGGCTCGTGGCGGTCGACGACGCGGACCAGGTCGGCGTCGTAGTGCTCGCGGTCCGGGTAGTCCCGGTGCGGCAGCACCTCCGTGGGGATGCCGGCGGCCCGTGCCCGCTCGAGCCCGCCGGCGTCGGCGCGGTTGCTGATCACCGCGCGGATGCGGATGGGCAGCTCGCCGCGCTGCTGGCCGTCGATGAGGCACTGAAGATTGGTGCCGCTGCCCGAGATGAGGACGACGACGTCGAGTGGCCTGCTCATGTCCCCGCCTCCAGGCGGACCCGCGGGCCGTCGCTCTTGTCCGCGACGACGCCGCCGATACGCCACGCGCGTTCGCCGTGGGCCTGCAGGCAGGCGAGGGCGTCGTCCACAGACGCCTCCGGCACGGCGTAGACCATGCCGATGCCGCAGTTGAACGTGCGGTACATCTCGGCCTCGTCGATGCTGCCGTTGCCCTGGAGCCAATCGAATACCGCCGGCCAGTGCCAGCTGGCGGTGTCCACGCGGGCGGCGGTGCCCTGCGGCAGTACCCGGGGCAGATTCTCCGGCAGGCCGCCGCCGGTGACGTGACAGATGGCGTGCACCGGCACCGCGTCGATCAGCGCCAGGGTGGGGCGCACGTAGATGCGGGTGGGGGCGAGCAGCGCCTCGCCGAGGCTGAGCCCGTCGGCGAACGGCATGTCCAGGCGGGCGCCGGCATGCTCGATCACCCGGCGGACCAGCGAGTAGCCGTTGGAGTGCACGCCGCTGGAGGCCACGCCGATGAGGGCATCCCCCTCGCCGGCACGGTGGCCGTCGATGATGCCCTCGCGCTCGACAATGCCCACGCAGAAGCCGGCGAGGTCGTAGTGGCCGGCGGCATACATGCCCGGCATCTCCGCGGTCTCGCCGCCGATCAGGGCCGCACCCGCCTGGCGGCAGCCCTCGGCGATACCGCGCACCACCTGCTCGGCGACGTCCACGTCCAGGGCACCGGTGGCGTAGTAGTCGAGGAAATACAGCGGCTCGGCCCCGGCGACCACCACGTCGTTCACGCACATCGCGACGAGGTCGATCCCGATGCCGTCGTGGCGGCCGGTCTCGATGGCGAGCTTGAGCTTGGTGCCGACGCCGTCCGTGCCGGAGACCAGCACCGGCCGGCGGTAGCGCTCCACCGGCAGCTCGAACAGCCCGCCGAAGCCGCCGAGCCCGCCGAGCACCTCCGGGCGCTGCGTTGCCGCGACCGCCCCGCTGATGCGCCGCACCAGCTCCGCGCCGGCGTCGATGTCCACGCCGGCGTCGCGATAAGTAAGTCCCTGCCTGCCCTGGGGGTTGTCCGTCACGCTCGTCTCCCGTCGCCTGCCTGCGCTCGCGGGCGTTGCATCATAGCGCGACGCCGGCGGTGCAGGGCCGCCGGTCGTCGCTCCGCGGCGGCCATGATAACTTACCTCGCGACAGTATTTCCGCCGTGCCGGTCCGGACGGTGTGGCGGTGGATCACGGTGCATCACGGATGGAGTGGGCATGAGGCGGACATGGGCGTTGGCCCCGTTGCTGGGCATGATCCTCGTCGGGGCGGCGCTGGCCGCCGGCGTCGCGCGGGCCGCGACGATCGACGCCACGGTGACGGTGCCGCTGGCGGCGCAGGCCGGGGACGGGGGCCGCCAGGCGGCGCGGGAGCAGGCCCTGGGCCGGATAGTGCAGCGCCTCACCGGTGATGCGGCCCGGGCGCCGGCGGCGATCGCCGGCCGCGTGGACGATTACATCACCGCCAGCGCGCTGCGCAGCGAGGCGGGCGGGCAGGCGCTCACCCTCACCTTCGACGTGCCGGCGCTGCGGGAGTCGCTGCGACGGCAGGGGGTGCGTGTGTGGCTGCGCGAACGCCCCGCGGTGGTCATCTGGGCGGGCGTCCAGGACGGCGGTCGCAGCCTCGCCGGCGCGGACGACCCGCGGGCAACGGCCCTGCGCGATGCCGCGAGGGACTACGGGGTCCCGGTGCTGCTGCCGCTGCTCGATCTCACCGACCGCCAGGCGGTGACCTATCAGGACATCGCCGGCGGCTTCAGCGGCCGCGTGGGCGAGGCGACCCGGCGTTACGGCACCTCCCTCGCCCTGGCGGTGGCGCTGCAGGCGCGAAGCGGCGGCTGGAACGGCGCATGGATGCTGGTCCGTGACGGTTCCACCCTTGCCAGCGGGCGTACCAGCGGAGACGATGTCGCGGCGGTGGCCGACGCCGTCTGGGCCCGCGCGGTGGCACAGCTGCGCCCCGATTACACCGTCGCCAGCGGCGAGTCCTCGGCGATTCGCGTGAACGTCACCGGCGTGAACGGCCTTGCCGCTCTGGCCGCGGCCGAGCGGGCCCTCGGCGACAGTGCGGGGGTGGTGGCCGTGCAGCTCAGCGGCATCGAGGGCGACCGCGCGGTCTTCCGCGTGGAGGCCGAGGTCGGCGAGGACCGCCTGCGCGCGGCGCTGGATCGCAGCAGCCTGTGGGCACCGGCATCGCCGGACGGCGGTGGTGCCGAGGCGGGTCTGACCTATCGCTGGAACGCTCGCGGGAGCGGCGGATGACGGGGACGGGCGAGGGCCGCGGCTGGCGGCAGCTTGCACTGGATTTCCGCTGGGACGAGTCCAACGAGCTCGGCGCGTTCGTCCCGGGCCCGAACGCCGAGGCGGTTGCGGCCGTGCGCCGTGCCGCGCTGCGCTCGGGCCAGCCGGTCTACCTGTACGGCCAGCCGGGCACCGGCAAGTCCCACCTGCTCCAGTCGGCCTGTACCCTGGCCACCTCGGCCGGGCGCACGGCGGTCTACCTGCCGCTGGAGGACATGCTGGAGTGGAGTGCCGGGCTGCTCGACGGCCTGGAGAATGTCGGCCTCGTGGCCCTGGACGATCTGCACCTGCTCCACGACCGCCCGGCCTGGCAGGAGGCGCTGTTCTACCTGTTCAATCGCCTGCGTGATGCCGGCGGCCAGCTCATCGTCGCCGCCGACCACCGCCCGGACCGCATCGGCCTGGCCCTGCCCGACCTCATCTCCCGGCTCCAGTGGGGGCTGGTGTTCTGTCTGCGCGAGCTCTCCGACGACGATCGCCTGATCGCCCTCCAGCGCCGGGCCAGCAGCCGCGGCATCGAGCTCCCGGAGGAGACCGCGCGCTACCTGCTGGCCCACTACCCGCGGCGCACCCGTTACCTCTTCGGGTTGCTCGAAGAGCTGGACGTGGCCTCGCTGCAGGCCCACCGCCGCCTCACCATCCCCTTCCTCAAGCGCGTGCTCGGCCCGGCAGACAGCCAGGAGTCGAGTAGTCGGTAGGCATTATCCCCGGCCCGTGAACGGACCATGGTTCGTGTACACCGTCACGCTAGTGGAACATGGAATGTCTCCGGACCTCGGCAACAGGGCGGTACTGCGGTAGGCTTCTGACTCCAGGACCGGGCGTCCCCCGGTCACTAACCCGCCAGGAAGGCGGGGAGCGCTAACGCGCCAATGGACGTTTTCGGCCGCTGACCAGGGAAGGAGGCACATGGCTGACAACCTCTGCACTGAGACCCCACGCGATTATCACGGCCTGACGCCGGTGCGGCACCGGCGGCGGGCACACCCTCATGGAGATGACTTCCGGGTCACGGGAATGGCCGGTCCCGATGGTGATCCGGTATTCGTCTATTTCCCGATCCGATATGTCGTCCCCAGCGCTGCGTCGGTCATGGACCGGCCGTTGTATGACGGGAAGCATTCGTTTGTCACGGCTGCCAGTCGTGACGACAGCGTTTTCTGCACTCTTCCCGCCTGCTCGTCCCACCCTGAGTACCGTGGCTGTCCGGTGTATCCCGGAAATCCCTGGTGTCTTCCTCTCACAACGGTTTCATCTCCCGCCCGTGTCCCGGAGGCCCGTCATGCAACTCATCGATGACTACCCCGAAGGCTGGCTCGACGACACCCGGCAGCTGATCGGGGGCCTCCGGCAGTCGGCGCCCGAAGGGCACGTCCACCTCCTCGTCGACGCCGCCTTCCGCCACGAGCACGTGCTGCCCTGGCTGCGCCGGCACCTGCCCCCCAAGCGCTGGCACGCCGTGTACGCGGACATGCCCGGCCCGGACGGGGCGGCGCTGGCGATCTCCCCCATGGTGATCGAACCGCTCGCCCCCGAACACTGGGAGGCACTGTTCGAGCTGGCCCGCGGGCTGCCGATGCTCACCCTCATCGCCACCCCGGAGTCCGTCACCGGGACCGCACAGCGTCTGGCGCGCTTCAGCATCGTCACCGTCCAGGACACCGCTTACGGGCTGCGGCTGGCGGACACCCGTCTCCTGCCCGCCCTCCTCGCCCTGTTCTCCGGCGAGCAGCACGGCGCCTTCATGGGGCCGGGGACCTGGCACTGCCTCGGTCGCGATGCCCGGTGGCAGCCGCTGCCGCCGGCGCACGAGCCCGCCGCCCCGGCAGAGCGGGTGACGTTCGACGACCAACAGACGGAGGCCCTGCTACGGATCAACGAGGTCGACGCCCTGATCGAGATCCTGCGTGACAGTGCGCCGGCGCTATTCGGCGTCTTCGACTCTCCCTCCCAACGCCACGAGTGGCTGAGTACCGTCCTCGCCCAGGCCCCCGAATCGGTTCGGGACCACGCACGGCGGCTGGACTACTGCCGCCGGATGGCCGGGCGGCAAGGCCTGCTGCCGGCCGCAACCGCCGACGAAACGAAACCGGACACGGACCCGTCAGCATGACGGCACGCCGCTCGCCCCCTCTCATCGTCTGGCCCCTGCTCATGGCCGCCCTGCTCACCGCCTGCGGCGGCGGGGACACCATCGGCGTGTCCGTCTCGGCGGTGAACTACACCGAGCGGGGCATCCGCTACTTCTCCGTGCACCGCCCGGGCGATGCCAAACGCAGCGCCGTGGGCATGAGCATCCGCCCTTACGGCGCCGGCGGCGTGACCTGCTGCGTGCCGCTGCCCAGGCAGTGGCACGAGGGGCTGGAGGTCGTCGTGACCGTGCGTCCCTCACTGGTCGGGGATTCCTACGAGGAGCGCCAGCAGAACTACGTCGAGCGCCGGGACAACGGCACGCTGGACCTCGAGCGTACGGTGGCGGTGCCGCGCTACGGCGACCCCGACAGGGCCACGCTCTGGCTCCAGGCCCTGCCCGGCGGACGCTACGCCGTGGTGGTCAGCGAGGTCGACCCGCCCCACGAGGACTGGCCCGGCGAGATCCGGGGCTGGCCTCAGCCTTCGGATGCCTACCGGCGGAAGCTGATTGACCAGCGACTCGAGGAAATACGAGGCACGCTGGAACGCACCCGAAAGAACCTGGCTTTAGCGAAATCCGGGAATCAGGAAACCTTCGACCGGTACTGGAAAATCGACATGCGGTTAGTCCCTGAAGACCTGGAGGGATACACCGGCCCGGAGGACGTGAAATACAAGAAGTATCTGGTAGATACCCTGGAGAGAGGGATTTCGCACAGTAAAAGGCGAATCAGAAAGTTGCAGGAGGCACGCCCATGAGCGCGAGACTTGCGGAACCCGCCAAGAAAACGTACCAGGAACCGGCGGACAAGGAGACCTTTTTCGGTGATGAGGCCGGCGTGGTTGACCGTGCCGCCATACAGAGGGAACACAGAACAGACCCAAAAAACCCCTGCGACACGAACCTGTTCATCGGCGTGTTCTTCGACGGCACGGGCAACAACTACGCCGGGAGCTTCAACCGCCAGGACCACAGCGAGTCCAACGTCGCCCGCCTCTACAGCGCCTTCCCCGGGCTGAGCGTCCCCGGCGTGCTCCCGCCCCAGACCGACTGGGTCGACCCCGAGGGGCGTTACGACAACTACTTCCGCATCTACGTCCCCGGCGTCGGCACCCCCTTCCCCCAGGTCGGTGACTCCGGCGGGGGATGGATCGACGGCTCGCTCGGCGGCGCCGCCGGTCTCCACGGCCAGGTCCGCCTGCTCTGGGCCCTGGCGCAGGTGATCAACGCCGTGCACCGCTTCTTCACCCGGCGCATGCTCCTCGGCCACGAGGCCATCGATGCGGCCAACCAGGCACCGATGATCGACCCCCACGCCCCGGCGGGCCATCCCATCATCCGGCACCTGAAGCATTGGCTGGAGACGCTGCACGAGGCGATCCGGCCCCACATCCTCACGCCGGGGCAGAAGCGCCCGGGGAACATCCGCCCGGCCATCGTGCGCCACCTCTACCTCGCCACCTTCGGCTTCTCCCGCGGGGCGGCCGAGGCACGGGCGTTCGTGAACTGGCTGGTGCGGCTCTGCAAGCTCGACGCCCAGCTGCTGGGGCGCCCGGAGCCGATGACGCTGGCCGGCTTCCCGCTCAGCCACGACTTCCTCGGGCTGTTCGACACGGTGGCCTCGGTGGGGCTGGCGAACCTGAGCGTGATCGCCGACGGCCACGGCGGCTGGGCCGACGCCCAGCGCGCGCTGCGCGTGCCGCGCGAGGCCGGGCGCTGCCTGCACCTGGTCGCCGCCCACGAGAACCGGCGTTCCTTCCCGCTGGATTCCATCCACGTGGGCGATGAGCTGCCCGCCAACGGCAAGGAGCTCGTCTACCCCGGCGTGCACTCCGACATCGGGGGCGGCTACCGCCCGGGGGACCAGGGCAAGGGCACCGAGGAGCTGGGCGCCGATATGCTCTCGCGCCTGCCCCTGGCGGAGATGTACCGCCAGGCGCGGCTCGCCGGCGTGCCGCTGAAGCTCGAGCACGCCGAGCCCGACGTGCAGGACGGCTACAAGATCACCCCCCGCACCATCGCCGACTTCAACGCCTACCTGGACGTCTTCGAGACCCGCAGCGGCGGCACGGCGGCGATCGTGCGCGAGCACTGGCGCCGGGCCATCGAGTGGCGGGTGCACCTGCACCGCCACGGCGGCATCGCCGCGCTCACGAGCTATCAGCGTGCCTCGACGCTCTCCCGCAACCGCCTCGCGAGCGCCTGGGCCGCCTTCGGCGAGGAGCTGGCGAGCTTCCGGCGATGGCGCGGCTTACACCGGCGCTGCTTCACCACTCCGGACGCCGCCCCGCAGCAGCCGCCGGCCGAGCGCGGCCGCACCACGTTCCTGCAAACGCTCATGACGATGCCCGATTTCAGCAGCCTCGCCTGCCTGGCCACGCCCCTGCCCGTGCTGATCCTCGACCGCTTCCCCAACGGCCTCGACCCGTCGCTGGACGGGGACTGGCGGCGCATCGACGGCTTCTTCGACACGCTCGCCCGCCCGCCGGCCGCGGTGGCCACGCTCATGGATCACTACGTCCACGACGCCATCGCCGGCTTTCTCGCCGACGATCGCACAGAGGTGATCGGCCACCTCAAGGACCTGGTGCGGTACAAGCAGCTGCTCGACGGCGACGAGCGCTTTGCCCTCAATGCCCGGCGCCTCGGCATCTCGCTCAGCGACGAGGAGCAGGGCTACGCCGCCTACTACGAGCGCACCGGGCGAATACCCCCCGGCATGCCCGTCGACGCCCGCGAGCCGTCCTGGCTCGGCGCCGGCTACCTGCGCTCGCGCCGCATCTACGCCGGCGCCGATGATGTGCTGCTGACGGCGCAACATTCTGCGGCCGACGGCGAAGTCGCATAGGCGGAACGCGGCTGCGGTGCGTGCGCGGGGGCGTCAGCCACTGGATACCGTGTCCCGCCGGGGTGCTGCATCGGTGCCGTCACTGATGGCGGACCGCCGCGCGGGTGGTGCGCATGTAGGCCATGACCAGTGCGAAGTAGCCCAGGCTGGTGACCAGCTCGGCGATGCCGAGCCAGCGCTGCGGGGGCGGCGCGCTGGCCGCCAGAGTGGCGTGGATGAAGTAGGCGAGCACCAGCAGACTGCTCCACGCCAGGGTATAGCGCCGGCGGCGCAGCAGCCCGCGCAGGGGCAGCAGCCACGGTGCGACGATCACGATCAGCAGCGGGGCGCGCAGCGCCGGGGGCGGCGGCGAGAGCCACAGGTACCAGCTCATCAGCAGTGCGAACTGGGCGGTCCAGGCGACGAGTACGCCGCGGTAGAGCGCGTCGCCGCGGCTCATGCGCGCCCCCGCTCCAGGGTGACCGCGGCGTCCGCGAGGCGGGCGCCGAGTGCCCGGCACAGCCGTGCCTCGTCGTCGTCGAGGGGGCGGTCACTGTCCGGGCCGGCATAGTGGCTCGCCCCGTAGGGGGTGCCGCCGGTGGTGGTCTCGCGCAGGGCGGATTCGGTATAGGGCAGCCCCACCAGGTACATGCCGTGGTGCAGCAGCGGCAGCATCATGCTGGTCAGGGTGGTTTCCTGGCCGCCGTGCATGGACGCGGTGGAGGTGAATACCGCTGCGGGCCGGCCGGCGAGGGTGCCGCCCAGCCACAGGTCGGAGGTCCCGTCGAGGAGGTACTTCAGCGGCGCCGCCATGTTGCCGAAGCGCGTGGGGCTGCCCAGTGCGAGGGCGTCGCAGGCGGCGAGCTCATCGCGCTCGACATAGGGCGGCCCGCTGGCCGGGATGTCGTCCGCCACCGCCTCACAGACGGTGGAGACCGGGGGCACCGTGCGCACGCGCGCACTGGCACCGGCAACCGACTCCACGCCGTGGGCGATCTGTTCCGCCATCGCGGCGGTGGCGCCGAAGCGGCTGTAGTAGAGGATGAGGACGTCGGCCATGGCTTGCTCGGACCTTCTCCGGTGTGGGCGGCCGGGCGTTGTCGCGGCCCGGCGCAGTATCGCAGCATCGTTGGCGCGGGGTACCCGTCGGCGGGCTCAGTCGAGGACCGAGAGCGCGTTCTCCGGCGGGCGCCCGAGTGCCGCGCGGCCGTTGGCCACCACGATGGGGCGCTCGATCAGCCGGGGATGCTCGTTCATGGCCCGGATCAGTGCATCGCGGTCGAGCTGCCCGTCGTCCAGTCCCAGTTCCCGGTACTCGCGCTCGCGCTTTCGCATGAGCGCCCGCGGCTCGAGGCCGAGCTGGTCCAGCAGGGTGCCCAGTTCGGCGGGGGACGGCGGTGTCTTGAGGTACTCGACGACCTCCGGCTCCACGCCGCGCTCGCGCAGCAGCGCGAGGGTCTCGCGGGATTTGCTGCAGCGGGGGTTGTGGTAGATGCGCACGGGGCTGGTGCTCATGCCCGATCCTCCTGCGGTGTCTGCTTCGCTACAATGGCACGCAGTCTGGCTAGGGATCGTTACGAAGGCAACGGCCTGTGTCCGGACCGGCGGAAACAGATGAAATCGACGGGAGGCAATGATGGAGAACCGGGCCTGGCGGGTATACGGCCGTGTCCAGGGCGTGTTCTTCCGGGCGTCGGCCCGGCAGGAGGCGCTGCGCCTCGGGCTCGACGGCTACGCCCGCAACCTGCCGGACGGCAGTGTGGAGGTCGCGGCCCGTGGCGAGGCGGCGGCGCTCGACGCGCTGGCGCAGTGGCTGCGCGACGGACCACAGCATGCGCGGGTGTCTGCGCTCGAGCCCGTGACGCCGCCGTCACGCATCGACGAGGGCTTCGACACGCTGTGAGGGGCCCCACGCGGCGCTCGCTTTACGCGGATTCCAAGACGTGGAAACATAAGCCGCCGGCGAACTGACCACCGATTCGCCGGCCGGCAGCGGCCTGCCACTGCCGGCTGGAACTGTCTCGAGAGGGGAAAGATGAAGACGAAGCTTCTACTCGCGGCCGGCGTGATGCTGGCAATGGCGGGCGCGGCGCACGCTGCCGGCGATCCCGCCGCCGGGGCGGAGAAATCAGCCACCTGCCTGGGCTGTCACGGTGTCGACGGCTACCGTAACGCCTATCCCGCCTATCACGTGCCGAAGCTCGGCGGCCAGCATGCGCAGTACATCGTATCCGCGCTGAAGGCCTACAAGAGCGGCCAGCGCGAGCACGTCACCATGCAGGCACAGGCCTCGAGCCTGAGCGAGCAGGACATGCAGGATATCGCGGCGTACTTTGCCCAGGTCGGCGCGGACAAGTGACGGGGAGGGGATGATGAACAGACTGCTTATCGGACTCGCCGCCACGGCGCTGCTCGCCATGACCACCCAGGCCGGGGCGATACCGCCGGGTAGCGCAAAGGACGGCAAGCCCAAGGCCCAGGTGTGCATGTCGTGCCATGCGCCGGACCTCAATAATCCGGCGTTCCCGAAGATCGCCGGCCAGCACGCGGACTACCTGTTCCACGCGCTCCAGGCCTACAAGAGCGGCAAGCGGCAGAACCCGGTCATGGCCGGGCAGGTCGGCTCGCTGTCCAGGGAGGACATGGCGGACCTGGCGACGTACTTCTCGACGCTCGACGCCGGCCTCGAGACCCTGCCGCGCAAGTGAGCGGGGTGGACGGCCTGCGTTCGCTGCTCATCCTCGCCCACGGCAGCCGCCGCGAGGCCTCCAACGACGAGGTCCGCGGCCTGGCCACCGCCGTGGCCGCGAGGATGGACGGTCGCTACGACCGTGTCGGCTGCGCGTTCCTGGAGCTCGCCGAGCCGGACATCGCCGCCGCCATTGAGCGGGAGATTGAGGTGGGCTGCGACGAGATCGTCTGCCTGCCGTACTTCCTCTCGGCGGGCCGGCACGTGGCCGAGGACATCCCCGCCATCATCGAGGCCGCGCGTGAGCGCCATCCCGGCGTGCGCGTGAGCCTGGAGCGCTACCTGGGGGCGCAGAACCGCCTGGCCGCGCTGATCGCGGACGTGGTGCCGTAGCACGTCCGCGCGTTGGGGGCCGGTCACTCCGTCCCGCCGGACTCCAGCATCGCTGCATAGCCGTCCCGGAAGCCGGGGTAGCGCAGGCGGTAGCCGCTGTCGTGGAGGCGGCGGTTGCGGCAGCGCCGGCCCATGCCGGCGCCGTCACGGGCCTCGCGGGGCGGCGGCGGGCAGCCCATCCGCTGCGCCAGCCAGTCCATCACGGTGCACTGGGTCGCGGGCTCGTCGTCGACCCCGATATACCGCCGCTCCGGTCCGGCGAGGCGGGCGAGGTGGGCGAGGAAGCCCACGCAGTCGGCCTCGTGGATGCGGTTGGTCCAGCGCGGCGGCTCGTCCCGGCAGGCGGCCCCCTCGCGCACCCGCCGCAGAAGCCGGCCGCGACCTGGCCCGTAGATCCCCGCGAAGCGCACCACCGTCGCCGGCCAGGGCGCGCCGAGGGCCACCGCCTCGGCATCCAGCAGACGTCGTCCGGAGAAGCGTTGCGGCTCGGTGGGGCTGTCCTCGTCCACCCAGCCGCCGTCGTCCTGGCCGTACACGCCGGTGCTGGAGACGAAGCACTGCCACGCCGGCGAGGCGCCGTTGATCTGCAGTGCCTCGATCAGGTTGCGCTGGCCGAGCACGTAGGCCTCGCGGTAGCCCTCGTCGGTATAGGCGGGGGGCGTGGCGATGTAGAACACCGCCTCCGGCCGCCGGCCCCGCAGTGCAGCGGCGAGGCCGTCGGGGTCGGTGAGGTCGGCGGCAACGGGCTCGATCTCCGCCGGCAGGGCGTCGGGCCGGCGGCGCAGGCCGAGCACGCGGCTCCCGTCGCCGGCCAGTGCGAGGCCGAGCTGCCGGCCGATACGTCCGCAGCCGGCGATGAGGACCTCGCGAAAGGGGGGATGCGGCATGGTTACCTCGTGGCTGACGGGCGGTCCGCCAATGTTATCGCGGAGCGTGTATGACAGCACAGCGGCTCGCGCGTATGCGCGCGACACTGGACGGGCGCGCCAGCCGGACCAGCCGGGGGCGGCAAGCCCCATAACCTCTCGGCGATCCTGCGCACCAGCGATGCGGTGGGGGTGGCCGAGGCGCACGCGGTGACCCCGCGGGGGCAGGATGTCGCGGGGCACCGCCGCCGGCACGGTATCGATTACCCGGTGCTGGACGCGCAGGACGATGTCACCGGGCCGTTGCCCCCTGCGCACGGACCGGGCGTCCTGGCACGGGCCAGCTACTGGGGGTGCCAGCGCCGGCGCAGGGCGCGGAATACACGCTCCGGGTACCACGTCTGACCCAGGCTGCCGTTGTAGCGGGCCAGTGCGCGGGTGAGGTTGCCGTTCTCGATGTTCAGGTAGTGGCGGAGGATGGTGCAGCCCATGCGCAGGTTGAGCGCCGGTCGGAAGAGGTTGCCGTCCGGGCGGTCGAGTTCGTCGAGCCAGAACGGCATGATCTGCATGTAGCCGCGGGCCCCGGCGCTGGAGATGGCGAAGCGGCGGAAATCGCTCTCGACGTCGATCAGCGCGAGCACCCATTCCGGCTCCAGGTCTGCCCGGCGGGCCTCGTAGTGCACCAGCTTGAGCAGCCGCAGGCGCCTGTCGGGGTCGGGGATGCGCCGGCGCAGCCGGGTGGACATGTCCATCAGCCACACCTCGGCGTCGAAGCGGTTCGCGAAGCTGTCACTGCCCTCCAGTGCCCGCTCCAGGGCCTGGCGCAGGGCGGGGTCCGGGCGCTGGCCGGAATCGGCGGCATCGGTGGCGTGCGCGCCCCCGGCCACCAGGCCGAGGGCCAGCACGACGATCAGCCCCAGTCGCCGCCGCACCCCCATCGGCGGTCCCTCAGGCGCAGCGTCGGCGCAGCTCGTCGACGACGCCGTCCAGCGCCAGCGCCTCGCTGTCCGCGGCGCGGCGGTGGCGGTATTCCACCGTGCCCTCGTCGAGGCCGCGGTCGCCAATGACCAGCCGGTGGGGGATGCCGATCAGCTCCATGTCCGCGAACTTCACGCCGGGACGCGCCTCGCGGTCGTCCCAGAGGCAGTCGATGCCCGCCGCGCGGAGTTCGTTGTAGAGCCGCTCGGCGGTCTCGGCCACGCGTGCCGACTTGTGCGCGTTGATGGAGACGATGCCCACGCGGAACGGCGCCATCGGTTCCGGCCAGATGATGCCGCGCGCGTCGTGGTTCTGCTCGATGGCGGCGGCCACCACACGGGAGACGCCGATGCCGTAGCAGCCCATGTGCATGGGTGTGTTCTCGCCGTTCTCGTCCAGCACCGTGGCCTCCATGGCCTCGCTGTACTTGGTACCGAGCTGGAAGATGTGACCGACCTCGATGCCGCGCTTGATCTCCAGGGCGCCGTCGCAGCGCGGGCAGCCCTCGCCGGCACGCACGGTGCGCAGGTCCGCGGTCTCCGGTGCCGGGGTGTCCCGGCCCCAGTTCAGGTTGATCCAGTGCCAGTCGGCGCGGTTTGCGCCGGAGGAGAAGTTGGTGCTCGCCGCGGCGCGGTGGTCCACCAGGGTGCGCAGGCCGGCGGGCAGGTCGACGGGGCCGATGAAGCCGCGGGGCACGCCGGTGGCCTCGAAGGCCTCCCCGGGCTCGGCGAGTCGGACCTCCTCGGCGTCCAGCGCGTGGGCGGCCTTGACCATGTTGAGCTCGTCGTCGCCGGCGACGAACAGCACCGCGGGGACGCCGTCGGCCATCACGACCACGCTCTTGACCACCCGCTCGGCGCCGATGCCCAGCATCTCCGCCTGCTCGGCCACGGTCTCGATGCCGGGCGTCGCCTGCTCCTCCGCCGCGGCGGGGGGCAGGCTCTCCGGCATCGCCGGGCGGCTCGCGGCGAGCTCGGTGTTGGCGGCGTAGGTGCAGCGCTCGCAGGCGGCGATCTCGTCCTCACCGGAGTCCGCGAGGACGTGGAACTCCTCGGAGACACTGCCGCCGATGGCCCCGGAGTCCGCGGAGACGGGGCGGAAGTCCAGTCCCAGGCGTTCGAAGATGCGGGTGTAGGCGCCGCGCATGTCCTGGTAGGTCTCCTCCAGCGATCCGGGGGTCATATGGAAGGAGTACGCGTCCTTCATGATGAACTCCCGCGAGCGCATGACGCCGAAACGCGGACGGATCTCGTCGCGGAACTTGGTCTGGACCTGGTAGTAGGTCAGCGGCAGCTGGCGGTAGCTGCGCAGCTCCCGGCGGAGCAGGTCGGTGATGACCTCCTCGTGGGTGGGGCCGAAGCAGAATTCGCGCTCGTGACGGTCGGTGATGCGCAGCAGCTCCGGACCGTACTGGTCCCATCGCCCGGACTCCTGCCAGAGCTCCGCGGGCTGGATCGCGGGCATGAGCAGCTCCATGCCCCCGATGCCGTCCATCTCCTCGCGGACCACCTGCTCGACGCGCTTGAGCACCCGCAGGCCCAGCGGCTGCCAGGTGTAGAGGCCGGCGCCGAGGCGGCTGATCATCCCCGCGCGCAGCATCAGCTGGTGGCTGACGATCTCGGCGTCCGCGGGGGTTTCCTTGGCGGTGAACAGGGGAAAACGGCTGGCTCGCATGACTGGCTGGTGCCTCCGGGGCGTTGTTCGTTCTCGGGTGTGGGCCGGTGCGCGGTCAGCGCGCCGCGTCGTTGCCCTTGGCCGGGATGTCGCTGCAGTTCTTGTCGATGAACGCCTGCGCCTCCTTGCGCTGGGATTCGATCTCTTCGGCGCTGTAGCGTACTACCTCGCCGTCCGGGCGGCGAAAGCGCTGGTTGGGCGTGGCGTTGGTGAACGCCTCCAGGTTGTCCCGGGCGGCCTGGCATTGCTGTCGCATCCAGTCCGGGTCCGGGGTGCCGCGCTCCGGCTTCCTGTCGGCGTCGTCACCGGCGGTCTGCGACGGGGCGGCGGATCCCTCCTTTGCGGTATCGCCGGGCTGCCCCTTCCCCTTGCCGGCACCGGGCACGCGGACCTCGCGGGCGTCTCTGCCCTGGGGTGGCTGGCTGCCGTAGTGGACCTCCCCGTCGGCGTCGGTCCACTTGTAGACGGCTGCCGATGCGGCGGCCGGGACGCCCAGCGCGAGGGCGAGCAGGATTGCGGTCCAGCGCATGCCGATTCTCCTTTCGTATTCAATTACCGCCATTATCCGGCTGGTGCCGCCGTGCTCAACCGTCAGTGAGGGCGCGCGGTTCCACGCTTGACGCCATATCCGGTGCCGAGTAGGTTTTCCGGGTTTCCCATGCGTGAGACCGTGGGGCCGGAGCCATGCGCCGACCCCCTGGCGTATTCTTTCTGGTAGGCATCATGCGGCATATCATATCCATTCTCGTGGTGAACGAATTCGGGGCGCTGGGGCGCATTGCCGGACTGTTCACCGCGCGAGGCTACAACATCGAATCGCTTACCGTCGCGCCCACCGATGATGCCACGCTCTCGCGCATGACGCTGGTAACCATCGGCGATGACCAGATCATCGAGCAGATCATCAAGCAGCTCAACAAGCTGCTGGACGTGGTCAAGGTCCTGGACATCACCGAGGCCGAGCACATCGAACGGGAGATGATGCTCGTCAAGGTCCAGGCCGCCACCAACGATGCGCGCGAGGAGTTCAAGCGCCTCACGGATATCTTCCGCGGGCGTGTCCTCGACGTCACCGAGAAGACCTACACCATCGAGCTCACGGGCACCAGCAGCAAACTGGACGCCTTCCTCGAGGTCATCGGGCGCAAAACGCCCGTCGAGGTCGTACGCTCCGGCGTGATCGGCATCGCACGCGGCGACCGTCAGATGCGTATCTGATCCGCCGCCATCCCGTGCCCCGAACCGACCTGCCCCGGCCGGCCCGACGCCGTGTCGGCGGTCGTCAATCAAACAAGCGGTGACATCATGAAGGTTTTCTACGATAAGGATGCGGATCTCTCCATCATCCAGGGCATGAAGGTGGCCATCATCGGCTACGGCTCCCAGGGCCATGCCCATGCCAACAACCTCAAGGAGTCCGGCGTGCCGGTGGTGGTCGGCCTGCGCCAGGGCTCGGCGTCGGCGCGCAAGGCCGAGCAGGCGGGCCTGGAGACGGCGAGCATCGAGGATGCCTCCGCCAGCGCGGACCTGGTGATGATCCTTACCCCGGACGAGCACCAGGGCGCCATCTACCGCGAGCGCATCGAGCCCAACCTCAAGGAGGGCGCGGCGATCGCCTTCGCCCACGGGTTCAACATCCACTACGGCCAGATCGAGCCGCGCAAGGACCTCGACGTGATCATGATCGCGCCGAAGGGCCCCGGCCACCTCGTGCGCTCGACCTACACCGAGGGCGGCGGCGTGCCGTCGCTGATCGCCATCCACCAGGACGCCAGCGGCCGCGCCCGCGACGTCGCGCTGTCCTATTCGGTGGCGAACGGTGCGGGTCGTTCCGGCGTGATCGAGACCTCCTTCCGCGAGGAGACCGAGACCGATCTCTTCGGCGAGCAGGTGGTGCTCTGCGGTGGCATGACCGAGCTCATCATGGCCGGCTTCGAGACCCTGGTCGAGGCGGGCTACTCCCCGGAGATGGCCTACTTCGAGTGCCTGCACGAGACCAAGCTGATCGTCGACCTCCTCTACGAGGGCGGCATCGCGAACATGCGCTACTCCATCTCCAATACCGCCGAGTACGGCGACTTCACCCGCGGTCCGCGGGTGATCAACGAGGAGTCCCGCTACGCGATGCGCGAGATTCTCGAGGAGATCCAGAACGGCGAGTTCGCCAAGGAGTTCGTGCTGGAGAACCAGGCCAATGCGCCGCGTCTCAAGGCGATGCGCCGCAAGGCCGCCGAGCACCCCATCGAGGAGGTGGGCGGCCGCCTGCGCGAGATGATGCCCTGGATCCGTGCCAAGCAGCTGGTCGACCGGGAGCGCAACTAGCCCGCCCTGGTCCCCGCCGGGCCGCTCCACGGCGGTCCGGCGGACGGCGGGCGTTCACGCGCCGGCACGCGTGTGACGGACCTGCCGGCGACACACGCTTCCCGGCACGGTCCGGGAAGCGGTTACACAGGCGGGCCAGCGCCCGGGCGTTGCCGGCGCTCCGCGCTGGCAAGCCACGCGCCTGCCCGGTAGTCTGGGCAGGTGCGAATCCGCCCAGCCGAGAGGGCCATGAACGAGCACAACCCCCGCCCGCGACGTCGCGGTATCTACCTTCTGCCCAACCTGCTGACCACCGTCGCCCTGTTCTTCGGCTTCTACGCCGTGGTGGCGGCCAACAACGGTGCCTACCAGACCGCCGCCGTGGCCATCTTCGTGGCCATGGTCATGGACGGCATGGACGGGCGGGTGGCCCGGCTGACCAATACCCAGAGCGACTTCGGCGTGCAGTACGACAGCATCGCCGACATGGTCTCCTTCGGTGTGGCGCCGGCGCTGGTCATGTATCAGTGGGCGCTGCGCGACCTCGCCCAGCTCGGTGACACCTGGGGCAAGCTCGGCTGGCTCGGGGCGTTCGTCTACGCCGCCTGCGCGGGTCTACGCCTGGCGCGCTTCAATACCCAGGTCGGTGTGGCGGACAAGCGCTTCTTCCAGGGGTTGCCCAGCCCGGCCGCCGCGGCCACGGTCGCGGGCATGGTCTGGGCCGGCAACCGCCTGGAGTTCGGCGGCTGGGGTGCGGGGATCCCGGCGCTGGCGGTGATCGTCGCCGCCGGCATCCTCATGGTCAGCAATATCCGTTACTACAGTTTCAAGGAGATCGACTTCCGCTACCGGGTGCCGTTCATCGTGATCGTGCTCCTGGTGCTGGGGGTCGCGCTGTCGTCGGTGCACCCGCCGACGTTCCTGTTCATCGTCGCTCTGGGCTACATGGGGTCGGGCCCGGTGCTCACGGTGATCCTGCGACGGCGGCGCATGCGTGCGCGTCACCACCATCACCACCCGCCGCAGTGACGCGGTGGCGCCCGGGCGGGCGCGGCAACGGCCAGGGGGGCAGGCATGACCAGACGAGAACGCTCGACGAATTGCTCGGGGACCCGGTGACGTATGGGGGCCGGTGACCGCCAGCGTGTCTATCTCGAGCGCATGGGTATCCCGCTCTGGGTCCGTCGCGGCGGCAGCGGCGCGGCGTCCGACCCCGGGGAGGCGTGTCCCGGCGGGGGCGCTGAGTCCGCCTCCCCGGTGATGCCGGAATCTCCGTCGCCGATGGCCGAATCCCCGGTGGAGACGGGCATACCCGCTGCCGGCGCTTCCGAGCCGCCTGCCGCGGACGGTGGCGCCGCGACGCGGGAGACCGTTGCCGAACCGGCACCGGCGGGCGGGGGCGGTGCCGCGGAGGCGGAGCACGAGGCGGAGTGGACGGCGCTGCGCCGCGAGGTGGACCAGTGCACGGCCTGCCCCCTCTATCAGACGCGTACCCAGGCCGTGTTCGGGGTGGGCAGCCACGACGCCTCGCTGATGATCGTCGGCGAGGCCCCGGGAGCGGACGAGGACCGCCTCGGCGAGCCCTTCGTCGGCCGGGCCGGCCGGCTGCTCGACGAGATGCTGCGGGCCATCGGCCTTGCCCGCGAGCAGGTCTACATCACCAACATCCTCAAGTCCCGGCCGCCGAACAACCGCGACCCGCGCCCTGAGGAGATCGCGGCCTGCGAGGGCTACCTGCGCCGGCAGATCGAGCTGATCGCACCGTCGATCATGCTCGCCGTCGGCCGGGTCTCGGCGCAGTACCTGCTCGATTCGGACCGCCCGCTGGGGCGCCTGCGCGGCCGGTGGCACGAGTACGGTCCGCGCCGCACGGCCCTGCTGGTGACCTACCATCCGGCCTATCTCCTGCGCCGGCCGGTGGAGAAGCGCAAGGCCTGGGCGGACCTCAAGCAGGTCCATGGGCGGTTGCGGGAGCCGGGGTCGTGAGTGCCGGGCGCTCGGCACTGCTTTCGGTAATCCGGCCCATGGAGGAGTCGGACATCCCCGAGGTGGTACGCATCGAGCAGCTCGCCTACGACTACCCGTGGACGCCCGGCATCTTCCGCGACTGCCTGCGCATGCGCTACGACTGCAGCGTGCACCTGGATCGCGGCGAGATCGTGGGCTATCTCCTGGTCACCGCCGCCGCCGGCGAGGCCCACGTGCTCAACCTGGCCGTCGATCCGGAGCGTCGTGGCGAGGGCTTCGCCCGCCGGCTGCTCCACTACGGGATCCGCAAGGCCCGGCGTACCGGGGTCGAGGCGATCTTCCTCGAGGTGCGGCCGACCAACACGGCGGCGCTGCGACTCTACCTCAGTGAGGGCTTCCGCCAGGTCGGCCGGCGCCGCGATTACTACCCCGCCGAGACCGGCCGGGAGGACGCCCTGGTGCTGCGTCTCGTCCTGGCCGGAGAGGACGCGTGAACCGCCGCGCGGTCACCGCCTGGGCCCTCTACGACTGGGCCAATTCGGCCTTTGCCACCGTCGTTATCGCCGGCTTTTTCCCCCTGCTGTTCCAGGACTACTGGAGCACCGACGTGGGCCCGGCGGCGAGCAATCTGCGCCTGGGTGGGGCGAGTGCCGTGGCGAGCCTGATGCTCATCGCCGTGGCGCCGCTGCTCGGTGCCATGGCGGACCGCCTGGGTGCACGCAAGCGGCTGCTGTTCACCTTCGCGGTCCCCGGCATGCTCGCCACCGCCGCGCTGGCCTGGGTGCCCGGCGGCGCCTGGATGTCCGCCGCGGCGCTGTATGTGTGTGCCTCGGTGGGGTTCATGGGCGCGAATGTCTTCTACGATGCGCTGCTGGTGAACGTCGCGCCGCCGTCCCGGTGGGACGCCGTCTCCGGTCTCGGTTACGGGCTCGGCTATCTTGGTGGCGGGCTGCTGTACCTCGGCTGCGTGCTGGCCGCGCTCAATCCGTCGGCGCTGGGTTTCGCCGACGCGGGCGCCGCCGCGCGGGCCGGGTTCGTGGCCACCGCGGTGTGGTGGGGCGTTTTCGCGCTACCGCTCGCACGGCGGGTGCCCGAGCGCCGCCGCCATCCCGAGGCCGGCGCGTGGCAGGCGGGCTGGCGCGAGCTCGCCGGCACGTTACGGCACCTGAGCGCGGTGCGTCCGGTGCTGGTCTTCCTGCTGGCTTACTGGCTCTATATCGACGCGGTGCACACCGTGATCCGCATGGCGGTGGCCTACGGCCGGGCGCTCGGCTTCGGCCGCGACGACCTCATCGTCGCGCTGCTGGTGGTGCAGTTCGTGGGCTTTCCGGCCGCGATCCTCTACGGCCGTCTGGGCGAGCGCTGGGGCCCGCGGCGTGGCATCTACGCGGGGCTGCTGGTGTACGCGGCGATCTGCGTGTGGGGGGCGTTCATCGAGTCGGCCTGGGAGTTCTACGTGATCGCCGTGCTGGTCGGGCTGGTGCAGGGCGGTGTCCAGGCCCTGAGCCGTTCGCTGTATGCACGGCTCATCCCGCCCGGGCGCGCCGGTGAGTTCTTCGGTTTCTACAACCTGCTCGGCAAGTTCGCGGCCGTGCTGGGGCCGCCGCTGTTCGGTGTGTTCGGCACGGTGTTCGGTAGCGTGCGTTTCTCCATGCTCTCGCTGATCGTGCTCTTCGCCGTCGGTGCCGCGGTGCTGGCGCGGGTGCCGGAGTCCGCCTTCCGGGCCGGTGACGGGTCGTGAGCCCGGCCCCGTTTGCCCGCTATAATGGCGACTCATTCCGAGAGGGAGACAGTGATGAGCGACGGTGAGCGCGAGCACAGCACGGACGCCGGCCAGGGGCGTCCGCCGTCCACGTGGCAGGTGATGAAGAGCGTCGCCGCGGCGGCGTTCGGCGTGCAGTCCGAGGCGGCCCGTCAGCGGGACTTCACCCGTGGCCGGCCCGGCACCTTCATCATCGCCGGCGCCGTGTTCACTGCGGTGTTCGTCGTCGCCCTGGTGGTCATCGTCAACCTGGTTCTCAGCGCGGCCGGCCACTGACCCCGAATTCCCCCGGGGTAGTGGGCGGCCTTGCCGTGCGCCCTTAATGAAGTAAAATACGTACTTCATTTAAAAGGCGCCACCGGCGCCACTGCCCTGGGGGATGTCCAGATGATGAAGAAAGCGATCGTGTTCACGGGGATGCTCGTCTTCGCCGCCGCCGTCAGCGCCAAGGGGGATCCGGCCGCGGGCAAGAGCAAGGCGGCGGTCTGCGCCGGCTGCCACGGCCAGGACGGCGTGTCGATCGCGCCGATGTATCCGAACCTCGCCGGCCAGAAGGAGCAGTACCTGGTCAACGCCATCACCGCCTACCGGGAGAAGCAGCGCACCGGGGGCAACGCCCCGACGATGTACCCCATGGTGGGCAGCCTGTCGGACCAGGATGTCCAGGATCTCGCCGCCTACTTCTCCTCTCTGCCCGCCGGCGGCAAGTAGATCCGGCACCGGGCGGGCCGGGCGCGCGTCGTCCGGCTCACCCCCGCACCAGCCCGGCGCGCACGTCGCCCAGGATCGCGATCCTGGGCACGATCCCGTCGGCCCGCGACTGCGCCTCGCGCACCAGGGCCTCGTCCTTCGCCTCCTCCGCCGTGCTCATCAGCGCCGCATAGAGCGCCTCCGTCGTCCGCAGTGCCGCGTCCACATGGCTCAACGGGGTGCCTGCGCTGCCGGGGGAGGCCGACGGTTCCCCGTCCGCATCCGTGTACAGGCGGGCCAGACGCGCCGCCGCGCCCTCCAGCCCCTGGTTCCGGCAGGCGGCGACGGCGGCGGCGAGCTGGCCGCGTAGCGTGGTCTCGCCGCTGTCCATGTACGCACGGAGCGCTCCGGTATCGGCGAACGCGCGGGTGCCGGGACCGATGCGTCGCCGCGCCCGCCGGCGTTCGAGGCGCAGCAGGGCGACGTGGCCGAGCTCCTCGTCGGCCATGCGCTCGGCGTACTCGCGTACGGCGGGCTCCTCCGCCTCGGAGGCGATGCGCACGTAGAAGGCGAAAGCCCGTTCCTCGTTGTGCACGGCGAGCTCCAGGGCCCGTAGCGGCGTCATCAGTGCCTCGCCGCCGGCGTCCGCAACCGCGTCCTCCGACAGCGACTCCGGCGACTGCCAGCGAAACCCCGGCAGCGAGTCCGTGTCGACGCCCTGCCGGCGGCCCCACTCGGCGATGCCGTGCTCGTGTTCGCGTTCCTGCTCCGCGAGGTCGGCGAAGACCCGGGCGAGGGCGGCGTTGCCGGCGGCGTGCATGCGTGCCGCCAGTGCGTCATAGCGACACGCGGCCTCCCGTTCCATGGCCGTGGCCAGGGCGAACAGTGCCGGCACACTGTCAACGGCCGGGAGGGCATCGAATTTGTATATTTCGTCCTTGTTCATTGATGTATCTCCAACACGTGACAACGATCGGAAAGCCCTGTCTATTCTGACCTAACGTGACCATGCCCACATGTTGACCTCGGTCAAGCGAATCATTGAATGACAAAAGTAGCATTGCATATACATTGAAATGAGCTGACGGCGACAGCCGTGACAGCCGGTGACGGAAGGTGACTTTCCCATGCGCGTGTCCCTGCCCGCTGCAACGACCCGGTTACTGGGCCTGTCCCTTGCCGTCGTTCTGCTTTGCCTGCTGCCCGGCGTCGCCGGTGCCTCGGCCTCCGCGCTGGGGCACTTCCTTGAGCGGGTGCAGCCGGGGCAGGTCTTCCCGGGGGCGGAGCGTTTCGGTCCGGTGCAGACCGACCCACCGGTAGCCCCGGTGTTCCGGGGCGGCGAGCAGGTCGGTTACGTGCTGCTCAACACCGACTACTCCCAGGCCATCGGCTACTCCAGCAAGCCCATCGACATCCTGGTCGGTGTCGACAATGACGGCATCGTCCGCGGTGCGCGGCTGGTGCAGCACCACGAGCCGATCGTGTTGATCGGCATCCCGGAGAAGCGTATCCGGGCGTTCCTGGACCAGTTCATCGGCTTCGACGCGACCCGCGGCACGGAGATGGAGGAGGCGGTGGACATCGTCTCCGGCGCCACGGTGACCGCCATGGTCATGGAGGACAGCACCCTCTGGGCCGCCAACCAGGTGGCCCGGCGCCTGGGCCTCGGTGACCTGGAGGCCGACGGCGGGGACGAGGGCGGCAGCGCACGGTCCGTGGACACGGAGGCCCCCGTGAAGGTGCGGGACTGGAGTGCCCTGACCGCGGACGGCTCGGTGGCTTCCATGCGGGTCACGGTGCGCGAGGTGAACAAGGCCTTCCGTGGGCTGGACAATCCCAAGGCCCGGCGGCGCCCGGAGAAGGGCCCCCAGGACGACACCTTCGTGCAGCTCTACACGGCGCTGGTGAGCGTGCCCACCATCGGGCGCTCGCTGCTCGGCGAGCACGGCTGGGACAACCTTCAGGCCCGGCTGGAGCCGGGCCAGCAGGCGATCCTCATCGCCGGGCGGGGCCGTTATTCGTTCAAGGGGTCGGGCTATGTGCGCGGCGGCATCTTCGACCGTGTCGAGATGGTGCACTCCGGCGGCACCACCCGTTTCCACGACTACCAGTACACCCGGGTGCGCGAGCTCGCGGCCGAGGGGGCACCGGAGCTCGAGGAGATCGGCGTGTTCGTCGTGCCCGCAGAGGCACACTTCGATCCGGTGCAGCCCTGGAAGCTGGGCCTGCTCGTCCAGCGGGCGACAGGCGCGCTGTCCAAGGTCTTCGTGAGCTTCGAGCTGGACTACCAGCTCCCCGAGCGCTACCTCACCCCCGCGCCGAAGGCGCCGGCGGCCGGAAGCGGCAACGGCGGCGCGGCGCCCGGGGCCGCGACCGCCCCCGGGCGCGGCAGCGACCTGTGGAAGCGGGTCTGGCAGGGCAAGCCGGTCAGCATCGGCATCCTCGCCGCGCTGCTCGCGGTGGTCACCGCCATCTTCTTCTTCCAGGGCACGATATCGCGGCGGCCGGCGTTGCGGCGCTGGCTGCGCTACGGCGTGCTGACGTTCGTGCTGGTCTGGCTCGGCTGGTGGTCGAACGCCCAGCTCTCGGTGGTGAACGTGTTTGCCCTCACCAACGCGGTGCTCACGGGCTTCAGCTGGACCTACTTCCTCATGGACCCGCTGGTGTTCATCCTCTGGGCGAGCGTCGCCGCGGCGATGATCTTCTGGGCCCGGGGGGCGTTCTGCGGCTGGCTGTGTCCGTTCGGCGCGCTCCAGGAGCTGACCAACCACATCGCCCGGTGGCTCGGCGTGCGCCAGATCCGCGTGCCGTTCGCGCTGCACGAGCGGCTGTGGCCGATCAAGTACGTGATCTTCCTGCTGCTGTTCGGCCTCTCGCTCTACGACCTCGCCCTCGCGGAGCGCTTCGCCGAGGTCGAGCCGTTCAAGACCGCGATCATCCTGAACTTCGTCCGCGACTGGCCGTACGTGGTCTACGCACTGACGCTGCTCTCGGTGGGGCTGTTCATCGAGCGCTTCTTCTGCCGCTACATCTGCCCGCTCGGCGCTGGGCTCGCGATCCCGGCGCGGCTGCGGACCTTCGAGTGGCTCAAGCGCTGGCCGGAGTGCGGCAGCCAGTGCCACCGCTGCGCCCGCGAGTGTCCCGTGCAGTCCATTCACCCCGAGGGGCACATCAACGTCAACGAGTGCATCTACTGCCTGCACTGCCAGGAACTCTACTTCGACGACCACCGCTGCCCGCACAACGTGACCCGCCGGCTCAAGCGCGAGCGCCGCCGCGCCCTGGGCCGGCGCGGGCGTGAGCAGGGGGGCGCGCAGCCGGCGGCCGCCGGCGCGGGCGCCGCGACCGTGCATTCCGTGGGCTGGGGGGAGACCCGCCGGTCCGGATCCGACCAATCGACACAGGAGAACGGGCAATGACCGACCAGAATCACAAACAGGGGCTCAGCCGCCGGGCCTTTCTCGGCGGGTCGACCCGGCTCGCCTCACTCGCGGGGCTGACCGGGATGACCGGCATCGGCGCCGGCTGGGCGCTGCAGCCGGGTACGGCACAGGCCGCCGACGCCGCCAACGTCGGCCCTGGCGAGCTGGACGAGTATTACGGCTTCTACTCCAGCGGCCAGACCGGCGAGGTCCGTCTCTACGGCGTGCCCTCGATGCGCGAGCTCATGCGCATCCCGGTGTTCAACCGCTGCTCGGCCACCGGCTGGGGGCGTACCAACGAGAGCCTGAAGGTCCTCCGCGACGGCCTCACCGAGGAGACCCGGGCCTACCTCGACGAGCACGGCGAGAGCCGGCACGGCGTGTGGGTCAACGGCGACGCCCACCATCCGCACCTCTCCTACAAGGACGGCGTCTACGACGGCCGCTACGTGTTCATCCAGGACAAGGCCAACCGCCGCATGGCCCGCATACGCTGCGACGTCATGAAGTGCGACAAGATCGTCGAGATCCCCAATGCGACCGCCATGCACGGCATGCGCCCGCAGAAGGTGCCGCACACGCGCTACGTCTTCGTCAACGGCGAGCACCGGGTGCCCGTGCCCAACGACGGCCGCGACCTGGACGACCCGAGCAAGTACCACGCGATCTTCACGGCGGTGGACGCCGAGAAGATGGAGGTCGCCTGGCAGGTCATCGTCGACGGCAACCTCGACAACAACGACTGCGACTACCAGGGCAAGTACACGTACTCCACCTGCTACAACTCCGAGGAGGGTACGACCCTGGAGGAGATGACCGCCCAGGAGCAGGACTGGGTGGTGGTGTTCAACATCAAGCGTATCGAGGACGCGGTGGCCGCCGGCAAGGCGGACATGATCGGCGGCGTGCCGGTGGTCGACGGCCGCCACGGCTCGCCCTACACCGCCTACATCCCGGTGTCCAAGAGTCCGCACGGCATCAACACCGCGCCGGACAAGCAGCACGTGGCCATCAACGGCAAGCTCTCGCCGACGGTCTCGCTGATGGACGTCACCCGCCTGGACGATGTCTTCGCCGGCAAGATCAAGCCCCGCGATGCCATCGTCGCCGAGCCGGAGCTGGGTCTCGGGCCGCTGCACACCGCCTACGACGGGCGCGGGAACGCCTACACCACGGCGTTCATCGACAGCCAGATCGTCAAGTGGGACATGGCCAAGGCCATCCGGGCGTACAACGGTGAGGACGTGAACCCCATCGTCCAGAAGCTCGACGTCCATTACCAGCCCGGCCACAACCACACCTCCATGGGCGAGACCCTGGAGGCGGACGGCAAGTGGCTGGTCTCGCTGAACAAGTTCTCGAAGGACCGTTTCCTCAACGTCGGTCCGCTCAAGCCCGAGAACGACCAGCTCATCGACATCTCCGGCGACGAGATGAAGCTCGTCCACGACGGGCCCACGTTCTCCGAGCCCCACGACATCACCATCGTGCGTGCCGATCTCATCCAGCCGAGGCAGACCTGGGACCGCAAGGACCCGATGTTCGCCGAGACCGTGAAGATGGCCGAGGCGGACGGCGTCAACCTCATGGGCGGCAACAAGGTGGTGCGCGACGGCAACAAGGTACGGGTGTACATGTTCTCCGTGGCACCGAAGTACAGCATGGACGAGTTCCGCGTGAAGCAGGGCGACGAGGTGACGGTCGTGGTCACCAACATGGATACCGTCGCCGACGTGACCCATGGCTTCACCATCGAGAACTACGGCCTGGCCATGGAGATCTCGCCCCAGCAGACGTCGTCGATCACCTTCACGGCGGATCGCCCCGGGGTCTACTGGTACTACTGCCAGTGGTTCTGCCACGCCCTGCACATGGAGATGCGCGGGCGCATGCTGGTCGAGCCGAGGGAGGCCTAGGTGCCGGTGCGCACGCCGGCGCCGGACCCCGACCGCCGGGCGGCATCGCCCGTCCGGTGGCTCGCCGGTCTGTGCCTGCTGGCCGTCGCGGTGGCGGCCTGGCCGGCCGCCGCGGCGTCGCTGGCCGAGCGCGTGCGCGATGCCGGGCCGGGGGCGGTGATCCACCTCGCCCCCGGCACCTATCACGGCCCGGTCACCATCGACCGGGCCCTGACCCTGGAGGGCGAGCCCGGGGCGGTGATCGTCGGCGACGGCGAGCACAGCGTCGTCACCGTGACCGCGCCGGACGTCGTCGTCCGCGGCCTCACCATCCGCGACTCCGGCAGGAGCCTGGCCGACATGGACGCGGGTATCACCCTGACCCAGGCGGCACGGGGGGCGGTGGTCGACGGCAATCGCCTGGAGGGCAACCTCTTCGGCGTCCACGTCGCCGGTGCGCCGGATGCGCTGGTGGCCAACAACGTCGTCATCGGCCTGCGCGGCCGCCACATGAGCGAGCGCGGCAACGGCGTGTATCTCTGGAACGCCCCGGGCACGCGGATCATCGGCAACCGCTTCCGCTACGGCCGCGACGGCATCTTCTCCACCACGAGCAAGCGCAACCTCTTCGCCGGCAACCGCTTCGAGGACCTGCGCTACGCTGTGCACTACATGTACACCAACGACAGCACCGTCCGGGACAACGTCTCCGTGGGCAACCACGCCGGCTACGTGATCATGTACTCCAGCCGCATCGCCATCCGGCGCAACGTCTCCCGCAACGACCGCGATCACGGGCTGATGCTGAACTTCGCCAACCACAGCGAGATCGCGGGCAACGCCGTCATCGACGGCAGGGGCAAGTGCGTGTTCATCTACAACGCCAACATCAACGTCTTCCGCGGCAACCGCTTCCGCGGCTGCGACATCGGTGTGCACTTCACCGCCGGCTCCGAGCGCAACACGCTCGTGGGCAACGCCTTCATCGACAACCGCACCCAGGTCAAGTACGTGGGTACGCGCAACGTGCGCTGGTCGAAGGACGGGCGGGGCAACTACTGGAGCGACCAGACCGCCTTCGACCTGGATGGCGACGGCATCGCCGACCAGCCCTACCGCCCCAACGGCCTGGTCGACCAGGTGATGTGGCGCACACCGGAGGCCAAGCTGCTGATGTCGAGCCCGGCGGTGCAGATGCTGCGCTGGATGCAGTCGGCGTTCCCCACCATCCGTCCCGGCGGCGTGGTCGACGAGGCCCCGCTGATGCACCCGCCGGCGCTGGCGCCCAACGTGGCCGCGGAGGTGGCGGAATGAGCGATGCCGTGATCGAGCTCCGGGGCGTGGAGAAGCACTACGGCCGGTTCCACGCCCTGCGCGGCATCGACCTCGCCGCCCGGGACGGGGAGCTGCTGGCGCTGCTCGGCCACAACGGCGCCGGCAAGACCACCCTGCTCAAGATCCTGCTCGGCCTGACCGGCGCCAGCCGCGGTCACGTGCGGGTGCTCGGCGAGCGCCCCGGCACGCCCGCCGCCGTCGCCTCGCGGGCGCGGATCGGCTTCCTGCCGGAGAACGTGGTCTTCGCCGGCGGCATGACCGGGCGCGAGGTCGCACGCACCCTGGCGCGGCTGAAGGGCCGGCCGGTGGCCGAGTCGGAGGCGCTGCTGGAGCGGGTCGGGCTCACGGATGCCGCCGCGCGGCCGGTGCGCACCTACTCCAAGGGCATGCGTCAGCGCCTCGGACTGGCCCAGGCACTGATCGGCCGGCCCCGTCTGCTGCTCCTCGACGAGCCCACCACCGGCCTGGATCCGGTGCTGCGAAGGACGTTCTACGCCATCCTCGCCGAGCTCCGGGGCGAGGGCACCACGATCCTCGTGTCCTCCCACGTGCTCGCGGAGATGGAGCTGCACACCGATCGCGTCGCGATCATGCGCGGCGGCGAGCTCACCGCCTGCGACACCCTGCCGGGCCTGTGCAGCGCCGCGGGCCTGCCGGTCCGGGTGCGGGTGCAGCCCGGCGACGGCGCCGCGGCGCAGTGCCTGTTCGAGGGCACCTGGCCGGCCCGGCGCCAGGCGAACGGCGGGGTGGAGCTGCAGATCGCCGCGGACGAGAAGATGCCCGTGCTGCGCTGGCTCGGTGGACTGCCGGACGGCGCGGTGACGGACGTGGGTATTCACACGCCGAGCCTGGACGAGGTGTATGCCCACTTCGCCAGTGCCGAAGGGGAGGGCGCATGAGGGGCGTTCTGGTGATGGCCGGCCGGGAGATCCGTGCCGGGCTGCGCAACCGCTGGGTGGTGGCGGCGACCGGCGTGCTCGCCGTGCTCGCGCTGGTGCTGGCGTTCCTGGGCAGCGCCCCCGCCGGCGAGGTGGGCGCGGACGCGCTCACGGTCAACGTCGTGTCGCTGTCGTCGCTGTCCATCTACCTGCTGCCGCTGATCGCGCTGATGCTGAGCTACGACGCCATCGTCGGCGAGGCGGAGAACGGCACCCTGCTCCTGCTGCTCGCGTATCCCGTCTCGCGCTGGCAGGTGCTGGCGGGCAAGCTCATCGGTCATGCGGCGATCCTCGCGTTCGCCACGGTGGTGGGTTTCGGCCTGGCCGGTGCGGCGATCGCCGCCACGGGCGAGGTCGACGCCCAGGGCGTGTACGCCTTCGCCCTGCTGATCGGCTCATCCGTGCTGCTCGGCTGGGTGTTCGTCGGGGTCGGCTATCTGCTGAGCGCGGTGGTGCGCGAGCGCAGCACGGCGGCCGGGCTCGCGATTGCGGTGTGGCTGCTGCTGGTGGTGCTCTACGACCTCGCGCTGCTCGGCGGTCTGGCGGTTACCGGTGGTTCCGGGCTCATCGGCCGGCTGGTGCCGGCGCTGCTGCTGCTCAACCCGGCGGATGCCTACCGCCTGCTCAATCTCGCCGGTCTCCCCCAGGTGGCCGCCTTCTCGGGGCTGGCCGCCGCGGGCCGGGGCGTTGCCGCCTGGGCGCCGCCGGTGGCGCTGCTCGCGTGGGTGGCGGTGCCGGTGGCGGCCGCATGGCTGGTATTCCGCAGGAGGGCACTGTAATGCTGAGGCCACGCTTTCGTTTGGGACTTCCCGGGGTCGTGCTGCTTGCCGTACTGCTGGCAGGTTGCGGTGAGGGCGGTGAGTCCGCCACCGCGCCGCCGGCAGTGGCGCCGACGCGGGAGGCGCTGACCTACTATGGCGGCATGATTCTGGTGGACCACCGCGGCCCCAAGGCGCAGATCCACCTGGCCTCCCGGGACGAGCCGCTGTGGTTCCCCCAGGTGCGCAATGCCGTGGCCTTCACGATGTCGCCGGAGGAGCCGGACGACATCACCGCGATCTACGTCACGGACATGGCCGCCGCCGGGGAATGGAGCTCTCCGGGGCAGTGGATACCGGCGCAGGACGCGGTCTACGTGATCGACAGCGAGTGCCGCGGCGGCATGGGGGCGCTGGAGGCGGTGCCGTTCTCGGAGCGTGGGGCCGCGCAGGCGTTCATTGAGCTGCACGGCGGTGCGCTGGTCGACTGGGACGCCATCCCGAAGGACTACATCCTGGAGCGTTCCATCGCGGTAATCGATTCCCCGACGATGCAGGGGATGGATGGCGGGGGCGGCTGCCGGCGGCTGGCGCCGGCGCAGTAGCACTTTGGCGGCACGCCCGTCAGGTGAAACGTCGCACGCCTTGGGCGCACGACCTACGCGCGCGCAGCCGGAGGTGGGTCGTGCACGGCCGCACGACCATGTGCGACAGGGCTCCTCGGTGTTCGCCGGCGCGCCATTGAGGACGTCGCACGCCTTCGGCGCACGACCGCCGCGCGCGTGCAGCCGGAGGTAGGTCGTGCACGACCGCACGACCGTGTGCGACAGGGCTCCTCGGTGTCCGCCGGGGCGCCATTGAGGACGTCGCACGCCTTCGGCGCACGACCTACCCGCGCGTGCAGCCGGAGGTGGGTCGTACACGGCCGCACGACCATGTGCGACAGGGGTCCTCGGTGTCCGCCGGGGCGCCATTGAGGACGTCGCACGCCTTCGGCGCACGACCTACGCGCGCATGCGACCGGAGGTGGGTCGTGCATGGCCGCACGACCGTGTGCCACAGGGCTCCTCGGTGTCCGCCGGGGCGCCATTGAGGACGTCGCATGCCTTGAGCGCACGATCTACGCGCGCGTGCAGCCGGAGGTAGGTCGTGCACGGCCGCACGACCGTGTGCGACAGGGCTCCTCGGTGTCCGCCGGGGCGCCATTGAGGACGTCGCACGCCTTCGGCGCACGACCTACGCGCGCGTGCAGCCGGAGGTAGGTCGTGCACGGCCGCGAGGCCGTGTGCGACATCGCGGCCACGGCGGGGAAGGGTCCGCGTTGACCCTGGACCGTCGTCGGACCGGGGCAGGCATTGCCGCAACGGGAACTGCGGGTGCCCCGTGCGGGGCACCGCCGCCGGTGATCCGGCTCAGCCGGGGATGCGTTCGACGCGCTCGTACTGCTCGTTGAGCCGTGCCAGCGCCGATTCGAGTTCGGCCAGCCGGTCCCGCTCCTTCTGCACCACGGATTCCGGGGCGCGGGAGACGAAGTTCTCGTTGGCGAGCTTGGCGCTCACGCGCTCGTGATCCTTTGCCAGGCGGCCGCGCTCCTTGTCCAGCCGGGCGAGCTCGGCGGCCTTGTCGATGAGCCCGGCCATGGGCACCAGCAGCTCCATCTCGCCGATCAGGGCGATGGCGGACTCCGGGGCGTCGTCCCTGGCGACGAAGTCCACCGACTCCAGCCGCGCGAGCGCGGCGAGGTAGTCGCGGTGGCGCGCCACGCGGGCGCGGTCCGTTTCCGAGGCGTTCACCAGCAGCACGGGCAGGGCGCGGTTGGGCGATATGTTCATCTCGCCGCGGATGCGGCGCACGCCCAGGATCACCTGCTGGACCCAGGCGATCTCCGCCTCCGCCTCGCTGTCCTCGCGCGCGGTCTCCGGCGCCGGGTAGGGCTGGCGCATGATGGTCTCGCCCTCCACGCCGGCGAGGGGGGCGACCCGCTGCCAGATCTCCTCGGTAATGAAGGGCATGAACGGGTGGGCGAGCCGCAGCACCGCCTCCAGCACCCGCACCAGGGTACGCCGGGTGCCGCGGCGCTCGGCCTCGCCGGCGTTCTGCAGGACCGGCTTGGAGAGCTCCAGGTACCAGTCGCAGTACTCGTCCCAGATGAACTCGTAGAGCGCCTGCGCGGCGAGGTCCAGGCGGTAGCCCTCCAGGCCGTCGATGACCGCGGCCTCCGCGCGCTGCAGCCGTGAGATGATCCAGCGGTCCGCGTGGGAGAGGCTCACCTCGCCGCCGTCGACGCCGGTGTCCTCGCCCTCGGTGTTCATCAGCACGTAGCGGGCGGCGTTCCAGAGCTTGTTGCAGAAGTTGCGATAGCCCTCGACGCGGCCCATGTCGAAGACCACGTCGCGCCCGGTGGTGGCGAGGCTGGCGAAGGTGAAGCGCAGCGCGTCCGTGCCGTGGGCGGCGATGCCCTCGGGGAAGTGCCGGCGGGTCTGCTTCTCGATCTTCGGGGCGAGCTGCGGCTGCATCAGCCCGCTGGTGCGCTTGGCCACCAGGGATTCCAGGTCGATGCCGTCGATGATGTCGATGGGGTCGAGCACGTTGCCCTTGGACTTCGACATCTTCTGGCCGTCGGCGTCGCGCACCAGGCCGTGGATGTAGATCTCGTGGAAGGGCACGTCGTCCATGAACTTCAGCCCCATCATGATCATCCGGGCGACCCAGAAGAAGATGATGTCGAAGCCGGTAACCAGCACCGAGGTCGGATAGAAGGTGCGCAGGGCGTCGGTGTCCTCGGGCCAGCCGAGGGTGGAGAACGGCCACAGCGCCGAGGAGAACCAGGTGTCGAGCACGTCGTCGTCGCGGGTGAGGGTCACTTCGTTGCCCAGCCCGTGGAACGCGCGGGTCTCCGCCTCGTCGTGGCCGACGTAGACGTTGCCGGCCTCGTCGTACCAGGCGGGGATACGGTGGCCCCACCAGATCTGGCGGCTGATGCACCAGTCCTGGATATCCTCCAGCCAGTTGAAGTAGGTCTTGTCCCAGTTGCCCGGGATGAAGCGGATGCGCCCGCTGGAGACCGCCTCGATGGCCGGGCGGGTGATCATCCGCCGGCCGCCGGGGCGCCCGTCGGGAAGCTCCTCGCGGGTGAGGTCCACGAACCACTGGTTGGTGAGGTAGGGCTCGATGACCGCGCCGCTGCGGTCGCCCCGGGGCACCATCAGGGTGTGGTCCTCAACGCGCTCGAGCAGTCCCGCGGCGTCCAGGTCGGCGACGACGCGCTTGCGCGCCTCGTAGCGGTCGAGCCCGCGGTAGGCCTCGGGGGCGTTGTCGTTGATCGCCGCCGAGGGCGTGAGCACGTTGATCTGCTCGAGATCGTGGCGCAGGCCGACCTGGTAGTCGTTGAAGTCGTGGGCCGGGGTGATCTTCACGCAGCCGGAGCCGAACTCCGGGTCCACGTAGTCGTCGGCGATCACCGGGATCTCGCGCTCCACCAGGGGCAGGCGGATGCGGTGGCCGATGAGATGGCGGTAGCGCTCGTCCTCCGGGTGCACGGCCACGGCGGTGTCGCCGAGCATGGTCTCCGGGCGGGTGGTGGCCACCACGACGTGGCCGCTGCCGTCCGCCATCGGGTAGCGCATGTGCCAGATGTGGCCCTTCTCCTCCTTGGACTCGACCTCCAGGTCGGAGACGGCCGTGTGCAGGACCGGGTCCCAGTTCACCAGGCGCTTGCCGCGGTAGATCAGGCCCTCGCGGTAGAGGCGCACGAAGGTCTCGCGCACCGCCGCGGACAGCCCCTCGTCCATGGTGAAGCGCTCGCGGGACCAGTCCACGGACGCGCCCATGCGCCGGAGCTGGTTCTGGATGGTGCCGCCGGACTCCTCGCGCCACTGCCAGATCCGCTCCACGAAGGCCTCGCGCCCGAGGTCGTGGCGGGTGCGCTCCTCGCCGGCGAGCTGGCGCTCGACGACCATCTGGGTGGCGATGCCGGCGTGGTCCGTGCCGGGCTGCCAGAGCGTGTTACGCCCGCGCATGCGCTGAAAACGGGTGAGCGTGTCCATGATCGTGTCCTGGAACGCATGGCCCATGTGGAGGGTGCCGGTTACGTTCGGCGGCGGGATCATGATGCTGTAGGGCTCACCCTGCCCGGAGGGCGCGAAGTAGCCGTTGCGCTCCCAGGTCTCGTACCAGCGGGGCTCGATGGCGCGCGGATCGTAGCTCTTCTCCATTATCAGGCATCCCGACGGTTGCAGGGTTGGGCGGTAAACCTGCAAGTATAACGCAGCCGTCGGGTATCAACAGCCGCAGACGCGCGCGCCGCGGCGGCTGTGGAACGGTTCAGCGCTTCGGCATCAGCAGGTCCCGCACCGCATGGCGTGCCCGCGGACTCACCCCGAGGATCACTCCGGCGGCGAAGGCGGCCCCGGCGGCGGTCTTGCGGTTGCTGCGGATGGCCGTTGCCAGGTCCTCGCCCAGGCGGGCGGCGGCGTCCACGCCCATGTCGCCGTCTGCCCGGTCACGGGCCTCGCCCGTCCGCTGTGGCGCACGGGCGAGGCTGCGCAGGCTCAGCACCAGCAAGGCCGCCACGATCAGACCGCCGACCCCGACGACGGCACCTGCCGCCGCCGGGGACATGACGCTCGTGAGCGCCATATAGGCGGCGGCCGCCAGGAAGCCGAGCCCGCCGAGCGCGAAGAACGTGGCGAAACCGGCAATCAGCATCGCCGTAAGGGCCCGGGCCAGGGCCTCGCTGATACGCTCGCCCATGGGCTTAACGACGGCCGTGCAGCAGCAGGCCGGTGATCAGTCCGCCGATGAACATCACCAGGACGCTGGTGAGGGGGCGCTCGCTGATCTCCCGCTCGACACTCTGCTCCGCCTCGTGGGCCCTGTTGCGCGCCTGGGAGGCGCCCTCGCGCACGCGCTCGTAGGCCTGATGGCCGCGCTCGGAGGCAAGCTCGCGCACCGTGCCGGTGAGCCCGCGGAGGTCCTCCTGAAGCTGATTGATATCGTTGCGCAGCTTGTCGTAATCCTGCTCAGCCATGATGGCGTCTCCCTTTCGTTGTTACAGAAAATCCCGTTCCCCAGTCAGCAGTTGGGGATTGCGTGACGTGATTTAAATGGCACCCGCGGCGATGTCGCCGTGGATGTGCCGGGCGTCGCTTTCGCTCAAGCGCGTGCCATTGCGGGGGAGTATCAATAAGACATTAATACGCTTCCCCGGTAGCGGAGGTGGCGATGGCGGTGAGCATCTTCGAGCTGTTCAAGGTAGGGGTCGGCCCGTCGAGCTCGCATACGGTAGGACCCATGCGGGCGGCGCGGCTGTTCGTGACCGCGCTGGCGGAGGAGGGCAGCCTCCCGCGGGTTGCCGGCGTGCACGTGGGGCTCTACGGCGCCCTCGCCGCCACCGGCCGGGGCCACGGCTCGGATACCGCGGTCATGCTCGGCCTGGAAGGGGAGGACCCGGAGACCGTGGACATCGAGGCCGTGGACGAGCGGGTGGGCGCGATCCGCGAGCGGGGTCGCCTGCGCCTTGCCGGCGAGCACGAGGTCGCGTTCCATCACCGCCGCCAGCTCGTGATGAACAAGCGAAGGAGCCTGCCCGCCCATCCCAACGGCATGTGCTTTACCGCGGTGGACGGCGATGGTGCGGTGCTCGCCGAGCGCACGTTCTATTCCGTGGGCGGCGGCTTCGTGGTGGAGCCGGACGAGTCGGGCAACGCCCGCGTGGTCGCGGACACCACGCCCCAGGCATACCCCTTCCGCACCGCCGCCGAGCTGCTGGGCCATTGCCAGGAGACCGGCCTGCCGGTCAGCGCGGTGATGCGCGCCAACGAGCGGGCCTGGTGGGATGACGACGGCATCAGCGTGGGGCTGTGGCGTATCCACGATGTCATGGCCGCCTGCGTCGCCAACGGCTGCGCCCGCGACGGCGAGCTGCCCGGGGGCATGCACGTGCGCCGCCGGGCGCCGGGGCTGCACGAGCGGCTGCGCGAGCGCGAGGACCGCGGCGACCCGCTGGACGTCATGGACTGGGTCAGCCTGTATGCCATCGCTGTCAACGAGGAGAACGCCTCCGGTGGCCGGGTGGTGACGGCGCCCACCAACGGCGCGGCGGGCATCATCCCGGCGGTGCTGCACTACTACACCGGTTTTCGTGATGGTGACGACGCCGGGGTCGAGCGCTTCCTGCTCACCGCCGGTGCTATCGCGGTGCTCTACAAGGAAAACGCCTCGATCTCCGGCGCCGAGGTGGGCTGCCAGGGGGAGGTCGGCGTGGCCTGCTCGATGGCGGCCGGCGCGCTGGCAGAGGTCCTCGGCGGCACGCCGGAGCAGGTGGAGAACGCCGCGGAGATCGGCATGGAGCACAACCTGGGCCTGACCTGCGATCCGGTGGGTGGACTGGTGCAGGTGCCCTGTATCGAGCGCAACGCCATGGGCGCGGTGAAGGCCATCACCGCCGCGCGCATGGCGCTGCGCGGCGACGGCCGTCATTTCGTCTCCCTGGACCGGGTGATCCGCACCATGCGCCAGACCGGCGCGGACATGAAGACCAAGTACAAGGAGACCGCGCGGGGCGGGCTCGCGGTGAACGTCACCGAGTGCTGAGCCGTTCCCCGCCTGCGGGGGCGCCCGGACTGTCGGGAAAACGCCCCACCGCGCGGATGCGCGGGGTCGTGTTATCGTCCTTCCGAACCGCAGACCACCAAAGGGAGGACGGCGATGGAGACGCTCAGCGTCGAGGACGGGACCCTGGAACAGTGGGGGCCGAAGGAACTCTACGAGGCCTTCCAGCGCGGGGAGGTGGCGATCATCGACGTGCGCACCCCCCAGGAGTTCGCTTTCGAGCACATCAAGGGTGCGCTGCTCTCGCCCCTGGCGACCTTCGATCCGGCAACGCTGCCCAGCCAGGAGGGCAAGCGGCTGGTCTTCCACTGCGGCTCCGGTGTGCGCTCGCGCCGGGTCGCGGAGGCGTGCCTGCGCTCCGGCCATGACCGGGTCGCCCACCTGGAAGGCGGCTTTGCCGCGTGGAAGGGGGCGGGGCTGCCGTATGTAGCCATCGACCCGGCCACCGGCGGACAGCACGTCGTCGGCGGGCGCCAGGACTGAGTGGCGGTGTGACGCCGTGTCACACGCCTGAGCCCACGGGCGCCCGGTGACCCCGCCGGCCGGAAGCGGTCCGCGCCGGGGCAAGCGGCGCCGGCGCCCGCTGATCCTGCTGCCGCGGCGTCGCCGCGGCGCGGCGCAGGCGCAGGAGCGCTCGGCCTCGCTGCCCGTCAGCGAGGCGGTGCTCACCAGCCTCGGCCGGGCGGTCACCGACCGCCTCGCCGAGCATCCGGACTGCAGCGGCATCCACCCGTTGCCGAATCCGGTCAACGCCTTCTCCGCCCGGGTACTGCTCGCCGAAGCCGCCGAGCGCACCCTGGATGTCCAGTACTACATCTGGCAGAACGATCTCACCGGCACCCTGCTGCTGACCGCGCTCTACGATGCCGCCGAGCGCGGCGTACGGGTGCGTCTGCTCCTCGACGACAACGGCATCGACGGACTGGACCGCACCCTGGCCGCCGTCAACGCCCACCCGAACATCGAGGTGCGGCTGTTCAACCCCTTCACCCTGCGCTGGCCCAAGTCTTTGGGCTTTCTCACCGACTTCGCCCGCGCCAACCGCCGCATGCACAACAAGTCGTTCACCGCCGACAACCAGGCGACCATCGTCGGCGGGCGCAATATCGGCGACGAATACTTCGGCGCCGGCGAGGGCGGGGTGTTCGCGGACCTCGACATCCTCGGCGTCGGTCCGGTCGCGCAGGACGTCTCCACCGATTTCGACCGCTACTGGGCCAGCGCCTCGGCCTGTCCGCTGGAAGCCATACTGGCGCCGCCGGAGTTCGCAGAGCCCGGGCTGGACGCGGCGGAGGCGACGCTCTCCGCCACCCCCATCGCCCGTGCCTACCTGGACGCGGTGCGCGGCAGCAGCCTGGTGCGGGATCTGGAGTCCGGCGGCCTGGCGATGGAGTGGGCGCGCACGGAGATGCTGAGCGACGACCCGGCGAAGGGCCTGGGCCGGGCGCCACCGGAAGGGCTGCTGACCCACCGGCTGGTGGGCCTGATCGAAGGCGCGCAGCGCTCATTCAACCTGATATCGCCGTACTTTGTGCCCGCCGGCCGGGGCACCGGGCTGCTCGGCGGCCTGGTGGCGCGGGGCGTGGCCACGCGGGTGCTGACCAATGCGCTGGAGGCCACGGATGTCGCACTCGTGCACGCCGGCTACATGAAGCGGCGCCGCGCGCTGCTGGCCGCCGGGGTGCGCCTGTTCGAGATGCGGCGGCACTCACCGAAGGGTGACTGGAAGGACATCGCCGGCCCGTTCGGCATCTCCGGCGCCAGCCTCCATGCCAAGACCTTTTCCGTGGACGGCGAGCGGGTGTTCGTCGGCTCGTTCAACTTCGACGCCCGCTCCGCGAACCTCAACACCGAATCGGGCTTCCTCATCGACAGCCCGGAGCTCGCCCGGCGCATCGACGAGGCGTTCGACACCACCGTCGCGGAGACCGCCTACGAGGTCCGCCTCAACGGCGGTGCGTTGCAGTGGGTCGAGCACGACGGTGGCACCCCGGCCGTCTATCGCCGCGAGCCCAACACCGGTTTCGCCCGCTGGCTCGTGCTGCGGCTGCTCTCGTGCCTGCCCATCGAGGCGCTGCTCTAGGCGGGCAGCCGTTACCCCGGCTCCGGCGCGTTGTCCCTGGCCCGAGTCCGGGCGGCAGGGTATGGTCATCGGCGCCAGCCCAAGGACAAGGAGGACCGCCCCATGGCGGGTTCGAGCAAGAAGGTCATCTTCGCCGCCCTCGGCGGCAACCTGCTGATCGCATGCACCAAGTTCGTCGCGGCCGTATTCACCGGCAGCTCCGCCATGTTCTCCGAGGGCGTGCACTCGCTGGTCGACACCGGCAACCAGATCCTGCTGCTCTACGGCATGCGTCGCGCCGCCCGCCCCGCAGATGCCGAGTACCCCTTCGGCTACGGCAAGGAGGTGTACTTCTGGAGCTTCGTCGTGGCGATCCTGATCTTTGCCGTGGGCGCCGGTATCTCGCTGTACGAGGGCATTCATCACATCATCGCGCCGGCGTCGATCAGCGACCCGTTCGTGAACTACATCGTCCTCGCCCTGGGCATGGTCTTCGAGGGGGCGGCGTGGTTCTTCGCCTGGACCGAGTTCAGCCGCGCCAAGGGCAAGCGGGGCTACCTGGAGGCGGTGCGCCGCGGCAAGGACCCGACCATGTTCGTGGTCCTCTTCGAGGACTCCGCCGCCATGCTCGGTCTGCTCACGGCCATGGCCGGCATCTTCCTTGCCGAGTACACCGGGCTGCTCTGGCTGGACGGCGTGGCCTCGGTGATCATCGGCTGCATCCTCGGCGCCACCGCCATCTGGCTGGCGGTCGAGACCAAGGGGCTGCTCATCGGCGAGGCCGCCAACCGGCCGGTGATCGACGGCATCCGCGAGCTCGCCGCGGACGTCCCCTCCATCGAGCGTGTCCACGAGGTGCTGACCATGCACATGGGGCCGGACTTCCTGCTCGTGAACATCAGCGTGAAGTTCGCCCCCGGGACCGTCGCCGCCGATATGGAGGCCGCCATCGCCGGCCTCGACGGCCGCATCAAGGAGGCCTACCCGCAGGCGCGCCGTATCTTCGTCGAGGCCGAGGGGCGTGCGGAGGCGGGACCCTGAAGGCGGCCGGCGTGGGTCCTGTCCCGTTTCTTGCCGTCAGGCGTGGACTCGCATCCACGGGGCCAGGCCTGGCACCCCGGCCGTAGGGCTCGAGCCCGATCTCGATACGCGATGGGCCGGTGATTCCGATAAGGCGCGGTGGGAGCCGTGGGCGCCCCGGCGGCTCATAGGCGCGCCACCACGCCTCCCATTTCGATGCCCGACGAGGCCCGCGCCAACCGCCATGGCAGCCGGTGCCCCTCCACGCATGAGGTGATAGGCGGGGAAGGGGCCGTCACCCCGCGCGGCCGGGGTGGGCGGATGCCATGGATCACCGGGGCGCGGCCCTGACCATGACACCGAAGTTCCTACTCAAGGCAGGAAAACGACGGACCGGCAATCCATTGCCCGTCGCCAGCATTTGCGCCCCCCGGGTGGCTGCTTCAAGAAAGCCCCGGCGGGATGTCGAGGAGCACTGGTGCTGTCGCCGTCGACACGAAACCGGCCTAGCCCGGAATCGATACCGCACGCGCCATGCCTTGCCCCCCCCACCCTCCCACCATGCAGCTCGCGTGAATAAACACTAGTTCTGATGACAGCGCATTAATGGCCGCCGTAGACCTTGTTGGGCAGCCAGGTGATCAGGTCCGGGAACAGTACCACCAGCGTCAGACCTACCAGCTGAAGAGCCAGAAACGGCAACGCCGACTTGAAGATGGTAGACATCGGTATCTCTGCCGGCGTCACGCCCCGTATGTAGAACAGCGCGTAGCCGAATGGCGGACTCAGGAACGACATCTGCATGTTCACCAGATACAGCACGCCGAACCACAGCGCCACGTTGCCCGGCTCCACGCCGTCCAGCCCGAACAGGCCGTTGAACTCCAGGCCGCTAATCAGCGGCACGAAGATCGGCACCGCGAGCAGGAGGATGCCCACCCAGTCCAGGAACATCCCGAGGAAAATGAGGATGAGCATCATGATCGCGAGGATGCCGTAGGAGTGCAGACCGGAGCCACGGATCAGCTCCTGCACGAACTCCTGTCCGCCCTGGAGGATATAGAAGCCCACGAAGATAGTGGCGCCGAAGGCGATCCAGAGCACCATCGCGGTGGCCTTCAGCGTCGTCATGCAGGCCGCGTGCATATTCGGCCAGGTGAGCCGGCCGTGCATCAGGGCAACGATCATCGCGCCGAGCGTACCGATACCCGCTGCCTCCACCGGCGTCGCCAGGCCGGTGAAGATCACGCCGAGCACCAGAATGACAAGCGCCACCGGTGCCAGCATACCGCGCAGCAGACGCATCTTCTCCGTGAAGCTGACACGGTCCTCCGGCGGTAGCGGCGGCGCCGTGCCGGGCTTCAACGTTGCCCGCAGCCAGACGTAGGCCATGTACATGCCCGACAGAAGCAGGCCAGGGATCACCGAGCCAATGTAGAGCTCGCCGACGGACTGCTGTGCCACCACGCCGTAGATGATGGCGAGGATCGACGGCGGGATCAGGATGCCGAGCGTACCGCCGGCCATGATCGAGCCGAGTGCGATCTTCGGGTCGTAGTTGCGCTTGAGCATTGCGGGCAGGGCGATGATGCCCATGGTCACCACCGCCGCGCCGATCACACCCACCATCGCGGCCAGCAGCGTGGACGCGAAGACCGTGGCGATGCCGAGACCGCCCTTCAGCCCGCCCATCCACTTGTAGATGACGTCGAACAGCTCCTCGATCAGCCCGGCCTTCTCCAGGATCGCCGCCATGAAGATGAACAGCGGTATCGCGGAGAGCTGGTAGTTGGTCATCAACGGGAAGATCCGCGATGGGATCAGGTTGAGCATGTAGTGATCCCCGATCAGGTATAGGAACACCACGCCCAGGCCGCCGGTGACGAAGGCCAGCGGCAGGCCGCAGAGCAGCACCACCAGCAGCGAACCGAACATGATCCAGGTAATGGAGCCGATGCCAACGTCACCCAGACTGCTCTCCAGCGTGAACAGGAAGTAGCCCTCGTCATAGAAGGCGATGTTGATGAGTTCGATTACCGTAATGGCCACGATGGCGAGGCCGATAACGAGCAGGATGCGCGACAGCAGCAGTCCCTCGGTGTGGAGCCGTACCGCCTGACGATAGATCTGGACGTCCTTGATGAAGCGTGCCAGCCCCTGCAACAGCAGCAGCACGCCGCCGAAGAAGATCGTGAACTTCACTGGGTAGTACTCGATCGCCCACTCGGTGAAGGACACCTCGTTGCGATAGCCGGTCGCGAAGAAGAAGTGCTCACCCGACATCGCCTGGGAGAAGAAGATCCAGCCGGTGAAGATCAGGGCCCACATGAAGATGAAGAAGAACGTCGCCGTGACCAGATCCAACGACGCCCGTGTCAGGGGCTTGAATCGTGCGTAGAGCACGTCGACACGCACATGGCCGTCCTCGCGTAGCGTGTAGGCGCCGGCCACCAGGTACTGCATGCCGAACATCAGGAACATGGATTCGTGTACCCAGTTCGTCGGGGAGTTCAGCGCATAGCGCACGAACACCTCGTAGCTGTAGACGAACGGGGCGATCATCGCCCAGTAGCCGACGTAGCGGCCGGTAAAGCCCGAGATCGTGTCCGCCAGCCGGGTGATGGCATTGCCCGGCGCCTCCGGCACCTCGCCCGCCGTGGGGACCTCCTCGGTGGACGTGCCGCTGACCGTGCCCCCGCGGCGGAAGCTTCGGTCGACCATGAACATCACGACCAGCGGACCGATGAGCAGCACCGACCAGTACAGCCAGTGCGGCAATACGAAATTGACCTGCAGGTTCATCGATAATCTCCGCACCAACGGCCGCGCCCTCCCTGGCGCGGCACGCAGTGAAATCGGGGGCTCCCTTAAAGGGAAGGCCCCCGCCCCCAGACGCGAGATTCAGATATTGAGCTCGTGGCCCTTGATGTCTTCTTCGGTGATCACCGCGACGGCGGGATCCTGCATCGTCTTGAGATGGATCTGGAAGAACCGGGCCGCGTCGGGGTCCTTGTTGGCCCACTTGAACCACAGCGGGATGGCGGCCTTGCGGAACTTGTCCGCGTCGTCTTCGGAGAGGTGAATGACCTCCACGCCTTTCTCCGCGTACTTGGGCCACGCCTTGGCGTTGGCCGTCTGGATGGCGGCGTAGTGCTCGCGTGAGTAGGCCGCGACCAGCTCGTGCATGACGTCCTGGGTCGCCTTGGACATCTTCTCGTAGACGCGGCGGTTGACCGAGAAGTCCATGAGGTCGACCGGCTGGTGCAGGCAGGGCGTCGAGGGCGGGCCCATGATGATGTAGTCCGCCACCTGCCAGAAGCCGAGCTCGTAGTTCACCGCGGCACCCACGTAATCGGCGGCGTCGATGGTGCCCTTCTCCAGCGCCGGGTAGACGTCGGAGCCCGGGAGCAGCGTGGTACGGGCGCCCACGGACGCGAACGTCTCCGCCACGATGCCGCCGGGCATGCGCAGCTTGACGCCCTTGAAGTCGTCGAAGCTGCGCAGCGGCTTCTTCGAGTGAATGAGGTTCATGTCGTGGTGGATGTAGCCTAGGAACTCCAGCCCCTGCTTGTGGTAGAGGTCCTTGACGAAGCCCATGCCGCCGTAGGCGCCGAACATCATGTCCCAGTGGTGGGGCATGGATAGCGCCATGGGGTAGGAGCTCATGAATACGCCGGCGGGCATCTTGCCGGCCCAGTACACCGTGAACCAGTTCATGCCGTCGAGCACGCCGTTGCGCACGGCGTCGGCGAGCTCAAAGGCGCCGGCGACGGACCCCGCCGAATACGGTTCCACCGTGACCTCGCCGCTGGTCAGCTCCTTCACGCGCCCCGCCCAGCTTTCGAATGTCTTATAGCCGGTAGTGCCCGCCTGCCAGGAGGTCTGCACGCGAAGCTTGATGCCGTTGGCCGCACTTGCATTGCGGATGTAAGGCGCACCCAGTGCCGCCGCGCCGCCCGCCCCAAGGGCCGCGGTCTTGAGGAATTTGCGTCGGCTGGTACCGGCGCGCTCATCAGGACGATCAGTATTCTCGGTCATGCCGCTCTCCTCCTCATAAAG